>Ga0164242_10010282_pt1 | contig 10035 bp, 5 predicted proteins | sample OricomgcompostMG_FD_108783 | JGI IMG/M metagenome (GOLD analysis project Ga0164242, IMG submission 108783) | Miracle-Growth compost microbial communities from Emeryville, California, USA - Original compost - Miracle growth compost (MG) ... | reverse complement strand
TGATGAAGCAGGAGTCCCCTAGTCTTCTGTGGATCACCATGCACGATATCGATATTGCCCACTCCGGCGCCTACTCGCTTTATATCGACGCCATTCGCCGCACGGATCGGCTCTGTGCGGAACTCTGGAAAGCGGTTCAAGAGGAGCCGGAATATGCCGGCAATACCACTATGCTCATCCTGCCTGATTTTGGCAGGGACGCAGATCAGGACTCCGGTGGAAATGGATTTCAGCATCATCGTACGGGTGATCCCGCATCTCGAACTACCTGGATGATGGCTCTGGGGGCCGGTGTTCGCTCTGGCGTTGTCTATGATAATCCTGTGCAATCCATTGATCTGGTCCCGACCATCGGGCATATCATGGGTTTTTCTGCTGCCCAGGCTCAAGGTAGACCAATCAAGGACCTGCTCTAGTTATGCTTCCCCAGGATCTCCAAGCCGATCAATTTTTGCAGTATGCTCCGAATGCAAAAAAGGTGGCAGTAGCCCACCTGAATGTGTTTCGACAACTGCCACTAAGTTTCCTTGTTTCCCTGCTGCGAGAGGTGATCGAGTACGACTTTAAATTTCCTTCAGAGCGCACGGCGATTGACCAGGAGCTTGATACGCTCAGCTCGCTTTCCCCAGAACAGATCAAGGATTGGTTCCGTCCCTTTGCAGCGCTGTCGCTTTCGTCGAAGCTGGAAGATCTCGATTGGGTTCATCGCCCTGCCCAGTTCATTGAGCAGGAATCGGCTTACCTGTGGTCCACCCATCAGCTTGATGCCTTTCGCCGCGCGGCAATAGATTATGGCGACCGGCTTCGAACGTCAGTTCCGGCCCAGCCTCTTGCGGTGCGCAGACTTGGGATCGCTGTGATTGGACAAGGGGTGGCGTCATACGACTCTCCGCTATTTCGCAATCTGCGACCGCATGGCACTTACTTCGAACAGGTCAAGCCGGACAATGGTGTCGCATTACTGCTTGCGGCGGTCGAAGCACGCGCAAAGGCCCATCCGGTTCCATACGGCCATTGGTATGTCGATGGAGGCCAGGCAGTCAGGCAAAGCCCGCTATTATCCAATGTCAGCTATCATGCGCTCGAGCCCGTACGGGACAATCTACTTAAATATATGCAGGCTGAGATTACCCGGCCTGGAATGGGACCTGAAGAGCTACGGACTAACCTGGCGAGACTGCAACCTGCGGATCTCGGTATGGATAAGGCTGGAGATCCTGTGCTCGATCGCTTCCAGGTGAGGGTGTTTACGGAAGGGTCCGGAACCCAGATCTTTAGTACAACATTTGCCCAGTGGACGACGCGCGAAGCGCTGCGGCGAGCCCAGCCACTGACGATGCTGGTACGCTACGCTCCTCGTCAAAGACAGCAACCGATGAATGAATTGCTCTCCAGTCCCAATGCGAATCCGGAGTTGGACCCTGTTGGATCTCTCGTTGATGCAGATATGGCCGCCTACTATCATTGGATCAATCAGCAGCGGCTGAATGGCGCAGAACAGTCTTCGTTCCTCGTCTGGTTCGAAGGGCACAGTCAGGCCCTGGTCATTGCGCCGTCACTGCCAAGAGGAGCACGGTCCGATTCGACGATGGATATCAAGCAGTTGCTTTCGCTGGCCATGGGTTGAGGCAGGAGAAGCTTTTTAGAAGCTTTTGTCCGAACCTCCCCGCCATTCAAACAAATTCACGAATCCCTTCGTTTGGTGAATTGCGGCTTTACAGGCGAATATCGTAACGAAAGTGCGCCCTTTTTATGGTGGGGTTTCCTGCTGCGAATCCTTTTTCCGCATTGAACCGTCTACTCATTATCAGTAAACGCTGTATCCCGCATTCGCTTTATAGTTTGCCCGTACTGAAAACAAACGTTTCATCGTTTAATTTGCTATCTATTTTCCGAGGTATGAGAGTTTTGTTGTATCTCAATCGCTAGCTGATCCTTGCCGGCAAGAGCCGAAGATATACGTTTAAATTGGCAAGTCGACGAATTCGTCTTCTTGTTGCAGGTTGCTGTCATCTCCGATTGAATTTACCGCCAGCCTGTTAGGGAGGAATTTAAAGCATATGTGGATCGTCCGCCTCGCCCTGCGACGGCCATATACATTTGCAGTCCTGACGATCTTATTGATGATTCTGGGGCCGCTGGCAGTCAGTAACATGCCAGTCGATATCTTTCCGAACATCAATATCCCCGTCGTCTCGATGATATGGGAGTATACCGGCCTGTCTCCTCAGCAGATGGCCGATCGCATCGTCACGCGCAGCGAAAGGTCGCTTACTACGACCGTCAATAATATTGAACATATTGAATCGCAGTCGTTGAATGGCATAGGCGTTATCAAGATCTTTTTTCAACCGAATGTGAATATCGCCAACGCCGTAGCGCAGGTGACGGCGATTGGTCAGACTCAGCTTAAGCAATTACCTCCGGGAACTACATCTCCTCTTATCCTGCAATACAGTGCTTCGAGTGTGCCTATTCTTCAGCTCGGGTTGTCCGGTCAGGGGCTTTCCGAACAGCAGCTCAATGATTTCGGTCTTAACTTTATTCGTACGCCGCTAGTCACCGTTCCTGGTGCCGGTATTCCCTATCCCTATGGCGGTAAGCAGCGTCAGGTGCAGGTGGACCTCAATATTCAGGCGCTGCAGGCCAAGGGACTTTCGCCGGCGGATGTGGTCAATACAATTGCAGCGCAAAACCTGATCCTGCCGTCAGGCACGACGAAGGTGGGGCCGTTCGAGTATCAGATCGAGACGAACAGCGCTCCCTCCACGATTGCGGGCCTTAACAACCTTCCTATCCGTGCCGTTAATGGCGCCATGGTCTACATCCGCGACGTCGCTCATGTCCGTGACGGTTTCCCGCCGCAGACGAATATTGTTCGTGTCAACGGTCAACGCGCTTCTCTGATGTCAATCATTAAGACGGGTAATGCTTCGACGCTCGATATTGTCAAAGGAATCCGCGCCAAGCTGGCGATACTTAAGCCGCAACTGCCCGCCGCTCTAAAAATAACTCCCCTGGCGGACCAGTCGATCTTTGTTCGTGCCTCGATAGATGGCGTTGTGCGAGAGGCTATTATTGCCGCCTGCCTGACCGCCATCATGATTCTCGTGTTTTTAGGAAGCTGGCGCAGCACGTTAATTATTGCTGTCTCAATTCCTCTCTCAATCCTGTCGTCTTTGCTGGTGCTGAGTGCGCTGGGCGAGACCATCAATATTATGACTCTGGGAGGACTGGCGCTGGCGGTAGGCATCCTTGTCGACGATGCCACGGTTGAAATTGAGAATATCAATCGAAATCTTGAAGAGGGTAAGCCTGTCGAACAAGCGATCCTCGATGGAGCAGAACAGATTGCAGTTCCCGCGTTGGTCTCGACAATCTCTATCTGCATCGTTTTTGTGCCGATGTTCTTCCTGAGCGGCGTGGCCAGATTTCTTTTTGTGCCGCTTGGGGAGGCCGTTGTCTTCGCCATGCTGGCTTCCTATATCCTGTCGCGCACCATTGTGCCTACGATGGCCAAGTATCTCTTGCACGAGCATAATGAAGAAGCCAATGCGAAGAAGCAGACAACACGTAATCCATTTGTGCGGATGCAACAGAAGTTCGAGCACTATTTCGAGAAATTTCGAGGCAGCTACTATCGGGTGCTGGAACTCTGCGTCAATCATGCCGGGATTTTTCTGGTGCTGTTCATGGCATTCGCTATCCTGTCCGCCTCTGCGCTCTATCCTTTTCTGGGGGAAGATTTCTTCCCTTCTGTAGATAGCGGCCAGTTTAAGCTGCATGTGCGCGCCCGTACCGGGACCCGCATTGAAGATACGGCGGAGCTCTGCGATCACATCGATAATGTAATCCGGCAGGCGATCCCAAAAGATGAGCTGGTATCCATCATCGATAATATTGGCTTACCCTACAGCGGAATCAATACCTCTTATTCAAACTCCGCACCTGTGGGACCTGGAGACGCGGATATTCAGGTATCGCTGACGGACAAGCATCATCCGACCGACGATTATGTGCAGCGATTGCGAGAAGAGTTGGGGAAAGACTTTCCCGGTGTCACGTTTTACACGTTGCCAGTTGATATGGTGACCCAGATATTGAACTTTGGGCTGCCTGCTCCGATTGATATTCAGGTAGTTGGTGCAAACCTGACGGCGAATCGTGCCTATGCTGAGCAGTTGCTCAACAAGATCAAATATGTTCCCGGCACCGCCGATCTGCGTATTCAGCAGCCGTTCGACAATCCAAATCTGATGATCAATATTGATCGCACGAAAGCGCAGCAGCTTGGTCTGCAACAGCGTGATGTCGCGCAAAGCCTGCTTGTCGCCACCAGCGGCAGTTTTCAAACCTCACCGAGCTTCTGGCTCGATCCAAGAAACGGTGTTAGCTATAACATTGCGGTTCAATCGCCGCAGTATTCGCTCGATACACTTCAGGACCTCAGAAACATCCCGCTCACATCCAGCAACGGGACAGGCATGAATCCTGCAATCTCTTTGGGCAACGGAGCAGGGAGTTACACTGCGAATGCGAATCTGCCCATGGGGGGACGACCGGTGCAGATATTAGGCAATGTGGCTACGATCACTCCAGGGGCGGAACTCGGCACGGTCAGTCATTACAACATTGCGCCGGTGATCGATATCTATGGAAATGTTGTCGGCACCGATCTTGCAAGCGTCAATAAGAAGATAGACAAGATTCTTGCCGACTCGAAAGGGCAACTCCCACACGGGTCTTTGATTAGCGTTCGCGGCCAGGTGCAAACGATGAGGACCTCGTTTGCCGGTCTCTTCAGGGGCCTTGCGCTTTCTATTCTGCTTGTCTATCTGCTTATTGTTATCAATTTTCAATCCTGGCTTGACCCTTTCATCATCATTTCGGCTTTGCCCGCGGCGATCTCCGGTATCGTATGGTTTTTGTTTATCACCCACACGCGGGTCAGCGTACCGGCATTGACAGGCGCCATTATGTGCATGGGAGTGGCAACGGCCAACTCTATCCTGGTTGTGAGCTTTGCTCGCGAGCGACTGGTAGCCACCGTGGGCGATGCTCGCAGCGCAGCTTTGAGCGCTGGGTTCGTGCGGTTCCGGCCGGTGTTGATGACCGCGCTCGCTATGATCATCGGCATGGTGCCGATGGCTCTTGGGCTGGGCGATGGCGGAGAGCAGAATGCTCCGCTGGGGCGTGCTGTTATTGGCGGCTTGCTCTTTGCTACTGTTTCTACTCTTTTCTTTGTCCCTACTTTCTTCAGCGTTTTGCATGGCAGGCTCGAAAAGCGGCGTCGAGAACATGAGGCTCGTCATCAGCACAAACTGTCAGCCACGGCGGAGTTTTAACTTATGAGCCAATCATTTCACTCTGAATCGCACGACTCCCAAACTCCCGCCAGCGGCCATGATAGCCACCTTCCCGCGGGAAATGGCAAGCCGCCTATTTCGGGTCGTAAGGCAATTCTGCTGGTTCTTGTGCTACTGGTAATCGCGGGTATACTTGCCGGCGCCGGCATCGTTCCCCGGTTGCGTGCTCGTACTACGTTGCAGAAGCAGACAGCGGCCCTTGCCACCCCTGATGTTCTTACTGCGAAGCCGACATTGGGACAGCCGTCGCAAGAGGTTGTGCTTCCCGGCAATATTTATGCTTACGAAGACTCGCCTCTTTATGCCCGGACCAGTGGCTATTTGAAGAAATGGTACTTCGATATCGGGGCACATGTTAAGCAAGGGCAGCTTCTTGCCGTTATCGAGAGTCCAGAGATTGATCAACAACTGATGCAGGCAAAGGCTGACCTGGCCACCGCTGAGGCAAATGCAGGGAATGCGCAGATTCAGTCGAAACGATACCAGGACCTGCTTAAGTCCAATGCAGTCTCGAAGCAGGATACGGATACTTTTACAACGCAGGCTGCTTCTACCAGCACCGAAGTGAAATCTGCTTTTGCCAACGTTCAGCGGCTGCAACAACTTGTCGGCTTTGAAAAAGTATATGCTCCGTTCGACGGCATCATTACGGCGCGCGATGTGGATACGGGGACTCTCATCGACGCAGGCGCGAATAAGGAACTCTTCCACATAGCTTCCGAGCGTGTTCTTCGCGTGTATGTCAATGTTCCGCAGATCTATGCGCACGATTGCGTGCCTGGACTTCCCGCCGATCTTACTTTCGACGAATATCCGGGACGCCGTTTTCAGGGAAAAATTGTCCGCACTTCGAAAGCCATTGATCCTGCGTCGCGCACCTTGCTTGTAGAGGTTGACGTCAATAACAGTAAGGGACAACTATTGCCCGGCGCTTATGCTGAGGTTCACTTTAAGCTTAACAATGCGAAACCGTCGCTGATTGTTCCTGTGTCTACACTTATGTTCCGGGCCGAGGGCTTGCGCATCGGTGTGGTGCAGAATGGCGATACCGCCAAATTGCTACCTATTACAATCGGTCGCGATGATGGCCGGGTCGTAGAGGTGGTCTCGGGCCTTCAACCGGATAATGAAGTGATTCAGAATCCGCCGGATTCACTGATTGACGGAGAAAAGGTGCATCTTGTGAAGCCTCGATCGCAACCTGCCGGACAGCCTTCTCAAACGCAACAGAGTGGGGCCAAGTGAAGATCAGATGCCAATTATCGTTTTTCAAGGCCATGCTTGCCGGTGCTATATGTTTCGCATTGGCAGGATGCGTTGTGGGACCGAATTACCATCGCCCCTCTGCTCCTATGGCACCTGCTTTTAGCCAGACAACACCGCCGCCAAATCCTGTTAATGGAGGATGGAAGCAGGCACAGCCTGACGATGCGACTCTGCGTGGTAAATGGTGGGAGATTTACAACGATCCTCAATTGAACGAGCTTGAGGAAAAGATCGCAATCTCCAACCAGACACTCAAGGCTGCTATCGAGGAGTATTTCCAGGCCCGGGAGCAGGTACGCATCGCTCGTTCTAACTACTATCCAACGTTGAGTGCTGGGCCTTCTGTTTCACGTACCCGCGAATCCTACAATCAGCCCAATACACAACGCTCAGTTACGAAGTACCAATACAATACCTTTACCCTTGAAGGGCAGGCTCTTTGGGAACCTGATCTGTGGGGCAAGCTACGGCGCACTGTTGAACAGTCACGCGCCAATGCACAGGCAAGTGCAGCCGATCTGGCCAATATCGAACTTAGCGTCCGTTCTGAACTGGCGACGGATTATTTCGAGATGCGAGGTCTGGATACGCAGCAGGCGCTGCTCGATAAAACCGTCAGTGACTATACGGATTACTACGATCTCACCAAGATTCGCTTGAAGGGTGGTGTTGCTACCGATGTGGATGTCGCAGAGGCAGAGGCACAGTTAAAGACTACAAGGGCGCAAGCTATCGATATCGCTGTAGCCCGGTCGCAGTATGAACATGCCATTGCAACGCTTATCGGAATTTCAGCGTCCAGCTTCTCTCTTCCCCCCATGCCTCTTAATCTTCCTTTGCCGAATATACCGTCCGGCGTTCCCTCGTCATTGCTGGAGCGGCGACCTGATATTGCCGCTGCGGAGCGTCGCACGGCTGCGGCGAATGCTCAGATCGGTGTGGCGATTTCTGCTTATTATCCAACGATTACGCTCAATGGAGTCGGCGGCTTTGAAACTGCCAATCCGGGCACATGGATTCAAGGCCCCAGCGCACTGTGGGGGCTCGGCGGATCAGCACTTGAGACGCTGTTCGACGCTGGGCGCCGCCATGCGATCACGCAGCAGGCGCGAGATGCCTACGATGTGCAGGTGGCAAACTATCGGCAAACGGTGCTCGTTGCATTTCAGGAAGTAGAAGATAATCTTGTCGCGTTGCGTGTTCTGGATGAAGAGGCAACTGTTGAAGCGGCAGCCGTCGATTCTGCAAAACGATCTTTACTTCTCAGCACGAAGCGCTACAAAGGCGGCGTCACTACTTATCTTGAAGTCCTGACGGCACAAACGGTGCAACTAAATGATGAACGGACCAATGCCGATATTACTACCCGTCGGTTTGCGGCCAGTGTTGCTCTTGTGAAGGCGCTGGGAGGCGGCTGGAACACCGCTCAACTACCAAATCCGTAGCTCATGTGCCAGAGAATAACAGTCTGAGCCCATGCTTCTACCGATTGTGACTGCGGACAGATTTGCGATCAGCTTATTCAGTCGCTCCGGTTGGTGCATCCGCTTCGCACCTGCTTGGCTGAGCCATTTCGGCAAAGAAAGAATTCTGTAGGTTCGAACGACGCCGATTACCTACGTATTTTTACGTGCCAGATTACTTACATAAAGATTGGGATGATATCTCAGGCTCGCGATTGCTTTTCGTACTCGGTTGCGTGTGGCCACCCTGACGCGTCCGTTGCCGTTAAGAACGGCTGAAACTGTGCCAAGAGAAACACTCAAGTGAAGCCACATCTTGAATCCTTGGTTTCTTACGAATGCCGCTATCATCGCTTTGACGGGGATGGATTTCACCCCAGGGTAGCGCCTAGTGACGAACTCGGCCTTGACAAAAAAATGCAAACTGCACGATCGTGGTTGATGAAACGCTTCATCAATTCAAAAACTCAAAGGATGACGACGATGATGGAGGGAGACAAGCAACGCCTGGAACTGGATTCTCCGTTATCTTTAACTGCGCAGCAGATTGATTTTTACAACGTGAACGGCTACATCAAACTAAAGCACGTACTCTCTGCTGAGTTACTGGAAAATTATCGTCGCATAATTGCAGAGCGCGTAGCAGAGCTGTCCGCGGATGTCGCTCCTATGGAAAAACGAACCACCTACGGCAAAGCCTTTTTGCAAATTATGAACCTTTGGACCCAGTCCGAAGAAGTGAAGGCATTCGTTTTCGGCAAACGGTTAGCGCGCATTGCTGCCGAGTTGATGGGTGCGACAGGTGTGCGTATTTACCATGACCAGGCTCTCTATAAGGAAGCAGGAGGAGGGATTACTCCATGGCACGCGGACCAGTACTACTGGCCAGTATCGAGCGACAAGATGGTGACTGCATGGATACCGCTCCAGGAGACACCACGCGAGATGGGGCCTCTCGCATTCTGTAAAAAGAGCCATCGGTTTCAGATTGGGCGCGACCTTGAAATCAGTGATGAGAGTGAGATGACACTAAAGCAGGCGTTGAGTACCTTCGAACTGGAGGAGAGCGCTTTCGATCTTGGCGAAGTAAGTTTTCATGGGGGATGGACGTTTCATCGTGCCGGAGCAAATACGACAGATCGTCCGCGAGAAGTGATCACCATGATTTACATGGATGAAGATATGCAGCTTATTGCGCCAAAGAATAAAAACCAGAGTGCCGATACGGAACGTTGGTGTCCAGGAATCAATGTTGGAGAAGTCATCGCATCACCTTTAAATCCGGTACTCTACTCGAACAAATCCACACCGCTCACAATAGAGAAACCAGTTTAGTATTCACCATGAGTTGTGGCCGGGTGGTATCTTTGTGTCCTTTCTATGCTTTATTGAATTATGAAGGAGCTGATCAATCGCGACATTCAGTTTCCGATTCTATCAATGCTTGCAGCGAGAACGTGCAGTTCAGCCCATCGGGGTTTGGCAAACAGAGATCTGCGTGCCTCCAGGTTGTTATCGGCTGCCATCTCCAATTCACTGAACTACGCTTGAATAAGACATCTTCCAAAATCGATTTCCTGCTATAGAGTTCTAATCTGGAAACCAGAGTCTGACGCAACGAAAGTGTTTTAGGCTTTTGGGGAACCTAAGATCGTGTAACCTCCCTTGACATTTGCCTCAATGGCCCCTAAAGTGTGATTGCGGTAACGTAAACGATTTTGGAAACGACGATTCATAATGGCAATAGCATTCTTCTGATCTGCCCTTTGAAACAGCAATCTGCAATCTTATGAAGAATGAGCGATAGAACGGAACGAAGCTTGTGAGGAGCGAAAGAATATATGGTGCCAGAGGGTACGGAAATTTCGAGCTTACAACTACCAGCGGCGCCTCTGAGTGAAACGGGTATCGTCAAGGCTTGGGAGGAGCCAATCTCGATC
>Ga0164242_10010281_pt1 | contig 10035 bp, 6 predicted proteins | sample OricomgcompostMG_FD_108783 | JGI IMG/M metagenome (GOLD analysis project Ga0164242, IMG submission 108783) | Miracle-Growth compost microbial communities from Emeryville, California, USA - Original compost - Miracle growth compost (MG) ... | reverse complement strand
TGTAGAGGACGATCCACGCCGGCGAGTTGCGCATGGCAATGCCGACGCGGTCGCCGCGCTCCACCCCGAAGCCATCGACCAGACCCGCCGCCACCGCCTTGGCCTGCGTGTAAACCTCGCCGAACGTCAGCCGCTCGGCCCCGGCAACGAGGAAGGTCTTGTCGGCGTGCTCGGCGCAGAAATGCGCGAAATAGGGCGGCAGCGCCGGCGGCGCGGTGGCGATCACCGGCAGCGTCACGCCGCCTTGCTCGATCGCGCCCAGCGCCAGCGGTCCGTCGGGCGCGGTCAGCCGGGCCATCTCGGCTGCCAGATTGAGGTCGAGCTCGCTCGGCATCACTCTCTCCTTGGTGTTCTCGGGCAACGCTCTTATGGAGGCGGCGATGACCGGGGAAAAGCCTTGATCCTGACCCAGCTCGCCGCGGCTGCCGCCGACGGCCGCCACTACATCCACTGGACCGATCTCGGGCTCAATCCGGTGATCTTCCACATCGGCTTCTTCAGCCTGAAATGGTATTCGCTGGCCTATATCGCCGGCATCGTCCTCGGCTGGTGGTATCTGTTGAAGCTGCTCGACCAGCCCGGCGCGCCGATGGCGCGGCGTCATGCCGACGACCTGGTGTTCTACGTGACGCTGGGCATCATCCTCGGCGGGCGGATCGGCTATGTCGTGTTCTACGCACCGTGGATGTTCCTCCATCCGCTCGAGGTGTTCAAGCTGTGGGACGGCGGCATGTCGTTCCATGGCGGGGTGATCGGCACCTCGCTGGCGATGATCCTGCTTGCCCGCAACAAGGGGCTCAACTGGCTGCGCATCCACGATTATGTGGCGTGCTGCGTGCCCTTCGGGCTGTTCTTCGGCCGCATCGCCAACTTCATCAACGGCGAGCTGTGGGGCCGGCAGACCGACGTGCCCTGGGCGATCATCTTCCCCGATCCCAGGGCAGGCGACGTGCCGCGCCACCCGAGCGAGCTCTACGAGGCCGGCCTCGAAGGGGTCTGCCTGTTCCTGATCCTGTGGTACGTCTTCTGGAAGACCCGCTCGCGCTATGATCCGGGCAAGATGACCGGCGTTTTCCTGCTCGGCTATGGCTGCTTCCGCTTCTTCGTCGAGTTCTTCCGCGAACCCGATCCGCAGTTCGCCGGCACCTTGTTCGACAAATGGGGCTTCCACATGGGTCAGTTCCTGTGTCTGCCGATGATCCTCGGCGGCCTCTACCTGATCCTCACCGCCGCCCGCCGCCGTGTGCGGATCGAGGCAACCGGCGGCCTGGAGAGCGTGGCGTAATCCCAATCCTCCCCGGCGCGGGGAGGATTTTATGCCGCCTCGGCGTCTTCCGCCTCGACCAGCCGGTTGGCGGCGGCGTCGAGCAGGCGCTTCTCCAGCGCCTTGAGCCGCGCCGCATTGGCGATCTTGTCGCCGGTCAGGTCGGTCACGTAGAAGGTATCGATCGCCCGCTCGCCATAGGTGGCGACATGCGCCGAGTGGATCGTCGCGCGCGATTCGAACAGCGCCCGCGCCAGCCGGTGGAGCAGCGCCGGCCCGTCGCGGGCGTTGACCTCGACCACGGTGAAGCGGTTTGACGCGGCGTTGTCGATCAGCACGTTGGGCTCGACCTCGAACGCCTCGGCCCGAGCGCGCGGCAGCGGCTTGGCCTTGAGCCGCTCGACCATCTTGCCGCGGTTGGCGAAGGCATCCCCGACCGCCGCCTCGATCCGCTCCAATTGGTCGGGATGATCGAACGGCCGCCCGAACGGGTCCTGCACCAGGAAATTGTCGAGCGCCATGCCGTCGCGCGTGGTGTGGATGCGCGCATCGATGATGTTGCCGCCGGCGACGTGGATCGCGCCCGCCGCGCGGTAGAATAGCCCCGGATGGTCGGCCGCGTAGATCGTCACCAGCGTCGCGCCGCGCTCTGGATAGACCTCCGCCTCGATCGACAGCGGCGCATCGCCCGCCGCGGCGATCTGGCGGGCATTGCGTTCGAGCACGTCCTCGGGCTCGGCGATCCAATAGGCCTCAGGCAACCGCTTGACGAGCCGCGCGAACGCCTTGTCGTCCCAGCCCAGCGTCCGGGCGAGATCGGCCTGCTTGGCGGCGATCCGCTCGCCGCGCCCCTTGTGCTTGTGGCCGAGCCGAAGCACCTCCTCGGCGGCATCATAGAGGTTGGTGAGCAGCTGCCGCTTCCAGCTGTTCCACACGCCCGGCCCCACCGCGCAGATATCGACCACCGTCAGCACCAGCAGCAGCCTGAGCCGCTCGGGACTTTTCACCACCTCGCAGAAATCGAGGATCGTCTTGAAGTCGGCAAGGTCGCGCTTGAACGCCGTCGCCGACATCAGGAGGTGATAGCGGACCAGCCACGCCACCGTCTCGGTCTCGGCCGGGGTCAAGCCGAGCCGCGGGCACAGCCGCTGCGCCACCTCGGCGCCGAGCACTGAGTGGTCGCCGCCGCGCCCCTTGGCGATGTCGTGGATCAGCACCGCGACGTAGAGCACGCGGCGCGAGGTGGCGACGAGGTGCTTGATGATCCCCGTCGACAGCGGGTGATCGGCCTTGAGCGCGCCCTTCTCCATCGTCGCCAGCAGGCCGATCGCGCGGATGGTGTGCTCGTCGACGGTGTAATGGTGGTACATGTCAAACTGCATCTGCGCGACCACGCGGCCGAAATCGGGCACGAAGCGGCCGAACACGCCCGCCTCGTTCATCCACCGCAGCACCGTCTCGGGATCGCGGGGGCTGGTCAGCACCTCGAGGAACAGCGCGTTGGCCTGGGGGGAGCGGCGGATATCGTCGGCGAGCTTGGCGTCGCGCGCTGCGGCGCGCATCGCCAGCGGATGGACCTCCAGCCCATGAAGGTCGGCAAGCTGGAACAGCTCGATCAGCCGGACCGGATCGGCCTGGAAGAAATCGTCCGACGGGATCGCCAGCCGCCCGCGATCGAGCACGAAGCCGTGCAGCTTGCGCGGCCGGCGGCGCAGCGACGGCAGCCCGAAGCGCCGCCCGCGCCCGGCGAATTTCTCGTCTAGATGCGCAAGGAAAACGCCGGTTAGATCGCCGACCGCCTTCGCTTGCAGGAAATAGAATTGCATGAAGCGCTCGACCGGCGCCTTGCCCGGTCGATCGGCGTAGCGCATCCGGCCGGCAATCTCGCGCTGCATATCGAAGGTGAGGCGCTCCTCGGCGCGGCCGGCGATGCTGTGGAGGTGGCAACGCACCGCCCACAGGAAATTCTCGGCGCGCTGGAATTGCCGGTATTCGACAGGCGTCAACAACCCGGCGCCGACCAGATCGGCGGCGTCGCGGACGTTGTAGGCGTATTTGCCGATCCAGAACAACGTCTGCAGGTCGCGCAGCCCGCCCTTGCCCTCCTTGACGTTGGGTTCGACGACGTAGCGGCTGTCGCCCATCTTGCGGTGCCGCGCGTTGCGCTCGGCGAGCTTGTCGGCGATGAACTGACGCGCGGTATCGGCCTGCACCTCGATGCGAAAGCGTCGCGCCGCCTCGTCGTACAGGTCGGTGTCGCCCCAGATGTAGCGCGCCTCGAGCAGCGCGGTGCGCACGGTGATGTCAGCCTTCGACTGGCGGATCATCTCGTCGAGCGAACGCGACGAATGGCCGACCTTCAGCCCCAGGTCCCACAGCGAATAGAGCATCGATTCGATGACCTGCTCAACCCAGGCGGGCTGTTTCCACGGCGTCAAGAAGCCGATGTCGACGTCCGAATAGGGCGCCATCTCGCCGCGGCCGTAGCCGCCGACCGCGATCAGCACGAGCCGCTCGGCGCCGGTCGGGTTGGCGTTGGGATGGAGCCGCGTCGTCGTCACGTCGTAGAGCAGCCGGAGCAGCTGGTCGATCAGGAACGCCTGCGCCGCCGCCGCCTCCAGCCCGCGCGAGGGATGCGCCGCCAGCCGTCGCTGGATTTCCGCCCGCCCCGAATCGAGCGCGCATTTCAGCCGCCGCACCACCGCCTGCCGCAGCTTCGCCGTGTCGGTCTCGTCGAGCGCGGCGAGATCGTCGGCAAGCCCGCGCCGATCGATAATCGCGCGGCGCTGCGGCAGGGTGTCGATGCGCGAGGTCATGGCGTGAACATAGGGCCCGGCCGCGCCGTCGTCACGGCAAACAATAATGGTCGGCAACACGATCGAGCGCGAGGCGGAGCACCAGCTTGCCCGCGCGCGCGGGCCAGCCCAGCGCGCGCTCGGCAGTCGGCAGCCCCTCGCCGGCGCAGACGACACGCCACAGCACGTCCGAGAGGCCCGGTCCCGCCGCGGCGATTGCCGCATCGAACCGGCGCTTGGCAGCGATCTGCGCGGTGGTCGGATCGAGCGCGGGCGGCGATCCGGCGCCGCGCCGCCCCGGCGCCGCATCCCAGCGCATCGTCACCCGCGGGCCGAGCGCCGCCGTCTCGTAATCGCCCCGCAACCGCTCGCCCGCCTCGAACTGGCGCGCATCGACCTTGCCGCGCGCCCGCAGCCACGACAGCGGCGATTCGGCGAGGTTCACCGTCACACTGCGCCGCCGCTTGCCCGGCCCCTGCGCCGCCACCACGCCGCGCTCGTCGATCTCGCGTTCCGCCAATTGCCGCATGTCAGCCTCCTTGCTTGCCCGAGTCGCGAAAGTGCTTGCCATAAAGTCATGGTTGTAGGACAGAGAAAAAACCGATCTGGTTAGGAGAGCCTTGATGATCACTGCCGTCCGCGAAGTCCGCCGCGCCAAGGGGCTGACGCTGGAGGAGGTCGCGCGGCGCTGCGTACCGCCGACGACCGCGCAGACGATCGGCCGGCTCGAGACCGGCACGCGCACGGTCTCGGTCGGCTGGCTCAACCGCATCGCCGACGCGCTCGGCGTCGCCGCGGCCGATCTCGTCAAGCTGCCCGATCGCGTCGACGTGCCGGTCGCCGCGATCCTCGATGCGGGCGGCGTCCACGCCCCCACCCGGCCGGCCACCGTCACCCCGCCACGGCCGATGCCCGGCGCGGTCGCAATCACCGTCGCCGCGGGGGTTGGCGACTATCGCGCCAGCGACGAAATCTGGTGCGAGACGCTGGCGCCCGACGCCTTCGCCGGCGCCCTCAACCGCGACGTGCTGGTGCCGCGCTCGGCAGGACGTTTCCTGTTCGGCCGATTGATCGGCCGCGAGGATGGCAAGCTCCACTTGCTCCCGCCCGGCGCCGGCACGCGGCAGCAGGTGGTCGCCGATCCGCCATGGATCGCGCAGGCGGTGCAGCTGGTGCGCACGCTCGGCTGATCCGCCGCGATCAGGCGATTGCAACGCCGGCCGATTGTCATATTGTCGTCGTCACAGGGGGGAACGACGATGCGGATCGGTTTATCACTGGCGATCGCGATGGCGGCGGCGACGCCGGCTCTGGCTGCGCAGGAGAGGCCGATTCTGGCGCCGCCCGCCGCCTGGGTGAAGCCCGCCCCTTTCCCCGCCGACACGGCCATCAAGGGCGACGCGCCGATTCGGTTGTTGCTCGCCGACCAGCAGGTCCATTTCGCCGACGGTGCAACGACTCGGTATCAGGAAGCGATCTTCCGCATCCAGACGCCGCAGGGCCTGCAGGCCGGCTCGATCAGCTTCCCCTGGGACCCTGACATCGACACGCTCACCGTCCACAAGCTGCAGATCCACCGCGGCGCCAAGGTGATCGACGTGCTCGCCAGCCAGAGCTTCACGGTGATGCGGCGCGAGCAGAATCTCGAAAACGCCGTGCTCGACGGCATCCTTACCGCCAATATCCAGCCGGAGGGGCTGCAGGTCGGCGACATCATCGATTTCTCGGCCTCGATCACCCGCCGCGATCCGGCGATGAAGGGGCATTACGAGGCGATGTCGGGCGGCTGGGGGGCGCTGCCGCTGGGCGAAGCCCGGCTCAGCGTCGATTGGCCCAAGACAGCCGACGTGCGCTGGCGCGAGCGCGGCCAGTTGCCGCCGCTCAAGACGGCATCGGCGAAAGGCGCCACCACCGCCGCACTGACGATCAACGACGTGCAGCCGGTGATCGCACCGCAGGGCGCGCCGCCGCGCTACAACGAGACGCGGGTCGTCGAGTTCAGCGATTTCAAGGACTGGGCGGCGCTGTCGGCACTGATGGCGCCGCTCTATGACAAGGCCGCGACGCTGCCCGCCGATGCCAAGCTCAACGCGGAGATCGCCCGGATCGCCGCCGCCTCGACCGATCCCAAGGCGCGCGCCGCGGCGGCGCTCAAGCTGGTGCAGGACCGCGTCCGCTACGTGTTCCTCGGCATGAACGACGGCGGGCTGGTCCCGGCCGATGCCGAAACCACCTGGGAACGCCGGTTCGGCGACTGCAAGGGCAAGACCGTGCTGCTGCTGGCGCTGCTCCACGGCCTCGGCATCACTGCCGAGCCGGTGCTGGTCAATTCACGCGGCGGCGACGGGCTCGACCAATATCTGCCGATGGTCGAGTTGTTCGATCATGTCCTGGTCCGCGCGACGATCGGCGGGCGAGCCTATTGGCTCGACGGCACCCGCACCGGCGACGGCGACATCGACACGATCAAGACACCCGCCTTCCACTGGGTGCTGCCGGTTCAGCCCGAAAACGCGACGCTGGTCCATCTCGTCCAGCCGCCGCTCGACCAGCCCGATACCGAAACCACGCTGCGGCTCGACGCCTCGGCGGGCGTGTCGCTGCCCGCCCCGGCCCATGCCGAGATCGTGTTCCGCGGCGACGCTGGCACCGCGCTGTCGCTGCAACTGGCCCCGCTCACCGGCGACGCGCTGCAGGATGCGCTGCGCAAATACTGGCGCGGCCAGTATAATTTCATCGACGTCAAGTCGGCCGGCGCCAGCTACGATCCCGCCGCGCACGAAGAGAAAATCGTGATGGACGGCACCGCCAAGATGGACTGGAGCAGCACCCAGTACGAAACCGACGGCACCGGCGTCGGCTACAAGGCGGACTTCACCCGCACGCCCGGCCCCGACCAGGACGCGCCGTTCGCGGTCGACTATCCCAGCTATTCGAAGACCACCGAAACGATCGTCCTGCCGAACGGCGGCAAGGGCTTCACCTTCGCCAACGGCGACAAGATCGACCAGACCGTCGCCGGCGTCGCCTATCATCGCACCGCGACGATCGCCAAGGGCGTGGCGACGATCGTCACCACCGCGCGCGCGGTGGCGCCCGAATTTTCCGCCAGGGACGCCCCATCCGCTCAGGCGACATTGCGCGCGCTCGACAAACAGACGGTCTATGTCGACGAGCCGTCGAACTACCAACCGACCGAACAGGAGGTCGCCGCCGCGCTGGCCAAGACGCCGACCACCGCCGACGGCTTTGTCGAGCGCGGCCTGATGCTCATGCACAGGGGCGACAACGCGAAAGCGGTCGCCGATTTTGACCAGGCGGCGAAGCTCGATCCCAAATCGGCCTGGGCGCCGGCCGATCGGGCACTGGCGCATCTGTCCCTTCATCAGTTCGACGCCGCACGGAAGGATGTCGATCAGGCGGCGGCGCTCGATCCCGACAATTACGTCGTATCGCAAGCGCGCGGGATGATCGCCTTGGAAAAGGGCAAGTTCGCCGATGCAGCCGCCGCCTTCGACAAGGCATTGGCAAGCCAGCCGAACGACGCCTTTTCGCTCGGCCAGCGCGCCGTCGCCAACCAGATGCTGGGCAATAACGACAAGGCGATCGCCGATGCCGACCGCCTGATCGCACTCGGCAAGGACAATGCATTCGTCCGCAACATCCGTGCAAAGGCGGAACATGCTGCCGGCGACAACGATAAGGCATTGGCCGACGCCGATCGGGCGATCGCATTCGATCCCCACATGGCCGATACTTACCTGCTGCGTGCCAACATCTATCACGCCAAGGGCGACAAGGAGCGGGCGCTTGCGCAGGCGGCAGCGATGGTCGCCGCCAACCCCGACAGCGATTATGCCCACACCGCGGCCGGGGCGATCTACAGCACGTTCGACCAGACCGACAAGGCGATGGCGGAATTCAGCAAGGCGATCACGATCAAGCCGACCGCCTCGGCCTATCTCACCCGTATGCACTGGCGCCCGAAAGCCGACATTGCCGGCCGCAAGGCGGACGTGGCGGCGGCACTCAAGCTCGATCCCGATATGGCCCAGGCAATCGAAGCCGAAGCCGAGCTTGACCAGGAGTCGGGTGACTATCCCAAGGCGATCGCTGCCATTACCCGGGCGCTAGCAACGGAGCCGGCCAACGCCTGGCTATTGGCCGAACGCGGCATTGCCCACGCTCACGCGGGCGACGAAGCGCTCGCCACCAAGGATTATGCGGCGGCGCGCAACGCGGCCGACAACCCGGCGCAACTCAATGATATCTGCTGGACCAAGGCGACCGCCGGTGTGTCGCTGAGCGACGCGCTGGTGGATTGCGACGCGGCGCTCGCCAAGGCGCCAAACGACGCCGCCATGCAGGACAGCCGCGCTTTCGTGCTGTTGCGGCTGGGCCGCTACCGGGAATCCGTCGCCGAATATGACAAGGCGCTGGCGACCCGCCCGAACCAGGCAAGCTCGCTCTACGGCCGCGCCGTTGCCGAGGCCCGCGCCGGCCGTGCGACAGATGCCGATCGCGATCTCGCGGCTGCCAAAAAGGCTGACGCCGGCGTCGTCGATGAATTCACCGGTTACGGCGTCACCATGGCGCCGCCGACGCCCGACAAGCTCGCGTCGACACCGACGGGCACCAGTCCCAAGCACTGATGATTCCAGTGATATTGGTGGGCGGTGACGGGCTCGAACCGCCGACCCTCTCGGTGTAAACGAGATGCTCTACCAACTGAGCTAACCGCCCTCTGCGGGACGCAAGCGCTTGCCAGAAGGCAGGCTGCCCCGCAAGCGTCAAGCGATCGCCAGGCCCGCCTGACGAACAGCCTGGCAATATTGCTCCATGCCGACGCGCGCCTGGTCGGTCAGCGCCATGAAAGCACGGCGGCGGTCGAACGGGTCTGGGCGGCGCTGGAACAGCCCGGCTTCGCTCATCTTGCCGATCCAGCGCAGCGCGGTCGTCGGCGCCACCGCCGCGGCGATGCACAGGCTCGACACCGAGACGGCGCGATCCTCGAGCTCGGCTGCGAACGGGTCGAGCAGCATTTCCCAGCCGGGGTCCTCGATCAGCGCCGGCGCGAAGAATTGCTCGCGCAGCCGTCGTGACCGGATCGCCTTGCGGATGTCCTGTGGATCGATCGGCGCGGACCGCGCCGCCGGCGCTGCGCCATAGGCGGGGCGGCGATCGCCGACCAGCCCGGGCCGCTCGGCACTGGGTCGCAGATCCTCCCGGCTGGCGAGCAGCGTCAGAGTCTGCGCGATCCGCGCGACCTCCTCGTTGAGCCGGCGCAACCGCTCGCTTTCGGCCTCACGGACGCGGTCGTGGAGCTGCAGTGCGTGGAACCCGGCCAAGTTGAACGCAGCGACTCGATCGATCAGCGTCGGGGCGCACAGCAACTGGACATCGGGTCCGAACAGATGACTCGCCACCGCATCGATCTGGGCAGGATCGAGCGCAACAATGATGCGCGCATCGATCGTTCTCGCCAGCGTATCGACACGCGGCAGCACGGCATCGAGCCGTTCGCTATCGACCCCTTCCGCCTCGATCGCCAGCACGTCGACCACGGCATGGTCGCCAAGACAGGCGGCGGCACGATCCCACGGCAATCTGTCGATCGGCCGCACCCCGGCCAGTGCCGCGGCCTCGCCCGCCGCCGCTGCGCCCGATCCGTCTTCGGCGACGATCAGCACATTGGGCCGGCGCAGACCGAAGCTTTCAGGCGACGTGGCGGACGATGCGATGGCGGAGTCGATCATGCGCCTGTTCCCCCCTGCTGCCGTCGGCAGCCCCTAATTTACGCATTGCGCCGGAATGGTCGTTTGCCGACGTCTCCATTCCCGAGCGATGTCAAAGCCTAGGAGACCTGTGCGCGGGTGGGCGTAGACATGGGTGTTGATTGCTGATTCTATGGGCTTTCCGAGCAGGAGAGCAGCCGATGGCGCGTCGTTCGATAGGGCAGGAGCGATTTGGATTCGC
>Ga0164242_10010280_pt1 | contig 10036 bp, 5 predicted proteins | sample OricomgcompostMG_FD_108783 | JGI IMG/M metagenome (GOLD analysis project Ga0164242, IMG submission 108783) | Miracle-Growth compost microbial communities from Emeryville, California, USA - Original compost - Miracle growth compost (MG) ... | reverse complement strand
TCGATGTCGGCCTTTTCCAGAAACGAAATCAGATAGTCGAACCCTGTCTCTGCGAGAAGCCGAGCCAAGGGCTTGGAGTTGTTAGACTCGCTGAACCATCGGAGAAACGACCGCGCGACGTAATCTTCAAAATTCCGGTCCAGCGTGACACCGGCGATCGCGTACCGTGAAACGTCGACGTAGACGCTCTCAACTTCGCCGAAGTGTTGCCGGTAGACACCAGAGATCACGTCGCAGTCACGACCGCAGAACAGGATTCTGTCGATCGACTTCTCGCGTGCGAGCTTCTCGAGAAACTCACAATAGCCCAAGGCGAGGATCCCGCCGACACGAAAGCCGTGCGTGTAGTGAAGACCCTCGGACCAGCTTCCAGATCCGATCGTGTTGTTGAGGACAGCGCCGTAGAAACTGCCCGCGAGGCTATCCATATCGGGCGCGCGGACGAGACCTCGAGGGTCAGGGTTGTAAACGGCTGGCAAGCCTGCGCTTTCGGACTTGATCACATCTGACTTGAGGTTGTCGCCTACGTGCACGACCGAGTGCTCGATGCCGTAGTTGTCGAGGAGGACCTGTTGCAGAGTGCCATCACCCTTGCACTTGAGGTACTCGTTCGAGAGGTAGACTTTCTCATAGCCCTCATAGCCGTTCCGCTGGAGCATCTCTTCGATGACATCCCGCGGCAGGTACATGTCCGTCATGAAGACGAGGGTCTTGCCCAGGACCTTGAGACGGTCGAAGACCTCCTTGATAAGGGGGTTCGGCCTCGAGAATTCGATCTCGAAGGACGTCTCCTGGTCCTCCCACGCCGGGTCCGCTCCGTACCGTTCCTCCATGACCGCGTAGATGTCACGGAGAGTGACCTCTCGGCTGCCCTTGTGCCGGAAGTTCTCGGTTCGGGCGTGCCCTTCGGCCTTCTTGCGAAGCTGGGCGAATCCATCGACACCGAGTCGCAGACCCATGATGCGAAAGACGTCGATGGGAGACTCGACGGACCGGAAGAGCGCCGTATCGAAGACGTCAAACGAAATCACGTCATACTGCGCCAGTTCGCCGACCATCGCGTCGACGCTGAGCCGGTCCTGGCGGTCCGGGACCATGTAATAGGGCGTGGCTGGATCGCTGTTCGGCGCGCTGCTCGGCGAAGGGAGTCTCCGCCGCAGCTTGGCCACTCTCGCGCGCAGCCGCTGCTGGCGGTCGAGCAGATCGGTATAGCGGGAGACAACCGGAAGCCGAGGTGCGGGCCGCCCGATGATTACGAACCGATGCTTGCCTTCGACGGCTTCGACGCGCACGATGCGGTGGCGCAACGTGATCTTCTTCCCCTGCCCGCGACGGTTCTGTTTGTCCGGCTGCTCAGCCGCTCTGTCCAGCACGCCCTTCTCCCTCCAGCCTCTTCAAGTGGAGCCGTGATCGAGCGGCGAACGTTTCGCAGCAGAGTGCTCCTGCGCGGTCGAGCATCGACTCACAGCGGATTGATAGTAACGGCAGTCCATCGGAGTACGACGTAACCCTCAGCGACGACCAGCGGTGGGGCTCCGACAGGAGGCCGACGCCCATCCGTTGATCACGCCGCACCGGAAGACCGACGCGCGCCATGCCAATCGATCGCCACCGGTCAGGGGTGCAGCCATTCGAGGCAGCGGTCGAAGCGAGCAAGGTCGATCTCAAAGTCCGAGCTCATGTTCGGCCCCTCATCACCCACAGCCCTGCCCTGGAGCCCGCGATATCTCGCGCCCTGCTTGTGGCAAACGATGTCATAGAAGTAGTCATGCGGCATGGTCTCCGTCGCCAATGTGAGGACGCTGACGCCAGGCGGGCTGAAGGCCAAGTTCGTGAAGGCGGCTCCCATGTTGCCGACAACGTGGGTCGCGCCCTTGAGCATCGCGATCTGATCGCGGAGTGACAGATTCTCTGTTCGCACGAGCTCGTACCCGTGAGGTGCGAGCCGAGCCACTATCTCGTCCTCATTCACGAGGCGTCGGCGGCTGTATCCGTTCCGGGACAGGTATATCCGCTGGTGTGGGCCTGCACCGACCGACTCGGCCGCCGCCTCCAAGAACCGAATTGCAAAGGGTGTCTTGGTCACCGGATGCCGGCTTATGGTGCCGAGTACGGCTAGTTCGTCAAAGTGGTACGCGCCGGCCGGCATGAACTCGATCTGGTCCGGATTGATGCCGACAAGACCTAGCGAATCGATGACGATTCGACGCATCGGGTTGTCGGGCGCTCGATCGTTGACGACGAACGAGCAGTCGCTCAGATCGAGATGTCCGTGAAGCAGTCCGACCTTCGGAAACGCGTCGATCAGCCAATGTCCGTAGTTCGCATCCCACGTCTGCTTCAGCAGAACACGTGTACGGCCATCCTTGCGTCCGGGCACCCGGACGAGCTGACGGTTCTCCTCCACGACCCAGCGGTCATCAGCTGTCCGGTACAGGCCGGAGGTGCGCCGCACGTTACGTGCGCAGTTGAGCGTCTCATCCAGCAACACCCGATCCGAGGTTGCGGTCGGGCCCGAACCATACACAGTGACATCGCTGAGGACGCCGCTCCAAGCCGGGCGCACCGCAACCGGGGAGTCAGCCACCAGGGCATTGAAGGTCCGCGTGACGTGGTTGTTCGCCCCGACAACCTCCGCCGGGAGACGGTCGTAAGCTTCGCCGAGTTCTGTCGACCACACGGTACCGGCCTGGGTTCGGACCGAGCCCACCTTGAAGCGCGGTTGCTTGAAACGCTTCTTATGGATGATCAGAGAGTGGCGCAGAAACACCATGGATTCGATGGTGGCGCGGCAGTACGCGGCAAAATCGTCGGCCGGCGAGTCATCGAAATCACTTGCGACGAGGTGGCGGGCGATTCCGGCGGCGAAGTCGTAAGCCGAGGTCTCTCCGTCGTGTCCGTAAACCGGGATGTAGCGACCAAAGCTCGTGTGGATGTCCTCAACGACGAAGACACCGCCGGGAGGGATATGCGGCCACAACGTCTTGAACGTATTGATTTGATGGTGCCAGCGGTGTGAGCCGTCATCAACGACGACGAGGGGGCGCCGCTTCGCCAGCTTTGACAGAAATCCTTGGTTACCCTGGTCGCCGACCTGAATCTCGACGCGGTCCGATTCGAACTGCTTGCACTCGGGCTTGATGTCGACGCCGATGATGCGAGCTCTGGAGAAGTACTGCTCCCACATCCTTACAGATGCGCCTTGGTGGACGCCAATCTCGACCAACACGAAGTCGCGGTCGCGCAGATGGCGCAGGTTGTTCTCGTAGACACCGAGGTAGTCGTGTAGGACCGAAGCCTTGTCAGTGCCGGTAGCCAGCCCGATGTCATTCAGCGAAGGACGAGGCCGTGAAGCTTTCGGCCTCAACCGGCGACAGAGGCGCGTACGGATCTTCCCTACCACGTGGTACTCATAGCGTCGTTCGCTCCTTCGCATCGGGGGCCCCCGGTACTCGTGCCACTGCCAACTTCTCGAGCACCTGCCGTGCGCCGTCGACATCGCCAAGCTCGGAGGCGTAGGCGAGCGGTTTGGTGCTCAGCGGGCTCCCCGACTCCCAGATGCCCCACACGGGCCGGCCACTGCCGGCATAGTCCGCGTATTTGGAGGGCAAGTATGGATTCGCAGTATGAGTCGCGGAGGTGTGCGCATCGTTTACCAGCAGCACGTCGAATTTACTGCACAAATTGAGGAACTCAAGGTATTCGACATACGGGGCCGCGACGATGACATCGTTCAGACCGGCATCGGCCACTTCCTTCGTCACGGCGTCGGGCTCCGGCGTGAACACATGCAGGCGCAATCGGCTGCGCTCATGAGCACTGAGTTCTCCGAACGCACCGACCACCTCGGTTAGGCCGCGGCTGATATAAAAGCGACCGAAGTAGCCTATGTTAACGCGACTCGAGTCCAGTTGATAAGTGGCTGGCTTGACCGAATATAGGCGCGGCTCGGGTATCGGGTGTGGTTGGATTGTCGAGTGCGACAACGCCCGCGCGGCCAACCGCCGATCGCGGCAGTAACTCAGCATGTAATCGCGCTGATTGACGTTCGTGAAGATCAATTCGTCAGCGAACGCGTACGCGAGTTGTTCGATCCACTCCCATGGGTGGGCAAGATCCGGCGCCTCGAACCCGGCGCCGGCGAACGCCCGCACGACCTCGTGGGACAGCTCGACATCGAACTCGCCTGCATGTGCTTTCTCTTTGCCTTGAATGTCATATAGCAGGGGGTCGGAGAACTCTGCGGTCCATTGCGTCAGCGGGTATCGGAACTTGTAGAGCCCAGCGACGATGTGCGACGCCGGCCACATAACGCGGCTGTAGACCGTCCAGTATACTCCTTTCTCGGCCGTCCAACGTTCAACTGTCTCTAGCGCGCGATGGCAAAAATCTCCTAAATGCGGTAGCGAGATCCATACCGGACGGGTATTCGTCTCGTGGTGACGATCGATGTTGGCCGCCCAGATGGTCTCGAGGCTAGGGTCGCGCTGCCGCACCGGCTCCAACTGGGAACTGATGACGTCAATAATGTGGCCGCGTTTCTGAAGCCTCCGGGCGGCGACAATCGACGAAGTGTCAGAGTACGGAGGCGCCGCGTAAAGAACCGCGAGGTCACGCGCGAGCCCTTTGTTCAGCACCGGATACGGGATCATGCGGAGTTCGCGGTGTTCGATGTCCGCCAGCACTCGGGGCCGCTGACCGCGGTGCTCGGCCAGGAATCGGTTCATGAATCCGGTCTGGCCGCTGATCATGTGTTGTGCGACGGCGCGGACGTGCTCGTGTTCCTCCACTGTGCGTTCGAGACGCTCAATCACATCCAGCCGCTGGGTGACGTTGAAGTCGTACGACGTGGCTTGACGCGAGATCGACCCTGCGCGCAGGGTTCGGTAGTAGACGGCATTGGCGTCAAGGGATACCAAGCCGAACTCGAACGGCGCTCGCGCGTAGAGCCGGGCGAAGAAGTCGAGGTCCTCGCCGCTGCGGAGATCAGCGTCGAATCCAACGGAACGCGCGATAGGCGTTGGGATCAGTTTCGCGACGCAGTACCCCAGCGCGACCTTCACGTGTTCGGCACCCACCACGGAGCCGGCCAGACGCAACTGGATTGCCCGCGATGCGACGTCGAAATCGGGGATAGCGCCAGGAGACGTGACGTCAGCCATCAACGCCAGGCCAACTTGGCCGTAGTTCGTGGCCTCGAACAACGCTGCGAGATAGTTCGAGGACACCGTGTCGTCGTCGTCCACGAACGTGACGAATTCGCCTCGCGCGACATGCATCCCGAGGTTGCGAGCCCTTCCCGCGCCAGCGGTTGCCAGTTGCAGGAGTCGAACGTTCAGCGCAGGAAAGCGCCTGCGGATCCTCTCAACCTGCTCGGCGGTGGCGTCGGCCGGGCCGTTCTGCACAACAAGCACTTCGAAGCGTTCCGCTGCAAAGCTCTGCTGCGCCAAGCTCGCCAATGTCGCAGCAATCGTTCCCGCACCGCGATAGGTCGCCACGACCACTGAGATGTCCAGCAGACACGATGAGCGCACCTCCGATGTGGGCATCCCCGCATCTCTTGGAACCCCCTGCCGCGGGAGGATCCGAGAGCCGTCGAACGTCACGGACCTAGGTTATACAGGCTCTGAATGAACATTTGGCTGCTGTTCTGCGATGCCTGATCCGGGCGGAGGGCTGCTCGGAAGTGCTGCAGTAGCGTGGCACCCACCGGTGAACCCCTGACCAACTCCGGAGACCGTTGATATGAGCATTGCTCGCACCGACCGTGCGCTGATCATCGCCTCCTCAACCGAGCGCGGTGGCGACCTCGCCTCCGGCTTCACCAACGCACGGATCCTCACGCCGGACGAGCCGCCGTTGGGCAGCGAGGCCGCTGAGGGACTCGACCTGATCATCGTGGACGCACTGCCCTTGAGCGGATCGCTCCTTGTCGGGCTCGGCCCGGTCGCGGCGGCGGGAGTACCCATCGCGATCCCGCTCATCGGCGAGGCGGCAGCGGCCTGCCGACGCGAACCTCAGCTGCTTCTCGGCCTGCGTTTGGCCGCTGTGACCCGGATCCCGAATGCAGTCGTTGGTGTGCTTGCGCGGACCGACCTGTCTCTGAACGGCACATACCTACCCGACCTCGACGCCGACTTCGACGTGACAGAGGTGCTCGGTGAGCTCGCCCTCGAGCGGGTCGACCTGCTGCAAGAGAACCGCAGCCTGCGCCAGCAACTCGATGCCGCGCAGGGTGCCCTGCTGACTGCGAACACACGGTTGGACGAACTCGCCGTCAAGGTTAGGCGTCTGCGGGAGAGCCGGAACCGGGCTGAGCGCAGGTGGGCCGCATTGCGGACGCATAGCCTTGGGCGCCTCGTCCTATTCGGCCTACGCACCCGAACCTGGCTCCGAGCCCGAACCGTGAGCACGCAGACTCGCACCCGGCTGATAACGCGAGCTGCGCTCGTGCTGGTAGGCCTGATCGCGCTCGTGGGGCTGTCCGTCGCAATCGCCGCGCTGACCAATTCCGGCTATCGTGGCGCCCTGGTGAGCGCTGCGCTGCTACTGTTGTGCGCCTTTGCTACGACGACCAGCATGCGGGTTCGCCAAATCCAGTCGACGCTTCTCGAGCAGGGCACCAGGCGAACGACACAGCACGCGGCACTTACCAAGTCCGTTCACACGCTTCGCAAGGCTGTCGAAGAATTGGACGAGCAAAGCCGCGCAGCGGACGCGCTGGCCCAGCACAGCCTCAACCTCGTCACCGTGACGAACGTGGACCTGGCCAATGCGGTGCGTCGTCGACACGAGACCGCAGCCGATGCCGCGAGCTGAAGGGTGTCGACCTGGCGAGGCATCAAGCCACTGCAGCTGCGAGTACTCGGGCGATGCGCGGCCCGGATTTGCCATCCCACAACGGCGGCACGGGCCAGCTCTCGCCGCGCCCCGCGGCTAGCACCTCGCTGATCACACCTCCGAGGGCTTCAACCGTCACCAGCCGATTCGTCCCGTCGGTGATCGTGATCGGACGTTCGGTGTTGGGGCGCAAAGTCAAACACGGCACGCCGAGGATCGTCGTCTCCTCCTGCACCCCGCCCGAATCGGTGACTACAGCCGCCGCGCCGCGCATCAACCCAACAAAGTCCAGGTAGCCGCGCGGGTCGATAACGGTGAGCGCAGGGTGCTCGAACAGGCCGGCGGCGCGCAGACTCTCTCGACCGCGTGGATGCAGAGGTAGCACCACGCGAGCCTGGTCGGCCACGGCATGGATGGCGTGGACGGTGCGAGCTGCAGAGTCCTCGGCGTCGACGTTGGCCGGGCGGTGCAGCGTGGCGACCACGTAACGACGATCGGTCAGCCCAAGTTCGTCGCGTATCGCGGCCACGTCGACACGGTCGAGAACAGCAAGCAGCGAATCGATCATCGGATTACCCACGAGAAAGACGCGCTCAGGTGCGACGCCCTCGTTCCCGAGATTCACCAACGCGTCGGGGCTCGTCGCCAGCAGGATGTCGGCGAGCCGATCGGTGACGATGCGGTTGATCTCCTCCGGCATCCTCATGTCGAAGCTTCGTAGGCCAGCTTCCACGTGCGCCAGCGGGATCCCGAGTTTGGAAGCGACCAATGCTGCCGCGACGGTCGAGTTCACGTCTCCGTAGACGACGACCAACGCTGGTCGGCTGCGCACGAAGATCTCTTCGAGGGCAACCATGATCGCGCCGGTCTGGACGGCGTGGGTGCCACCGCCGACACCGAGGTTCACATCCGGCTCCGGCAGGCCGAGTTCTCGGAAGAACACGTCAGACATGTTCACGTCGTAGTGCTGGCCGGTATGGATCAGACGCTGCGGAACCCCCAGGACGTCGAGCGCACGGATTACCGGCGCTGCCTTCGGGAAGTTCGGCCGGGCGCCGGTGATGTGGACAACCGAGCGCGCGAAAGAGACCTCGCTCAGCGGTGCCGCCCCGACCTGGTTGTCCACGCCTTACCTCCGGCCGCAGTTGTCGTCCGACGACAGCCGAACGGGCAGCCGCTCAAGGATTACAGCACATCTGCCGATCGCACCCCGCCGGTCGGCGATACGCGCCGAGTTGTGTAGCTTTTCGTTTGGGCTGAGGCGCGAGGAAGGACACCATGAGCGTCGATCTGGTAGTCGTAGGACTGGGTTACGTCGGCCTTCCGCTGGCCCGTGAAGCGACGCTCGCCGGCCTCAACGTCCGAGGACTCGATCTCTCCTCTGCGGTTGTGGATGGGCTCAACGAGCGGCGCTCTCACGTCGACGACCTCTCCGACCAGGACATCGCCGAGATGGTCTCTCGTGGGTTCGTGGCCACCGCTGATGAATCGGTGCTCGACGAGGCACGCACTGTCGTCATCTGTGTGCCCACTCCGCTCGCCGAAGACGGGTCCCCCGACCTCGGCGCTGTGACGGGTGCCGCAGCCACCATCGGGCGCCACCTGCAACGCGACACCCTCGTGGTGCTCGAGTCCACGACGTACCCCGGTACGACCGATGACGTTGTCCGCCCGATTCTCGAGGCCGGTTCGGGTCTGCGCGCCGGCGAGTCCTTTGCGCTGGCCTTCTCGCCCGAGCGCATCGATCCGGGCAACGCGACGTTCGGCCTGCGTAACACTCCAAAGGTCGTGGGCGGGTACACGTCCGGGTGTTCACGCCGCGCACGCGAGTTCTACGCCGCCTTCATCGAGCGGGTGATCGTGGCGAAGGGCACACGCGAGGCCGAGACCGCGAAGCTGTTGGAGAACACCTACAGACACGTCAACATCGCGCTGGTAAACGAGATGGTGAAGTTCTGCCACGACCTGCGGATCGACCTCTGGGACGTGATCAACCTAGCCAGCACGAAGCCATTCGGCTTCCAGGCATTCCGTCCGGGTCCCGGCGTCGGTGGTCACTGCATCCCGATCGACCCGAACTACCTGAGCCACCACGTCAGGTCCGAACTCGGCTATTCCTTCCGGTTCGTCGAACTTGCCGAGGAGATCAACTCGGGTATGCCGGGCTATGTCGCCCGTCGCGCCCAGGACATCCTCAACGCCGACCGCGTGGCCATCAACGGGGCGACGGTCCTCCTGCTCGGCGTCACCTACAAGCCCAATATCGCCGATGAGCGCGAGTCGCCAGCGGTGCCGCTCGCTCGCGCGTTGCAGGAGCTCGGCGCGAAGGTGGTCTACCACGACCCGTACGTCGGCCAGTGGGAGGCCGCCGGCACGGCCCGTGTCGACGACCCCATAACCGCCGGTGCAGAGGCCGAACTCACGATTCTCGTGCAGGATCACGCGGAATACGACGTGGTGAAGCTGGCCAGAACCGCTCGGCGCTTCTTCGACACGCGGGGTACCGACGCGGCCGGCGAGAACGTGCGGCGGCTCTGACTTGGCGCACCCGCTGACTATCGGGCGGCGCGCCACCGCTCCCATGAGTCGGGTTGCGCCGCCGATGATGCGATCGTCGAATCGAGCTTCGTCGAGAGCGCTACGATCGCTTCGTAGACTCGCTCGGCGTTGCGGCCGTCCCGAACCGGGAAGGTCTTCTCGCAGCGTATCCGGAAGGTCTCAGCGAATTTGGGGTCGTCGGTGAGCTGGCTCAGCAGTTCGGGCACCGCGTCGGCGTCGGCGGTCACCGGGCCGAATCCGTCTCGCTCGTACTCGTAATAGGCGTCGCCCTCGGTGTGCAGGACCTTGTATTCGTCACGGTCGAACTGGAAGTAGATCGTCGGCCGGTGTAGGTACGCCATGTTGAACGCGATCGACGAGTAGTCGGTGATCATGACGGCCGAACGAGCGACCACGTCCTGGATGTCCACGCCGTCGTAGGGCTGCACCCGCACCCACCGCGGAATTACGAAGTCGTGTAAGTACGGGTGGAAGTTGGGGTGCGGCATGAAGACGACCTCAAGACCCGCTCTGCTCGCAGCATCACGCAGCGCCGGGCTCGCGATCAACGCCTGCCACTGCTGCGCGAACACGCTGCGCTTGAACTCGTCGTCAAGTTCGCGCTTCGAGCCGTCGACCAGCTTACCGACCAGGTATT
>Ga0164242_10010279_pt1 | contig 10036 bp, 12 predicted proteins | sample OricomgcompostMG_FD_108783 | JGI IMG/M metagenome (GOLD analysis project Ga0164242, IMG submission 108783) | Miracle-Growth compost microbial communities from Emeryville, California, USA - Original compost - Miracle growth compost (MG) ... | reverse complement strand
CCCGCTCCATCCCCCGTCCACGGTCGATCCACACCGAATCGGGTGCGTTCACCAGGACGTCGGTGACGCCGTCGAGGGCCAGCAGCGGTTCAAGGGGACCGGCGCCGATCAGCTCGGCCGCCACCTCCCGGCGCAGATCGGCGAAGGCGCGGTCGTCGGCGATCTCACCGCTCTCGTGGCGCAGCACCGACTCGAGCCGACCGCCGCCGGCGGCCAGCCGGTCGCGTACCCGCTCGACGAGATCGGGTCCGGTCATGGCACCTCCACCAACTCGGTCCGGTGCGAACCGGCGGGCGCGGACGCGCCCTTGACGATGCCGGCCGCGAGACGGGCCGCGGCACGCGACGGGCCGTGTACGCCGACGCCCGGCGGGCGGCGCAGCACCCCGAGCACGCGCCCGGTGACGTACTGCCCCACCTGACGTGCCGGCACCACTCCGGGGCAGAGCACCAATCCGACCGGGACGTCCGGCAGCCCCGTCACGACGGAGCGTGCGGCGACCAGTGCGCGGACGTCGCGGCCGACCAGTGCCACCACGAGCGAGCAGCGTGCGGCCACCTCGTCCCGTACGAGGGACGGCTCACGCGGCAGGTCGACCACCACCGGCCCCGCCCGCGACGCCGCCGCGAGGACTTCCCGCGCGTGCGGGCTCACCATGACGTCCGCAGCCAGCACCGGTACCTGCCCCCAACGGGGCAGCCCGTCGACCAGCACCCCCGGATCGAGTACACCTCCGCCCAGGCGCAACGCCGACCAGCGCGCACCCGGCACGGATTCGATGCCCAGCAGGACGTCGATGCCGCCACCAACCCCGTCCAGATCGATCAGCACCGCGCGCCAGACCCACGCCAGTACGGCGGCGAAGGACGACGCGCCGATGCCGCCGGACCCACCGACCACTCCGATGACCGCCATGCGGGCAGCCAACCGTCCGAGACCGATATCCGTCCGGGACGGCGGGCGATCTGTGGACAACCCGCCGGTTGTGGACGCCGGGACCGAAGTGTCGGACCCGTACGCTCGCAGGCGTGAGCAAGACTGCGGCGTTCTTCGACCTGGACAAGACGATCATCGCCAAGTCCAGCGTCCTCGCGTTCGGCAAGCCGTTCTTCCACGGTGGCCTGATCAATCGTCGCGCGGTCGTCCGCTCGGCGTACGCGCAGTTCGTCTTCGCCCTGTCCGGCGCCGACCACGACCAGATCGAGAAGATGCGCAAGTACCTCACCGATCTCGTCGCCGGGTGGGACGTCGCCCAGGTCAAGGACATCGTCAGCGAGACCCTGCACGAGATCATCGATCCGCTGGTCTACACCGAGGCGGTCGACCTGATCGCGCAGCACAAGGCCGAGGGCCGCGACGTGATCATCGTGTCCAGCTCCGGCGAGGAGGTCGTCGCCCCGATCGGTGCGATGCTCGGCGCGGATCACGTCATCGCCACGCAGATGCTCGCCGGACAGGACGGTCGCTACACCGGTGAGATCAGTCGGTACGCCTACGGCCCGGAGAAGGCAACCGCGATCAAGGAGCTGGCCGACCAGATCGGCTACGACCTGTCCGGCAGCTACGGCTACAGCGACTCGGTCACCGACGTACCGCTGCTCGAGGCGGTCGGCCACCCGTACGCCGTCAATCCCGATCGCGGCCTGCGCAAGATCGCGGCCGACCGCGGCTGGCCCACCCTGACCTTCACCAACAGCGTGCCGCTGCGCCAGCGACTGACCGGACTGCGGCCGCAGGGCTCGACCATCACGCTGGGAGCGGGGCTCGGGACCGCCGCGCTGGTCCTCGCCACCCTGTGGGCGCTGTCCCGCAGGCGACGGCGCACCGCCCGAGGCTCATAGACAGTCGCACACGGCCTGCCGAGTCGCTCGCGGACGATTGCCGCCTGCGGATCGCGGGCGTTCCATGGGAGCCAGGAACGAGAGCCGCCCTGGCGGTCCAGCCCCCAGCGGATGTCGTTCCCGCACGGACGGCGAGCACCCACGCGGCGATCCCACCACGTACAGGTGAATCGCCACGGCCCCCTCGGGGCCGTGGACGATCTTCCGCACAGGGCACGCTTGGTAACCCGCTTGCCCGTGCCGGCGGCGCCGCGGACGACCACGCACGCTCCGACGTGGGTGTGCGTCCGCGGTGCCGTTCGCGCTTCTAGAAGTCCTGACCGCGGTTGATCGCCTCGCAGATCGCGGTGGTCTCGCGCGCGCCCGTGACGACGGCGTCGGCGCAGTGGACGATCCACCTCCCGATCCCCTCGGCGGTGCCCGTCCGGTACGCCGTCAGCGCCTGGCCGTACGCCGGACCCAGTTCGCGATGGCCGGCCTCCACGCAGACCAGCGACTTCGGGTCGAGTCCGCGCTCGATCAGCGTCAGGCGTACCGCCACCCTGGCCACCACCGCGGACGCCGGTGGGAACGCGTCCAGCGACAGGATCTCGCCGTGCACGATCGCGGCCACCACGATCGCCGGCGCCGTGGTCACCGACAGCACCGCCGCCAGGGTGTCCAGCCGTTGCGCGACGCCCGGCCCGGCGGACGGGCGCCCGAGCAGATCGGGGTCGGTGACCAGGTCGGCCGCAGCCAGCGCGTGCACCCGGGCCAGCACCTGTCGGGGCGCCTTGGTCCAGGTGTCGGTGAGCGTCCCGATGGCCCCGACCGCCCGCAACGCGCCCTGCAACGTCGGGTCCGACGTCACCTCGCCGGAGCGGACCTCGGCCAGCTCGTAGGCCGCCCCCGACAGCGCTGCCGAGGCCCACGCACCCCGCAGCGCCGACTCGGCCGACACGTCGTGAGAGTTGCGGCGCAGCGCCTTGTTGGTCAGCAGCGCGTCGACCGCGGCGCGTGTCCCGGCCACTGCGTCGAGGACCCCGGGCAAGTCCAACAGGGGCGCGAGCGGGTCCGCGGTGGATTGAGCGCTGGTCACGACGGGCAAGCCTACGGAGCCAGATCTGCCGGCCGAGCGGCGGCATCGCAGCGGGGTTCGGATGGCGGACGGCGCCGAGACTGGAATGATCGTCCCGCGAGGGTGCCCGTGCCGGGACGAAGGAGCGAGAGTGACTGAGGCAGAGAACACAGCCCCGACCGGTAGCGAAGACGTCGCCGGCGGAGGGCGGCACGCAGCCACCCCGACGATCGGGCAGCTGGTGGCCGAGGCGTCCGCGCACGTCTCGACGATCGTCCAGGGCGAGATCGCGCTGGCCAAGCACGAGCTGAAGTCGTCGGTGAGGAACGCCGGCACGGGCGCAGGTCTGTTCATCGGTGCCGCCGCCGTGCTGCTGTTCTCGCTCACCTTCCTGTTCATCGGCGTGGCCGAGGTGCTCGCGCGTTACGTGATGCCGCGGTACGCCGCGTTCTTCACCACGTTCGGCTTCTTCGTGATCGTCGCCGGGGTGCTCGTCTGGATCGGCATCCGCAAGGTCAAGCGGGTGAAGGCGCCCACGCGCACGATCGAGACCGGCAAGGACACCGTCGCGTACCTCAAGGCGAACACCAAGATCCGCTGATGGCGTACGGCCCCTTCCCTGGTCACCCGGACAGCGCGGTCACCCTCATCGAGGGCCCGTGGACGCATCGCACGGTCCGCGGCAACGGCATCGCGCTGCACGTCGCCGAACTCGGCAGCGGCCCGTTGGTGCTGCTGCTGCACGGGTTCCCGCAGTTCTGGTGGACCTGGCACCGGCAGCTGGTCGACCTGGCCGAGGCCGGGTTCCATGCCGTGGCCGTCGACCTGCGCGGCTACGGCTCCAGCGACAAACCCCCGCGCGGCTACGACCTGCCGACCCTGACGTCCGACATCGCCGCGCTGGTCAGCGCCCTCGGCGAGGAGCGGGCCATGATCGTCGGCAACGACCTCGGCGGGCTGATCGCGTGGTGCGTCGGGGCACGGCATCCCGGGGTCGTCCGCTCGCTGGTGGTGCTCGGCGCCGCCCACCCGCTGCGCCTGCGCTCGGCGATCTGGCGTGACAAGGGTCAGCGCCGGGCCTCGAGGTACGCGCTGCGCACCTTCCAGATCCCTCGCCGGCCCGAGTACCTGCTCGGCCGCGACGGCGCGTGGGTACGCCGGCTGTTCGACCGCTGGACCGGACCGCGCTGGCGCGGGACGCCCGGATACGTCGCCGACGTCGCGCGCTACGCGGAGGCGATGCGCGTGCACCCGGTCGGCTACTGCGCCGCCGAGGCATTCCGGTGGCTGTGGCGATCGGTGCTTCGCGCGGACGGCCGGCGCTACGTGAGCTCGATGCGCCGGGCCGTCACCGCACCGGTCCTGCAGTTGCACGGCGACGTCGACTCCTGCGTGCTGCCCACCACCGCGCAGGGGTCGGGGCAGTACGTCACCGGCACGTACGAGTGGCGGTTACTGGACGGCGTGGGGCACTTCCCGCAGAACGAGGTGCCGGAGTTGGTCACCGGGGAACTGCTCCGCTGGGCCAAGCTGCACCAGTAGCTAAGGGGTGCAGCGGCCGGTGGAGACGGCGACCGCCGCGGTCTTGCCGGTGGCGAGGTCCGGCAGGATCTCGTCGGCGGTGAGGGCGTAGCCGACATCCGAGGAGTCCAGGGCGGTCGCGAAGACCAAGCCCAGCACCCGCCCGTCCGTGCCGAGCAACGGCCCCCCGGAGTTGCCGGTCCGCACGACCGCGCGCAGCGCGTAGATCTCGCGCTCGATGTGGCCGTGTCCGTAGATGTCGGTTCCGCTGATCGTGCTGCGCGAGCCGATCCGCGCGTTGCGCACCGTGTACGGCCCGTCCTGCGGATAGCCCAGCACCAGCGCGTCGTCCCCGTGCGAGGCAGGCGAGGCCGCGATCGGCAGCGCGGGAGCGTCCAGGCCAGGCACCGAGAGCACTGCGACGTCGCGCCCCGGGTCGTACACGATGACCTTCGCGTCCAGACGGCGTCCAGAGACGTCCAGCTGCACCTGCCGGGTGCCGGCGACCACGTGGGCGTTGGTGACCACGCGGTGAGCGGCATACACGAACCCGGAACCCTCGATCCCGCGCGAGCACGAGGGCGCCTCGCCGTAGATCTTCACGATCGAGCGGCGGGCGGCGGCCGCGACGGTCGCGAGCTCTGGCGAAAGGGTGTCGCTCGGCGCGGGCACCGAGACGTCCGGCGAGAGCGGCAGGTCGCCGAAAACCGGCGGGAACCCGCTGCGGTCGAGGTAGCCGCGCAGTGAGGAGTACAGGGAGCGGACGCCCGACGGCATCACGTCGTCGACACCGCGGACGATCTTGGAGTGGCCGGCGGCGGAGGCCAGGGCGGGGTAGGGCGAGGACGCCAGCGGTACCGCGACCATCCAGGCGACCAGCAGCACGGAGAACACGCCGATGACGCCGCCCACCCCGGCGTCCACCCACTTCGCGCCGCGTGGCACCAGGTGCCGGCGCACCCGCCCGGCCAGGATCACGCCGACGAATTGACCGACCATCGCGAGCAGCAACACGCAGACGATCGCGACGGTGACCTGGCCGCGGCCGGACGCCAGGTGCGAGCTGATCGGCTCGGCCAACTGGGCACCGACCGCCGCCCCGCCGAAGAAGCCGATCATCGAGCACACCCCGACCACGGCACCGTTGCGGAAGCCGCTGATCCCGTACGCCACCGCCGCGACGACGATGATCAGATCGAGGTAGTTCATGCGTCGGGCTCAGCTCGGCAGCACGACCAGCTTGCCCACCTGGCCCTGGCGCTCGTGGATCGAGCAGACGAACTGGTACGTGCCGGGCGCGGGGGTCTCGAACGTCGCACTCGCGCTCTGCCCCGCCGAGGTCAGCGGAACCCAGTCGCCGACCGGCAGGCTCGGCAGCTGCAGGTTGTGGGGCGCACCCTGCCCGTCGTTGATCAGGGTGATCTTGACCTTGCCCGGGTGCACGGTGATCGTGGCCGGGTCGAAGCGGTAGTTGTCGCCCGCCTTGACGGTGATCTGCTGGACGCCGTCGACGGTGCTCACCGCCGCGGACGCGGTTGAGCCGCCCTTGGTACCTCCGGACGAGCCGCAGGCCGCGAGCAGGACGGCGGTGGCCGCGGTGGCGACGGTCAGGATGAGGCGGCGAGTCACGGCGCGAACGCTACCCGCGCGGTTCAGGCAGCGCTCGGACGACTGTGCGATCCCACGGCTGGGCCCAGCCACCGAGTTCGAGCAGCCGGTCGAGCACCGCCGCCGTGAACCCCCACACGAACATCTGCTGGACATCGAAGCCCGCGCCCACCTGCCCCGCCGGGTGTTGGACGTTGAACCGGTTTCCGGGATCGACGAGCGCGGCGAGCGGGATCAGTTCGACGCGGGCGACCTCGGCCGGATCGGCGGCGCGCACGGCACGCGGGTCGGCGAGCCAGGCCAGCACAGGAGTCACCACGAACCCGGAGCGGGGGATGAACAGTGGCGGGAGCTCAGTCAGCACCTGGACGCCGGCCGGGTCGAGACCGACCTCTTCCTGGGCCTCGCGCAGCGCCGTCGCTACGTGATCGGCGTCCTGCGGGTCGACGGCACCGCCGGGGAAGGCGACCTGCCCGGCGTGCCTGCGCAGATCCGCCGCCCGCTCGATGAGCAGGACACCGAGACCGTCCGGCGTCGGCGCGAACGTCACCAGCACCGCCGAGGGGCGGCCGACCCCGAGCGGCGGCGGGCGCAGCGCGGCCAGCTCGGCGAAGGCCCCGGTTCGGACGGTCTCGGCGAGTGCGGTCAGCTCCGCCGGCACCGTCACTTCGCCGGGCCCCTCAGGCATCGGCGAGCTGGCTGGGATTCTTCAGCAACGCGGCGGCCTTGACCGGGTCGGTCTCGCCCTCGCCGTACGAGGGGCAGAGGTTGGCGATCGCGCAGGCTCCGCACGCCGGCCGCCGCGAATGGCACACGCGGCGTCCGTGCCAGATCACCCGATGCGACAGGACGGTCCAGTCCTTGCGCGGGATCAGGTCGTTGATCACCATCTCGACCTTCACCGGGTCCGTCTCCTGGGTCCAGCCCCAGCGGCGCGCCAGTCGGCCGAAGTGCGTGTCGACGGTGATGCCCGGGACGCCGAACGCGTTGCCGAGCACGACGTTGGCGGTCTTGCGGCCGAAGCCCGGCAGCGTCACCAGTTCCTCGAGGGTGCGCGGCACCTCGCCGTCGAAGCGCTCCACGAGCTGCCGACCCAGGCCCATGATCGAGTTGGCCTTGTTGCGGTAGAAGCCGGTGGAGCGGATGCGCTCCTCGAGCTCGGTGCGGTCGGCGGCGGCGTAGTCGGCCGCGGTGCGGTAGCGCCGGAACAGCGCCGGAGTGACCTCGTTGACGCGCTTGTCCGTGCACTGCGCGCTCAGGATCGTGGCGACGGACAGCTCGAGCGCGTTGGTGAAGTCCAGCTCGCAGTGCGCCTCGGGATAGAGCAGCGCGAGTTCACGGTTGATCTTGCGCGCCCGGCGGACGAGCGCCAGCCGGCTCTCCCCCGTCGGCGTCGTCTGCTCCGCTGTCGTCACCTGATCAGAGTACGGTTGGCGCCGACATGCTCGGATTGCTCGTGCTCCTCTTCCCCCTCGTGCTGCTCGCGTTCCTGCTCTTCATGGAGCGGGTCGAGGAGCCGCTGACACGTGTGGCGAACGAGCGCGAGATCGAGGAGTTCCTCGACGACGCCACGCCGGACGAGTTGGAGACATTCGTGCGCGAGGGGACCGAGCCGGCGATGCACCGATTCCGGATGCGTCTGGGCCTGCGGCGGAGGCGACGCACCCGCCCCTCCTGATCACCTGTGCGACACCGCTGCCCTAGACTCGCGCGCAGACTGTGACATCACTCGCAGACGCTGCGAGGCAATAAGGAGCCGGACGTGGACGACATCCTTCGTCGTGCGGGCATCTTCCAGGGCGTCGACCCGGAGGCCGTCGAAGCACTCGCGAGTGAGTTCGAGATCTCGGACGCCCCGCGCGGCATGATCCTGTTCAACGAGGGTGAGCCCGGCGAGAGCCTCTACATCGTGCTGGCCGGCAAGGTGAAGCTCGGGCGTCGCTCGTCCGACGGTCGCGAGAACCTCGTCGCGATCATGGGCCCGTCCGACCAGTTCGGCGAGCTGTCCCTGTTCGACCCGGGACCGCGTACCGCCACCGCCACCGTGGTCACCGACGCGCGCGTGGCCGTGCTACCCAAGGAGGCCCTGCAGGCCTGGGTCCGCGACCGACCGCAGATCGCCCTGCAGCTGCTGCGCGTCGTCGCCCGCCGGCTGCGACGTACCAACACGATGCTCGCGGACCTGATCTTCGTCGACGTGCCGGGGCGCGTGGCCAAGCAGCTGCTGCAGCTCGCCCAGAAGTTCGGCTCGCTGGACGGCGGTCAGCTGCGCGTGACCCACGACCTCACCCAGGAGGAGCTGGCCCAGCTGGTCGGTGCCTCACGGGAGACCGTGAACAAGGCCCTGGCCGACTTCGCCTCACGCGGCTGGCTGCGGCTGGAAGGCAAGTCCGTGGTCATCCTCGACCGCGAGCGGCTGGCCCGCCGCGCCCGCTAAGTCCCCCCTCCACCCGTCCACAGTGGCTGGTTTGGTCGCGAGTGGTGAGTTGTACGCAGCCACTCGCGAACGAACTCACCACTCGCGGTCCACAGGCGGGGACTTGTCCACACTCGCTGCCTCGCCCGGCACACGCTGAGCGGGCCAGCGGCAGCCTCGTGGCATGCCACCCCACTACGATCCGCGCACGCAGCCAGGCCTGGTACGAATCGCCCGCCGCTGCTGGCTCCCCAAGGATGCCGCCGACGACCTGTCCGAACGTGCCGCGGCCGCCCTCGCAACGTCGGCTCCGGATTCGGTGATCTGCTCCCTGACTGCCGCACGGCTGTACGAACTGTGGCTGCCCGACGATCTCCCGATCCCGATCCACGTTGCGACCGCCACCCCTCAAAGGGCAGGGCGCGCGATGACGCGGGCCCAGCGGCCGGAGTTCGTCGGCCACCGCTTCCAGCTGACCCCGGATGACATCGCGGTCCGCAACGGACTGCCTCTCACGTCCCTGGCCAGAACCTGGCGCGACCTGGCGACGGTGCTGTCATTGCCCGATCTCGTCGCAGCCGGGGACTGTGCCCTCCGATCGGGGGCGAGCACCGAAGAGATGGCGGACGTTCTCGGCCGGACCGGCCGTACGCGCGGAGCACGCCGAGCGCGCGAGGCACTCGGGCTGTTGGACCGGCGCTCGCGCTCTCGTCCCGAGAGCCACCTACGCGTGATCGTCCGCAAGGCGGGAGCACCGCCGTTCGAGGTGAACGAGGCGATCTACCGGGACGAGGGCGGCTGGCTCGCCGAGCCGGACCTCGCGTTGGCCGAGGCGAGGCTGGCCCTCGAATACCAGGGCGCGGAACACGCCGAGGTCAAGCGGATGCGCAAAGACATCTCCCGCGGCCGGGACCTGCGCCACAGCGGCTGGCTGGTGCTGTATTACGGGCCAGACGAGGTGTTCCGGCGACCGTGGTCAGTAGCGGCCGAGGTCCTGGCCGAAGTCCGCAAGCGCGCACCGCATCTGCTCGCCCGGCCCGCAGTGGCTGGTTAGGTCGCGAGTGGTGAGTTATAAGCAGCCACTCGCGGCCAAACTCACCACTCACGAGTCGGCACGCAGGTACTTCAGCTGAGCCCGGACGCTGAGCTCGGCGGCCGGCCACAGGACGCGATCCACGTCGGCGTACACGACCTCGACGATCGCCCGCGGGGAGGCCTCGGGCCCGAGGGTCTGCAACGCCGCCCGCACCTGCTCGAGGCGCTGTTCGCGGTGCTCGAGGTAGTACGCCGCCGCCTCCCCGGCGCGCGGCAACTCGGGCCCGTGCCCGGTCAGCACGGTCGCCTCGCCCAGGGTCTCGAGCCGCCGCAGCGACGCGAGGTAGTCGGCCAGGTCGCCGTCCGGGTGGGCCACCACGGTGGTACCCCGGCCCAGGATGGTGTCGCCGGTCAGCACGGCGTCACCGTCCCCGTACGCCGCCGGCAGCAGGAACGACAGCGAGTCGGATGTGTGCCCAGGCGTGGCCCACACGCGCAGTTCCACGCCCGCCGCCGCAACGACGTCGCCCTCGATCAGGCCCTCCGAGCCGAGGCGTT
>Ga0164242_10010278_pt1 | contig 10037 bp, 5 predicted proteins | sample OricomgcompostMG_FD_108783 | JGI IMG/M metagenome (GOLD analysis project Ga0164242, IMG submission 108783) | Miracle-Growth compost microbial communities from Emeryville, California, USA - Original compost - Miracle growth compost (MG) ... | reverse complement strand
TTCACTTATTGCCTGACCATTGCTGACCCTAGTTTGCCCCTCCCGCCGCTCTCCATGTCTCCCCTCACAAGAAGCTGCTAACACCGGTCGCAAAGTCCGTAAAGAGCTTCAAGTCGACCGTCTCCGCCATGACCTTGTACCCCTCGGGGTTCAGGTGCAAATAGTCACCGGAGTTATACTTGGGGTCGAGTTGCGTCGCGTTGGCAGGGTCCCTAACAGCGGCGTCGAAGTCGACGACGGCATCGAACCTGCCGCTGGTCCTAATCCACTCGTTGATGCGCAGCCTCGCCGCCTCGATCGCCGGCTCCCCGTACGCCTGATCCGGCCCGCTGCACGGCGTGATGGTCGCGCCGAAGACCGCGATCCCGAACCGGTGCAGCCGCAGGACCATCTGGTCGAGCGCGGCAATGACCCGGTCCGACACGGCGGTCTGCGCCTCGGTCGTCGCGGCCGCGGTGCCGATGTCGTTGACGCCCTCGTAGATGATCACGTACCGCGCCGCCGACTGCGCGATCACGTCCCGGTCGATGCGGCCCAGCGCGTTGGGCCCGAGGCCGTCGGCCAGAATCCGGTTGCCGCCGGCGGCCTCGTTGACGACGGCCACGCCCGAAGTGCCGGAGCCGCCGGCTTGCAACCGGGTCACCAGCTGGTCGGGCCAGCGGTCGTTACCGTTGGTGGTGCTGCCGCGGCCGTCGGTGATGCTGTCACCGACGATGATCAGCGAGCTCTTGCTCGCGGGGAGCCACGCCTCGATCCCTGTCAGGAAGTACCAGTGGTCTGTCGACTTGGCGGCGTCAGAAGCCGCAATGTCGGCGGCGTCGACAAGGTTGCCTGGTGCCATGTGGCTGGTCGTGCGGCTGCCAGGGTGACCCGTGATGAAGTTGGTCGTCTGCCCGGTCTCGAGGTACATCGTCACCGCGAGGATCTGCTCGGCCGCGACGGTGATGTTCAGGGGGTCTGAGAAGACAACGGCGCCGTTGGGTACTATAAAGCTGGGGCTTCCCGAGAAGGTCACGGGCTGGAGGGTCTTGGTATCGATGCCGCTCGCCCCTGCGCTGCCGTTGGTTGGAAGGGCGACGGTCACCGCCGTGATGGGCAGGTCCGAGCCGCCGAAGGCATTGCTGAATTGCAGGCGGATGGTGGAAACATTCTGCGTGATGAACACGGTCTGCCTCAGTGTCGCGTTTTGAAAGACGACATCTGTGCCATTCTGAGGGAGATAGGAGTCAGTCCACCGGTCTCTAGTTGCTAACTCTACCCAGAGCTATACGACGTTGGAGGCTTGGGAGACCTACGAAAGGGGCTTCAGGCAAGTTTGCTGGTTCAACCAGCTGAGGCATATTGCCCCAGACGGTGACCCAGTGACGGTTGCATTTCGCTGTGACTGACGTCGCCGCCAGCAGGAGAGCCGTAAGGCCGAGCTTCAATCCCGAGTTTCTCATTGTCGCATTCAGATTGAGGGAAACAAACTCTTGGCACGGAAAGAGAGAGATCTACATGCCACTCCTTTCTCCCTTCCCCGGGGGCATCCAGCTACGGGTCCACCTGGGCCTCTTTATATTAAAGACGCAGGAACGCGAACGAGCGCAACTGTTCTTGGGGATCCGCCATATTGGATCCCCTCTTGAGGTCCAGGAAGCCGGGATTGCGGTGGGATCGCTCTGGGTTCAATCAGGCTAAATGGATCATTCGCGTCAGTGAGTCGGCGACAACTTCAGGCACGGTGGGGTAGCGAAGCATTTCGGAGGAGCATTGGAGTCTTGATATGCTCTAGCTGCTGGGGGAAAAAAGGGTTGATGTTTCCCCATCTGGATCCCCAACCAGGTCGGATACTACCTCGCCGGGCTCCCCGCTCTAACCTGTCCCGTCCCCGCCGGCCGTCTGTCCGCTATAAGCGTGTGCGTACAATCTTTTTTTCCCCCGCATAATACCTTTCTATCCTTGCCAGCCAGGGCTTTTCCGTGCGGAGACGTACACACCATAATAACCAAGATTGACCGGGTGGTTGGGGGGACCGATATGCCAGACCATCAAAACAAAATACCAAAAATAAGCACCCCTGCCGTGAGCCGTTTTACCCTAACCAGAAAGCCATGCATCATAATCCGTCCAGTCGTATCCCACGAAGCGGCGAGCTAAGGAAAGTGACGGGAAAGAAACCAATTGACCAAAGCCAGCGAAGCATATACTAAAACGGCAAACTTGAAAAGTATAAAGACAGAAGAAACACCATGCCTGCCACTTGGCAGTGCTACGGCACATACCTACCTACCTGAACCGCCAGGACCGCGTCCTCCCCTAGTCAACCTCCAAGTATTGGTGGTACACCGAAGGGCTGCAGCTCGTCTCGTCGAACAGAGACCCAGTGGCGCGGATGTCATTCGTGGCGCTGTCGACCGTGTCCGGGTGTATGATCATCTCGAAGCTGCCGTCGGTGGCATGGCTCTGCTTGGAGCGGACGGCGAGGTAGCTACCAGACTCGCCCGAGACGATGGCGTTGTGGCGGGTGAAGCCGGGCGCCGCGGCGTCCAGCCATCGGTGTAGGTCGCCCGGGCTGAGAGCATCCAGCTGCTGCTGGTGTTGCTTGAGGGTGGTCTTGGTTAGGCGGAAGCCAGAGGCCGGGGCCGCGTACAAGGCAGGACGCCGGCTCGGACGAGGGTTGCCGGCGCCGTCGACGTTGGGGTTCTCGTTGAGGGTATCGTCGGTGGTCAGGGTCTCGACAGTCGGGGCTGTCTTGGTGCGGGGGTCGTAGCCCGGATCTCGGTTCGGGTTCATGTATTCGGCCAGCCTGAGGGCGAGCCCACATCTTTCGGCGGCAGCGTCGGCGAACTGCTTCGAAGGCATGTTTTCGGTGTTTCGCTGCGGGGGTCTTGAAGACGAGAAGCCTTGCATGTCAACGACTGTATCGACGACGACCCAGTCAGGATCCGAGGCCATGCTAGAAGCTGGGCGGTTCATCAGCAGTCTGTCCATCTGTGAGACGGTCACACTGGCAGTACCGGTTCTAAAGTGTCGGTTCTGAGGCGTCGGTTGCGTCTGCAGGGGGGGAGTGAATAGCGGCGCGATGGTGCAGTCGCCGAGAACGAAGGGCTGAGGCGAGGTGTGGAAGTTGGGGGTACGCGTCAGTGTTGTTGAGGGAGAGGGGTGGAAGTTGACCAAGGTCAGAAGCGCTGGGAATTCAAGCAGAATATATACTTCCTCCAAGACGGACGAGGAAGGTGTGTGTGGAGGCGTGACGGGCGATGGCAAGGAAAGTGGAAAGTGGGAGAAGTGAGAAAATGAGAAAGCGATATAAAGGGCATGCCGCAGATCTGGGAATATGCAGGGTAGTTATGTATGTAGGTATTTCCCCATCCTCATCAGCGACTCGCAGGGAGTCATCCATCCCACCACCATTACCAGTTACGTACAGCTACTAAAAGAGAGCTAGGTGTAGCACTGGCTTGCAATGCCGACCTCGGGGGTGTGTGTATGTGTGTATGTTCTGGTGTGGCGCTGCAACTTTTTGGGCGGGTTGCAGCCTCACAATTTACTCCGTCCCTATCTCGTTGGACAATTTCTGTTTCTGCTCCCCCCTCATGACGAATATTTGCCAAGTGCTGGAGGGCCGAAAGGTGGGAAGGACGCGCCGAATATCGGCATGTCGATGTCTTCCGGGAGATTGGCGTCGACTCGGTGGGCAGACCGTCGTCCGCCCTGTTTCAGGATAGGATATCAAGCCAACAGGTTATTCAAGTCACGATCTTGCGGACTCCTCGTCTCGTCGTGGCCGTCCGTACTCCACCTTACCGGTACTATGTAAGGGTGGAATGCAGTCAGGGGGGTGTACAGATCTGCGGGGTGCGATGGGGGGTGGTGTCATTTGCTTACACCCCTGTCCTGCGCGCACCTTGCCTGCATGGAATCCCTACTGCGCAGGGGAGTAATTATCTTTGCCAAGGTGCGTAGGGGTTTGCTTAGTACGGAGTACAAAAAAGGAATTGCTGCGAGGCAGGGGCAACTCGATCGAGAGACGGTGAGTGCTAGGTAGGCGGCAAAAGTGTGTTACGCATACCTGATCTCAAGTTCCTATTCTCCTCATCGGTGACAGATCTAGCGTAGTGAATGATACGACGACGTGGAGAAGTTTCCCATGATCGTTGTCGTCTGGGGACGCTCGGTTCCCGTCTTGGATAGCTCAACCGGATAGCTCGATATGACAGCATTTCCTCCGCCCAAGACGAAACCTATCGCTCGCTACCAAAGCCAGGTGGGCAAATTAGAGAGTGTTGCATCCATACATGCGGATTGCACCTCTGGGGTGTGAGAACATCCGCGCCAGCATCTGCGTGAGTGCATCAGGCTCCGGGCCCGGAGGGAAGCTCGGCATGCGAAAAACATGATATCTAATTTCCGTTGCTGGTGATTTTCCACTCAAGCGACGGGCATCGAGTGGGTGCTCAAGGACGCTGACGCTGACGATGCATCTTTTGCCGAATCAAGCCAAAACGCTTTGACGCAAACTCGGCGTTGCGGTTCGCCGATCCACTCGCGCCTGACACGTTGCCGTTGATGTTTTGTTGCCCGGCTTAGCACAGCAACTCGGGATAGCCAGTGAGACGCGTTAAGTGCTCTCCGGCGGACGGCGATATCCGTCATGGATTATCGGGCGAATAGAATGTTCGACATCACCCCTGTAATCCGCACGTCCCGATGGTAAACGCTGTGCTTCGCTTCCAAGGGTTCCAAAGACACTGCCCCCCGATCCCTGGATCCATCGTCTGAACTCTAGCGGAGAGCCGGAGACAGACGAGCGCTATCGGAGGTCTTGGCCCTGTAGGGTAGCCTTGCGCATTCTTTATCATCCACTTGGAAAGTGAATACTGGCACCATGGCACGCCAGCTATTCTTCTTGGGGGAGTTGTGAGTTACGGGAAAGCTTCCCAAGCTTCAGGATGCCCTCTCTGTCCAACCATGGAAGGTACTACGTAAGGTACGGGGGGTACACACAGAGCAATGCCCCTCCACCTCTACACCCTTTCTGCAGTCCCCTCTCCCTACAGGCACAGCAGAGACTTGCGGTCAAGCTCCAGCTCAGCTCGCGAAATGATGCGGGGCACACACACATGGGAAATAGTTCGAGAGTTTTGAGACATCCGTCATAGAAACATCTAGGCGGACCCGGAGTGTATATGCTACGTAGGGTTAAACGACGAGTGCGCAGGTTTGGTCGGATACTCGGAGCACGCCCCTTGTTGTTCAATCCCTGCGATCCAAGCTCGGGCGTACGCATACGTGTGCGAGCCTGTTCCCTGCTCCTGCTGACAGCCACTTTGCGGCATTGACCGTCTTTCCATATCCTTGCATGCAACGACACCCTGGACGAGTCTGTGCCAAGGTGGGTGTGCCTTGGCTCGCGCGGGCGGACGAGGACGTACGCATACAGGCCCCAAATGTGAAAAGTTCGCGAATTGCCAGGGATTGCTCTGCATCCTCATGTGTAACAGCACGGGGTGGACGGGGATCTGGCCTCGAGATGGCTGCTGACCCGACATTTCAGGGAAATGTGTCACAAAGGAAGAGCCAAGCCGCGGCCTGCAGCCATCCACCAGAGTGCAGGAACGACTAGGTGCATACGCAGAGGCGGCGCACGGAGGAGGGTCGCGGGGTCTGCAATCTTTGGAGGGGGGAGTCTTACAGATAGACACACTCCACCTCTGGCCCAGACTCGCCGGGAGGCTCCCCTCAAAACCCTATCCCACCTGTTATGTATGTACCGTATGTATGGTATATGTATGTACAATGATGGAAGATCGAAACCTGCAGAGCGCACGACCTGCTGATCTACCACCCCTGTCGTTCTCGGCTTTTGGGAAAGAGGCGGTCGCCGTTTCGCCGTTGCGCTCGCCGTCTTCCAATACAAGGCAGGCGTGTAATTTTCACAGCCTCGATCACGTCGTCGTTAAATTCCGGGATAGCGTCTTGATCAGCGTCCGATGAAGCAGCTAGGGAGCCGCCATTCCCGTTCAACTACTAGCAGCCCAACGGAGTGATAGTTAATCTCCGGTGCCCGACCTGGATCAAACTTCGCCTATTCGTCAGGAAGCCTGGAAAGCGGTGACTTTGCGAGCCTTCTAAAATGATTCTGTGCATAGGTAGGTGCGTGCATATGCAGGAGCAGCAGCGCCCCCCCCTGCGCAGCTGGACAGGTGAGACCATGTCTGACTACAGGTGTGCCACACCAACATCAACCCTGCTTGGACTTGTATCTTCATGGGCCCTTGACCAAGGAGAAGTTTCGCTCATTTAATATCGCCCGCGATGCTATTGGTTCGATCTCTGTCTCTTCGCTCTCTCTCCATGCTGGCCGGGCCTGCTATCCCGGTACTGGACTTCCGTCTTAGCCCGCCAGCTTTCAATCGCCGTGCCTGTTGGTAGGCTCTATCGAGCTCCGTCTCCACCGCGCAACGGATCTTGAGCGCCGCCACCGCGGGCCAGACGCTCCTCTCACCGCGCAGGATCCAGTAGTCGAGAGCCTCCCGCGTAGGCGTCTCCAGCAGCCGGACGAAGTCCGCTGCCGTCACCTCTGGCACTAGCGTCATGCTCGTTCCGCCGGGTACGGTCTCGTCGACGAGGAAGCGCCGGATGCCGGTCGGGAGCATGCGTAGTGTGTCTAGCTGGTGCAGCCTATGGCGGATCTCAAGACCCACCATCCTGATGAGAGTCGAGCTGACGGTCGCCGCCCGGTTGTGTGCGTCCAGCAGCGACGGACCGTGCATATCGCTCTGGAGGAAAGGGATGAGGTAGGGTCGTGCTTGCGAGACAATGAAGTGGTTCACGTTGAACAGTTCTGCTACCCGCTGTAGCGGGGATTCCCGGTCCGAATAGGAGGCGTGCGTCCAGTGACGGAAGTAAGCCGTGTTGGCCGGTTTCCAGGGAACGATCTTCCCACGGGCGTCCTTGCATAGAACAGTCGTTTCGCGGCGTCCATAGAATGATGTCGATGACGCATTTGAGGCCACGGCAGCCGTCCATATGAGCTGAAAGGTTACATTTAGCAAAGGGGTCTAGGCCACAGGGCTGCATGGGAAAACCCGGGGGTGGGGGGGTTGAGGGGGGGTTCAAAACTTACAACGTTGGGGGCTGTCAAGTAATTCAGCAAAGTCGGGACGCCATCCTGGCCGGCAGTAGCGACAGTGATGTTTAGCACCCGCTTGCTTCTGTTGTACGCTTCCTCGAATGTTAGGTCACCCACGTTCATCCGCACACACTCCTCCAATACCTTCACATCTAGGAAGTACCCCTCCCGCCGGAACCGCCGCACTCTCCTCACCAGGGTGTTCCACCGCGTCCAGCGCGACCGCTTCTCCCCCTCGGCCACGTTGTTGCCCCTCCCCGCAAACGCCGATAGATCAATGCCATCGCCCTTCAGCACGGCTGGGAGCTCTTCCTCGTTGTGGATAGCCACAAGCGCCGCGATCAACGCCCCGGTCGCCGTGCCCGTGATGATCCGCGGTAGCAGACCCCGCAGGAACAGGGCCTTGACAACGCCGAGGTGACAGAGCCCGAAGATGGCACCTCCCTGGAGCACGAGCGTGGTCCGCCCGAATGCTTGTCTCGTGTCGTGCACGAAGTCGAGTTTCATCTGCGTCGAGATGCCCTCCCACCCGTTCCCTCCGGCAGCGTCCCGGCTGCCGCCACCCCGCGGGTCGGGGTGCGCCGCCGAATCCGGGACGTGAAAGGTTACGGCCCCGAACCCGCCCCCGGCCCGGTCTTCGGTGGGAAGAGAGCCGATGTCATCGATCGCCTCGGCCACCTGCGTGATGTACTCCTCTATGAGGAACTTGGTCCCCGAGAAGGACCGGTTATACAGCTTCGGGGCGGTGATGTTGCCGAGGTTTCGCACAAGGCCCGACCGCAGCAGGTTGACTAGCGCGTGGACATTGCCCTCGTCGCGTGCCGCCACGATCCGCGCCAGTCGCTCGTTGATCAGCCGGTAGTCGTAGTAAGGTGACGTTGGGTTGTTGCGCCACAAGTCCAACCCTAAAAGGTTGTCGAGATGCAGCGCCGCTTCCTCCCACTCCTCATAGGCCTGGGCGTTGCGGATGAGGTCAGCCCATACCTCGATGGGGGACCGGCGGTGCATCCATTGCCGAAATTTCTACAGAGGTAAGTTGTTAGAACCAGCGGATTCCGAGGGAGCTAGAGTGAGTTGGACGGAAAGTCCGGATAGCGGGACTGACATACCCTCTGCCAAAAGAAGAGTACGTCTACGAGAATTTGCCAGATTGCCACTATCACCGACCACATTCTGGGCAGCTTATGAAAAGTCCTAGGTGATGTCGAAGTCGCGGGCGGTGAGATTGCCTCACGTTATTTAGGATTAATACATGAGGAGGATGAGGACACCGAGTCGTAGATACCCGGAATAGACATACAGTACAATTCTAGGTCAGCTGAGGAAAAGTTTCAACTGAATCATAAGGTAATTGGAAAGGTTAAACAACTGCGAGGTTGTTGCAATTCCCAGATTGGCGTTGAGCTGGCATGTGATGACCCCACATCGAATCTTGATCAGTGTCTTCCCAGCCTCGGATTTACAACCACTCGGTAAAACCAAGCTTTAAGACGAGGCAGATATGGGGCCAAGAAGATAGCTTGGGTACCAGGTATTTAATCATCCTAAGTAGTTATAATACGATGTGAGCTCCTAGCAATGGCAGATAGACGGGATTCTGAAGAACCGGGCATTCCTATCTAGACAACCAGTCAATACTTATGAACCTTTGCGTCAAGAGGATGAAGTCCGGCTATTCAGGGAAGAGTTATCTTGTCGTCTGATTTTTATCTATTTTGATTTCCGTATTTGAGATCCCCAAGCCTTGCCCAGCCACCAATGTGAAGGACCAACCTTTGTGTGTTTTTGGTGTAATATTAATATACAAGCGCCCAAGTAACGCCATAGGTGAAGCCACTGCAAGCCCTCGTAAACCTCACTCGTCGTCGTCATCATCATCAATGATATGCCGTCTCCGCCGATTCGACGACTCGGTGGGGGCAGGAGCATCAACATCATCCAGGTCCGCCTCCCCGTCGGCATCCTCGTCTTCGGGCTCCGCAGTCTTCTGCTTCTTCCGCCGAGGCAGCTCCTCGTCTTCTTCCTCGTCGAGGAGCTCCTCCTCCTCCTCGTCATCTTCGCCCTCCTCGCTTCCCTCTTCATCGCTGGCAACGGCGAAGTCGTCGAGCACGTAGTCGTCAACACGCCGGGCGCCGTCGGGGAGGTCGTCGTCCGAATCATATTCGGCATTGCGGTTCCTCTTGTTCCGTTGCGCGCCCTGCTGCCCTCGCTTTCGGCCTCCCGGCCCGCCGCGTCGGCCCTCCAGGTCTCCGATAGACAAGGCACCGCGGTTGTACCGACCCGCGACACCATCTATCCGGGCCGCAGCCGTCTCACGCCGGCGCTGCGCCTTCATGCGCTCCTTTTCGGCGAGCTCGGCTTGCTTCTTCTGCAACTCCGGGTCCTCCCTGGTGGTGATTATCATCTCCTGCGTACTGGCGCTCTTCGCCGCCTCTAGCTTCCGCTGCAGACGCTCCAGCGCGTCATCCTCCACAACTTTGTTCGGCCTGAAAGTATACTGCTCGGTGACGCGACCAACAATGAGAAGGGAGTTGCTCGCGAGATGCGCCGCGGCCGTGTAGTAATGGGCATCCTGGAACTCTTGGTATGGCTTATCGCTGGGAGGTGCCAGCGACTTGGTCTGGATTTCGTATTGCTCGCCGCCAACGGCCATGGTGACGGACCCGTCGCTCCACCTGTAGACATTGGTGTTGCTCTGCATCTCGCCGGTGGTGGGGTCGCGTCGGTATCGGACGACTGGAACTGGATTGGCAGATCTCGCGTTTTCCGTATCCCATTTGGTCGGCTCCCAGGAGCTGGACTTGTATTCTTCGGGGTTCCATTTCAGGAACTGGGGGACTCGTAGTGATTGCAGCTAGCAGAGAAAACGTTAAGTCTTTGCTACCAGCAGTCTGAGAGATGGCTACTTACATGACCATCC
>Ga0164242_10010277_pt1 | contig 10037 bp, 8 predicted proteins | sample OricomgcompostMG_FD_108783 | JGI IMG/M metagenome (GOLD analysis project Ga0164242, IMG submission 108783) | Miracle-Growth compost microbial communities from Emeryville, California, USA - Original compost - Miracle growth compost (MG) ... | reverse complement strand
ACGGTTGGCCGCAAAGGTATTCACCAGCACGGCGGTGCCGGCGGGGAACAGGTGGCCGTCGAGCTCGGCGTCCTCGACGACCAGGCGCAGCGTCCCGCACGCGATCGGCGAATGCCGCATGGTTTCCTCGACGGCGCGCATCGCCAGCTCCGGGCGCTGCCGCAGCAGCTCCCACTGGTGGGGGTGCTCGCAGAGCACCTGCACCGAGGCGGCCACCTGGTTGCGGGTGGTGTCCGTGCCCGCCAGCAGCAGGCCGCCCGCCAGCATGCGCAACTCGGCGGCGTCGAGGCGGTCGCCCTCGTCCCCGGCGCGGATCAGGTCGGAGAGCAGGTCGTCGGTCAGGCTGTGCCGGCGCCGCGCCACCATCTCGTCGACGTAGTCGTCGAGCTCGCGCCACGCGCGCATCACGACCGGCTCGACCTCGCGCAGGTCGACGGTGAAGCTGAACGCCTTGAACACGTCGTCGGCCCACGACGAGAACCGCCGCCAGTCCTCGCGCGGCGCGCCGAGCAGCGCGCAGATGATCGGCACGGGGTAGGGGCGGGCGATGTCGGTGACGACGTCGCAGCGACCCGCCGCGGCCACCCGGTCGACCAACTCGTTCATCACCGCGGCCATGGTGTCGTGCAGGCGGGCGACCGTGCGCGGGGTGAACGCCTTGGAGCACAGGCTGCGCAGTCGATGGTGCGCGTCGCCCTCCAGGCACAGCAGGCTGTTGGCGACCTTGTCCCACAGCGGGCCCGAGTCGATGCCCTGGGCCAGCAAATTGATGCCCGGCGGAATCTGGAACCGCGGATCCCGCAGCACGGACCGGACCAGGTGATAGGAGAGCACCTCCGGGCCGTGCGGCCCGATCGCCACGGCGGCCCGCCGCTGCGCCTCGCGCAGCCGCGGATAGACCTGCGCCGGTGTCTCGTCGGAGTGATAGTGCAGCGTCGGCAGGTCGGAGTCGAAAACGCTTGGCGGAGCGGCACCGACGGTCATCGCGGTCTCCTCATCGACCCCGCAGCACGCTGCGGACGACTTTCAGTCAATGTATGGCCAGGTCGGGGGAGTGTCAACGACCGGCGGCGCCGCAGGCACGAAACGCCATACACCAAACGAAAAATGCATGGCCGGGATTGGGCCGGGATGGGCTGGGACGGGCCGGAGTCGGGACGGGGCGATCGGGGCGGCGAATTCACTCGTGCGGGCGCAGCCGCACCATCCGCGTCGTCGACGTCTCGTCCAGCTCGACGACGTCGGAGCGCGACCGCAGGAAATCGCTGAACGAGCGGAAACCCAAAGACTTTTCGCTGAACGACGGATCCATCCGCTTCATCTGGGCCTTGACGGCCGAGTTGTGCAGCCAGTCGACGTCGTCCTTCTCCAAACCGATCTGCAGCGCGCGGGTCAGCAGCGCGGTGGCCGCGGCCTGCGGGTCGGGCTCCTCGGGTTGGGCTGCCTTGCCGCGCCGGGTGCGCGGTTTGGCGGGCACCGTTTCGGCCGGCGCGGGGGTGCGGTCCAGCGCCGTTACCCCGGGCAGCGCGTCGTAGATGACGAACTCGTCGCACGCCGCCGCCAGCGCCCGGCTCGACGCGCCGGCCACCCCGATGCCGACCACGTACCGGCCCAGCCGCTTGCAGCGCTGGGCCAACGGAATGTAGTCGGAGTCACCGGCGACGATCACCACATGCGTCAGGTCGGGCAGCCGGAACATGTCCTCCACCGCGTCGACGGCCAACCGGATGTCGGCGCCGTTCTTGCCGTAGGCGGCGGCCGGGAACAGCTGCACCAGGTCGACCGCGCGGGCCACCAACTGCCCGCGATACCCGGCGTTGATCTCGGCCGACCAGTCGGCATAGGCGCGGGTGAGCACCAGTGTGCCGAACGACGACGCGAAATCCAGGATCGCGCCGACGTCGACCGTCGCCTGCTCGAGCCGCTCGGTGAACTGCTCGAGCCCCTTGGCCTTGTCCCGCTGGAACGAGTTCCGGCCGTGAATCTGGTCGTAGCGGGAGATCACGATGTTGTCGAAGTCGAGGTAGACGGCCACGCGGGGGGCAACCGGTTCGGACATGCCTTCGATCATTGCCGAGATAGACGGCGTCGGGTGGGTATCCGAGCCACATGAGCGAGCTGAAGTTTCTCGAACTGCACGGCGACCGCGTCGCCTTCCGCGACCAGGGGGAGGGCGAGGTGCTGCTGCTCATCCACGGCATGGCCGGCAGCTCGGAGACCTGGCGGTCGGTGATACCGCCGCTGGCCAAGAAGTTCCGAGTCATCGCCCCCGACCTGCTCGGGCACGGCGAGTCGGCGAAACCGCGCACCGACTACTCGCTGGGTGCCTTCGCGGTCTGGCTTCGTGACTTCCTCGACGAACTCGGCGTCAGCCGGGCCACCGTGGTCGGCCATTCGCTCGGCGGCGGGGTGGCCATGCAGTTCGTGTACCAGCACCCCGATTACGCCCAGCGGTTGATCCTGATCAGCAGCGGCGGCCTGGGCCCGGACGTCGGATGGGTGCTGCGGCTGCTCTCCGCACCCGGCGCGGAGCTGGTGTTGCCGGTCATCGCGCCGACGCCCGTGCTGTCCGTCGGCAACAAGCTGCGGTCCTGGCTGCGCGGCGCCGGCATCCAGTCGCCGCGCGGGGCGGAGTTGTGGAACGCCTACTCGTCGTTGTCGGACGGCGAAACCCGCCAATCGTTCCTGAAGACGCTGCGATCGGTGGTCGATTACCGCGGGCAGGCGGTCAGCGCGCTCAACCGGCTGCGGTTGCGCGAGGAGCTACCGGTCATGGCGATCTGGGGGGAGCGCGACGGCATCATTCCCGTCGACCACGCCTACGCCGCGCACGAGGCGCGCACCGACGCCCGGCTCGAGGTGCTGCCCGACGTCGGGCACTTCGCGCAGGTCGAGGCGCCCATGCGGGTGGTGGAGCTGATCGAGGACTTCATCGCCACCGGTGAGCGCCGCGATGCGACGAGCCCGCAGCCCGGCTAACCCGCCGGTGCCGCCGGTAGCAAACGTGGCCGCGTCCGGTCAGCGCGGCGCGGCGGTGGCCGTCCTGACGTCTTCGCGGCCACCGAGATTGGTGGCCGTGCTGATGACGGCCCGCTCGATCTGGCGCAGGGCGTGCACGGCGGTCAGGAATCGCCGGACGTCGGGCCGTGTCTCGCCGTCACCGTCGCTGTCGTGCTGGCGGGCCGCGGTTTCCGCGGCGTCGAGTTCGTCGGCCGCCGAGACCAACGTCGGCGGGTGGCCACTGTCGATCGCCTCCAGTAACGCGTCGAGGTTGCGCCGCGTCTGGGCCGCGGCCGCCGAAAAGGCTTGCGCCAGTTGGGGGCCGGGCCCGGGCGAGCCGCGGTACTGCTCGCTGCTGCGCGCCAGCGCCCGGCCGTACCGGTCGCAGGCGGTGAAGATCCGCAGCGCGCGGCGGATGCCGCGGCGGCCCGCGAGCCCGGCGACACCGGCCAGCAGCGGCTTGGCGGTCACCCGGAACTGCTGCAGGTCGCGGTCCAGCTGACGTGCCTGCTCGGACGGGCTGGCCGCGCCGCCGGACATGGCCGCCGCGCAGGCCTCGATCAGCGCGGACAGGCTGGTCAGAAAGGCCCGGGTGTCGGCGCGGATCGCGGTCCGGGTGTTGGTCGGCAGCACCACGACGGCCACCGTCGCACCGATTACCGCGCCGAGCGCGGTCTCTTCGATGCGAAGCATCAGCACCCCGAACGAGAACTGGCCGAGCAGCCCGTACAGCAGCGCCAGCATGGTGGTGATCCAGAAGGTCATCAGGCTGTAGGTCACCGTCATGAAATAGAAGGCACAGAACAGGCACACGAAGATGCCGGCCAGCGCGGCCGCCTCGTGTCCGGTCAGCAGTGTGGCCACCAGCACGCCGGCGGGCACGCCGAGCATCGTGCCGAGCAGCCGCTGCCAGCCCTTGGTCAGGGTTTCGCCCCACGAGTTGGTGCCGGCGAAGATGACGAACGCGGCGATCACGGCCCAATACCAGCGGGCCGGCGACACCAGCTCGCCGGTGATGATGGCCAGCGACGCCGCCACCGACACCTGGATGGCCTGCCGGGTGGTGGGCCGCAGACCCGCCGGTTGTTCTTCTTCTTGCTCGGCGGGCTCCTCGGCCGCGACGCCGGCGGCCGCCGGCGGGCGCTCGCTGCCGGCGACGTCGGGCACCGCGGCGCCGGCAGCCCCGTCGACGATGGCCCGCACGTCGGCGGTCGCCGTCGCGGCGTTGATGATCGCCAGGGCCAGCCGGCGCACCTCGGTGCCGGCGGGCCGGTCGTCGGTGGCCGCGTCCAGCAGCCGGCGCGCTCGGCTGGCGGCGTCGCGCAGGCCACCCGGTTCGGGCAACCGGATCGCGCGGCCCAATTGGGTTAGCGCCGAGACCAATTCGGCGCGCACGGCCTCGGGTAACTCGGCGCCCAGGGCCGCGGCCCGCCGCCCGGCCGTCGCCACCCACTCGATGGCCAGCTCGGCGTCCAACAGCCAGGGGGCCAGCTGTTCGGCGGTGACTCCGGGCCACAGCGTGCCCGGGTCGGCCCTGTCCTCGATCTGGCTCTGCACCATCAGGGCGGTCTCGTTGAGCCGGACGGTGCGGGCCCGCATGCGCCGGCGCCGCCGCTCGTCCAGCCGGCCGGTGCGCACCGCCTCGGCGGTGGTGTCGATCACGATCGCCATGCGGGCCCGCAGCGCCCGGATGGTGGCCCGCAGCACCCGCTCCGGCCGGTCGGGCAGCACATGGCTGGTCATCACATACGTGCACACCGTGCCCACCGCGACCGCCCCGATCATCCAGGGCAGCTCCGAGACCCGGGCACGCAGATACAGCGTGAAGAAGTAGGACATGAACGCGACCATGCCCAGCGCGCGGCCCCGCGCGCCGAAGCGGCGAATGTAGGCCGCCGCGAACACGATCAGCACGAACACCACGTCGCCGGCCACCGGGTGCGGCGCCAGCACCGCAGCGGCCGTGATGGCCACCGCGGCCGGAACCGGCAACAGCGCCATGGTGATCCGCTGCTGGCGCGGATCGGGCTCGTTGACCGAGCGCGACGCGACCATGGTGATCACCACACCCAGCAACGCGACGGTCAACGGCTGTCCCGTCGCCCTGGTCAGCAGCCACAGCGCCAGCAGTGACAGCCCGAGCGCGGCCGTGGTCCGAGTCGCCATGCGCAGCCGCAGCAAGCCGGGATCGGAGCCGATCACCCAGTTGCGGGCGCGTTCGTAGAGATCCGTTATTCCGATGACCGCCTCTCTTGCGCGTACCCCCCATGGTTACCCGAACCGCGCGGCGGCGACCAAGCTAGTGTTCGACATCATGGGGCCGACGCGGGCGAAGCTGGCTGACGGTCGCGACCTGCTGTTCTTCTCGCTGCCCGGGCACCGCGCTTCGCCGGTCGAAGACCGCCGCCCCCTGCCGCCCCGAACCGCCGAAACCGTTGCGCCGGGCGGACAGTCGCAGCTGCGGTTCGACCGGTCCACCGGGCAGTGGGTGATCATCGCCGCGCTGCGCCAGGACCGCACCTACAAGCCGCCGCCCGACGCGTGCCCGCTCTGCCCCGGGCCGACCGGGCTGACCAGCGAGGTGCCCGCCGCCGACTACGACGTCGTGGTGTTCGAGAACCGCTTTCCCAGCCTGTCCGGTGCGGCACCGGGGCTGCCGGCCGCCGGCGCCGACGGGTTCGTGTCCGCGCCCGCGCACGGCCGCTGCGAGGTGGTCTGCTTCTCGGCCGACCACACGGGGTCGTTCGCGGGGCTGCCACCCGCGCACGCCCGGCTGGTGGTGCAGGCCTGGCGGCATCGCACCGCCGAGCTGATGGCCACCCCGGGCATTGAGCAGGTGTTCTGCTTCGAGAACCGCGGGGAGGAGATCGGGGTGACCCTGACCCATCCGCACGGCCAGATCTACGGCTACCCCTACCTGACCCCGCGCACAGCCGCCATGCTGGGCCAGGCGGACGACCATCGAAAACGCCACGGCAGCAACCTCTTCGGTGACCTGCTGGCCCGCGAGGTCGCCGACGGCAGCCGAATCATCGCCCGCGACGACCTGTTCACCGCGTTCGTGCCGTTCGCGGCGCGGTGGCCGGTGGAGGTGCACATCTACCCGAACAGGTTCGTGCCCAACCTGACCGCACTGCGCGACGACGAGGTGGACGGGTTCGTGGCCGTCTATCTGGACGTGCTGCGCCGCTTCGACCGGATGTATGACGCACCGCTGCCCTACATTTCGGCGCTGCACCAATACACCGGCACCGGTGCTCAGGCCCACGGCTACTTCCACGTCGAACTGATGTCCATCCGGCGCAGCGCGACCAAGCTCAAATTCCTCGCCGCCTCCGAATCGGCGATGGACGCCTTCATCAGCGACGTCACCCCGGAAAGCGTGGCCCAGCGGCTGCGGGAGCTGCGATGACCGTCCGCTACGCCGCGCCCGGCCGGATCAACCTGATCGGCGAACACACCGACTACAACCTGGGTTTCGCGCTGCCGATCGCCCTGCCCCAGCGCACCGTGGCCAGCTTCACGCCCGCCGACGACGATGCCATCACGGTGGTCAGCGACCGCGCGGACGCGCCGGTGCGGATCCCGATCGACACCGGCCCCGGCGACGTCACCGGCTGGGCGGCCTATCCGGCCGGGGTGATGTGGGCGCTGCGCACCGCCGGCCACCCGGTGCCCGGCGGGGCGATGTCGATCACCAGCGACGTGCCGATGGGTTCGGGCCTGTCGTCCTCGGCGGCGCTGGAATGCGCCGTGCTGGGCGCGATCTCGTCGGCCGCCGGGATTCGCATCGACGCCACCGAACAGGCCCGGCTGGCCCAGCGCGCCGAAAACGAATACGTCGGCGCCCCAACGGGTTTGCTCGACCAGCTGGCCGCGCTGTACGGCCGCCCTGCCGCCGCGGTGCTGATCGACTTCGCCGACCTGGCCGTCACCCCGGTGGCCTTCGACCCTGACGCCGCCGGGGTCGCCCTGTTGCTGATCGACTCCCGGGAGCGCCACACCCACGCCGGCGGCGACTACGCGGCCCGGCGGCTGTCCTGCGAGCGGGCGGCCGCCGACCTGTCCGCGTCCTCGCTGCGGGCGGCCGCCGACCGCGGCTGCACCGACCTGGCCGCGGTCCGCGACCCCGTCGACGCCCGCCGCGCCCGCCACGTGCTCACCGAGAACGGGCGGGTCATCGATTGCGTTGCGGCGCTGAACAATTCGGACTATACCGAGGCGGGGCGGATCTTCACCGCCTCGCATGCGTCCATGCGCGACGACTTCGGCATCACCACCGAACGCATCGACTTGATCGCCGACACCGCGCTGCGCGCCGGCGCGCTGGGGGCACGGATGACCGGCGGCGGGTTCGGCGGCTGCGTGATCGCCCTGGCGCCGGTGCAGCGCGCCGAGGCGATCGGGCAGGCGGTGCGGCGGGCCGCGACGCAGGCCGGCTTCGCCCAACCCGTCGTCACCCGTACCCGCGCCGCCGCGGGCGCGGGCCCGTGCCGGTGAGCGAGCCGGCCGGCTACGTGGAGGTTCGGGCCTACGCCGAACTCAACGACTTTCTGCCCGCCGAGTCGCGCGGCGCCGCGGTGCGCCGCCCGTTCCGGGCGCACCAGACCGTCAAGGATGTGTTGGAGGCGATGGGAATTCCGCACACCGAGGTCGACCTCATCGTGGTGAACGGCTCCGTCCACGGGTTCGACCACCGCCCCCGGGCCGGCGACCGCATCGCCGCCTACCCGATGTTCGAGGCGCTCGACATCGGGCCCACCGCCCGGCTGCGGCCGGTGCCGTTGCGCGATCCCCGGTTCGTCATCGACGTCAACCTGGGCCGGCTGGCCTGGCTGTTGCGGCTGTTCGGGTTCGACGTGTGGTGGTCGAACGACGCCGACGACCAGACCCTGGCCGCGATCAGCGCCGAGCAGCACCGCATCCTGCTGACCCGCGACCGCGGCCTGCTGAAGCGCCGCGCGGTCACCCACGGACTGTTCGTGCGCCCCGACGACCCCGAGGAGCAGGCGCTGGGCGTAATCCGCCGGCTCGACCTGACCGGGCGGCTGGCGCCGCTGTCGCGCTGCGTGCGCTGCAACGGGACCCTGACCGCGGTCGCCAAGGACGAGGTGAGCGACCAGCTGCCGCCGCTGACCCGGCGGTACTACGACGACTTCAGCCGCTGCACCCGATGCGGCCGCATCTACTGGCCAGGGTCACACCACGCGAAGCTGCTCGCCCTGGTGGAAAGACTGCGACGGCAGCTGTAGCGTGAAACTTACTCGCCCGGCAATTTCACCGTTTTGGCGGTGACCGCTGGTCAGAAAATGTAACCTGACCGCCATGGGGGCAGTTGACTCCTGCACGCGCCGTGCCAGTTCTCCGGGGCCGCCAGTGGCGATCCGCGCCGGATCGCTACCGCTGTGCGCCGCCGCTCTCGACCCGAAATGTCCGCCGTGGCTTGGAATCTAGACGGGCAGGCCGCGGCGCTGGAGCGGGGCCTGGCCGGCGCCACCCCGCAGCGGGTGGGCTGGTTCCGCTTCTACTTCGAGGGCGAACGCTGGGTGTGGTCCGACCAGGTGCAGCGGATGCACGGCTACCAACCCGGCACCGTCACCCCCACCACCGAACTGGTGCTGTCGCATAAGCATCCGGCCGATCGCCCGCAGGTGATCGACGGCATCAACGACATGATCCGGCGCCGGCAGGCGTTCAGCACCCGGCACCGCATCGTGGACACCGCCGGCATCATCCACCACGTCGTCGTGGTGGGCGACCAGCTCTTCGACGACAGCGGCGAGCTCGTCGGCACCCACGGCTTCTACATCGAGGTCACCCCGGCCGCCACCCGCAACCGCGAGGACTCGATCAGCGCCAAGGTCTCCGAGATCGCCGGGCGGCGCGGCGTCATCGACCGCACCAAGGGAATGCTGATGCTGGTCTACGGCATCGACGAGGACGCGGCGTTCAACATGCTCAAATCGCTGTCCCAGCACGGCAACATCAAGCTGTCGGTCCTGGCGCAACGCATCGCCGAAGACTTCACCGCGCTGGGCAAGGAGGTCATCACCGCGCGCTCGCGGTTCGACCAGCGACTGCGCACCGCCCACCTGCGCCCGCCCGGCGCCGGCGAGGCCGGCTCCGGCTGAACGCCGCCGCCGTCAGCCCGTGATGGTGGTCTGCTCGTCGATGATGTGGGTGGCGTCCATCAACGGGCCCTGGTCGCTCTCCAGCCCGTCGGCGTTGAGCTGCAGCACGTAGACCGCGCCCTGGCTGGGGATCACCACCGTCTTCTGCGCGATGACGCGGGTCTTGCCGCCGCGCTGGTAGGTGCCGCCCAACTGCCAGGCCTGGTAACCGCCCAGCGTGGACGCCGAGCCGTCACCGCTGCCGGAGTACCCGGGCAGGTTCTGCACCTCGCCCGGGGCGTACTGGATGATCTTCGCCGGGTCGACGTCGCCGGTCAGCTTGGAGAACAGCGCCGACACGGTGGGCGGGTCGGACGGGTCGGCGGGCTGGCTCTGCACGATGCCGCCGTAGGAGGTGCCGGAGTTCTGGTTGAGCTGCCAGCCGGCGGGCACCGGCAGGTCGACGTTCGGGCCCGGATCGCCGTGGTGGACCGGGGTCTCGGAGATGTGGTTGTCCTTCACGTAGTCGGCGATGGTGTATTTGGCTTGCGCCGCCGGCGCGGTGCTGGATTTCGAGGACGTCGCCGTCGACGTCGACGACGACGTTTTGTCACCGGATTTGTGATCGTGGCCGCAGCTCACCAGCGCTAAACTCAGCGCCACGGAAATCGTTGCTAGAGTCAAGTGTTTCATTAATCCAATCTCCCGACAATTGGGGCCGGTACCTGCGGCCGGCCGCGCTGCCACGACAGTAGCGGAAATGCTTTGAAAGTTTGCCGGTATCTTTTGGACTTTTTGCTGGCGCCCGGCCGCGCGGGCCGGCCGGCGATCGTTATCCAATTAGTGGCCGAAAACGCCACGGCAATACACCGCCAACCACCGGCGATCCAGTATTAGACAGGTATGCGGTCGCGAACGGCCCCGATT
>Ga0164242_10010276_pt1 | contig 10039 bp, 9 predicted proteins | sample OricomgcompostMG_FD_108783 | JGI IMG/M metagenome (GOLD analysis project Ga0164242, IMG submission 108783) | Miracle-Growth compost microbial communities from Emeryville, California, USA - Original compost - Miracle growth compost (MG) ... | reverse complement strand
GATCTTGTCGCCGTCGGGGCGCAGCGAGGTGCTGGTCACGTTGCCCACCTCGGGCGGCGGCGCGGCGTAGAGCTGCTCCTCGATGGCCATCGCCGTCTTCTGATCGATGGCGCCGGTCTCGGGCAGGCCATTCTGCTTCTGGAAGGCGGTCACCGCGTCGCGGGTCTCGCCGCCGTAGCCGCCATCCGCGCCGTAGTTGGCGAGCGCGTACTCCGGGTGTCCGGTGCGGCTGGCCAGCGCCTCGAGCGCGTGCTGGAACTGCACCACCGCCGGGTCGTTCGCGGGCGTGGAAGTCGAGAGCGTCCGCGTGCCCGCGAGCACCGCCGCCGAGGCCGCCGAATCGCCGAGCGAGCGGATCGGCGCGTGGATGTTGAGCGCCACGCCATCGGCCCGGCCGATGTCGACCATGGGCTTGCCGGTGCCGGCGCTGAAGAGATCGCCGAAGCGCTCGGTGAGCGCGCGGAGCTCCTCGGGCTTGACCTGCCCGGCCTTCACCGCGACGCGGAGCTGGTTCACCTCGTCGGGCGTGATCTTTCCGTCGGCCAGCAGCTTGCGGACCGTGGGCGAAATGGCAGGCATTTGCGGCTCCCTCGCTGGAACTTCTTCAGGGAACTATCGCGTAACCCAGCGCCAGGGCAATCGCGGCGAGCAGAGCCGGCAACCCCTGGACGAACATGATTCGCTTGTTCACCGACGCGCCGCCGACCACCGCCGCGACCAAAACGCAGCCGAGGAAGAACGCGCTCACCGGAATGTGGAACGGCGCCGGCGCCAGCGCGCCCCAGCCCAGGCCGGCGGCGAGGAACAGGTTGTAGAAGCCCTGGTTGAACGCCAGCGGCGCGGTGAGCTCGGCCTTGGCGGCGTCCTGGTTGAAGGTCTTGAGCCCGAGCGGCTTGCGCCAGAGCAACGACTCCAGGGCGAAGAAGTAGACGTGCTCGATGGCGCTGAGCAGGGTGAGGATCAACGCTGCAGTTCGCATGGCCGGGACGGTAGCACCGCGCGCGAAGTCTGGGCGCGCCTACTCGTCCTCGTGCGAGCCGAACATCAGCTCCAGCAGCGGCAGGTCCTCCCGCTTGCAGACCACGAAGAGGTGGTCGCCGGCGCGGAGCTCGACCGGCCCGCGCGGGGCGATGAGCTCGCTTCCGCGCACCACCACCATCGCCGCGGCGTGCTCGGGAAACGGCAGGTCGGCGAGGGTCGCGCCGCAGGCGGCGGAGGCGCGGGAGATGAAAAAGCTCACCACCTCGCCCTGGAGGAGCTGGGTGGAGGCGAACTCCAGGCTGGCGGACGGCGGCGGCGGCGCCTGCGAGAGCAGCCCGAGCTTCCGAGTGAGCCAGGGTACCGCCGCGCCGGGCACGACCGCGTTCAGCACCACCACGAAGAAGGCCACGTCGAAGACCCGGTTCGCGCCGGGCGCGCCCTCGAGGATGGGATAGGTGGCCAGGATGATGGGCACCGCGCCGCGCAGCCCCACCCAGCCCACGTAGGCGATCTCCTTGGCCGGATAGCGGAACGGGACCAGCAACAGCCAGGCGACCAGCGGCCGGGCGACCAGCGCGAGCACCAGCCCGATGATGAGCCCGGGCACCGCCGCGCCCGCGAGCTCGCTCGGCGAGATGAGCAGCCCCAGCACCAGGAACATCAGCACCTGGGCCAGCCAGGCGATGGCGTCGTGCACCCGGAGCAGGCCGTTGCGGTAGCGGATGGCGCGGTTCCCGATGACGTGCCCGGCCAGGTAGACGGCCAAAAACCCGCTGCCGCCCAGGAGCGTGGGCAGCCCGAACGCCAGCAGCGCGATGGCCAGCGTGAACACCGGGTAGAGGCCGCCGGCGGGCAGGTGCACGCGCCTGAGCAGCTCGCTGGCCAGAAACCCGAGCGCGAGCCCCACTGCCCCGCCGATGGCCATCTGCAGCAGCGCCCCGCCGAGCATCCCCAGGCCCAGCGGCGCCCCGCGGGTGATGTGGTCGGTGAAGGTGAAGGTGAGGATCGCCGCGACCGGATCGTTGAGCCCGCTCTCCAGCTCCACCGTCGCCGCCACCCGCCGCTTGAGCTGCACCCCGCTGTTGCGCAGCACCGAGAAGACCGCCGCGGCGTCGGTGGAGGAGACCACCGCGCCCACCAGCAGCGCCTCGTTCCAGCCCAGTCCCGCGGCCCGCGCCACCACCGCGACCAGCCCCGCGGTGGCCACCACGCCCACCGTGGCCAGCAGCGCGGCCGGCCGGATCGCCTCGCGGACCGAGGCGGTCGGGGTGTTCAGGCCGCCGTCGAAGAGGATGAGCGCCAGGGCCGCGCTGCCCAGGCGAAAAGCGAGCCCGTAATCGGCGAAGCCGAACCTGCCGAAGCTCTCGGTGCCGGCGAGGACGCCCAGGGCCAGGAAGAGCAGCGCCACCGGCAACCCGGAGCGCCGCGAGGCCTTGCTGAGCAGCACGCTCACCGCGATGAGCGCGCCCAGGGCGGTGAGCAGCGCCGCGGTGGCGAAAGGCTCGTTCAGCGGCAAGAAGACCTCGTGGTGCGGCGGCACGGCGGGCGGCGAGACGGCGCGTCAGGGCGGCCCTGAGCGCGCGTCACCGCCGCCCCGGAGCCGACCATGTTCGCCCAACTTCTGCGCCGGCTCGCGTTCGCGGGTCCGGCCCTCCCATCCAACGTCGTGCGGCTCCGGCCGCGGCGCATCGCGCGGCGCCCCAAGCCCGAGCCGCCGCCCAAGCCGCCGCGACCGCAGCTCATGCGGTTCTACGGGTAATCGGCGGCGCGCGCTCAGACGCGCTGGAGGGTGCTGGCGTCGAAGATGGCGTTCTCACCGAGCTCCTCTTCGATGCGCAGCAGCCGGTTGTACTTGGCGATGCGCTCGCTCCGGCACGCCGAGCCGGTCTTGATCTGCCCGCCGCCACAGGCCACCGCGAGGTCGGCGATGAAGGTGTCGCAGGTCTCGCCCGAGCGGTGGCTCACCACGTAGCGGTAGCCCGCCTTCTGGGCCAGGTCGATGGTCTGCAGCGTCTCGGTGACCGTGCCGATCTGGTTGAGCTTGATGAGGATGGCGTTGGCCGCCTTCTCGGCGATGCCCTTCTGCAGGAACTGGATGTTGGTGACGAAGAGGTCGTCGCCGACGAGCTGCACGCCCTTGCCCATCTTCTCGTTGAGGCTCTTCCAGCCGGCCCAGTCGTTCTCGGCGAGGCCGTCCTCGAGCGAGACGATGGGGAACTTCTTCGCCCAGCCGTTCCAGTACTCGATCATCTCGCCCGAAGAGAGGCTGCGCTTGTCGCTCTTCTTGAAGACGTACTTGCCGTCGGCGAAGAACTCGCTGGCCGCGGGATCCAGCGCGATGGCCACCTGGGTGCCGAGCTTGTAGCCGGCCTTCTCCACCGCCTCGACCACCAGCTCGATGGCCTCGTCGTTGCTCTTCAGATCCGGCGCGAAGCCGCCCTCGTCGCCGACGCCGGTGGCGTGGCCCTTGGCCTTGAGCAGGGTCTTGAGGGTGGCGAAGATCTCCGCGCCCCAGCGCAGCGCCTCGGAGAAACTCGGCGCGCCCACCGGCATGACCATGAACTCCTGGAAGTCGACGTTGTTCGCCGCGTGGGCGCCGCCGTTGAGGATGTTCATCATCGGCACCGGCAGCCGGCGCGCGTTGGCCCCGCCGAGATAGCGGTAGAGCGGGACGCCCTGCTCCATCGCCGAGGCGCGGGCCGCGGCCATGGAGATCCCGAGGATGGCGTTGGCGCCGAGCTTGCCCTTGTTGGGCGTGCCGTCGGCGGCACAGAGCGCGGCATCGAGCGCCGCTTGATCGCTGCTCTCCATGCCGCACGCGGTCTGGGCCAGCACGCCGTTCACGTTCTCCACCGCCTTGCGCACGCCCTTGCCGCCGAAGCGCTTCTTGTCGCCGTCGCGGAGCTCGACCGCCTCGTGCTCGCCGGTGGAGGCGCCGGAGGGCACCGCCGCGGTGGCCACCGCGCCCGAGTCGAGGGCCACGTCCACCTCGACCGTGGGGTTGCCGCGCGAATCGAGGATCTCCCGGGCCTTCACCGCAACGATGGTGCTCATGCATGCGCTCCTGCGAAAGAGTTGTGGGGCGCTCTATAGCCCATGGTCACGCCGCGCGCGCCGCAAGCGTTTGCGTTGGTCGGCAGCCGACGCTTCAGGCGCAGGACGCGCTGACGCCGACCGGGTTGGGCATCTGGTGCGTCGAAGCGGGCGCGGTGCGACAGCAGGCCAGGCAGAGCACGCCAAGCAGCGCGAGGCGCCGCATCTACTTCCGGCGCACCAGCACGGTGGTGATGTTGTCGGTGCCGCCGTTGGCGTTGGCGGCGTCGACCAGCGCCTTGGCGCAGGCGTTCAGGTCCGGGTTGTCGGCCATGATCTGCTGCATCTGCTCGTCCTTGATCAGGCCGTGAACGCCGTCGCAGCAGAGCATGATGATGTCGCCCGGGCGCATGTCGATGCGCTTGACCTCGGGTTTGACGATCTCGCTCGGGCCCAGCGCGCGGGTGATGACGTTCTTGTACTGGAACGACTCCACCTCGGCGGGGCTGAGCTTGCCCGCGCGGATCATCTCGCCGATGAGCGAGTGATCCTCGGTGACCTGGCTGAGGGTGCCGGCGCGGAAGAGGTAGGCGCGCGAATCGCCCGCCCAGCCCACGAAGGTCTCGTTGGGCGTGAGCCAGGCCATCACCCCGGTGGTGCCCATGTTCTTGCGCTTGGCGTCCTGGTCGGCGGCCTCGCGGATGCGGCGGTTGGCCAGGCGCATGGCCACCGCCAGCCGACCCTCGCCCTCGTCCTGCCCGCGGTCGGGCTTGTACGGCCAGGTGCCTTCGGGATCGCGCTGGCAGTGCGAGAAGAAGTCGGCGACGGTCTCGGCCGCGATGCCTGCGGCGACCTCGCCGGCGGAGTGTCCGCCCATTCCGTCGCAGACGATGAACAGCCCCAGGTCCTCGCGGATCAGGAGGACGTCTTCGTTGTGGGTTCGCTTGCGGCCGACGTCGGTGGCGCCGGCGGCTTCCCAGAGCGATGCGGGGGCAGTGTCCACGGTCAGGGGAGCTCCGGGGGCTTCAGGCCGGACGCACGTCCGCGCGAAGGGCTGCCGGTTGTACTTGGCCGGGCGCGCAGCGTCAATTGCCGAGCGCTCGCGGCCGTCCGGATCTCCGCGCTCGCGTTGTGGAACAAGCCTCGTTGTGCCGGGCTGCTCGGCCGCTGACGGACACCGGCTCCGCTTCACCGACGGAAAAAAAAGAAACGCCAGGCAGCTCGCCTGGCGTTCCCGAGTGACCCCGGAGGGAATCGAACCCTCGCTTCCGGCGTGAGAGGCCAGCGTCCTAACCGCTAGACGACGGGGCCACAGCTCTCACGAATGACGACGGCGCATCTTCTAGTGACTCCGACGTCGGCCGTCAACCCGCCGGAGAAACGAATACTGGGGGACTAGGATTCGAACCTAGATAAACGGAGTCAGAGTCCGTTGTCCTGCCGTTAGACGATCCCCCAGCAATGGCCTTGCTGGTTTCTACTTTCCCTTCTTCTTCTTGCCAGCTTCCTTGGCGGTCTGCGGCCTCGGAATCACGAAGACGCGGACCTCTTTCTTGTCGTTCTCGTAGACGTTGAAGCCTTCATAGCCTGAACGCGGATTGTCCGACTCGTAGTGCACCGCGCGGATTCCAGGTTGGTCGACGATGTCCTTGCGCGCGATGCCCCGGTAGGTCTTGTCGAAGAACTTCAGCGTGGCTTCGTACGACTCCGGAGCTCGGTAGCGGTTCTCGCCCACCTCCTGCGCGCCCGGGGGCAAAATCAGCCCGTGGGCGAAGTGACTTGCTCCCCAAGCAGCCGCGGGAGCGAGCAACGCGCCGACCAGCAGGAGCGCGAGCGGCCGGGACTTATAGGGACCGGTTTTCATGGTGTCAAGGTTCACGAGAGCCCCTTCCAAGTCAATGCCGGCTACCCAATTCGCGCCAGCGCCGCGTCGATGCGTCGCAGGCACTCGTCGCGGCCAATGAGGCAGAGCGTCTCGCCGATGCCCGGGCTCGCGGTGTTGCCGGTGACCGCCACCCGAAGCGGCTGGGCGACTTTGCCCATGCCCAGGCCAGCCTTCTCGGCGATCTCCTTCACCCAGCCGTCGATGGTCTGCGGATCGAGCGCGGCGGTGCCGGCGAGCCGCTCGCGCACCTCGAGCAGGCGCGGCTTTGAATCGGCGGTGAGCTGCTTGGCCGCGGCCTTCTCGTCGTAGGTCACGCCCGGCTTGAAGTACGGCGCCGCGGTGGCCGCCATCTCCTTCAAGGATTGGGTGCGATCGCGGAAGGCGCGCACCGCGATGAGCAGTCGGTCCTCGGAGATCCCGCTCACGCCCACCTCGGCGAGGAATGGCGTCAGGTCGGCGGCGATTCGCGCCTCGGGCAGCCGCTTGAGCCACTGCTGGTTGAGCCAGAGCAGCTTCACCGGATCCCACACGCCGGAGGTGCTGCCGACGTGATCGAAGTCGAACCACTCCATCATCTGCTCGCGCGAGATGATCTCGTCATCGCCGTGCGACCAGCCCAGCCGCACGATGTAGTTGAGCAGCGCCTCGGGCAGGATCCCCTCCGCCTTGTGGCGCATCACATCGGCCTCGGGGTGCTTGCGCTTGGAGAGCTTCTCGCGGTCCGGCCCGAGGATGAGCGGCAGGTGCGCGAACCGCGGCGGCTCCCAGCCGAGCGCGCGGTAGAGCATGAGCTGCGGCAAGGTGGAGTTGATGTGCTCCTGGCCGCGCACCACCAGCGACATCTCCATCAGGTGGTCGTCGAGGACGCAGCCGTAGTTGTAGAGCGGCACGCCGTCGCCGCGGAGCATGACCCAGTCATCGAGGTCGGCGTACGGCTTGGCGATGTTCCCGAGCACGAGATCGTCGAAGCCGACTTCACCTTCACCCGCCGGCATCTTGAAGCGGATCACGTGCGGCTTGTCGGCCCCGTGGTTCGCCTCCCGGCAGGTGCCTTCGTACTTGTAGAACCGGCCCTCCTTGCGCACCGCCTCACGCCGCGCGGCGATCTCCTCGGTGGTGCAGATGCACCGGTACGCCTTGCCCTCGGCGATGAGCTGGTCCGCGTACTTCTTGTAGGTCTCGAGCCGCTCGGTCTGGAAGTAAGGCCCGAAGGCGCCGCCCTTCCCCGGCCCCTCGTCCCAGTCGATGCCCAGCCAGGTAAGGCCGTCGAGGATCGCCTGAACGCTCTCGGGCGTGCTGCGCTCGCGGTCGGTGTCCTCCATGCGCAGGACGAAGCTGCCCTTGAACCGGCGGGCGTAGAGCCAGTTGAAGAGCGCGGTGCGCGCGCCGCCGATGTGCAGGTAGCCGGTCGGCGAGGGCGCAAAGCGGACGCGTGGGGCGGTCATGCGGGCAGCGGATAACAAAGCGACCCGGAGGGGTCAACGCGCTTCGGTCGAAGGATTGTCACGCGAACCGCGCTGGCTTACCAATAGATCACACGGCGGACCAACCATGCCCAAGAACACCAGCATCAGCCTCGGCAAGCACTTCGAGAGCTTCATCAAGCGGCAAGTCAAAACGGGCAGATTTGGAACGGCCTCCGAGGTGGTGCGCGCCAGCCTGCGGCTGCTCGAGGAGGAGGAGACCAAGGTGGCGGCGCTTCGCTCCGCTCTGGAGCAGGGCGAGGAGAGCGGTTTCGACGATGCCTACTCGCTCGAGAGCGTGCTCGACGAAATCCGTGCGAAGCGCTGATCCCCATGCATCGAACGCGTTTCAGTCGGCAGGCCCGCCGCGACCTGGTTGAGATCGGCGCGTACACCCGAGACCGATGGGGAGAGGCTCAGGCGGTTGCGTACGTCACCGCGGTCGACGTGCGTTGCCGGTGGTTGGCCCGCTTTCCCGAAGCGGGCATGGCGAGCGACGACATCCGACCCGGCTATCGCGGCTTCTCGGAAGGACGGCACACGATTTTCTATCGGCGGGAATCTGGCGGCATCGAGGTCATTCGCATTCTTCACCAGAGCGTGTTGCCGCGACGCCACCTCTGATGATCCGAAGCTTTGAGCTCAAATAGTCTCGCAGCGAACGCAGCCCCCCGCGTGCAGCCCACGGGCGCACGTTTGCGCTTGCGCGCGCTCCGCCATGCGATAGGTGTTCGCGCCTTCAAACCACCCGATGGAGGCGCACGTGGCAACTCCCTTTCTCGCAAGCGCATTGGCGCTCGCGCTCTCGGCCGCGCCGGTGCACACCGCGCCGCAGGGCACCGAGCCGCAGCTCAAGTTCGAGAAGTACACGCTGCCCAATGGCCTCACGGTGATCCTCTCCCAGGACCACCGGCTGCCGCAGGTGGCGGTCGACATCTGGTACCACGTGGGCGCGGCCAACCAGACGCCCGGCAAGAGCGGCTTCGCGCACCTGTTCGAGCACATGATGTTCTCGGGCGCGAAGCACATCGGCCCGCAGCCGTTCAAGATCCTCGAGGGCATTGGCACCTCGGCCGGCGCCATGGCCAACGGCACCACCAGCTTCGATCGCACCAACTACTTCGAGGTGGTGCCCTCCAACGAGCTGCCCACCGCGCTCTGGCTGGAGAGCGACCGCATGGGTTTTCTGCTCGATACCCTCGACGAGAAGAAGCTCGACGTACAGCGGAACGTCGTCTCCAACGAGCGCCGGCAGAGCTACGAGAACCGGCCCTACGGAACCGCCGAGCTGCGCCAGTGCGATGAGCTCTTCCCCAAGCCGCACCCCTATTACGACTGCGTCATCGGCACCATCGCCGAGATCCAGGGCGCCTCGATGCAGGACCTGCGCGACTTCTTCCACACCTACTACGCACCCAACAACGCCAGCCTGGCGATCGTGGGCGACTTTTCGCCCGAGCAGGTCAAGCCGCTCATCGAGAAATACTTCGGCCCCATCCCGCGCGGCCCGGAGATCCCCAAGCTCGACGTCGCCCAGCCCAAGTTCGCCAAGTCGGTGGAGGCGACCATCACCGACCGCAACATCGACGCGCCCGCGCTCGACATGGTCTGGCACGGCGTGAAGAACTTCAGCCCCGACGAGCCCGCGGGTGATGTGCTCGCGCAGATCCTCGGGACCGGCAAGACCAGCCGGCTCTACAAGGCGCTGGTCTTCGACAAGCAGATCGCCGCGCAGGTGGAGGCCGGCGACGAGGCGCTGGGCCTGGGCGGGTTCTTCGAGGTGAGCGCCATCGCTAACCAGGGCCACACCGTGGCCGAGCTCCGGCCGGCGGTGCAGGCCATCCTCGACGACGTGAAGAAGAACGGCGTCAAGCCCGAGGAGGTGGAGCGGGCCAAGCGCAACATCGTCGCCGGGCTCTTGCGCGGGCTCGAGCGCATCGGCGGGTTCGGCGGCAAGGCCGACCTGCTCAACGCCTACCAGACCTACACCGGCGATCCCGGCTTCCTCACCAAGGACCTCGCCCGCTACCGCGCGGTCACCGCCGAGCAGGTGAAAGCCTTCGCCAACAAGTACCTCCAGGACGACCACCGGCTGGTGCTCGACGTCGAGCCCGCCGCCCACCAGGCCGCGAGCCGCTAGGAGCCATGACCATGAACACCAAGCTCACCCTGGCAGTGGTGGTCGGTTCGCTGGGCGCGATGGCCTGCGCCAGCCAGTCCAAAAGCGTGAAGCCGGCGCCCGCGCCCCAGGCCGCCGCGGCCGCGCCCGACGCCGGCGCGCCGAAGTACGCCCAGACGCCCGATGCCCCGTTCCGCGCGCAGAAGCCGGCGCCGCTGCCGGGCACGCCTCACTTCGAGGCGCCGGTGCCGGTGCAGAAGAAGCTCTCCAACGGCCTGTCCGTGCTGATCAACGAGAACCACCAGGTGCCGCTGGTGGTGACCGAGCTGGTGGTGAAGACCGGCGTGAACGGCAACCCCATCAAGCAGCCGGGCCTGGCCGAGTTCACCGCCGCGCTGCTCGACGAGGGCACGAAGAAGCGGACCGCGATGGAGGTGGCCGAGCAGCTCGAGAACCTGGCGGCCAACCTCTCGGTGGGCGCGCAGCAGGACTCGACCCGCGTGCACCTCAACTGCCTCACCGAGACCCTGCCCGCCGCGCTGGACATCATGGCCGACG
>Ga0164242_10010275_pt1 | contig 10039 bp, 8 predicted proteins | sample OricomgcompostMG_FD_108783 | JGI IMG/M metagenome (GOLD analysis project Ga0164242, IMG submission 108783) | Miracle-Growth compost microbial communities from Emeryville, California, USA - Original compost - Miracle growth compost (MG) ... | reverse complement strand
TCCGACGTCACCGTGATCGTGCTGGACCGTCCTCGTCACGCCGACCTGGTCGAGCAGATCCGCGCGACCGGAGCACGGATCAAGTTCATCACCGACGGTGACGTCGCCGGAGCCATCTCGGCCGCACGCGCGAGCGACTCGGGTGCCGACCTGCTCCTCGGCATCGGCGGTACGCCCGAGGGGATCGTGGCGGCCTGTGCGATGAAGGCCCTCGGTGGCACCATCCAGGGCCGGTTGTGGCCCAAGGACGACGACGAGCGCCAGAAGGCGATCGACGCCGGTCACAACCTCGATCCCGATTTCGTGCTCCACACCAACGACCTGGTCACCGCGGACGACTGCTTCTTCGTCGCGACCGGCATCACCGACGGCGACCTCATGCACGGCGTGCGGTTCCTGGCGGGCGGCAGCGTCATCACCGACTCGCTGGTGATGCGCTCGCGCTCGGGCACGATCCGCAAGATCACCTCCGAGCACCAGCTCTCCAAGCTCCAGGCGTACTCCGCGATCGACTTCGACTTCTGATCCGTACGCAATGCCGAACGGCGCCGCCCTCCGAGGAGGACGGCGCCGTTCGGCGTCAAAGGAGCGTCACTCCGAGAGGCGCAGGCCGCTCTCGGTGTCGAAGACGTGGACGTCGCTGGGGTCGGTGGTGACGTAGATGGTGTCGCCCTTGGCAACCTTCTCGCTGCGGCCGACGCGGACGATGATCGTGGAGGGCGTGCCCTCGACGTCGCAGGAGCCGTAGACGTACGAGTCGGAGCCGAGCTCCTCGACGACGGTGACGCTGACCGGGAGGCCCTCGCCGGCGCCGACGAGGCGCCACGCCTCGGGACGGACACCGACGGTGATGTTGCCGTTCATCTTGTTCGACGCGGCCGGGTCGACCGGGACGTTGTAGGTGCCGATCTTGGCGGTGCCGTTGTCGGCCTTGGCCTCGATGAGGTTCATCTGCGGGGAGCCGATGAAGCCGGCGACGAAGAGGTTGACCGGCTTGCTGTAGAGGTTGAGCGGGGTGTCGACCTGCTGCAGCTCGCCCTTGTTCATGACCGCGACGCGGTCGCCCATCGTCATGGCCTCGACCTGGTCGTGGGTGACGTAGACGGTGGTGACGCCGAGGTCGGCCTGGAGCTTGGCGATGTCCGTACGGGTCTGGACACGCATCTTGGCGTCGAGGTTCGACAGCGGCTCGTCCATGCAGAAGACCTGCGGCTGGCGGACGATGGCGCGGCCCATGGCGACGCGCTGGCGCTGGCCACCGGAGAGCGCCTTCGGCTTGCGGTCGAGGTACTCGGTCAGGCCGAGGATGCGGGCCGCCTCGTCGACGCGGCGCTTCTGCTCCGCCTTGTCGACCTTGGCCATCTTGAGCGAGAACGCCATGTTCTCGGCGACGGTCATGTGCGGGTAGAGCGCGTAGTTCTGGAACACCATCGCGATGTCGCGGTCCTTCGGCGGCATCGAGGTGACGTTGCGGTCACCGATGAAGATCTCGCCCGCGGTCACCTCCTCCAGACCCGCGAGCATGCGCAGGGTCGTGGACTTGCCGCAGCCCGAGGGCCCGACGAGCACCATGAACTCGCCGTCCTTGATCTCGAGGTCGATGCCGGGGACGGCCGGGACGTCGGTCCCGGGGTACCAGCGCTGGGCCTTCTTGAAGGTCACCGATGCCATGTTGAATTCTCCTTCACCGGCAGGTACGTGCCGGACGATCCTTAGTGAAGTGGTGCCACCCGACCCGGGTGACGGGGGTCACTGTACTTGATCGTTCCAACGCGCGCCCACTGCCCCGCCCCAGCCGCCCGCCTGCGTCCGACGACTTCCGGAACTTCGCGCATGCCTCTGGACGCCAATGGTCACACGGGACTACACCTGTTACTCAGGTCACTCCTTGACAGCTCCGGGAAGGCGGTGCCGTGGCAAGAGCGCGACGAAGGAGAGGGATCGCTGCTGTCGCAGCCGCGACTCTGGCGTGCACGCCGCTGGCCGCATGCGGCTCGTCGGACGGCCCGACGCAGATCGTCTGGTACACCAACCCGGACAACGGTGGCCAGGCCGCGCTGGCCAAGGACTGCAGCACCTCGGCGTACACGATCACCACGCAGACCCTGCCGCAGGACGCCACCCAGCAACGGGTCCAGCTCGCGCGCCGGCTCAACGCCCACGACAGCTCGATCGACCTGATGAGCCTCGACCCGGCCTACACCGCAGAGCTCGCCAATGCCGGATACCTCGCCCCGATCCCGGCCGACCTGCAGGCCAGCCTCAGCGCGCAGTCGTTCAAGGACGCCGTCGCCGCATCGAGCTGGGACGGCAAGCTCGCGGTGGCGCCGTTCTGGTCCAACACCCAGGTGCTCTGGTACCGCAAGTCGGTCGCCCAGAAGGCTGGCCTCGACATGTCGAAGCCGGTCACCTGGGACCAGCTCATCGACGCCGCCGCCAAGACGCACACCAAGGTGGCCGTCCAGGCCAACAAGTACGAGGGCTACGTCGTCCTGATCAATGCCCTGATCATGGGCGCCGGCGGTGACATCGCGAGCAACCTCGACCAGGGCATCGATGCCAGCATCGACGTCAACTCCAGCGCCGGACGTCGCGCGGCCGCGGTGATCTCCAAGCTGGCCCACAGCCCGGCCGCGCCGCCCGACCTGTCGATCGCGCAGGAGGGCCAGTCCGAATCGACCTTCGCCTCCCCCTCCGGCGCCTTCCTGACCAGCTGGACCTACATCTACGGCGCCCACCACGACCAGATGAAGGACGACCTCGGCTACGCCCGCTACCCCGAGACCGTGGCCGGCCAAGCGTCCCGTCCCCCGTACGGCGGCATCGGCATCGGGGTGAGCAAGTACTCCGCGCACCTCGACGCCGACATGCAGGCGATCAAGTGCCTGACCTCCCCGGAGAGCCAAGGCAAGTACGCCGTCGCCGAGGGCAACATGCCGGCCAGCGCGGCCGGCTACGACTACCCCGACCTGAAGAAGGCCTACCCCGCCGACCTGCTGGCGCTGTTCCAGGAGAGCGTCGACCAGGCGGGTCCGCGGCCGGTGACGCCGTACTGGAGCGACATCTCCGGCGCGCTGCAGTCGACCTGGCACCCACCGGGCTCGGTGGGTCAGGGCACGCCGGCGAGCTCGGCGAGCTTCATCAGCGATGTGCTGCACGGAAGGAGCCTGCTGTGACCACCACCGTCGCCACCGCCGCGACGCCCAGGAAGCGGCAGAGCTCCGACAGGGTCGCCGCGGAGAACCGGCTCGGCCTCAAGCTGGTCGCGCCCGCAGTCATCGTGATGCTGGTGGTCACCGCCTGGCCGATGGTCCAGGCGCTCTACCTGTCGCTCTACCGGTACCGCCTGACCACCCCGGACGACCGGTCCTTCGTCGGGCTGCGCAACTACGGCACGATCCTCACCGACTCGCTCTTCTGGCGGGACACCCTCAACACCGTCATCATCATGCTGGTCAGCGTCGCGGTCGAGCTGGTGATCGGCTTCGCCTTCGCGATGGTGATGCATCGAGTGATCTTCGCGAGGGGCATCATCCGCACCTCGATCCTCATCCCGTACGGCATCATCACGGTCGTCTCCGCCTTCGCCTGGCAGTTCGCCTTCAGCGTCAACAACGGCTTCGTGAACAGCTGGTTCGCCTGGCTCCCCGGCATCCAGACCGGAGCCGACGCGACGAACTGGTTCGGCCACCACTGGCCGGCGATGTTCGCGATCATCGTCTCGGAGGTCTGGAAGACCACGCCGTTCATGTCGCTGCTCCTCCTCGCCGGCCTGAGCCAGGTCAGCGAGGACATGCTCGAGGCCGCGCAGGTCGATGGCGCGACCTGGTGGCAGCGGCTGCGGAAGGTCATCCTGCCCAACATGCGCGCCGCGATCATGGTCGCTGTGCTCTTCCGGGCGCTCGACGCGTTCCGCATCTTCGACAACATCTACGTGATGACGCGAGGGGCGCAGAACACCGAGTCGTCCTCGTTCCTGACCTACCGTCAGGTGATCGAGCAGTTCCAGCTCGGTCTTGGCTCGGCGCTCTCGGTGCTGCTCTTCCTCACCGTCCTGCTGCTGGCCTTCGGCATCGTCAAGCTCTTCCGGGTCGATCTGGCCCGGGCCCGAGGGGAGGCGTGATGGCCAGATCCACCCGCAGGACGCTGCTCGGCACCTGGGCGGGCTTCGTCGTCATCCTCGTCTGGTGCCTGTTGCCGGTGGCCTGGATCCTGTCGCTGTCGTTCAAGTCGCCGGAGGAGACCGGCGCGGGCAGCCCGCATTTCCTGCCGCAGACCTGGACCCTGCAGAACTACCGCGACATCCTCTCCAACGATGACTTCCTCTACGCGCTGCGCAATTCCTTCGCGATCGCGATCATCGCGACCGTCCTGTCGGTCATCTTCGCCACGCTGGCCGCGTACGCGATCGCCCGGCTCGAGTTCCGCGGCAAGCGGCTGGTGCTCTCGCTGGCGCTGGCGATCGCGATGTTCCCGGTGGTCTCACTGATCAGCCCGCTCTTCGACATGTGGCGCCACTTCCACCTGTTCAACACCTGGCCGGGCCTGATCATCCCGTACATGACCTTCACGCTGCCGCTCGCCATCTGGACCCTTTCGGCCTTCTTCCGCGAGATCCCGTGGGAGATGGAGCAGGCGGCACAGGTCGACGGTGCGACCCCATGGCAGGCGTTCCGCAAGGTGATCGTGCCGCTGGCCGCGCCCGGAGTCTTCACCGCGGCCATCCTGACGTTTTTCTTCGCCTGGAACGAGTTCGCGCTGGCCATCTCGCTGACATCGACCACCTCGGCGCGCACGGTGCCGGCGCAGATGTCTTTCTTCGTCGGCAGCGACCCGTTCAACCCGCCGTACGGGCAGCTCGCCACGGCGTCGGTGATCGTCACGGTCCCGATCGTGATCATCGTCCTGCTCTTCCAGCGCAAGATCGTCGCCGGCCTGACCTCCGGCGCAGTGAAGGGGTGACCCCATGGCGTCCATCACCATGAACCACATCGTGAAGAAGTACGGCGACGGCTTCCCCGCCGTCAACGACGTCAGCATCGACGTCGCCGACGGCGAGTTCATGATCCTCGTCGGCCCCTCCGGCTGCGGGAAGTCGACGCTGCTGCGGATGATCGTCGGCCTCGAGGACATCACCGATGGCGACATGCTGATCGGCGACAAGCGGGTCAACGACCTGGCGCCGCGCGAGCGCAACCTGGCGATGGTCTTCCAGAACTACGCGCTCTACCCGCACCTGAGCGTCTACGAGAACATCGCGTTCCCGCTCCGTCTCGCGGGCGCCTCGGACAAGGAGGTCGATGAGAAGGTCAAGGCCGCGGCCGAGACCCTCGAGCTCAACGAGCACCTGCAGCGCAAGCCGGCCAACCTGTCCGGCGGCCAGCGGCAGCGCGTCGCGATGGGCCGCGCGATCGTACGCAACGCCGACGCGTTCCTCTTCGACGAGCCGCTGTCCAACCTCGACGCCAAGCTGCGCGGCCAGATGCGCACCGAGATCGCCCGGCTGCAGAAGCGGCTCGGCATCACCACCGTCTACGTCACCCACGACCAGATCGAGGCGATGACGCTCGGCCACCGGGTCGCGGTGCTCAAGCGCGGCATCCTGCAGCAGCTCGCCACCCCGCGCGAGCTCTATGACAACCCGGCCAACCTGTTCGTGGCCGGCTTCATCGGCTCTCCCCCGATGAACTTCATGCCCGCCACCGTCGAGGGCACCACCCTCAAGCTGCCGTTCGGCGAGGTCGAGATCCCGCCGGAGAAGGCGCAGAAGGTGGCCGGCAAGGGCCTGCTCATCGCCGGCATCCGCCCGGAGAGCTTCGCCGAGGCCGGCGCGCCGCATGCACGCGACGTCTCCGACGCCAACACCTTCGAGGCCACCATCGACGTGGTCGAGTGGCTGGGCAACGAGACCTACGCGTACGTGCCGTTCGAGGCGCCTCCGGAGGTGCAGAGGCAGCTCGAGCAGCTGGAACAGGACCTGGACGGTGACACGGTGCGCACCCAGCTGGTGATCACCCTCGACGGCGCCAGTCGGGTCAGCGCGGGCGATCGGATCACGATCTGGATGGATGCCGCCAAGGTGCACCTCTTCGACCCCGAGACCTCGGAGAACCTCACCGTCGACCTCGACAAGGCCGGTCGGATCCCCGCTCTCGAGGGCGCTACGCCGGCTGCTGCTGCGGGGCGCTGAGCGCCCGGACATCGCTCGCCCGGACATCGCCCGCTCGGGCGAGGAAGCGGCGTACGGCCAACGCGGCGGCCCGGCCCGCACGGCTCGCACCGATGGTGCTGGCCGACGGCCCGTAGCCGACGAGCTGCACGCGCGGATCGGCGGCCGCGGTGACAGCGGTCTGCACGTCGGAGCCGCCGGCCAACAGGGCGATCCCGCCATAGGGAGTGCGCAGGTGCAGCGGCGCGAGGTGATCCACCGCGGGGCGGAACCCGGTCGCCCACAGGATCGCGTCCACCGGCTCGTACGAACCGTCCGCCCACCGCACGCCGCCCGGCTCGATCCGCTCGAACATGGGGCGCCGGTGGTAGGCGCCGAGACTCTCCGCAAGCCGCTCCTGGGGCCGCAGCATCAGCCCGGTCGCGCTGACCACGCTGGCCGGCCCGCGACCCTCGCGTACCCGCTCGAGCACGCGCGCGATGGCCGCCCGGCCGTCGAAGCGTTCCTCGTTCCAGACCGGTTCGCGGCGGGTCGCCCACAGCGTCTCGGTGATCGGGGCGAGCTCGCCGAGGAACTGCACCGCCGAGGCGCCGCCGCCCACGACCAGGACCCGCTTGCCGCGGAAGTGCTCGGCACCGGGGTAGTCGACGGTGTGCAGCTGCTCGCCCAGGAAGGCGTCGATGCCCGGGTAGTACGGCAGGAACGGCCGCGTCCAGGTGCCGGTGGCGTTGATCAGCGTCCGGGTGTGCCAGCTCCGCTCCCCCGCGTGCACGACCAGGAGGTCGCCTTCGCTGGTGACCCGGTCGACGCGTACGGGTCGCTCGACCGGCAGGTGGTGCGCGGCCTCGTACTCGCCGAACCACGCCGGCACCACGACGTTCGCCCGCTCGCCCGATCCGCCCGGCGCCGGTGCGTCGGGCAGGTCGGCGACGCCGTGCACGTCCGTCATGGTCAGCGAGTCCCAGCGGTGCTGCCAAGCACCACCGGCCCGGCTGTTGGCATCGAGGACCACGTGGTCCAGCCCCAACCGGGCGAGGTGGAAGGAGGCCGACAGACCGGCCTGACCGGCCCCGATCACGACCGTGTCGTAGACGTGCACGCCGTCTCAACACGGGGCCGGCGGCCGACATGCCCGCTCAGCGCGTGAGGATCGTCGCGTCGTCGATGCGGCCGAGCTTGTGCGGATTGCGCACGGTGTAGAGCCGGGTGATGCGACCATCCTCGATCACCATGCTGATGGTGGAGGTGCCGACCGGGTCGGGGCCATCCATCCGGAGGGCGGGCGCCCCGTTGATCAGGACCATCCGCAACTCGGTGCTCTCGGCGTAACGCGGGAAGTTCCGCAGGAAGGCGGCGATCTTCTTCGCTCCTCGCAGCGGGACCCGCGACGCCTGGGCGAACCCGCCGCCGTCGGCGACGAGCACGACCTCGGGCGCGAGCACGTCCATCAACGCCTGGACGTCGCCGCCCCGCATCGCGGCGACGAACCGCTCGATCACCGTCCGCTGCTCGGTCGCCTCCACCCGCACCCGCGGCTGCCGCGCCTCGACGTGCGAGCGAGCCCGGTGGGCGATCTGACGTACGGCCGCGGCGCTCTTGCCGACAGAGGCGGCGATCTCGTCGTACGGGACGTCGAAGACCTCGCGCAGCACGAACACCGCGCGCTCGGTCGGGGTGAGCGTCTCCAGCACCGTCAGCATCGCGAGCGAGACGCTCTCGGCCAGCTCGACGTCCTCGGCCACGTCGGGCGCGGTGAGCAGCGGCTCGGGCAGCCACTCGCCGACGTACTCCTCCCTGCGCCGGGCCAGCGTGCGCAGCCGGTTGAGCGCCTGCCGGGTGACCGCGCGGATGAGGTACGCCCGGGGGTCCATGACCTCCTCGCGGTCGGCGGCCGACCACCGCAGCCAGGTCTCCTGCACCACGTCCTCGGCGTCGGCGGCCGAGCCGAGCATCTCGTAGGCGACGGTGAACAGCAGGCTGCGGTGGACGACGAACGGGTCGGTGTCCGCGCTCATGCCTGGGAAGCTACTCCGCTCGACCGCACCGCGAGCGGCTTCAGTCCACAGGCCGCGGCGAAGCCCTCGGACTCGATGCCGAGCGCGACGTTGCTGCGGGTGGTCATGTTGGCGAAGCCGATCACGTTGGTCAGCTCGACGAGTGCCGCCGGGCCGAGCTGGCGCAGCAGGCTGGCGACCATCCCGTCGGTGACGCCGATCGGCGTGGTGGTCATCGCCTCGGCGTACTCCAGGACCTCGCGTTCGAGCGTGGTGAAGGCGTCGGACTCTCGCCAGCGCGGGACCTCGCGGGCCTTCTCCATGTCGAGGCACTTGTTGTTGGCCATGAAGTAGTTGAAGTCCAGACACCAGCTGCAGCCGACGAACGACGCGACGGCCATGTGGGCGTACGACTTCAGCTGCTCGTCGCAGGCATCCCACTTCTGCAGCTTCTGACCGAAGCCCATCGACGCCTTCATCACCGGCACGTTGTGCCACAGCACGCCCAGCGACTCGGGCACCGAGCCGAACATCTTGCGAGCGAACGTCTTGACGAGCGCTCCGTAAAGGCCGGTGATCTCGGTTGCGGGGACCCTGGTGGTCATCTCTCTTCTCCTTCTGCGAGGGGCTGATGACATCCAGACACCGACCGGCTTCAATCTGTGACAGGGCCGCGGGTTATCGTCTCAGCCGTGGCCGAGGCTCCCTTTCTCTACAGCGACCTTCTCCCGACCGGCGAGGACACCACGCCGTACCGGCTGATCACCACCGAGGGGGTCGAGACGGTCGAAGGCCCTGACGGGCGTACGTTCCTGAAGGTCGACCCGGAGGCGATCCGGAAGCTGACCTACGAGGCGATCCACGACATCCAGCACTACCTGCGCCCGGCCCACCTCGCCCAGTTGCGCAAGATCATCGACGACCCGGAGGCGTCGGGCAACGACCGCTTTGTGGCGCTCGACCTGCTCAAGAACGTCAACATCTCCGCCGGTGGCGTGCTGCCGATGTGCCAGGACACGGGCACCGCGATCGTGATGGGCAAGAAGGCCGAGGGCGTGCTGACCGGCGTCGATGACGCCGAGGTGATCTCGCGCGGCGTGTACGACGCCTACACGAAGCTCAATCTGCGTTATTCGCAGCTGGCGCCGATCACGACGTACGACGAGAAGCCGACCGGCAACAACCTCCCCGCCCAGATCGAGATCTACTCCACGCCCGTGGATGCTGAGCACCCGACGCCGGAGTACAAGTTCCTCTTCATGGCCAAGGGCGGCGGCTCGGCCAACAAGTCCTTCCTCTACCAGGAGACGAAGGCGATCCTGAACCCGAAGCGGATCTTGGAGTTCCTCGATGAGAAGCTCAAGAGCCTCGGCACGGCCGCGTGTCCCCCGTACCACCTGGCGGTCGTCATCGGTGGCACGTCGGCGGAGTTCGCGCTCAAGACGGCCAAGTACGCGTCCGCGCACTACCTCGACAACATGCCGACAGCGGGTGACCCGTCCGGTCACGGCTTCCGCGACCTGGAGCTGGAGGAGGAGGTCTTCAAGCTGACCCAGTCCTTCGGCATCGGCGCGCAGTTCGGCGGCAAGTACTTCTGCCATGACGTCCGGGTCATCCGCCTCCCGCGCCACGGCGCCTCCTGCCCGGTCGCGATCGCGGTCTCGTGCTCCGCCGACCGGCAGGCGCTGGGCAAGATCACGCCCGAGGGCGTCTTCCTGGAGCAGCTCGAGACCGACCCGGCGCACTACATGCCGGACGCCGGCGTCGCCGAGGACATCGAGTCCGGCGAGGTGGTCCCGATCGACCTCAACCAGCCGATGTCCTCGATCCTCGCGACCCTCTCGCAGCTCCCCGTGAAGACCCGGCTCTCGCTGAC
>Ga0164242_10010274_pt1 | contig 10040 bp, 10 predicted proteins | sample OricomgcompostMG_FD_108783 | JGI IMG/M metagenome (GOLD analysis project Ga0164242, IMG submission 108783) | Miracle-Growth compost microbial communities from Emeryville, California, USA - Original compost - Miracle growth compost (MG) ... | reverse complement strand
AGAAGGACAGCACAATTAGATGTCTGTTCATTGGTCCACCGAAGTGAACTTCAGCTCCACGTGACTCTGACCATGGGATGTTGGGCAGGGGGTGGGAGCCCAGGGGAGATTGGTTCCAGCCTATGAGAATCTACTTTGGATCCCTACCAAATGCGCCAAATTCACTGCAATTCTCAAGTTTTTGTGTTAAACGGGAACTAGTTCGTATCGCACCCTGGTGACAAATGCACGGGCCAGCCGTCCAAGCTCCTTCAGCCTCGTCCTGTCAGTGCAGCGGAAATTCTAGCTTCCTGCAGAGCTGCAACCGTTTCTCCCCCATTCTCGCCTTCCAAACACTTGCAAGGTCCCTGGTCTCAGAGCCAACCGCACAAGTTTCGGATCTTAATTCGGATCTTAATGTTTCTGTTCGTCTTTCTCTCTCCTGATATCGTTTCCCTCCGACTACCATTTTCAACCACAAACTTTTCTCTCTTCGCGTTCGCCTTGGGCTCCAAGTTCGACACGACAAGAGAGGATCGTTTGAATGCGGGTCCGCGTTTTCAGGCTCCCATTCGCGACGAACATCCCAGCCCTATTTCCCAGACACCCCCATTTTCACCCCATTACCCGACTGCTATAGCTCAAGGCTGTGTAGTCGAGAGTTGAGGAAAGGAGAACTGACGAGTATCTCTGGGCCATTTCCTGGATCAACAGCCCTTCGGTCGTGTTGAGCGACTAGTTTCGGTTTCATCAGCTGGGAAAGACTCGCATTGAGGAGAAGAGAGTCGTTATCACAACGTCTTGTATCCGATCACACGGACAAGCACAGCCTGCCCTCCTTGTACTGCCCCAAAAAAGACCCAAGAGCCCGACCTGTCGAGAGACCGCAAGCACAGAGCTTCGTCTTCTACATCTATCTACTCTGAGAAGGGGTCCGTCTATCTTCTCATTATCAGTCTTCAGTCATTGCTTCGGGACTCGGAGTGTTCGTATGAACCGACTCTGCCAATTTCCTTTTTTTTTTTTTAGTCCGTCGAGTTCTGTTTCGCGTGTCGTTCCCTCTTCCCATTCGCAGCGTTCGAGCGTCGGAAGGAATCATGGTGTTGTCAGCTGCTGATCAAGGAATTGGAAGTCTACAGACACGGTCCTGTATTTCTGATCCCATAGCCAGGCTTTCAATACACCTTCACTTAACCCCAACCCAAGGTCCTATCTAGAATCCGGGGACTGTGAAGCACAACCAGCCCAAGATGGCCGAGGAGGAATTCGAAATCGACATTTACGGCGATGCCAACAACGAGCAACAGCAGTCAGAGGCCAAGCGCGACGACGCGAGCTCCCATACATACAATGCCGATGACTCGCACGATACCAACGGGACCGGACAGGATGATTACGAGGGTAGGGATGGCGGATACGATAATGACCAGAACCACGGCCAACCGGCGGCCACTTCGCAACAGCCTCCCCAACAAGGTGTAAAGAGAAAGGAGGGTTCCGATGAGAGACCAGTAGACCCCGGCGCAACCACTGCGCTGCTGATCTCTGATCTTAGCTGGTGGAACACCGACGATGACATCCGAGGCTGGACGAGGCAAGCAAACTGCGAGGATGAGCTGAAGGACATCACGTTTAGCGAACACAAGGTCAATGGCAAGAGCAAAGGGTAAGAACGAGTCCTGAGGAAAGCCGCAGCGTATCTGATCATCTAACCATCTCTCGCTTTCTACAGGCAAGCCTACCTCGAGTTCACATCACAGCAAGCAGCAACGGCAACAAAGCACAAACTCGACGCCATGAACAACGATAACCCCCAACCCGGCCACAAGAAGCATTCCGTCATCTACTCGAGCCCGGCTAGCAATCCCTTCCGGACCCTGCCCAAGGACGCACCCGCACGAGCGGCCAAGGACGGCCAGAATCGCACGCCCTCCGGTCCCGGCTACGACCGCAACAGCGCGGGCGGTGGTGGCGGTGGTGGTGGCGGCTACGGCGGCGGTGGCGGCTTCCGTGGTGGGCGTGGCGGTGGCTACGGCGGGCCGAGGGGAGGAGGAGGCGGCGGTATGAACTCGGGTGGCTTCAACCGGAACTTCTCCAACCCCGGAATGGGTTCGTTTAACAACAACATGGGCGGCGGCTTTAACAACCCTATGGGTGGCGGCGGTAACTTTATCGGCGCCGGGGGTGGTGGCGGCGGCTTCAATAGGGGTGCGATGATGGGTGGTGGGATGCGCGGTGGCCCCGGGGGCATGGGGGGGAGGGGTGGCGGTATGGGCGGTATGATGGGCGGGATGCCGATGGGCGGGATGCCGATGGGTGGTATGCCCGGTGGTATGGGGGGCATGGGGATGATGGGTGGCGGAATGCAAGGTATGTGCTTTGACCGAACCTTGTTGCTCCATGGGATGAGGAATCTTAGTCCAGGGCTAACATGATGCAATAGGTTTCCAGGGGATGCAACCTCACTTCAACCCTGCCTTCTTCGGCGGTGGTGGTAACCAGTCGGGAGGTGGCAATGAATGGCAGAACCCCCACGGCGCCAAACGGCCACGAGGCGAGTAGGGGACGGCCGATGCGGTTTGTCGAAATATAGGGGACTAGTGCAGTGCTCCCGCACGTTCATTTTGGCGAAGGGTTTTCGTCTTGGAAGAGGAATACACCGTAGAGGCTTGCTGGGATGACTCTACCTCCAGAGACTGTGCTATGTACGATCGAGAAATGGGTCTTATCTTGCTTGGGCGTTCGGTTAAGGGTCGTGGCTACATATCTAATCTGCCGCTGTTCTACTTCGGTTAGCAATGGAGACGGTCTAAAGCATATGAAGTTGACACTTTGATTTCGAGCATACGATGGCTTTACTATCTAGGATTGGTACTATTCGTGACTTGCAGGGCTATACTTCGGTGTCTGACCTGGAAACGGCAGTGTTCAAGGTATGGGCTTCATTTCCAGCATGCTTGACAGGGTATCTAGGTAGCGTACAAGTCTCGTAGGAAAGTCGAGGCAGACCAGCAATGGCCGAACGGGTCGTGACATCGATGTTGTTCGCCCCTTTTGTTTATGACTGTGCTGATATCCAAAATAGCTTCCTAGCCAGATGCATTCGGATAGCAGCCAGACGACTCAATGTTCGAGCTTCCGTATCGTAGCTGAGACAAGCTGTTGGATCTGCGCCCATCTGTCCTTCAGCATCTGGCGCTGGCATTCCTGACCAGCCTTCGCCTTGTCGATCCTCTTTATCGTATCCCGTGCAGCTGTTTGAAACTCTTCTAGGAGCGAAGCCAGCAGCTGGTCGACGTCGCGCTGCTGCTCCTCGTCGCCCTCTAGTCCGTCGACTACCAAGCGCCAGTCCTTCAACGGCATGCAGAGGATCCTCAGCGCAATCTCGGTGCGATAGCACACCGTCTCAGCGTCGATCTTGTAGTTTCCGAGGAAGCCGCAGCCATCTAGATGCTCCTTCTGCGTATCCGAAAGGCGCGGCATTATGAGGTCGTCGATGCATACTTCGTCCCAGCGGTTTTCCGCCAGGATGAAGCCGTACTCGGCTAATAGGAAGTCATTGCTGTGGCTGCCGTAGCAGATGAACACCTCCTCACCCACGTCGTATGCACGGTCGCTCTGGATCGTGAAGCTATCCGCGTCAAACGACACGGAGCACCCGTCGTCTGCGTGGTTGAAGAGATCGGCGACTGGTTGGAGGACCATGCGGTCGTGACGGGAGAGCTTCGCCGTCTGCGGGGTGGTGTAGTAGAAGCTTCTTGTACCGACGAGGAGCCACGCGTACATGTAGTCGTCTTCGGGGACGGAAGGGAATGCGGCATGCACGACTGTCCAATCCCTTTTGAGCTTTGTCTGCTGCTTACGGAGAAGGTCTTTCGCTGACTTTGGGAGACTCTCTTGAAGCTCCGAGTCCCATGCTAGGGGGAGGCTAGTCATCACGCTTTCCTTTGTCGGAACCACGGCATTCCACTTCGAATACTTAATGGACTTGTCCAGCGCCAGGTCTGCGGCCAGGAGTCCATGGACGCTCATATCTTTGGGCAGCTTGCCAGAAACGGATCGTGCCACCGTATCTAGAGTCCTTAACAATGATATCGGTACTTCAAGCAGAACATCGCCCATCTATATACAATTAGAAACTAGATATAGAGGGCATGTTGTTCAGCGAAGCTTGCCTTCAGTGGCTCTGTTGCGATAACACCAATTCCTCGTCCGGGGATTTGGCGTGGCTCAACACCATGGAGCTGAACACCCCGTTTCTTTGCCCAGAGGAGAAGTGTTTCATGGTCCTCCATCACGGCGCGGTTATTCGGACTGGGCGCCGTGGCTATGTGAGAAGAAATCTCAAGTGAGGAGTGACATAGGATGGAGGCGAATCGTATAGTAGAGCGAAGATGGTGTCATTGGGCGGCCCAGTTCATGATCAAGAACATGAGAACCCTGGAGCTATACATCGAAAGGAGTAACATTTCAGGCCATGTCAAGTCGGAATATCTGAGAAATATCTTCTTGTCGGGAGAAGACGGGGGAATTACCAGTAACACGGTATGAAGTTTTAGTAGTATGTTGCCCCACCTCGGCGACGGTGAGGCCTCGGTGAGCAGCCGTTCACCGAGAGCTTTCACCTCAGACATCGCCTGATCCCTTGACGAAACCTCCAACCTCTAGCTCCAACCTCAACTATGCCCACCAATGCCAGCGGCGCCCGCCCACGATGAAAGGCCTACTTCGGCAGCCGCCAGTTCTTGCCCTGAGGAGCAATAGCTCTTCCTGTGCGCTTCTTGCCCTTCCGACTTCCCATTCGAGACCCTTCTCCGTCCTTCACCGTCCACCTCCCAACTACCCCGGCCATGTCCCTCTTACGCGCGTTGAACGGGCCGGGCTGGCCATTGGGTCTGGTGTCATGTCATTCCTCGATCCCCGGCGAGGCGGTACGGCAATCGCCCCAACCCTTCCCACTCACCAACCCGACCGGCATTAGCTAACCCCTCCCGCCCGGATAGACCTCATCGCTGCCTTCGCCGAAGCAACCGCAACCCCCTACTTCATCTACCGCCTCCGAGACGCCATGCTCGCGTCCCCGACAGGTCGGCGTATCCTCCGCGACCGCCCGCGAATCACATCATCGAGCCTAGACCTACCACGACTCCGCGCGCTACCGGACGGCACGGTGGGGCGCACCTACATCGAGTGGCTCGACCGCGAGGGCGTCACCCCGGACAGCCGCAGCGCGGTGCGCTACATCGACGACGAGGAGTGCGCCTACGTGATGCAGCGGTACCGCGAGTGCCACGACTTCTACCACGCGCTGACCGGCCTCCCCATCGTGCGCGAGGGCGAGGTCGCCCTCAAGGCCTTCGAGTTCGCAAACACCCTCCTGCCCATGACGGGGCTGAGCGTCTTCTCCGCCCTGACCCTCAAGCCGGCCGAGCGCAAGAGGTTCGCGAGCATCTACCTGCCCTGGGCGCTGCGGAACGGCCTGCGCGCCGCGGACGTTATCAATGTGTACTGGGAGGAGGAGCTGGAGAGCAGCGTTGATGATCTGAGGAGGGGGCTTGGCGTTGAGCCGCCGCCGGATCTGAGGGCGATTAGGAAGAGGGAACGGCAGGAGAAGAAGAGGAGGGAGGCTGAGAGGCAGGGGAGGGCTGCGTCGGTCACTGCGTAAAACGGATGGCCTTCGCGAAGAAGGATGTGGGCAGAACTTGTTTGTTCGCTGAAACTGCGACTTCGCATGTTGCGACCGCTGTACCATAGATGTAACATACACGCCGGAAAAGTCCTCTCCGTTAGAACCTCGATAGAACTTAAGCAAACCGGGTAACCGGTGAATATCCCCCCTTACCCAACCACTCAAGAGCAGAGCGGCAACCGCGCCATGGTAGGTAATAGCACCACGGCTTGATCAGTCTGAGTCGTCATCATCATCGTCCTCCTCCTCGTCGTCATCGTCTTCGACCCACTCCTTCCGCCTGCTCACCACGATCTTCTCTTTCTCCTTAGTGTCCGCTACGGCGTTGAGAAGCTCCTTCAACTGCTCTTCCGTCACCTTCTGCCGCAGCTGGCCCGACCGCGCCATCATGATCAGTCGGTTCTCGATATCGGTGGCTCGCTCCTCCTTGACTAAACGGATGCGACCCAGCCGGTCTGCCGCCTCGGGGTGTAGGATTTGGTTCAGCATCGTCCGACGGGCTTCGGCTGTTTTTGCCATGGTTAGACATGACTCTGCGCGCTGGGATCTCCTCGTAAGGGGGGATCTTTAGCTAGGGTTTCGTAAATACCTTCCTGTTCTCTAAGCACAGTGTTTGTTAGCTCTGGCCGCGGAAACTGAATGGGATGTTGAAAACGAGTCCTTGGACTTACTGTCTCTGCTGCTGCTGCGCTTGTTGGTCCTGGCCAGAGCTGCCCTTCCCGCCCGCGCCTCCTTGCGCCTTCAGCTGCTCGAGGCGCGCCTTTCGAATCTACGATGTAAGAGTCAGCAGAGGAGAATACCCAGAAATTTTAGTATGCGGCTGTACCTGCTCTAGCTCTGCGTCATCCATGTCGTCAAGTCTTCAACTTTGGTGGTGAAGGTGGGGTAGTTTGAGAGCACACGATCGCGGGCCAGTTTTTGGCGGGGTTCGATTTTCATGGATGCCTTCACCACCATCACATGATGCCACCGCAAACTGGATTACTTGTCAACCCCTGCGAATGGAAGGAGGACTTCTAGGGGCCTGGAGTGATTGATCAAACTCACGGCTACTATATTCGACATCTTTATGGCCAGCACACCACAAAAATGGCCGATTCTACAGCTTCGAGCAACCAAACAATCCTCCAGAGGCCTGAAGCCTGGGAACCCTGGATCCGGCAACTACAAGGAAGCGTTACGCATGCCCCATGGAAGGCTATTAACCCGGAGGACGAGCTCAAGGAATGACTTCTCAAGGAGTGCTCACCCTCAAGGAGATGACCTTCTGTATTGACTTCAGGCATAACTTGGCGTCCTTCCGACTGTCAGGAGCCGTGAGTATCAGTGGGATGCCCGCAGTAGCTGTATCGTCAAGGGCGACAGTTCAGTCTTTGTGCTAGATGACCGAAAGGCACGACCAACAGGTTATGGAGTGATATCGTCCGATCTTCGCGCCGGGGGCATGAGCCAGATCTACGTATACTGCGGTACAGCTGCCACGCAACAGGATCACCAGGGCTGCGTCGGAGTGATGCTCCTGACTGATCGCTACTCTGGAATGGTCTTTGGCTATAACCATTTTCCATCTATATGAGCATCATTAATATATACATGCCTAGAATCTATTGTGTTGGGATACTATACAAAATATGGGTAACAAAGGGTGGTACAGGAGGTATTCTAACGTGTACATGCTTTCGTATGTAAACCCTGGGCCAGCCTAACTCCCAAGTCGGTCCAGGTTCTTCAGGAGCGGGGATGAATGATGCCCGTAATCCTCCTCCTTCTTAATAATCATAATCCCACTCAATCTCCTCGCGGCGTTGTGCCAGTTGCGCCTCGTGCCTCGCCTTGACCATCCACATAATCGACTCGTTCGCCGGGCACCTGACCCCAACGTCTCGGGCACGCTTGACAAAATATCCGTTGAGAAAATCTATATCGGTCTCCCAACCTCGCCGTGTCAGGGCTCGCATCCTGCTCTCGGCATTCTTCTTCAGATCCAACTGTCTGTGGACTGCTTCTCGCAGACCTCCTCCTCCACGGAGCTTATTATACTTGGTCGATCCGCGGAGTTCGGGTAGACGGGAAATGACGTTTATGATCTCTCCTAATAGCTGGTCCATCATCTGCTGCGCATAGTTATTGTTGAGGAGTCTCTCGTAGGTGGAGTCGAGGGTGACAGTGAGGGGATCGACGACGCATTTGAAGACCATTAACGGTAGCTTGAAGTCGAGAAATTGCTCGAGGTTGAATCCGGCAGCCTGCAATTCGGGTGTTGCCGTAAGGATGCTCAACATATGCCCCGGCCTCGCCCACCGCTCAACCGGGGGGTGGCACCGCATTTGAGACATTTGGGAGTGTCCCAGGTCGTGGCCCAGTGCAGAAAGATAGATCCTCCCTCTCTTGACTTCGAACATTGAGAACGTACTATCCCGAACAGGTTTTATATGATGTGTCGTATGGCCAAGCACATATGAAGGCCGGCTCGTGGGATCGGGAAAGTACGCCTCATTCAGCGCCTCGGCTACGCCCAGCCCATCCTGTATGAGGCAGACTGTTGTTCTTTCATCTACCCTGTGCCTGATTGCCGCGAAGGCTCGAACGGTGCTGGAGGCCGGGACTGTGATAACCAGCTGTTCAATGTGATCTTGAGGATATCCTGACAAGTCTTGGTTGGACCAGAACTCTTCTCGAACGGCCAACTCCGCGATCGCTCGGCCGCTCGGCAGGTAGTCATCACCTCGGTAAAGGCGCATACATTGGCCGCCCGCCTCCCACTTCCGTTTCATCGACCGTTTGTTGACAAAGAAGCGGACGGGGGGTATTGTCTTGCAGCCAGCCAGGGCATGTGTGAGGTACCGCGCTTGAACGTCGTTGCCCAAAACATAGATTTGATCGGACAGGAGGGGTCCACCTCTTCTGGTAACATGAAGTGACTCCTGTTCTCGCAGCGAAGCTTCGGTTTTGGTTGGCAAATGCTCCGTTTCCTTCTTGTCTTGCTCCTGCGGCTGTTCGTGGGGCTGTGCGCGACTGTGGTCTGGGTCAACATGTTCGATTTGTAACCTCCGAGGAGGTAATGGCTTAGGCGGCTTGCTTCTCCAAGGTACGAATGGCGGACGGGAGTTGGTATTCTGTGACGGGGAGGGGCTGTTCGGTGGATATTCAGGTATCGGTGATGAGCGTGGTGCTGCAGCGGTGTGAGTTGAGAGTTGTCTGGTGGCCACCCGGCCCACGGAGGTGTTATCGCCAGTCCATCGTATGTGTCTGTAGGGTATTCGCGCAAACACCCGCGAATGCGGCCGACTAATGTGAAGGAGAAACAGGGTGGCGGTATTCACGCGAGGCCTCGGGCTGTCATGGCACTGCGCGCGGAAGAAGGAGGATATATGGTACAGCCGAGTCCACCTGCTAGCAGGTAGCAACAAGGTCCTAAGATCGCTGATGTTCGAGCATCAGGGCGCGTGTTTGATACCCTTGACAGACTTTGTAAGGTTATGACGAAGACGGCCCACGGCGGGATCCAGAGATGTTGGCCGAGATATTCGTAACTCGGAGGTGACAGATTCGTGGGGACGTCAAATTCCTGGTAATTAGTTCGGAATAGGCAGGATAAGGGTTGACGGAGGGCCGGAAACCGTTCTGAAGGCGATGAATGGAAGTTCGATCACGACGCCGATAATTTCTTGAGAGCTAAATTTTTGAGGCGCGGCTGCAAATGCTGACAGGGATACCTCGGCCAGGATCTTAAAGTGCGTATTTGGGGCAACGGTGATTGGCTAGCCGGCAAGAAGCGGATCGCAAAACTTCACAGGCCCGACTTAGTGCCAACTGCCTCGAACGCATCGATTTCAAAAACTCCACTGATATTTGACGCCCACCTACCTTGCTCGATCAGCAACATATACGTTCCTTAGTATCTGATTATGGATATCACGGACATCACACCGGGATTGGATCGTCTCATTACTGATCTCGATCAGTTGGAGACGGATCTGAAGCCCCTTTTAGCAGACCTTGGTACTATCTCATCCAAGCTCCCGCTCTTGGACAAGGCGAAGCTTTATGTGTTGACCTCTTACGCCATCGAGTCACTCCTATTCTGTACGTCCGATTTTGGGTTGGCCAGATTCATCCATCTTTTTTCTAACGCGTATCTCTAGCTTCACTACGTCTGAATGGTGTTGATACCAAGAACCACGCAGTCTTCACCGAGCTGACTCGGGTCAGACAATACTTTGACAAGATCAAGCAGATAGAGACACCGGCCCCTCAGCGAGAATCAGCAGTGGATACTCAGGCTGCCATTCGGTTCATCCGCTCCGACCTTGTGAGTGCCCGCCAAGCCGAGCATGTGTATGTAGTAGTTACTAACAGGTATTAGGCCGGT
>Ga0164242_10010273_pt1 | contig 10040 bp, 9 predicted proteins | sample OricomgcompostMG_FD_108783 | JGI IMG/M metagenome (GOLD analysis project Ga0164242, IMG submission 108783) | Miracle-Growth compost microbial communities from Emeryville, California, USA - Original compost - Miracle growth compost (MG) ... | reverse complement strand
CGCGGGCGGCCCCGAACCGTCCTACCATCGGCCGCATGAACACGGCCAAGGACAAAGTGCACAGCGCCACCGGCTGGGTCGACGACAAGCTGGTGCCGATCCTCGGGCCCGCCACGCTCGGGCCCTACGAGCTCGACGAACGGGACGACCCGAACCCGGGCGTCGCCGACCAGCTCTGCCCCATCTGCCACCACGCCATGAGCCGGCACGAGACCGACATCGACCCCTCGACCCACCACGTCTACAGGGTGTGCCCCGGCCTCGGCACCACCTTCGAGGTGACCCACGAGGAGCACGAGGCGCACGGCCTCACGCAGGACGGGCCCGTGCTGAGCTGATCAGCCGCGCCCGAACAGCCGCCCGAAGAACCGGCCGGCGCCCGATCGCGCACGCACCCAGCCGTGCTCGGCGAGCACGGCGTCGACCGGCCCGGTCAGATCCCTGCTGTCGAAGGAGTACGAGTAGTTGCTCGTGACGAAGACGGAGGGACGGGCCTGCACGCTGGGCTCCTCGAGCTCGAAGAACTTGCTCGTGAACTCGCCCGTCTCGCCCTGAAGCGTGATGCGGTAGACAGCGGATTTCTGCGTGGCGCCCTGGTCAGCCAGGAACCAGGAGGCGACCACCCGCGCCTCCCGGTCGGTGCTGACGCTGAACCTCTCGTCGGGGTGCAGTGCGAGCAGCGCGCGGGTCACGTCGGCGGCCGACGAGTGCGCCCTCGGCGCAGCATCCGTCATCGCGCTGCCGCCGTCTCGAGGAACCGAGCCGATTTGATGATCGAGCGGATGTCGCCGGCGGCGGTCTTCACGGCGTTCGACCCGCTCGTCCCGACGGCGTAGACGATATCGGTGACGGCCGCGTGCGGCACGACGGTGAGCACGCAGATCTGGAACAGCGAGTCGACGTCGGGCATAAGGAAGCCGCCCTCCATGCGGTAGCTCGGCCGGCCGTCGAAGGCGTCGATGACCTCGTGGCCGATGCCCTCGAACTCGGGGCTGCGCGCGAACCGCTCCCACGCCCTGCCGCCGACGTCGTCGAGGCCGACGAGGCCCTCGACGCGCTCGACCGTGACGCACACGTTGGGGCGGAAGCCCTGCCACTGCGACGCGGCGGCCGCGACGAGCACCTCCGCATTGGGCATCGCCTCCCAGCCGTCAGGCAGCTCGAGCGAGACCCGAGGGAATTCGGGGAACGGCTCGTCGCCGCTTCTCACGATCGTCGTCATTGTGGCTGCGCCTCCATCTCGTTGCTCCCAGACTCTCAGTTCGCCGGGGCCGATCACCACGGGGTGAGCTTGTGGAACACGGACCCGGCGGCATGCGCGGCGTCGCCCACCGCGTGGTCGGCGGCGTCGACCGCCTTGCCGGCGTCCTCGATCATGTCCTTGGGGTGCACGTGCACGTCGAGGCTGACGTCGCCGCCGACGCCCAGCGCGCCCCCGAGCTTGAGCGTCACGCCGACGTCGTTGAGGTTCACCTCGCCGCCCGCCCCGACATCGATGCCGATGCCGGCGCGCACGCCGACTCCGGCCTTGGCCTCGACCCCGCCGACCTCGGCGCCGGTCTCGACGCCGGCCCGCGCCCCTGCATAGGCGCTCGCGCCGGCCTTCGCCGAGACGCCATCGGGGCCGATCGCGAGGCCGCCGTTCGCCGCCGCGGCGGCCCCGGCCTGCGCCGTGCCGGTGGCGCTCAGCTCGGCCGGCCCGGCCTGGAGCGACCCGCTGGCCGTCGCCTTCGCCTCGATGGCGGCGCTGGCGCTCGCATCGGCGGTCATGCCGTCTTTGCCGATCTTGAGGCTCGTCCGCCCCGTCGCGAGCGCCCCGAGGTACGCCGTGACGTTCCCCTTGGCGCTCGCCGTGAGCCCCCAGCGGTCGAACGTCGCCGTGCCTCCGGCCCCGAACATCGCGCCCGTGAAGGCCATCGCCCCGGCGGTGGCGCTGAGCCCGCCGGGGCCGAGCTGGAAGTCCGCGTCGCCGTGCACGTTCGCGCCCTCGCCGTAGCTGAGCTGGCCGCCGACCGACCCCCACTCGTTCGCGGTGCCGCCGGTGTGCACAGTCCACACGCCGGTCTTGGCTCCGCCTGCGACCGAGTGCGAGATCACGCCGACGCCGGGAATCGCGGGCGCCTTTCCTATCCGGTCGGCGATCGCGCTGAGCGACTTCACGGCGGCCTTGGCCGCGTCGTCGTAGTCGCTCTTGGCGCCCTGCGCGAGCCGCTTCTGCTTCTCGATGACCTCGTTCGCGGCATCCATGTCGCTCTGCGCCGTGCTCATGTGGTCGCTGACCGTGCTCATGCTGCGCTGCTGCGCCTGCCGGGCGTCCTCGGTCAGGGGCGGCGGTTCGTGCCGCATCGACATCCAGGTGTCGTGCGCCGCGTCGTAGGCGGCCTTCGCGTCATCGAGCGTCTTCTTGGCCTCGGTCGCCCGGTGCAGGGCGCGGTCGGCGATCGTCTGCGCCTGCTCGACGGCCGTCGCCCAGGTGCGCAGCGCGGCCGCCGCATCGGCGAACCACGTCGCGCAGCCGCTCACGGCGGTGTTCAGATCCTCCATGTCGCCGCGGAACGCGTCGCCGGCATCGCCCTGCCACGACCCGGCGTCATCGGCGACGGACGCGGCCGTCGCCGTCTGCGCCCCCGCCTGCGTGACCGCCGTGCCCGCGTGCGCCCAGTCGCGGCCGAGGTCGCGGATCGCCCCGGGGTCGCCGGGGACCGGGTCCGAGCCGAACCCGAGCACGTCCCAGCCCGTCGGCCGCGTCATCGCTCGCTGCCCTCCTCGCCGTCGTGCACATCACCGGGCGGCGCCGTCTCGTCGTCGCTGAAGATGTTCGACCTCGTCTCGGTGGTCGTCTCGTGCCTGGTGCCGCTCCAGGTCGTCGTGTGGCGCGAGGTTCCACCGAGGGAGTCGAGGTCCACCTTGGTGACGGTGACGTGGCGCCCCGCCTGCGCCCCGCCGGGCGCCGCGCCCGGCGTGACGGGCAGGCGCTTGAAGGCGCTGGAGCTGCCGGGCGCGGCCGCCGCGGCCGCCGCCTCGAGCTGCTTGTCGAGGGCCGCGAGCGAGTCCCGCGACGACGCGACCGCCTGTTCGCAGTGCGCGATGCCCACGGCGATGCCCTGCCCGAAAGCGTGCAGGCCGATGAAGAGATCGGATGCCGCGGCGATCACCGTCGGGTCGCCGAGGTCGAACCCCCCGGGGTCCGCCGGCGACAGGTCGCTGACCGCGTGGCCCGCCTTCTGCAGTGCCGACGTCATCGACTGCGCTGCGCTGTCCGAGAAGACCAGATCTCCGCTGCTCATCGCTCACCCCCGTGCACGCGACTCAGATTAGGGCGAATCGGGCGGGGGGCCCATGGGGAGCGCTCCCCGCCCCGCCCTACTTGATCGCGCCGAGCGAGAGCCCCTGCACGAGCTTGTCCTGGGCGGCGAACCCGGCGGCGAGCACGGGCAGCGACACCGCGATGGAGGCGGCGCACACCTTCGAGAGGAACAGGCCCTCGGAGGTGACGAAGGAGGTCAGGAACACGGGTGCGGTGATCGACGTGGTCCCGGTCAGCACGCTCGCGAACAGCAGCTCGTTCCAGCTGAAGATGAAGCAGATGAGGCCCGTCGCGAAGATGCCGGGCGAGGCCATCGGCATGATCACCGCGCGGAACAGGGTGAGCATGCCGGCGCCGTCCATCTCGGCGGCCTCGAGCACCTCGAGCGGCAGCTCGGCGAAGAACGACCGCATCATCCACGTCGCGATCGGCAGGTTCATCGAGGTGTAGATGATGATCATCAGGATCGGGGTGTCGAGCAGATGCAGGGTCTTCGCGATCAGGTAGACGGGCAGCAGCCCCGCGACCATCGGCAGCATCTTCGTGGTGAGGAAGAAGAACAGGGTGTCCGACCACTTCTTCACGGGGCGGATCGACAGCGCGTAGGCCGCAGGGATCGCGAAGGCGAGCACCAGCGCCGTCGACACGAGGCTGATGACGATCGAGTTGATGAGCGCCGGCCACGGATTCGCGCCGCCGGCCGCGCCGAAGAAGTTCGCGTACGACGACAGGGTGAGGGGCGCGAACAGGGCGGGCGGATTCGTCGCGGCATCCGTCTCGCTGTGCAGCGACGTGAGCAGCATCCACAGCACCGGGCCCACGAAGATCAGCCCGATGACCCACGCGAGCGCGCTCAGCCACACGCCGCGGCGGCGCTCGCGGTCCTGCAGGGTGACCCGGCTGCGGCCGGGGCGGGCGGCGGGTCGGGCGGCCTGGGTGGTGGCGGTCATCGCTTCTCCTCCCGAAGCAGCGACGAGACCGTGCGCAGCACGAACGTCGCGATGATCATCGAGCCGATGACGACGACGACACCCGCGGCGGATGCCTTGCCGTAGTCCAGCGCCTCGAAGAAGGTCTGGTAGATCGTGTAGGGCAGGTTCGCGGTGCCGAGCCCGCCCGAGGTGAGGGTGAACACCGCGTCGAAGTTCTGCACGATGTAGATGCAGCCGAGCAGCGCGGCCAGCTCGAGGTACTGCCGCATGTGCGGCAGGGTCATGTGCCGGAAGATCTGCCACGTCGTGGCGCCGTCGATGCGGGCGGCCTCGACCACGTCGAGCGGCCGCCCCTGCAGCCCCGCGAGCAGGATCAGCATCATGAACGGCGTCCACTGCCACACGAGCGCGGCGACGATCGAGACGAGCGGGTGCGCGGTGATCCAGTCCGGCTGCGGGGCGCTGGACGCGTGCCCGAACAGCCCCCAGATCCAGGTCAGGGTGCCGTTCAGCAGGCCGTAGCTCGGGTTCAGGATCGCGTGCTTCCACACGAGCGCCGCAGCGACCGGGACGATGAGGAACGGCGCGATCATGATCGTGCGCACGATGCCGCGGCCGCGGAACTTCCGGTCGAGCAGGATCGCGACGGCGAAGCCGAGCACGAGGCTCACGAGCACGACGCTGACCGTCAGCAGCACGGTCACGAGCACCGCCCGCAGCGTCTCGCCGTCGGTGAACACCGCCGCGTAGTTCGCGAACCAGCCCAAGGCGACGTCCTTCGGGTAGAGCGCGTTCCAGTCGATGAACGAGATGATGAGCGTCGCCACGAAGGGCAGCTGGGTCACGATGATCATGAAGATCAGCGCGGGCAGCAGCGGGATGCGGCGCAGCCAGGCGTCCCGCTTGGTCGAGGCGATCATGGTGGGCTCGAGGCGCATCGTCGTCACTTCTGGTACTTCCTTCCGACCTGCTGCGCCTCGGCCTGCACGCGGCGCAGGGCGGCCTCCGGCGATTCCTTGCCGGCGATCGCGCTGCTGAACGCCTGCGAGGCATCCGTGCCGAGCGCCGAGAACTCGGGGATGGCGACGAACTGGATGCCGGGCGCCGGGCGCTTCTGCACGCCGGGGTTCGTCGGCTGCGCGTTCTCGATGGCGGTGTGCACCTGCCGGTAGAACGCCGCCGCGTCCTTCTGGTACTCGGGGTTGTCGTAGAGCGAGGTGCGCGTTCCCGGCGGCACCTGCGCCCAGCCGAACTTCTGCGCGGCGAGCTGCGTGTAGCCCGGGCCCGAGGCCCACTCGATGAACTTCTCGGCGTCCGCCTTCTTGCGGCTCGCCTTCTCGATGCCCCAGGCCCAGCTGAACAGCCAGCCCGAGTTCTTGGTCTGCTCGACAGGTGCCGGCGCGTAGCCGATCTTGCCCTTGACGGGCGAGTCGGGGGCCTCGAGGGAGCCGGCCGCGGCCGTCGCGTCGTACCACATCGCCGCCTTCCCCTGGCTCATGTCGTTGAGGCACTCGGTGTAGCCGGACTGCGCGGCGCCCGCCTCGCCGTACTTCTGCAGCGTGGTCACGTAGAACGTGAGCGCCTTCGCGAAGCCGCCGGTGTCGACCTGCGCGTTCCAGTCGGCGTCCCACCAGGTGCCGCCCATGGTGTTCACCACCGTGGTGAGCGGTGCGATCATCTGGCCCCAGCCGGGCTGGCCGCGCAGGCAGATGCCGGCGAGGCCCGGCCGGCTCTTGTTGAGCTTCGCCGCAAACTGGGCGATCTGATCCCAGGTGGGGTGCGGCGGCATCGTGATGCCCGCCTGCTGGAACAGGTCCTTGCGGTAGTAGAGCATCGACGACTCGGCGTAGAACGGCTCGGCGTAGATGTGGCCGCCCGCGCTCAGCGCCGCCTGCACGGGCTTGAGGATATCGGACTGCTTGAACGACGGGTCGGCCGCGACGCTGTCGTCGAGCGGCTCGAGCCACCCGTTCGTCGAGTAGAACGGGACTTCGTAGTTGCTGATCGTCGCGACGTCGTACTGCCCGGCCTGCGCCGCGAACTCCTGGTTCGCCTTGGCGCGCAGGCTGTCCTCCGGCAGCACGGTGTAGTTGACCTTGATCCCGGTCTGCTTGGTGAAGTAGCCGGCGGTGAGCTTCTGCAGGTCTGTCATCTGCGGGTTGTTCACCATCAGCACGTTGATGGTGTCGCCCCCGCCGGACAGCCACGCCCCGGCGCCGGTGCAGCCCGAGAGGCCGGCCGCGCCCAGCGCGGCGACGGCGACGGCGGCGCCGGCTCGTGCCAGGCGTCTTCTCATCGTGGTGGGCACCGTTGTCCTCTCTTGCCCGCTTCCTCGCGGTGCAGGCACACGATATTCACCAACTTCCACGTTTTGCAAGCTCAAGCGGGCAAATAACCACAAAAAGCTTGCGGAGCCGGTCACACCCGGGCAAAGATGTGAGTCACGGATGCCGCATCGGGCATCGTCGACGACGACGAGAGAGGTCACCCATGGTCCGTCTGTCCGAAGCCGCGCTGAGCGGGCTCCCCGCCGAGGTGGCGGTCCAGCACTACGACCGTTCGCGGGTCGCCGCGGGCATCGTGCACTTCGGCGTCGGCGGATTCCACCGCGCGCACCAGGCGATGTACGTCGACCGGCTGCTCGCCGCGGGCGGGGCATCCGAATGGGGCATCTGCGGCGTCGGCGTGCTCGAGGCCGACCGGCGCATGAAGGAGGCGCTCGAGGAGCAGGACCACCTCTACACCCTCGTGCTCAAGCACCCCGACGGCACCCTCGAGCCGCGCGTCATCGGCTCGATCGTCGACTACCTGCTCGCGCCCGACGACCCGCAGGCCGTCGTCGAGAAGCTCGCCGACCCTGCCACGCGCATCGTGTCGCTCACGATCACCGAGGGCGGCTACAACTTCGACCAGATCACGCGCGAGTTCGACGCGTCGAACGCGGACGTGCGGGCCGACCTCGTGCCGGGCGCCGCGCCGCGCACCGTGTTCGGGCTGATCGTCGCCGGTCTCGCCCTGCGGCGCGAGCGTGGCGTGGAGCCGTTCACCGTGATGTCGTGCGACAACATCCCGGGCAACGGCGAGCTCGCGCGGCGCGTGTTCACGGCTTTCGCGCGGCTGCGCGACCCCGGCCTCGCCGACTGGATCGCGGAATCCGTGCACTTCCCGAACTCCATGGTCGACCGCATCACCCCCGTCACGACCGACGACGACCGCGCGCTCGTCACGCGCGAGTGGGGCATCGAGGATGCCTGGCCTGTGGTCGCCGAGCCGTTCGAGCAGTGGGTCCTCGAGGACTCGTTCGGCCTCGGCCGCCCCGCCTACGAGCAGGCCGGGGTGCAGGTCGTCGACGAGGTCGAGCCCTACGAGCTCATGAAGCTGCGGCTGCTCAACGTCGGGCACCAGGGCCTCGCCTACTTCGGCGTGCTCGCCGGCTACACCTACGCGCACGAGGCGGCGCGTGACCCGCTGTTCGTGGGGCTGCTGCGGCGCTACTGGGACCGCGAGGCGCGGCCGACCCTGCGGCCCGTGCCGGGCGTCGACCTCGACGCCTACACCGCGGAGCTCATCGAGCGCTTCGGCAACGAGCACATCCGCGACACGCTCGCGCGCCTCGCCGCCGAGAGCTCGGATCGCATCCCCAAGTGGCTCGTGCCGGTGATCAGGGAGCGGCTCGACGCCGGCGGCGAAGTGGATGCCGCCGCCGCGATCGTCGCGAGCTGGGCGCGGTATGCCGAAGGGGTGGACGAGTCGGGGAATCCGATCACGATCGTCGACCGCCTGGCCGAGTCGCGGCACGCCGCGGCGCTCGCGCAGGCCGAGGACCCGGTGGCGTTCCTGCGCGACGAGAGCCTGTTCGGCGGCCTCGCCTCCGAGCCGGCCTTCACCGAGCCGTACCTGCGCACGCTCGACGTGCTGCACCGGAGGGGGGCGCGCGCCGCGCTCGAGGCGCTGCTCGACTGAGCGCGCTCGGCGCGCCGCGGCGCGGGTCTAGACGAGGAGCGTCTCGAGGCCCGACGCGCGGAGCTCCTCCGCATGGTGGGGGCTCACCCCGTCATCCGTGATGAACAGCTGGAACTCGTCGAGGCTCGCGAAGCGCACGAACGAGTCCGTGCCGACCTTCGAGTGGTCCGCGATGAGGATGCGGCGGCGGGACTGCTTGATCGCCGCCGCCTTCACCTCGGCGATCGCCGCGTCGGGCACGGTCACCCCGCGCTGGACCGAGATGCCGTTCGAGCCGATGATCGCGAGGTCGAGCACGATGGTCTCGAGCATCTCGATCGCCCAGAAGTCCACCGCCCCGAGCGTCTTCGGGCGCACCCGGCCGCCGAGCGAGATGACCTCGAGGTTCGGGCGGCCGGCGAGCGAGACGGCGATCGCGAGCGAGTTCGTGACGACGGTGGTCGGGCTCTCGGGGTAGAGCCGGTCTGCGAGCAGCTGGAAGATCGCGCCCTCGTCGATGTAGATCGCCTCGGCGTTCTCGAGGTGCTTGACCGCCTCGTCGGCGATGCGGGTCTTCTCCTCGATCATCCGCGTGCTGCGCGTCGCGAGGTCGGACTCGAACGAGAGCCGCTCGACGGGAACGGCGCCGCCGTGCACGCGGCGCAGCAGGCCGGCCTTCTCGAGCGCCGTGAGGTCGCGGCGGACCGTCTCGGCGGAGACGTCGAGCAGCTTCGACAGCTCGCTGACGTCGGCGCGGCCCGTCTCACGCGCGTGATCGACGATGATCTTGCGCCGTTCCAGCGAGAAGAGCGACATGCGGGCAGTCTAACGACGGATTCGGCGCGAACGGGCCGAAACCCACAGAAACGGGCAGCTACGCGTCAGCGAGGGCGGTCTGCCGGATGACGCTTCCCGTGCCGCCGAGCAGCAGCTCGAGCGTCGTGGCGGCGCTCGTCTGCAATGACACGAGTTCGATGGGGCGACGGATGCCCGCGAGCACCAGCTCGACGGGCAGACCGGTCTCGAGCACGTGCACGCCCGGCATCCGTCGCACCGCGTCGAGCACGTCGCGGCGCTCGCGGCGGTGCGGCAGGTAGACGACGGCGCCGTCGGCGGCCTGCCCGGCGACCCAGCGCAGATACTCGGGGATCGGCACGTGGCCGTCGGTGGGAAGCGCGCTGCCGAGCAGGACGCGGTCGCCCGGCAGGGCGAGCGGGTCGGCCGCGGAGCGCGTCCAGGCGAAGGAGTGCCGCCGCGTGGCGATGCCGCGCGCGGCGAGCGCGTCGGTGCGGGGTGCGCCGAGCGGGAAGACCGTGAACAGCTCGAGCGCCTCGCGGTCGGCGAGGCTGTGCAGGCGGTGCCGGGCCAGGTCGCCGAGCAGGCGGGCGGCACGCCCTTCCTCGCGGCGGGGGCGGCGGAAGGGGGTGCGCCCGAGCAGCGCATCGGCGAGGGCGAGGGTGTTGGCGCCGTCGTCGAGCAGGGCGACGCGGCGGGGGCGCCGCGCGGTGATGGCCATGCGGAACTGGCCGCTGAATCCGTCGCCGATCGCCCACTCGCGCTCGTCGGCGAGCCGGCCCCAGGGGACGCCGACCCAGGGGGTCACCTCGCTGAAGGGGGCGCCGCGGCGGAGGAGCTCGGCGGCCGTGGTCTCCATCTGCGGGCCGGAGAGGCGCATCGCCACGGCGATGCGTCGACCCGCCGCGTGCGCCCATTCGGCGGCACTCAGCAACTGGAACGGAGACTCGACCCAGGCCAGCACGGCGTCAGTCAACAGGCCGGCGGTGAATCGCGGGTGGCTCGAGGGTGAACGTGCCGTCTCGCGCCCCTCGTCTTGGTCGGCGCGGCGAGCTCGGCCGGGG
>Ga0164242_10010272_pt1 | contig 10041 bp, 10 predicted proteins | sample OricomgcompostMG_FD_108783 | JGI IMG/M metagenome (GOLD analysis project Ga0164242, IMG submission 108783) | Miracle-Growth compost microbial communities from Emeryville, California, USA - Original compost - Miracle growth compost (MG) ... | reverse complement strand
GTTCGAGCCGTCGACCAGGCTCACGTCATAGAAATCCAAGCCGTTCCAGGCGTCGAGGCTGAACTCTGCCAGCGTGGCGGGCGTCTTGCCGCTGTTGGGGCACTGGAAGGCGTTTGAGCAGTCTCCCGTTTGGCAATGGCCGGCGCCTCCGGAGTCGAAGGTGCAGCCGGTGCGTCCCCAGAAGCGGCCGCTCCAGCCGTCGGGCACAGCCACGCTGACCTGCTGACCCGGTGGGAGTTTCCACCCGGTCGCCGGCATCGGGGGTTGGGGATAGGGCGATGCGGCCAGCCAGATCATCTCGTTCACCGCGTTGACGAACGTCATCGTGTGGGTCGCCGCGGCTGGCGCGGCCGCGGTCGGCGTCGGCGCCGGCGTGGCGCTCGGCTGCCGACCCTGGCCCGCCGCCGAGCTCGGGGTCGGGCGTGCGGTCTGCGTGGGTGTCGTGCTCGGTTTCGGGGCCGGTGCCGGCGTGGGGCTCGGCGTCGTCGGCGTGGGCGTCGACCCGGCGACGGCGGACGACGTCGGTGTCGCGCCGGGCGCAGATGCAGGCGCGGCCGAGCTGGCGGCCAGGCCGGCCGCGGTTGACGACGCCGGGCCCGATGACGGATGGCTCGGCGTAGACGGCAGGCCAGACCCGCCGTTCGAGGAGAGCGTCGCGGCGTCCTTCGCGGCGTGGCTTCCACGCGGCCAGGTGAGGGCCAGCGCGGCCGCGACCGCGAGGATCACGATGACGGCGGCGATCGCCAGCGGCGTCCGCGAGGTTGTCGGTTTGATCGTCATTGATCGTTACCTCGGCAGCGGGCGGGGTGGAAGTTTAGGCGCCTGGGCCGGCGATTGCCGTGGGCGTGGGTCGCCGCCGAGCGGGGTCGCGCCGACGCCGTGCGATGCTAGCCGCGTGGCGCTACACGAATACGGGGGCCAGTCTGCGCGCGCGGAGCCGGAGCCGCCGCGACACGCTACAAAGCAACACCGATGCGCGGCGCCGATCACCGACTGGGGCACGCGAGCGAACCTGCTGCTGGGATACCTGTTGCTGGCGGGCGTGGTCTCCGCCGTGATCGTGCTCGTCGGGTACAGCGTCGACGGCAACATCCGCGACGGCTTTTTGGTCGCGGGCTACTCGCTGGCCGCGCTCGCGCTCGTCGGCACGGTTCGCGCCTTCTTCGTGGCGCTCGTGTTCGAGCCCGCGCACCTGATCGTTCGCAACTCGTTGGTGACGCGCCGCATCGTCTGGGCCGAGATCGCCGATATCGCCGAGATCGCAGCGATGCCCCGCGCGGCCGCCTGGCGGCCGGGCTACGTGCGGGTGCGGCTTCGCGACGGCTCGAGCATCCGGCTGGGCGCCGCGGGAGTGCCACCGGCCGCGAGCCACGGGCGTCGCCGCTCTCCGTCGGTCGAACGCTTGCTGGCCACTGTGTACGCCGAGCACGCCGTGCACGCCGAGCACGCCGGTATTGCGCTGCCGCCGCGCGAGGGCGCTGGCGGCGCGGACGACTGACCGTGGCGACGGCTGAGCCCGCGGAGCCTCGCGTCGTGGAGCGCGCACGGTCGGCGCGCGGCGAACTGGCGCTGCGGCAACGTGGCGAGGTGTTCGAGCTGATCAGCAACGGCGTGTTCTTGATGGACACCAGCGACGGCAGCTCCGAGCGGCTGCTGGCTCGGCTCGCCACCGCCGAGCCGCCGGCGCGGCGGGTGCTCGTCGCGGGCTTGGGAGTGGGCCTGACGCTCGCCGAAGTTCTCTTGGCCGCGCAGGTCGAATCGGTCACGGTGATCGAGATCGAAGAAGCTGTCGTCCGCTGGAACCTCGGCCCGCTCGCGGCCGTAAACGCCGCGGCGCTCAGCGATCCTCGGGTGCGTGTCGTCGTCACCGATCTCTGCGCGTGGATCGGCGAGACGGCCGAGCGGTTCGACGCGATCTGCCTCGACGTCGACAACGGGCCCGACTGGACCGTCGCCGACGACAATCGCTGGCTTTACACGGTTGACGGCCTGCGCGCGCTCAAGAGCCGGCTGGCGGCGAACGGAAAGCTTGCGGTGTGGAGCGCCTCGCTCAACCCGGAGTTCGAGCGCCGGCTTGCCGTCGTGTTCGGCGAGGTGCGAAGGCAGACCAGCCCGTCGGACGCCGGGCCACCCGACGTGGTCTGGATCGCCTGCCGACGCGACTGAGATCGATGGTTGGGGCATGGCCCGACGCCTGCCCCCCGCACGCGCCGGGCCATCGTGCCCCGGGGGCACCGCAACGCCCCCACTACGCGCGCTACCCAGGCCGAAGTCTCTTCGGTCGATGCATAACGGGGCTGCCGTGCGAACGTTAAGTCCGACGCAAAGCTCGAGCCGCTCTCGCGAACGCCGATGCCTTGCCGTCACGAAAGTCGTGGCCGGAAGCGATCGAAGGCTCATGGTCGCTCGCGATCACCCGGGCCTCGAGCGTCGTGGGTCAGCCTCGTTCGATCCGCACCTGCGTAAGCCGAGCCGCGATACAGCTGCGCTAGACGAACCGGAAATCAACTGTGTCATAGGTGGAACGTGATATTCGATCACCGGTCAGCCGCCTCGATTCTCTCCGCAGGTGCGGTGCTTGACTCGCTGATAATCTCCGCAGCCGAGGATCACGCTGCGCTAGCATGGGCCGGTGCCAACGCTGAAGATCGCGGACGCCGCCGCGCTGCTTGGCGTCAGTGACGACACCGTGCGTCGCTGGATCGACGCGGGCAAGATCGCGAGCACGACCGACGCGGCGGGGCACAGCGCTATCGAAGGCGCCGAGCTGGCGCGCTTCGCCCGCTCCCTCGCCGACGACACGACGCCTGGTCCGGTGGCGAAGGCGTCGGCTCGAAACCGGTTCACCGGCATCGTGACGGCGGTGCTTCGCGACACGGTCATGGCGCAGGTCGAGCTGCAGTGCGGCCCCTATCGCGTCGTGTCGCTGATGAGCCGGGAGGCCGCCGACCAGCTCGGGCTGGAGCCGGGCGTCGTGGCCGTCGCGTCGATCAAATCGACGAATGTCGTTGTGGGAGTGCTCGCGTGATGAAAGTGGAGGCAAGAACCTGATGAGAAGAGCTCTCGCCGTCGGAGCAGTCGCGGCCTGCCTCGCGCTCGCGGGCTGCTCGTCGTCGCACCCGAGCGGGCCAGCGGACGCCGGCGCGAGCGCCACCAGCGTCAGCGGCACCGTCGTGGTGTTCGCCGCGGCGTCGTTGAAAGACACCTTCACCACGCTGGCTCACGAGTTCGAGCAGGCCCACCAAGGCGTGAAGATCGTGCCGAGCTTCGGCGGCTCCGACACCCTCGCGGCGCAGATCGTCGAGGGCGCACCGGTCGATGTGTTCGCTTCGGCGAACACGGCCACGATGGCCACGGTCACCAAGGCGGGCGACGCAGGCGCGCCGACCGACTTCGCCAAGAACTCGCTTGAGATCGCGGTGGCGCCTGGCAACCCGCTTGGCATCTCGTCGTTGGCCGACGTGGCGAAGAGCGGCGTAAAGCTGGCCCTGTGCGCGCCCACCGTTCCCTGCGGGGCCGCCGCCGACAAAGCGCTGAAGGCTGGGAACATCACCGCGCACCCGGTCACCCTCGAGCAAAACGTCACAGCAGTGCTGACGAAGGTCGAGCTCGGTGAGGTTGACGCCGGCATCGTCTATCAAACCGACGTGAAGACGGCGGGCGACAAGGTGGCCGGCGTCGATTTCGCCGAAGCCGCACAGGCGGTCAACACCTATCCGATCGCGGTCGTCACGACGGGCAAGAATCCACAGGCCGCGAAGGCTTTCGTCGACTACGTGCTTTCGGCTGACGGCCAACAGGTGTTGCACGACGCAGGATTTCGGTCAGCGGCGCCTTGATTTCGGCACCACGGACGCCGCGGATCGTCCAGCGTAGGCGAAGCCGGCAGCCGTACGCGCTGATCACGCTGGCGGCGATCGGCGTCGCTTTTCTCGCGCTTCCGCTGGTGGGTTTGCTGGTTAGGGCGCCGTGGCATTCGGTGCCGCACAAGCTGGCGTCTGGCGACGTCACGACGGCGCTGCGACTTTCGTTCGAGACCGCCACGATGGCGACCGCGCTGTCGTTGGTGCTGGGGGTGCCGATCGCGTGGTGCCTGGTGCGGTTGAAGATCCGCGGCCGTGCGGTGCTTCGCGCGCTCACGACCTTGCCCCTCGTGCTGCCGCCCGTGGCGGGGGGGATCGCGTTGCTTCTCGCCTACGGGCGCCGCGGCGTGGTCGGGGAGTGGTTGTTGCGTGCCTTCGGTCTTTCGCTGCCCTTCACGACCGCAGCCGTCGTGGTGGCCGAAACCTTCGTGGCGATGCCGTTTCTCATCATCTCGGTCGAGGGCGCCTTGCGCGGCATCGACGCGAGATACGACGCCGCCGCGGCGACTCTGGGCGCCTCGAAGTTCTTCACGTTCAGGCATGTCACGCTGCCGATGCTCGCTCCTGGCATCGTGGCCGGCGCGGTGCTTTGCTGGGCGCGTGCGCTCGGCGAGTTCGGCGCCACGATCACCTTCGCGGGCAGCTATCCAGGCACCACCCAGACCATGCCGCTCCAGATCTACCTTGCGCTGCAAGACGATCCGGACGCCGCGATCGTGCTGAGCATCGTCTTGCTCGGCGTGTCGATGGCGGTGTTGATCGGCCTGCGCGACCGATGGCTACGAGCATGAGCGCCAATCGTGGCGTCGAATCTCTTCTCGACGCCCACCTGACGGTGAACCGCCCGGGCTGGAGCCTCGACATCGAGATCTCGGTGCAACCGCGTGGCGTGACCGCGCTCCTCGGCCCGAACGGCGCCGGCAAGAGCACAGCGCTGCAGGCTATCGCCGGGCTGCGCAAGCTGGACGCCGGGCGCGTCGTGCTCGCCGGCCGAGTTCTGGACGAGCCGGCCAGCGGGGTGTGGGTCGTGCCTGAAGACCGTGCGGTCGGCCTGGTTTTCCAGGATTACCTGCTGTTTCCGCGCATGTCGGCGCGTGACAACGTGGCGTTCGGCCTGCGTGCGCGGGGCATGTCCAAAGCAGAGGCTCGCGAGCGTGCGAACTCCTGGCTGTCGCGCGTCGGTTTGGCGGCGCATGCCGATCGGCGTCCGGCTGAATTGTCTGGCGGGCAGGCGCAGCGGGTGGCGCTGGCGCGCGCGTTAGCGACCGATCCAGGTTTGCTGTTGCTCGATGAGCCGTTGGCGGCGCTCGACGCGGCCACCCGCATGTCGGTGCGCACGGAATTGCGTCGGCATCTGGACGCATTCGATGGCGCGACGGTCGTCGTCACGCACGACCCGCTCGACGCGTTGGTGCTCGCCGACACCGTCATCGTCATCGAAGACGGTCGTGTGGTGCAGGCCGGCGCGCCCGCGGTGGTGGCGCGCCAACCTCGCACGCGTTACGTGGCCCAGCTGGTGGGGCTGAATCTGTTACGAGGAACGGCATGCGGGGGCGTCGTGCGGCTCGACGACGGCGCCCTGCTCGCCGTGCGCGACGAACACGACGGGAGCGTTTTCGTCGTGCTGCGGCCGGCCGCGATTTCGGTGTACGCGAGAGAGCCTCACGGCAGCCCGCGCAACTCCTGGCCAGCGGTGCTGACGAGCGTCGAGCAGCAAGGCAATGCCGTGCGGCTCGCCGCGAGCGGGCCGCCTGACCTGATCGTCGATGTCACGCCTGACGCCGTCGCCGATCTTCGCCTGACCGTCGGCGCGCAGGTGTGGCTCAGCGCGAAGGCGACCGACGCCGTCGTGTACCCGGTGTGATCGTCTGCCTGGTGTGCCGTGATGGCATCAGTCTCTTGCGGCTGCGGATTTTTCAAACCTGATACGGCTCAGCCTTTCGGTTGAATTTTCGGCACCCAGCCGGACGTTCCTGCCCGATCGAACCATTCGTACGATCGAGGGGTGCATCAGGCAGAGATCACCCTGGACGGCGTGCCGAGCAGCGTCGCGGTCGCGCGACGCGCCGTGGCAGATCTTCTCGAGACGGCGGGCGCATTCGACCAGGTGTGGGCGGCGCTGCAGGCGGTCAGCGAGCTGGCGACGAACGCCGTCGTGCACGCGCGCACGGCGTTCGCGGTCGGGATCTATGTCGATGACGTGTACGTGCGCATCACGGTCACCGACGAGCGCCCCTCGGCGCTGGCGACGAAGCGGTCGTTCTCCGCCGAAGCCACGACCGGTCGCGGGTTGCGGCTGGTCGAGGCGCTCTCGCGTGAGTGGGGCGTCGACAGCACGGGTTCGACGAAAACCGTTTGGTGCAAGATCGAGCGCATGCCTGCTGACGACGCTTACGAGGTCGATGACTACGAATCCGAGACAGCGTTTGCCGACCGGGCATAATCGGCGCATGTTCGTACGTCACGTGATGTTCGATCTCGACGGCGCCGGCATCGATCTCGACGGCCTTCGTGACTACCTTCGCACCGAGTCTGTCGACGCGTTCGCTGCCGTTCCGGGCCTGCGGTTGAAGCTGTGGGTCGCCGACGACGCCGCGCGCCGATGGGGCGCGATTTTTATATGGGAGTCGCGAAGCGCTTGCGCCGCCGCGGGGCCATTGCCGAGCCGGGCTGTCGAGCTGATTGGCCGGCCGCCGTGCGAGGTGCGCGAGTACGACGTTGAGGCCAGCGTCGAGGGGGCGTACACGTCGCCTGAGCTGAATAGGGCCGGCCGGGCGTTCGGAGTTTGACCCGCTTGGCCGCTGAAGTCTCTGATCCGGTGTACCGATAGCCACGATGACGGTTGGGTCGGCGTCGGGCTGATCGCGTCACGGGTCGAGGGGAATCGGTGGGCAAGCACGGCCGTCCGCGCTCAGCCATGCGCGTGCCCACAATTCCTGTCCCCGCAGTTTCCATCCTCGCCGTGGCCGTCGCGGTCGTGCTGGTCGGAGTCGGCGGCATCGTCGTCGTCCGTGCTTTGTCGGATCATTCGGCGGCGGAGTCGGGCCGGTCCGCGCAGCCCGCATTCCAGCCTGGCGTGTGGTCGGCCGTCTTGCAGGGCGCGAGAGAAAGCTCCACGATGCCGCCTTCGCCGGGCGCCTCGCCTTCCGCGTCGGCGTTTCCCGCGGCGCCTGACGACACCATCGGCGTGCCACACGCCGCGCCATCTGTGCCGTCTGGCACCGGGTTCTTGACCAGCGGCGGCGATTTCGGGGTCGCGATCACGCCGGCCGAGGCGCAGACCGTCGCCGTCGGCTTGTGGACCATGCGCCAGAAGGCGCTGAACGCCGGCAGCAGCGCGCAGCTGCGGGCGATCGAAACGGGCGTCGCGCTGACCGCGGATCTGGACATCCTCGACGCCATCGACCCGGCCTGCGATTGCCTTGGCGACTACGACGTTCTGGCCCCCTCGGGCGTCTCGGCGCTGGTGCCGCGCACGGCAAGCTACCCGGCGTCGTTCGTCGGGGAGATCTCGAGCGAGGACGACGGTCTCAGCTACGTCGACGTCGTCGTCGTCACCCGCGTCAGCGCGAGCTCGTCGTGGACCATCACGCTCAACAGTGGTTTCAGCCTCAGTGGCGACGATCCCGCGCCGCTCGATCGCAGCGGATGGACCGACGACAGCCATGGCGCGTCGTCCAGCCTGGACGGCGCGCTCGGGCGGCTCGCCGACGTTTGGCAGCAGGCGAAGGACACCGGTCTTCGCGACAACGGTGAGTTCTCCGACCGGTCGTGGCTGGTCAGCGACGAGCTCGACGACCTCGCCTCGCATCGTCAAGACACGCCGCAGGACAACGGCCTGCGTGGGCATTTCACCTTCGAGGCAGATCCGGGCGCCGCGCCGCTCGAGGTCAGGCTGGTCGGAGGAGACCTGCTCTGCGGCGCGATCCGAGAGACGGTCGTGTACACCCCTGCGCCGGGCCACGCGATCGAGCAGGACGCCGATCAGCTGGCGTTCGGCATCACCGTGCCGCCCGGCGCCTACCGGGAGATCGACGTGGTGAGCGAGTGGCAGATCTGCCTCAACCAGCCGACCGGTTCGAAGGTCGTCGCGATCGGATACGACTCGACCTACAGCGGTGGGGTGACGGGCAGGCCTGAGCCGAGCGGGGTCACGCTCCCGGCGGATCCCGGGCAACGCCTTCCTGGCGGCCCCGATCTCCCCGACATTCCCGGCGAGTCGGACGCCGGATCGGGCGACGGATCGTCGGTCTCGTTCACGGCTTGACCCCCAGCTACCCTCGCGCGCCGGCGCGCGACGACCTCGTCACCGGGGCCAGCGAAGGAATTCCTTCGGTGTCGATAGCCTGCGGCAATCTCGTTGTGCTGTGCCGACGTTCCTGACAACACTTGAGCTTTGATGAAGAAGGAGCCGTCTATGTCCATCCCTGCCGCAGCCGAGGTGACAGCGGCGCCCGGCGCCGCGGGCGCAGCCGAGATCGCGGTGCGCGACCTCACGAAGACATATCGCGGCGGCGTGCGCGCCTTGCGTGGTGTCACGTTCGAGGTGGCGCCCGGCACGGTGTTCGGGCTGCTAGGGCCCAACGGCGCCGGCAAATCGACCACGGTGAAGATTCTCACCACACTGTCGCGGCCCGACGGCGGCTCGGCTGTTGTCGCCGGAATCGACGTCGTGAAGCATCCCGACCGGGTGCGGCGCGTGATCGGGTGCGTGGGTCAGCAGTCGGCTTGTGATCTCGAGGCGACCGGCGCCGAAAACCTTGCGCTGCAAGGGCAACTGTACGGTCTGCACGGCGCGCCGCTGCGGGCCCGGGTCGGTGAGATGCTTGAACGCTTCGGCCTCACCGAGGCAGGGAAGCGGATCACCAAGACCTACTCCGGCGGCATGCAACGCAAGCTCGATGTCGCGATGGGCCTGATGCACCAGCCGCGGGTGCTCTTTCTCGACGAACCGACCACCGGCCTCGACCCGCAGGCGCGGGCTGACATGTGGCAGGAGATCTCACGGCTCTCCTCCGACGAGGGCCTCACCGTGCTTCTCACGACGCATTACCTCGAAGAGGCCGACAAGCTGGCCGAGCGTCTTGCGATCGTCGACAGCGGCGTGGTGGTCGCTCAGGGCACGCCCGAGCAGCTGAAGAGCGAACTGCACGGCGACGCCGTGCTCGTCGAGTTCACTGACGCTCCCGACCCCGACGTGCTGCGCGGCTCGGCCGCCACCAAAGAACTGCGCGAGATCGCTGTCGACGGCCGGGTCATGCGCGCGCGGGCCGACGACGGCGCCGCCGCGCTGCCCGGCGTCCTGCTTGCTTTGGAGTCGGCTGGCTTCGCTGTCGCATCGGCGACCGTCTCGCGCCCGTCGCTCGACGACGTGTACCTGCGCCATACCGGCCACGCCTACGAATCGGCCGCGACGCCGAGCTCGCTGAAGGAGGACAACCAATGAGCGCCATCACAGTGACAGCTCGGCAGACCAGCGGCATTGGAGTTCGGCACGTGCGGGCCTTGCTGCGGCAGCCGTACTTCGTGGCTGTCACCTTGGTGCAGCCGATCATCTGGTTGCTGTTGTTCGGGCAGTTGTTCAAGAGCATCGCCAACCTGCCGGGCTTCACGTCGGGCTCGTACATCGAATTCCTGACGCCGGGCATCGTCGTGATGAACGCGATGTTCAGCAACGGCTGGTCGGGAATGTCGATGATCAACGACCTCGACCGCGGCGTCATGAACCGATTCTTGGTTTCGCCCGTCTCGCGTGGCGCGATCATCGCAGGCCATCTGGCGAACAGCCTCGTCACCACGCTCGTGCAGTCGCTCATCATCCTCGGGCTCGGACTTTGGGCGGGCGCGCGATTCCACGGCGGTCTCGGATCGATCGTCTTGTTGCTGCTGGCGACTTTGCTCCTCGGCGCGGCGTTCGCCACCTTCTCCGATGCGCTCGGATTGCTGCTGCGCAAAGAAGAATCGGTGATCGCGGCGGTGACGTTCTTGGTGCTGCCGTTGTCGTTCTTGTCGACGCTGCTGATGCCGAGCCAGGAGGTCACGCCCTGGATCAGGGATGTCGCGGCGTACAACCCGGTCAACTGGGCCGGCGAGGTTGCCCGCGAATCGTTGCATGCAGATCCGAACTGGGGTTTGGCGTTTTCTCGTCTCGGTTTCTTGGTGGCGCTTGCTCTTGCCT
>Ga0164242_10010271_pt1 | contig 10042 bp, 9 predicted proteins | sample OricomgcompostMG_FD_108783 | JGI IMG/M metagenome (GOLD analysis project Ga0164242, IMG submission 108783) | Miracle-Growth compost microbial communities from Emeryville, California, USA - Original compost - Miracle growth compost (MG) ... | reverse complement strand
CGTCGGTGACGCCGCCAACTTCATGCTCGAGAACATCGACGTCATCATCGCGATGAACGAGGGCCGCGTGCTCTTCATCGAGCTCCCGCCGTCGGTCGAGCTGACCATCACCTACACCGAGCCGGGCGTCGTCGGTGACTCCGCGACCGGTCGCACCAAGCCGGCCACCCTGGAGACCGGTGCCGAGATCCAGGTCCCGCTCTTCATCGAGCAGGGCGAGAAGATCAAGGTCGACACCCGCGACGGCGGCTCGTACCTCAGCCGTGTGAAGGGCTGACGTTGTCCGCGCGCTCCAAGGCTCGCAAGCGCGCCCTCGACCTGCTGTTCGCCGCTGAGGCGCGTGGCGCGTCGGCGACCGACCTCCTCGCCGAGCAGGTCGAGGCGGGCGAGCTCAACAACCCCTACACCGCGACCCTGGTCGAGGGTGTGGTCGCCGAGCAGACGACGATCGATGACATCCTCGGCCGCTACGCGCAGGGCTGGACCCTCGACCGGATGCCGGCCGTCGACCGCAACGTGCTGCGGCTCGGTGTCTGGGAGTTGCTCTTCGCCGGCGACGTGCCGGAGCACGTCGCGCTCAGCGAGGCAGTCGAGCTGGTCAAGGACCTGTCGACGGACGAGTCGCCGAGCTACGTCAACGGCGTACTCGGGGCTATCCAGCGGGACAAGGCCGACTTGGTCTGACGCACCGCCGACCTCGACGTACGGCTGCCCCTTTGTGCGATCGCACAAAGGGGCAGCCGTCATTTGAGGCTCGATGACAGTGACCGGAGGTGGCGCCAGTGTGACGGTGGTCTCATGAGCACTCTGAGCGCGAGCGGCACGGTGCCGGACGGCACGACGGAGCGGTGGCGGGACAAGAAGCGCTACCTGTGGTTGATCGGGCTGGTCGTCCCGAGCCTGGCTTTCCTGGCGATCGCCGGCCGGGCGATGACCGGCTGGAGCATCTGGCTGTGGATCGGCCCGCTGGTGATCCTGGTGGTGGTGCCGGTGATCGACCTGCTCGCCGGACTAGATGGCGCGAACCCGCCCGATGACGTCATCGAAGCGCTGGAGAAGGACCGGTACTACCGCTGGATCACCTTCGCCTATCTGCCTATCCAGTACGCCGGGTTCCTCGTCGCGATGTGGCTGATCGCAACCCGGGACTGGCCGGTGGCCGACCGGATCGGACTAGCGATCACGATCGGCTGCGTCGGCGGGATCGGGATCAACACCGCCCACGAGCTGGGCCACAAGCGTGAAGCCGACGAGCGCTGGCTGTCCAAAGTCGCCCTTGCACAGAGCTTCTACGGACACTTCTACATCGAGCACAACCGCGGCCACCACGTGCGGGTGGCGACGCCGGAGGATCCGGCATCGAGCCGGATCGGGGAGACCTTCTACCGCTTCTGGCCGCGCACGGTCCTGGGCTCGCTGCGCTCGGCTTGGAATCTGGAGAAGCGGCGCTATGCCCGCCGCCATCAGCACCCCTTCCGGCTGGGCAACGACGTGCTCAACGCCTGGCTGATGTCGGTCGTGCTGTGGGTCGCGGTGATCGCCTGGCTGGGCGTCGGCGTTGCGCCGTACCTCCTGATCCAGGCGGTGATCGGCTTCAGCCTGCTCGAGATCGTCAACTACATGGAGCACTACGGCATGCGCCGGCAGAAGGTCGGGGTGGGGGAGCGTCAGCGCTATGAGCGGGTTGACCCGTCGCACTCGTGGAACTCCAACAACATCGCTACCAACGTGCTGCTCTACCACCTGCAGCGGCACAGCGATCACCACGCAAACCCGACCCGGCGCTACCAGACGCTGCGGGACTACGCCGAGAGCCCAGTGCTGCCGACCGGGTACGCCGGGATGATCGTGCTGGCGCTCGTCCCGCCGCTGTGGCGCCGGGTGATGGACCCGCGCGTGGTCGCGCACTTCGACGGTGACCTGAGGCGGGCGAACGTGCAGCCCGGGAAGTTGGACCGGCTGCTGCAGCGCTACCCGCTGCCGGCCGAGGTGGTCGGAGGTGAGGCTGTCGAGGATGCCTCACTTCAGCGTTTCGACGACGGCGTCAGGGCCGCGCGCTGCCCGGGCTGCGGATACACCTACGAGGTCGACGCGGGCAACGAGCTCGAAGGCTTCGCCGCAGGCACGGCTTGGCGCGACATCCCCGACGACTGGTGCTGTCCCGACTGCGGCGTACGGGAGAAGGTCGACTTCGTCCCGCTGCGGGATGCGGTCGCCTGATCGGGAGCGCCCACTGCCGCGGCCTCCTGTGCTCGGCGGTGGAGCAGCTCCTGGAGGAGGGGTTCTCGCCGGCAAAGGGCGCTACCGGCACGGAGGGCCGTAGCCGCGGCGCTGACCGAGTGCGACGATGGTCCGCGTGGCGTTTGAAGACCCGTCCATGTGGTCGAACGAGGCAGTCGTCGTCGTGCCGCACGACGTGCGGTGGGCCATGCGTTTCGAGGAGGAGGCGGAACTGCTCCGGGCGACGATCGGGAAATGGATCACCGGAGGTGTCCATCATGTCGGGAGTACCGCCGTCCCGGGCCTGCGCGCCAAGCCGATCATCGACATCGCCGTCGGCGTCGAAGGCTTGGAAGCGGCCCGGCCCTGCATCTCCGTGTTGCGCGGCATCGACTACCTCTATTCGCCGTACCGGGGTGATGTCATGCACTGGTTCTGCAAGCCGGACCCGGGTCGGCGGACGCACCACCTCCATCTGATGCCCACTGGCTCGAAGCGGCTCGTCGCTGAGATTGCCTTCCGGGACTACCTCGTCGCCCATCCCGATCGGGCCAGCGAGTACGGCGCTCTGAAGGAGCGGCTCGCGGATGAGCATGTGGAGGATCGCGAGGCATACACGCGCGCCAAGGCGGGGTTCGTGGAGGCCGTGTGCCTGGAAGCTGGGGCGTGGCGGATGCGTTAGCCGTGGCGGTCTGGTCTCGTCATCGGCGGGTCTCTGTCAGGCTTCCGGCATGGACATCAAGCGGGCGGATCCGCGCGACCAGGCATGGGAGACCATCGACCCGAGCTACAGGGTCTACTTCCACGACAAGTTCGGCGCTTCCGACGAGTACGAGATCCAGGGCGCGAGCGGCGTCGCCGAGGTGCTGAGCTGGGCCTCGGCGGCACCGGGCGACCGTGCTTTCGTCATCTACGCGTGCGTTTCGCGGGACGGACTGGGTCTGGTGCGGCTGCACGGTCGGGAGCCTCAGTAGAGCCGAGCCTAGGCCCGTCGGTGGCGGTGGTCGCCTTGGCGAGTCTTGTTGTTTCGTAGGTGGGGTCGTGGCCGCGGTGGTGGTGTCCGCAGAGGAGGATGGCGTCGTTGAGGTCGGTGCTGCCTTCGGCGCGGCAGTGCCGGTCGCGGAGTTCGAGGGCTTTGCGTTGGCCGGGGAGAACAGTCTCCGGGTCCGCCCGAGGTCCAATGGCTCTGACTCTCCGCCGAGGACCGCGGGGATGATCCTGGCGTTGCAGGCCAAGCGCCGTGTCTGGGCGGCGGTGAGGGGAGTGCCCTCGGTCATGGTGGCGACCCCGAGTTCCTTGCGGAGCTGGGCGAGGGCGTCGGCCATGATCTGGTTTCTTGGGCGGACGCGTCCGTCGGTCTCCAGGGCCGTGATCCTGGGCTGGGCGAATGCTTCCAGGAGGGTGCGGGGCGCTCACCCACGGCGTCCGGGACGAGCGCATGGATCCGAATGGTGCCGTCGCCGGTAGGTGCGATCGACAAGGTGGCCTTGGTCGCGGCGTGGGCTTCGAGTCGGCGTAGGTCGGAGGGTCGGTGGCGGGTGACCAGCCAGGACACGGAGTTCGAGTTCTTCGATGCCGGCCTTGATCTGCTCCAGGTCCAAGGTCGCCTGCGCCTTCTGTGTGGTTTGTCCCGTCCCGGCACTCGACCGCATGCACGACTCAACCGGCCGGGAAGGCAGCCAGATACCGCAGCGCCAGCTCCACGTCCCCACGCCGTTCGCTGAGCGGGTGGCCGAGGAGCTCCTCGGCGTGGGTGAGCCGGTAGCGGACGGTGTTCTTGTGGACGCCGAGCCGGCCGGCGGCTTCGTCGACGCCAGTCGACCCGAGAAGGACCAGCACGGTCTCGCGCAGGCGGTCGCGGCCTGGTCTGTCGTCGGCGAGGGGGCCGAGGATGCGCCGCACGAAGCGGTCCGCCGCGGCCGGGTCGCGTGCGAGGAAGGTCAGCGACGCGACCTGGTCATAGTGTGTGACCGCCGAGGCCCCGGGCCGCGATGCAATGAGACCCAGGGCCGCATGAGCCTCCTCGTGCGTCGTCCGGAAGCCCGCAGCCCCCTCGGCGGAGCCGCCGACGGCGATCAGCATGGATGCCGGCACGGCGAAGTCGCTCGGAACCCGTCCAGCCTCACTCGGCAGCCAGAGCCACAGCTCGCGTCCACCGGGCTCCACCAGCAGCGGCCGCGCGCTCCCGGCGGCGGTAGCGAGAGCGTGCGCGGTGGGCTCCAGGCGTGACATGGCCACGAGGGTCTCCGCGCGGAGGATGACAGCGGTGTGCGGGCCCTGGATCGGGTAGCCGCCGAGTGCCAGGGTCAGCTCGCGACTGTCCGGGTCCGAGCCGTCGAGAAGCGCACGGACCAGCTCGAAGCGCTGCGCCGTACCGCTGCGTCTGATCCGGCGGCGCTCGTCCTGGTGGACGAGGATCGAGGCACTGGTGGCATGGTCGAGCCAGTCGCCGGCACGGCTCCAAAGATCGACCAGGACGGTGGCGCGGTCGACCTCCGCCGGGGCGGAGCGGGTCACATCGATGGCATAGGCCCAGGCCTCGCGCTGCGCGCTCCGATAGGCGCTCAGGAGCACCGGGAGCTCGTAATGGCGGCGCGCCAGCTCGGCGGCCAGGTCGACCGCGCTCGGAAGCAGCGCCGGCTGAGTCCGTGGCTGGTCGAGGCCACGCAAGAACGTCTGCCACTGCTCCCGCACGGTGGCCAGCGCGAGCTCGACGAGGTCCGTGTCGTGGGCGAGCTCTGGAGTCTCGGCCAGGACCGCGCCTGCGACCCGAGCGACCCAGCCATCGACTCGCTCGGGCTGCGACTCGGCGGCGACGAAGTCGGCGAGCCAGGTCGCGGTCACGTCGGCGTCGGTGTCGTCGGGGGCGGACATGTGCTCCTCTTACTGGTCGGAACGGTTTGTTTACTCTGGGGTGGGAGAGGACATAGTTGTGCCCAGGACGCTACTGACCTGCTCGGAGGAGAGGAAGCGCCATGGACGAGTCCACCCCTGCCCCTTTCATCGAGGGACACACAGCCGTGCGCCCCTACACGGCGACCGATCTCGAGGAGTACGCCGCGGATCGCGCAGCCGATCCGCTCTCGGATCCGCTGATGCCGCCCGGTGCCCCGCCGGCTGGCCCAGCCGGTCCGCCAGGTCCGCCGCCAGCCAACATGCCGGTGAACGCGCCGCCCGCTGAGCCGACCCACCTCGATCGGCTGGCGGCGACTCAGCCGGCAGCGACTCAGCCCGCGGTCGAACAGCCGACAGCCCTCGAGCCGGTGGCTGACCCGACCGAGCCCCGCCGATTCATGAGCGCGACCGACTTCCTCGACCGCCGGGCCCAGCACTCCGACGAGGGCCCCGCGACATGGGGCTTCCCGGGCTTCATCCGCCGAGTCAGCGGCGGTCTGATCTCGCCGCGGATGGGTCGCGCGGAGCGGGAGTACGTCCGTGACCGGGGCGCCATCCAGCGCGACTTCGACGGTCCGCGCACGATCGCCTTCATCAACCCGAAGGGCGGCGCTGCCAAGACCACGGGCGTGCTGGCGGCCGGCTTCACGTTCGGCACCGTGCGCGGCGGTGGCGTGGTTGCGTGGGACAACAACGAGACTCGCGGCACGCTCGGCATCCGTGGCATCCGGTCGACGCACCGCAACACCACACGTGAGCTGCTCGAGGACCTCGGTCGCTTCAACGACGTCTATCAGAGCCGGATCGGCGACCTGGGTGCCTTCGTGCGGTCGCAGGGCGACGCACACTTCGACGTACTGGCCTCCGATGAGCGCCCCGACGTCACCGGTCAGATCCATGCCGAGGACTTCACGTCGGTGCACGAGCTGCTGGAGCGGTTCTATCGGATCCTGCTCGTCGACACCGGCAACAACATGCGTGCCGAGAACTGGCTGGCCTCGGCCGAGGCCGCAGACCTGCTGGTGGTGACCAGCACGGTGCGCGAGGACACCGGCTACAGCGGGCTGTGGATGCTGGACGCGCTGCAGGACGCGGGCTATCAGAATCTGAAGTACAAGACGATCACAGTGCTCTCCGACCCGTCACCGAAGGTCGATGAGAAGCTGGCCAAGGACCTGGTCGACGTCTATCAGCAGCGCACGCGCGGGGTCTATCGCGTGCCGTACGACGCGGCGCTCGTGTCCGGTTCGGTGATCGGCTACGACCGACTCTCCAAGGGCACGCGACGGTCATGGCTCAAGGCCTGCGCCGGGATGGCGAGCGCGCTCTGAACTCCGTCTGGGCGCCTGGGTAACGTCGGAGTCATGCGCGCAGTCGTCTACTCCGAGACCGGTCCCTCATCCGTCCTGCAGGTCGTCGAACGCGATGTGCCCGAGCCGGGTCCGGGAGAGGTGCGCGTCCGGATCGCGCGGGCCGGGGTCAACCCGACCGACTGGAAGCAGCGGGCCGGTGGGACCTATGGCGCCTTGCCCTATGACGAGATCGTGCCGGGACAGGACGGTGCCGGCACGATCGATGCGGTTGGCCCCGGCGTGTCGGGCATCAGTGTCGGCAACCGGGTCTGGCTCTTCCTCGCCCAACACGGGTCGGCGTTCGGCACTGCGGAGGAGTACGTCGTCGTACCCGTCCGCAAGGCGGTGCCGCTCCCGGAAGCGGCGTCCTTCGACGTAGGCGCCTCGCTCGGCGTTCCGGCGGTCACCGCACACCGGGCGCTGACCAGCGGGCCGATCGCCGACCGGCTCGCTCCGGGCACGCTCACCGGCCGGACCGTGCTGGTCCAGGGCGGTGCTGGTGCGGTGGGCAACGCTGCGATCCAGCTCGGTCGCTGGGCCGGTGCCACGGTGATCGCCACGGTCTCCAGCGACGAGAAGGCCGAGCTCGCCCGCGCTGCCGGCGCCGACCACATCGTCAATTACCGCGAGGCAGACACCGAGGCTGTGATCCGCGAGATCGCGCCCGACGGTGTCGACCTGATCGTCGAGGTCGCGCCCGCGGCCAACAACGACCTCGACCGTGCGGTCGTCCGCAACGGCGGAACGATCGCGATCTACGCGAACAACGGCGGCGACGAGCTGACGATGCCGGTGCGGGCGACGTTCGCGCTTAACGTGCGCTACCAGTTCGTGCTTCTCTACGGCGTCGCCGACGAGCTGGTCGATGCGGCGGCGGAGGACATCACCGCAGCGCTGGCCGCCGGCGCACTCGGTGTCGGGGAGGAGCACGGCGTGCCGCTCCACCGGTTCGGTCTCGACCAGGCATCGCAGGCGCACGATGCGGTCGAGGCGGGGGCTGTGGGGAAGGTGCTGATCGACCTCGACGCCTGACGCATCGCTGATGTCAATGCAGCATTGATATCAGGAGGCGCCGTGGCCGCGATCGCGTTGACCTTGGTCAACCTGGGAGTCGTGATCCGGAGGCCGGTGCCGTTAGGGTGAGTGCTGTTCGACATTCCTTTAAGAGCCGTCCTGTGAGGCGGAGAAGGAGGTCCGGGTCTCGATGAGCGATCCCACCACTGAGCCCCCTCGAGGGCATGCCGCAGGGTCCGACGAGGGCCGCGTCGTCCTCGACGCCGATGACATCGCTCGGGTGTTGACCCGCATCTCACACGAGATCCTCGAGCGCAACAAGGGCGCCGAGGACCTCCTCCTGCTCGGGCTGCAAACCCGCGGCGTGCCGCTGGCCAAGCGGATCGCCGAGAAGATCTCCGAGGTCGAGGGCACCGCGATCGCGACCGGAAGCCTCGACGTCACGATGTACCGCGACGACCTGCGCAGCCATCCGACCCGGGCACCGCACAAGACGGCGCTGCCAGCCGGCGGGATCGACGGCAAGACGGTCGTCCTGGTCGACGACGTCCTGTACTCCGGGCGCACCATCCGGGCCGCGCTCGACGCACTCTCCGACCTCGGCCGACCGGCGATCGTGCGCCTCGCCGTACTCGTCGATCGGGGGCACCGCGAGCTGCCGATCCGGGCCGACCATGTCGGCAAGAACCTGCCCACCGCTCGAGCAGAGCGCGTCCGGCTGCGCCTGGTCGAGACCGACGGGCTGGATGCCGTCTCCATCAGCGGCCCTCCGGCCGAGGGCAGGATCACGGAGGACGCCCGATGACCCGGCACCTGCTCAGCATCGACGACGTCAGCGTGGCCGAGATCCACGAGCTCTTCGAGACTGCCGCGGAGATGCACGACGTGCAGCGCCGCGAGGTGAAGAAGCTGCCCGCGCTGCGCGGCCGCACGGTGATCAACCTGTTCTTCGAGGACTCGACGCGGACCCGCTCGTCCTTCGAGATCGCGGGGAAGTGGCTCTCCGCGGACGTGATCAACCTGTCCGCCAAGGGGTCCTCGACCTCCAAGGGCGAGTCGCTGCGCGACACCGTGCTGACCGTGACCGCGATGGGCATCGACGGTTTGGTGATGCGCCACTCCGCGTCCGGCGCAGCCCACCAGGTCGCGGAATGGCTGGACATCCCGGTGATCAACGCCGGTGACGGCATGCACGAGCACCCGACCCAGGCGCTCCTGGACGGCTACACGCTGAGCCGCCGACTCGGCTCGCTCGAGGGCAAGCACGTCGCGATCGTGGGCGACCTGACCCACTCCCGGGTCTTCCGCTCCAACATCAAGTCGCTGGCCAAGCTCGGCGCGCAGGTCACGGTCGTGGCACCGCCGACGCTGATGCCCAGCGGTGTGGGGGACTGGTCCAAGGAGGCCGGCTTCGCCACCTCCTACGACCTCGACGCCGTGCTGCCGGAGGCAGACGCGGTGATGATGCTCCGCGTCCAGAAGGAGCGGATGAGCGGTGGCTACTTCCCGACCGCTCGCGAGTACACCGTCGGCTACGGCCTGACCCGTCCCCGACTGGCGCTGCTCAAGCCCGGGACGCCGATCCTGCACCCCGGCCCGATGAACCGTGGTCTGGAGATCGCTGCCGACGCTGCCGACGCGGCGGACAGCCTGATCCTCGACCAGGTCTCGGCCGGCGTCGCCGTCCGTATGGCCGTGCTCTACCACCTGCTAGCCGGAGAGGGGACGCTCGCGTGAGCGTGTTGATCAAGGGGGCGTCACTCCTGGGGCAGAAGCCCGCCGATGTGTACGTCGAGGACGGCGTCATCCGCGAGGTGGGCACCGTCTCGATCTCGGCCGACTCGACCGTCGATGCCGATGGGCTGGTGTTGCTTCCTGGCCTGGTGGACCTGCACACACACCTGCGCGAGCCGGGTCGCGAGGACGCCGAGACGGTGCTGACCGGCTCCCAGGCGGCGGCGGCCGGTGGCTACACCTCGGTGCTGGCGATGGCCAACACCAACCCCGTCACCGACACCGCCGAGGCGGCGGAGCGCATCCTCGACCTGGGTCGGGAGGCGGGTCTGGTCGACGTACAGCCGGTCGGCGCGGTCACCAAGGAGCTTGCCGGCGAGGAACTCGCCGAGCTCGGTCTGATGGCGCGTTCCCGTGCTCGTGTGCGGGTCTTCTCCGACGACGGCAAGTGCGTCGGCGACGCGCGCGTGATGCGCCGAGCGCTGGAGTATGTGAAGGCGTTCGGCGGGGTCGTCAGCCAGCACAGCCAGGACCCGTCGCTGGCGCCGCACGGTTCCTGCTGCCACGAGGGCCCGATCTCAGGCGAGCTCGGGCTGCCCGGCTGGCCCGGTGTCGCCGAGGACGTCATCGTCGCCCGCGACGTCATGCTCGCCCGGCATACCGGCTCACGCGTCCACGTCGCCCACGTGTCGACCGCCGGCTCGGTCGAGGTGATCCGCTGGGCGAAGTCGCAGGCCAAGAAGGATGGGCACTGGGACGTGACGGCCGAGGTCACTCCGCACCACCTGCTGCTGACGACCGATCTGCTGCGCGGCTACGACCCGACG
>Ga0164242_10010270_pt1 | contig 10042 bp, 11 predicted proteins | sample OricomgcompostMG_FD_108783 | JGI IMG/M metagenome (GOLD analysis project Ga0164242, IMG submission 108783) | Miracle-Growth compost microbial communities from Emeryville, California, USA - Original compost - Miracle growth compost (MG) ... | reverse complement strand
CCGCTCTACGACTCGAACCGCTCCGGCGGGCTGCAGGCGATCAACCTGCGCGAGGACGACGAGCTGATCAACGCGGCGCTGCTCGCCAACACCGACGACCTGCTGCTGGTCAGCCGCCAGGCGATGTCGATCCGCTTCCACGCCGACGACGAGACCCTGCGCCCGATGGGCCGGGCGACGTCCGGTGTGTTCGGGATGCGGTTCAACGAGGGCGACGAGCTGCTCGCGATGCAGGTCATCCGCGAGGGCCAGGACGACCTCGAAATCTTGGTCGCCACTGAGGGCGGCTACGCCAAGCGCACCCGCGTCGACGAGTATCCGGTCCAGGGGCGCGGGGGCAAGGGCGTCCTGACCGCGCGTATCGTGTCCACGCGAGGTGGGTTGGTCGGGGCCGTCGCGGTGTCGCCCAAGGACGAGATCTACGCGATCACGTCCGACGGGGTCGTCATCCGAACCAAGGCCGCGGAGGTCCGCCGCGCGCAGCGACAGACCATGGGCGTGCGGCTGATGAACCTGCCCGACGGCGTCAATGTGGTTGCGTTGGCGCGCAACGCGGACGAACCGGACGAGCAGGAGTAGCTGATGACCCAGCCGCCGCCGATGGGGCGCACGGCCGGCACGCCGAGCAATGAGTTCGGCGCGACCACGGTCTCCGGCACTCCGGTGTCCGAGCGCGGGCCGGGCTTCAACCCGGACGGGCAGTCGCTGCACGGCCCGTCCGGGCCCGGGGGGCCGTCCGGTCCGGCCGGTCCCAACGCTCCCGGCGACAAGCCGGTGCCGCCGGCCGGTGCCCAGCGCGCCGCCGCCCGCGGCCGTGGGCCGAGGCGGGCACGGCTGCAGGTGCGCCACATCAACCCGATGACCGTCCTGCGGTTCTCGAGCATTTTGTCGATCGCGCTGTTCTTCGTCTGGATGATCGTGATCGGCGTGCTCTACGGCGTGCTGGACGCCGCGGGCGTCATCCAGCACATCAACGACGTCGTCCTGAAGATCAACGTCGGTTCGGGCGCGCCCGTCACCGCCGGCGTGGTCTTCGGTGGCGCGGCGATCATCGGTGTCGTGAACATCGTCCTGTTCATCGCGCTGTCGACGATCGGCTCGGTCATCTACAACCTCTGCGCCGACCTGGTCGGCGGCGTCGAGATCACGCTGTCCGAGCGCTGACGGGCGACGGCAGGGGCGGTTTGGAGCGGTCGGTAGCCGCCAGGTAAAGTTCCACCTCGCGTCTTCGGGCGTGTGCGGGCCTGTAGCTCAGACGGTTAGAGCGCATCCCTGATAAGGATGAGGCCGGAGGTTCAAGTCCTCCCAGGCCCACAAATCCGGCGCATCCAGCGCTGCCACAGCGATTCACAGCGATTCACGGCGATCGAGGCGAGATGTCGCAGCTGACCAAGGTGCTCCGGCCCGTCGCGGCGGCGGTCGGCCTCGCCGGCACGGTGCTCGCCGTGGTCAAGCGTCGCCAGGCCAAGCGCGACGCCGACCTGTGGCGGGAGGCCACCTCCGACACATCGCGCTGACCCGTCCGGGCCCGCATACTGGGTACCGCTCCGGGGACGTAGCTCAATTGGCAGAGCACCGCCTTTGCAAGGCGGGGGTTAGGGGTTCGATTCCCCTCGTCTCCACTTCCTGAATATCGCTGTCCGAAGCGCGGGACGATCGTACGTGTGGACCACCTTCCGCCTTCGCCAGCCGAGAGCGCCGATCCGGCCTACTGGCTGGCGACACGGATAGACCTGTGGGGACCCCACTGGGTGACGGGCACGGTGGGTTCGGGATTCGACGCGTACGCCCGGGTCTTCCACCCGCTCGCGGATGGTCCCGGCGCGCCGAGTTGGTCCGATGTCGCCGAAACCAATGGTCGGCGCATGCACGCGGCCGCGCAGTGGGCACCGATCAGCACTTCTTCGCGGTTTGGGAGGGCTGGGGCGGGCTGCACCCCGGAGCGCACAGTCTGCACGCGTTTCGCGGCGAGGGAACCGAGGAGGTGCCCACTGACTTCGTGCCGGCCGAGTGGCAGCTCGACCTGAGCGCGCCGACGTTCTCGCTACCCGGCCGGACCTACCTGCTGTTCGCCGGGCCCGTGCACGAGGCGACGCGCACCGGTCACTGGGTCACTGCCGATTGGTTCGATCCTCAGTCGCCGAGCATCTTCTGGCCGGCCGACCACGCTTGGTGTGTATCGACGGAGATCGACTATGACAGCACCTTGGTCGGTGGAACCTCCGAGCTGATCGCAGAGATCCTCAACGCCCCTGGCCTGGAGGCATGGCCGATCGATCCCGACGCGCCGCGAACGGACGTGCTCAACGATCCGCCGTGATCGGATCGCGTCACTCGATGCAGCTGCGGCCTATCGCGAGGGCGAGCGGGTGCTTCGCGCCGGACGCGCGGTTCGCGGCGAGGTAGCCGACGGCGGCCAGCGCCCGCGCGAGCGGATGTCCGGACAGACCGAGCTTCTGTCGGAGCAGCGCCTTCGCCGCTGCACGGCTCGGCAGGTTCGTCCCGTACGTGCGCTGGATCAGGTGCAGCTCACGGGCGGTCGCGACGGTGCAACGGTGCTGCGCGCGGTGGACGCGCGTGCGCAGCCCGGGTGGAGTGCTGGCCGTGCTGGCAGTGCTGGACGAACTGCTGCTGGGCGCTGGCGTCGCGGCGTGCGGCGAGGCGCTGGCCGGTGAGATCCTGACGACCTGCTCCGAGATCCGCGGGCCCGTCGAGCCCGAATCGGAGCTGACGCCCAGCGCGACGACGGTCGCGATCACGGCCGCCGCGGACGCCACGACGGCCACCACGCGTCCGACCGCGCCGGTGGTGTCCCGGGTGGACCGAATGTCCGTCACGCGCGCAATGTATCCCGCCCGCGGCCGATCAGCGCAGCAGCAGCCAGCGCGTCGCGTCCGGCGAAGTGCGTGGCAGGGACGACGCCGCGGCTGTGGCCAGGTCGATGCGCTCACCCGGCGCATGTTCCGGCGTTGCGGACGCCACGACCCGTCCCGCCGGCGTGCACAGCACAGCTTGCGGCGAGACCGCCCGTAGCGGGGCGATGACGTGCCCCTCGACGGTGGCCACCAGGATGTCCGCGGCGGCGACGCCGACCAGCGTGTCGCCGGCACGCACCGGGACGGCCAGCGTCAGCGAGTACTCGTTCGTGCACAGGTAGTCGACGTACGGGCCGGCGGCGAACGCGCGACCGGTGCGCATCGGCACCGCGTACCAGTCCGCCTCGGTGTAGTCGAAGAACTCGACGGACTGCTCGTCCAGGTTCACCCGCAGCGGGTTGGGCGTGCCGTCCGGGCCGGTGAACCACCAGTCCATCCAGTGCCGGACGTCGCGTAGCAGCCCGGGTGCGCAGATGACACCGGCGCCGGCCAGCCAGCCGCGGTGCTGCTCGAGCAGGTCCTGGATGACCGGGCGCAGCGGATGCAGCGCGCGACGGGCGAGGGACGGGTCGGCGGCGACCGCGGCGAACTGCGCGGCCAGCGGCTCCAGATAGCCGAAGATCGCGTCCAGTTCGTCGAGCGCGCCGGTCAGGTCGTCCAGGGCCGCGGTCACGGGGCGGCGTCCACGTCGTAGATCTCCAGTCGCAGCGCGAGCAGGCGGCGAGTGCCCGCCTGCACGTACCGCTCGGCGAACGACCGCGCCCGGACGTCGTCGTGCGCGCCGATCGCGTCGACCTCGGCACGGCGCAGATCGACCGCCGCGGCCTGCATTTCGGGCGTCACACCGAGCCACACCAGATCGCCCAGCTCGCCGCGCAGCAGCAACTGCTCGCGAGTGAGTCGCGACGACTGGGCCGCCGCCGCGATCTCGACGCTGAGCTGGGCGTCCAGCCGCTCGCACTCCGACGGTGACGCGGCTGCGGCGAGACGGTCGACGATGCGGGCGAGCGACGCGACCTCCTCCGGGATCGCACGCCGCGCGGCCAGCGCGGCCGCCGCGCCGGAGATCGCGAACCGGTGATCACCGAGTTCCCGCAGCGCCTGCGTGGTGAACGAACGCAGGCGGGCGGTGGCGTGCTCGGCGTTGGACGGATCGGGCGCGCGCACGAACGTCCCGCCCGAACGTCCGCGCAGCGTGACGACCAGGCCCTCGCGCCGCAGCGCGGCCAACGCGTCGCGCAGCGTCACCGTCGCGACACCGGCCTGTGCGGCGAGTTCCGCTTCGGGCGGCAACCGGTCGCCGTCGGCGATCAGCCCCATCCGGATCGCCTGGCCCAACCGCCGGGCGATCTGCTCGGCGCGGCTGCCCGGCCCGTCCAGCGTCCCGAGGATGGCGCGCGCGGACGCGGTCGTCAGACCGACACTGCCGCTCGCCCGCTCCGTCACGTGCTGACCCCCATCCGGCCGGCGCCGCGCGGGCGGACGCCGGAGGCCTGAGGCTAAAGGATGATGCGGACGAACGGGACGTCCACCGCTAGGTCACCGGCCTACTTCACCGTCACCGAGAACGTCCCGGTCGCCGACATGCCGTAGCTGTCGGTGATCGCGAGCTGCACGGAGTAGGTGCCGGGTGCGGACCACGCGTGCGTGGCCTTCGCACCGGTCGAGGTGTGCGTGTCCCCCCACGTCCACCGGACGCTGGTGAACTTCGCGCCGGGGAACGGATCGCTTGCCGCCGCGACAGCGAAGGACGTCTTCGTGCCGTGGACGACCGTGCGCTTGCCGGACGCCTTCGGGTGCAGGGTGACGTCGGCGAACAGCGCGCTGCCGTTCGGCGTGCCGACGCCGGTCGGCCCGTCGTAGCCCTTCCCGGCATAGCACTGCGCACGGTTGGCCAGCACGGCACGGCCGGTGCGGCCGAACGCGCAGTCGATCAGGTTGCCCGGCGCCCAGGTGTTCGGCGAGCCGGACGGATAGGTCGACGCGCAGTGGGACGGGCTGTCCCCGTCGCAGGCGCCGTTGCCGCCCCGGGTCACGTCGTACACGCCGTGGTGCGCGCCGAAGTTGCCGTAGAGGTAGAGCGACGGGTACGGCGCGGCGTAGGAGTCGCCCCCGGCCGCCGCCCACATCCCGGCGATCAGCGGGGATGCGAGCGACGTGCCGCCGACGGTCTGCCAGCCGGTCTCGTCGGCCGTGCCGAAGGAGTTGTAGACGTCCAGACCGGTGTCCGGGTCGGCGTCGGCCGCCACGTCCACCGCCGAGCGCTTGCCCGATCGGCAGCCCAGCTTCACGTATCCCGCGACCGACGACTGCCACGAGCGGGCGGACATGTCCGTGCTGCAGCCGCCGCCGCCCGCGCCCAACCCCTCCCTCGCGCGGTAGCCGGCATCGTCGTCGCGCCCGTTGTCGTTCCAGACCGATTCGCCGGCGCGGGTTCCGTCGCTGTTGAGCGTGAGCGCCGTGCCGCCGACGCCGATGACCGTGTTGTAGGCAGCCGGCAGCTCGGGGGAGTTGCCGGACGTCCCGTGCGGGGCGTTCGTGGCGTCCCAGTCGTACCAACCGTCGTCGCCGGCGGACGCCGTGATGATGATGCCCGGGTGGTTGAACGCCGCCGCGTCGGCGGACGTGGACGGGTCGACGAACTCGGGTGCGCCGAACGAGTTGCTGATCTCGGTCGCGCCGAGCCGGGCCGCGGTGTTCTCGGCCGCCTCGAGGTCGGCGTCGCTGTCGCTGGTCGCCTCGACGAGCAGGATCGAGCAGCCGCGGCAGACCGACCGCACGGCCTGGACGTCCAACGCGATCTCGCCGGACCACCCGCTCGTGTCGATCGGCGCCGGGGTGGACGTCCCGTCGGCGCCGTTGACCACGCGGAACGACGTCGCGGTCTCGGCCGGCAGGCCGTAGTGCGCGTCGAACGTGTCGAGGTCCTGCTCGACGTTCGGGTCGTGGAACGCGTCGACGATCGCCACGGTCTGCCCCGTGCCGGTGGTCGGCGTGGTGGGCACGCCGTAGGCCGTGGCCAGGTCGTCGGGCGTGTACCCGCCGGCCGGGCCGAGCGGCGCGCTGTTCGCGGTGCGCACGAGCCGGACGGCATGGGCGCTGTGCGGCGCGACCCGCACCAGGCGCTCGGCCAGGCACGACATCGTCCCGGGCGTCGGGCGCGCGCACACCGGAACGGCGCGGACCCAGCGGACGGTGGACGCCGGCACCCCGACCCGGCCACCGGCGGATGCGGCGGTGGCCGGAACGAGCACGCCCGCCGTCCCCGCAACCACCACCGCGACGATCCCGACCGCACGCGAGCGCAACGGACGACGACGAACGTGCATGGAACCCTCCCCGATCGGACCGCGGCACCGCGGCCGGCACGACATTCGAGCACGCGCCGCCACGAGCGGAAAGCCGAGCACCGCATATGCCGGATATGTCGGCGCCGGATCCGTCGAGCGCACGACCGCGGCCAGGTGCCGGCGCCCGATAGCCTGGACCGGTCATGGATCTTCTCGCCGTCTGGCTCGGCAAACTCACCCTCGCCGCGCTGCGACTGCTCGGACGGCGGGGCAACGCCCTGCCCGGGCTCGTCGTCGAGAAGGTCGTCCCCGGCTTCCTGGCCCGCGCGATGGCGCGGCTGCCCGAGGGCGTCGTCGTGGTGACGGGCACGAACGGCAAGACCACGACCACGAAGATGGTCGCCACCCTGCTCGGCCGCCGCTACCGCGTGCTGACGAACGACACCGGCAGCAACTTCGTCCGCGGCACGATCACCGCGACCGTCGAGCGGGCGGGTTGGACCGGCCGGCTGCCGTACGACATCGCGGTCTTCGAGCTGGACGAGGCGTGGGCGGTGCGCTTCGTCGCGGCCGTGCCGCCGCGGCGCGCGCTGCTGCTCAACGTCATGCGCGACCAGCTCGACCGGTTCGGCGAGATCGACACGACCGCACGGCTGCTGGGCAAGGTCGCGGCCGCCACGACCGGGCACGTCGTGCTGAACCGCGACGACGAGCGGGTCGCGGCGCTGGCGAGCGAGACGCGTGCCCAGGTCAGCTACTACGGCGTCGTGCCGGAACTGCGACCGGCGTTCCCGACCGACGAGGAGCTCTACGGCGGCGAGATCACCGTCGCGCAGCAGCCCGCGGTCGTGGAGCTGACCCGGCTGCCCAGCCGCACCGAACCGCGCATCGGCCTGCGTATCAACAGCACGGCTGTAGATGTCACGCTGCGCGCCGAGGGCCCGCACAACGCGCAGAACGCCGCGGGCGCGGCCGCGCTCGCGCTGACCTGCGGTCTCACCGAGAACGAGATCGCCGCCGGGCTCGAACTCGTCTCGCCGGCCTTCGGGCGCGGGCAGCGCTTCGACGTCGACGGCCGCAACGTCGTGTTGCAACTGGTGAAGAACCCGGCCGGGTTCCGGCAGACGCTGCACACGCTCGACGACGCGACCGCCGACGTCGCCGTCGTGGTGATCAACGACGACTACGCGGACGGGCGCGACGTGTCGTGGCTGTGGGACGTCGACTTCTCCGCACTGCCCAGGGCGGTGGCCCAGGTGCGGACGTCCGGCACGCGCGCGGCCGACATGGCGGTGCGGCTGCGCTACGACGACGTCCCGGTCATCGCGGTCGAACCCGATCCGGAGAAGGCGGTGCGCCAGGCCGTCGAGTCGGTCCCGGCCGGCGGGCAGGTCGTCGTCTTCAGCACCTACACGGCGATGTGGGCGCTGCACGCCGTGCTGCAGCGCATCGGGAGCGCGACATGACGATCACGCTGGTGCACCTGTACCCCCGCGAGATGAACATCTACGGCGACACCGGCAACGTCGTCGTCCTGCGCCGCCGACTGGAGTGGCGCCACCGGGACGTCCGCGTCGTCCCGGTCAGCGTCGGCGACCCGATCCCGACCGACGCCGACATCGTGCTCGGCGGCGGCGGACAGGACGCCGCGCAGGGCGAGATCGGCGCGGACTTCGCCCGCCGCGGCCCCGAACTGCGCGCGATGGCCGACGACGGCGTGGTGATGCTCGCGATCTGCGGCAGCTACCAGATGCTCGGCCACGAGTTCGTCACCCAGGACGGCCATCGCATCGCCGGCGTCGGCGTGCTGGACGTGACCACGCACGGCGAGGCCGAGCGGCTGATCGGCAACAACTGGGTCGACACCCCGGACGCCGGACGCCTCGTCGGCTACGAGAACCACTCCGGGCTGACCGAACTCGGGCCCGGCGTGCGCCCGCTCGGCACGACCGAGCCCGGGCGCGGCAACAACGGCCGCGACCGTACCGAGGGCGCAGTGCGTGACAACGTCATCGGGACGTACCTGCACGGCCCGGTGCTCGCGAAGAGCCCCCGCTTCGCCGACGACCTGCTGCGGCGCGCGCTGCGCCGCCGCGGTGCCGACGACGAACTCGAACCGCTGGACGACGCGCTCGCCGAGCAGGCGGCCAAGGTCGCGGTCACCCGGCCGCGCTGAACGCGGCCAGGCACCACGTGCCTGCGCCGCTCAGGTTCCGGGCGGCGGCGTGATCGGCTGGGGCGGCGGCGCCTGATCGTTGCTGCTCGTCAGCTTCTTCGCGGCGACGGCCGCGATCGCGCCACCGGCGGCGAGCAGGCCGACGACCTTCAGCGCCCGGTGCTTCTTCTTCGGCTTCGGCGTCTTGCCGGTGCGCTCCTGCGCCAGCTCGCTGAGCTCGTAGGCCAGATCGACCACTCGCTGCTGTGCCTTCGCAGCGACCTCGTCCGCCTTCTTGCCGGCCTTCTTCCCGGCCTTCTTGCGGGCCTGCTCCGCGCGCTTGCGGGCGTCCTTGCTCGCCTGCGCCGCGCGCTTCTGCGCCTGCGCGTAGGCCTTCTTGCCCTTCGTGCCGGCGGTCTTGCGGCTCTGCTCGACGGCGTCGTCGAGACGTCCGAGCGCGCTGTCGAGCGCGGCGGTCACGGTCGGTGCCCACGCCTTCTCGGTGGCCGCGGCGCGCTGGCGGATCGTGTCGGCGGTCGCGGCCGCGAGGACACGTCCGTGGTGGCCCAGTTCCTTGCCCTGCTGGTTCAGCACGCTGCCGGCCTTGGCGGCGGCGTCCTGGACCTGGCTCTGCACGCGGTCCTGCACGTCGGTGCGGTTCATCGACTCCCCCTCGGTAGTACTCGCCGACCGAGGTACCCCGATTCCGTGCCGGGCTACCGTTCCCGCCCCCGTGGCAGGATGGCGGGGTTCGCCTTCGTAGCGGATCCTCCGTAGCGCTCCAGAATCGGGAATCGAGAATCGTGTCTGCGACCCAGATCGCCACCCTGCACACCAGCGCCGGGGATATCCGGCTGCAGTTGTTCGGCAACCACGCGCCCAAGACCGTCAAGAACTTCGTCGAGCTCGCCGAGGGTTCGCGCGAGTGGACGCACCCGGGCACCCGCAAGAAGACGAACGACCCGCTCTACAACGGCACGGTCTTCCACCGGGTCATCGCGAACTTCATGATCCAGGGCGGCGACCCGCTCGGTGAGGGCTACGGCGACCCGGGTTACAAGTTCGCCGACGAGTTCCACCCGGAGCTCAGCTTCGACCGTCCGTACCTGCTGGCGATGGCGAACTCGGGCCCGAACACCAACGGCTCGCAGTTCTTCATCACCGTCGCGCCCACGCCGCACCTGAACCGCCGGCACACGATCTTCGGCGAGGTCGCTGACGCCGACAGCCGTGCCGTCGTCGACTCGATCGCCACGACCGCGACCGGCCGCAACGACCGTCCGGTCACGCCGATCACGATCGAGTCGGTGACGATCGAGGCGGCCGAATAACCCTGTCGGCGAAAGGGACGGCGAAAGGGGCGAGGTGACCGGTCCGGCCGCGGACCAGCAGCACGCTGCTGAGCTGCCACGCTGCTACCGGCACCCCAACCGCGAGGCCGGCGTGCGGTGCACCCGCTGCGACCGGCCCATCTGCCCGGACTGCATGCGCCCGGCAGCGGTCGGCTTCCACTGTCCCGACGACGTCGCGCTCGGCCGCCGCACGACCCGTCCGGCCCGGACGGCCGTCGGCGGCCGGCTGCGCACCGCACCGCCGTACGTCACCGTGGCGCTGATCGCGGCGAACGTCGTGATCTATCTGATCACCGGGCTGCAGTCGCCGGCCGGGATCGACAACCCCACGGCGTCGGGCCTGCACACGCTGTTCTACGACTGGCAGCT
>Ga0164242_10010269_pt1 | contig 10042 bp, 7 predicted proteins | sample OricomgcompostMG_FD_108783 | JGI IMG/M metagenome (GOLD analysis project Ga0164242, IMG submission 108783) | Miracle-Growth compost microbial communities from Emeryville, California, USA - Original compost - Miracle growth compost (MG) ... | reverse complement strand
CAGGACGGGTTGCGCGTGCTGCAGATGCGTGCGCCCTGGCATGATCGCGGCGGCGTTGGCCTCGGCCTGCGACGCGAGCGCATCGATGAGATCGAGCACGAGCCGAGCGAGCCGTTCGGAGTGATCGCGGAGGAAGAGCCGCACGAGCGTGGCGATCTGGTCGTTTCGGCTCCTTCCCGCCCGCAGCTTGCCGCCGAGTTCGGAGCCGGCGCGATCGACGAGGCCGCGCTCGAGGGCCGAGTGCACGTCTTCATCGGATGCCTGCGGTGCGAACGCCCCCGAGCGCACGTCGACCAGGAGGGAGTCGAGCGCAGCCGACATCGCCTCCAACTCGCCCGCACTCAGGTAGCCGGCGGCAGCGAGCGCTTTGGCGTGCGCCTGCGAGCCTGCGATGTCGTACTCGGCAAGGCGCCAGTCGAACTGCGTGGAGCGGCTGAGCTCGGTCAGCTCGGGAGACGGCCCACCGGCGAAGCGTCCGCCCCAGAGAACGCCGGCCTCACCCGCCCGATTGCCGGACGTGGCGCGAGTCGCCTGCCGCTCGCCTGCTTCCCGGTCGGATTCGTCAGTCATGCTGCGTTCTTCTCCAGGAGCCACACCAGCAACGCCTTCTGCGCATGCAGGCGATTCTCCGCCTCGTTCCAGATCGCACTCTGCGGCCCGTCGATCACGGCCGGGTCGACCTCATAGCCGCGATCGGCCGGAAGGCAGTGCAGGAAGATCGCGTTCGGCTTCGCCAGCTCCATCAACTCGGGTGTCACCTTGTAGCTGCCCATGGCCGCGATGCGGTGGGCCTTCTCTTCTTCCTTGCCCATCGAGACCCAGGTGTCGGTCACGACGACATCGGCTCCCGCCACAGCCTCGAACGGATCCGTGTAGAGCGTGACCGAACCTCCGGTTCCTGCCGCGATGGCATCCGCGTCGGAGACCACGCCGCCGTTCGGTGCGAACTCGTCGGGCGATGCCACCCGCACGTTCATGCCGGCCACCGCCCCGGCAAGGAGATAGGACTGAGCCATGTTGCTCGCCCCGTCGCCGAGGAAGGTGACCGTGAGACCGGAGAGCGAGCCGAACGAATCGCGGATGGTGAGCAGATCGGCCAGGAGCTGGCAGGGGTGGAAGTCGTCGGAGAGCGCGTTGACGACGGGGACGGTCGTGCCTGCCGCCATCTCCTCCAACCCAGACTGCGCGTACGTACGCCACACGATCGCGGAGACCATCCGTTCCAGCACCCTGGCCGTGTCGGACGGCGTCTCCTTTCCGCCCAGCTGGCTGTTGGCCGTGCTGATGATCAGCGGAATGCCGCCCAGGTCGGCGATGCCGACTGCGAACGAGACCCTGGTGCGGGTGGAGGACTTGTCGAAGATGACGGCGACGGTCTGCGGGCCGGCGAGCGGCTTGCTACCCCAGCGGTCCTCCCGGATGCGCGCTGCGAGGTCGAGGATCTCGGATTGCTCCGCGGCCGTGAGGTCGTCGTCGCGCAGAAAATGGCGGGTCACGAATGAGACTCCTGTTGCTGGGGGTCGAGCGGCTCGGGATCGAGCGGCTGAGGGTCGAGCGGCCGGGCGTCGAGGTCGGCGAGCGCGGCGCGGAAACGCCGATCGAACTCGGCGACCTCGCCATCGCCGATGATGAGCGGTGGGGCGAGCCGGATGCTGAACTCGTTGGGCGCATTGACGATGAGGCCGTTGCGCAGGGCAGCGGCCGTGAGACGTTCGGCGACCGGCTCGGACAAGCCGATCCCGACGAGGAGCCCCTCTCCCCTGACCTCGGCCAGCAGAGGAGAGTCGATCGCGTGCAGCACCTCACGCAGCTGGACGCCACGCGCCCTGGCGTTGTCCACGAGCCCCGCGCGTTCGATCTCCTCGAGCACGGCGCCGGCCACGGCCGTGGCAAGGGGGTTGCCGCCGAACGTGCTCCCGTGCTGACCACGGCTGAAGAGCTCGGATGCCGCACCGAACGTGACGAGAGCACCGATCGGGACACCCCCCGCCATGCCCTTCGCGATCGTGATCGCGTCGGGAACGATGCCGGCATGCTGATAGCCGAACCACGCTCCGGTGCGCCCCACGCCGGTCTGGATCTCGTCGAGGATCAGCAGCGCACCGTGACGTTCGGTCAGCTCGCGTGCCGCGGCGAGGTATCCGTCGGGGAGATCGATGACCCCGGCCTCGCCCTTGATGGGCTCGACGAAGAGGGCGGCGACCCTGTCGTCGATCGCGGCCTCCAACGCGGCAATGGTCGAGTCGATGTGTTCGACGCCCGGAATCATGGGCTCGAACGGTTCACGCATGTGCGGCTTGCCGGTGAGGGCGAGCGAACCCATGGTCCGGCCGTGGAAGCTGTTGTTCAGTGCCAGGATGCGCGTGCGTGCGTCACGTGAGTTCAGCCTCGCGAGCTTGAAGGCGGCCTCGTTCGCTTCGGTCCCTGAGTTGGCGAAGTACACCCTGCCGCTCGTCCCTGCCCCCGTGATGCGGAGGAGACGCTGTGCCAGTGCCACCTGCGGTGGCGTGGCGAAGTAGTTCGAGACATGCACGAGCTTGGCGGCCTGGGCGGAAAGGGCATCCATGAGCACCGGATGCGCGTGCCCGAGAGCGTTCACGGCGATGCCCGCCAGAAAGTCCAGGTACTCGTTGCCGTCGACGTCCCACACGTAGGCGCCTCGCCCGCGTTCGAGCATGACGGCGGGGACCGCGAGGGACCCCATCATGACGTCGCCGAACGTCTGGTGCCAGTCCTGTTCGGTGCTCGTGCTGCTCGATGTGACCGTCACGCGGTCACCTCCGTTCCGCTGCCGCTGGTGGTGAAGAGTTCGAAGAGCAGGGAGTGCTCGTCGCGACCGTCGATGACCGCCGCCTTGGGCACGCCTGCCTCTACCGCGTGGAGGCACGCCGCCATCTTCGGGATCATGCCTGCGTCGAGCGTCGGCAGCAGGTCGCGCAGCTCGCCCGCGGCGATCGTGGAGATGAGAGAGTCGCGGTCCGGCCAGTCCCGGTAGAGACCAGGCACGTTCGTGAGGATCACGAGCTTGCGAGCACGAAGCGCGATGGCCAGAGCGGATGCTGCGGCATCCGCGTTCACGTTCAAGGTGCGCCCGGGCACGTCTGCGTCGAGGGCGATCGAAGAGACCACGGGCACGCGTCCCGCGTGCAACTCCGCCAGAACGCCCTCGGGATTGACGCCGACGACGTCGCCGACGAGTCCGAGGTCGACGGGTTCGCCGTCGATGAGCTCCATGCGCACCCTGCCCTCGAACAAGCGCGCGTCTTCGCCCGAGATGCCGGACGCGAGCGCACCGTGCCGGTTGATGTGGCCAACGATGTCTCTGCTGATCTGCCCCGTGAGCACCATGCGCACGACCTCCATGGCTTCCGGGCTGGTGACCCGGTAGCCGGCACGGAACTCGCTGACGATGCCGAGGCGATCGAGCATGGCTGAGATCTGCGGGCCTCCGCCGTGCACGACGACCGGCCGGATGCCCGCGAAACGCAGGAAGGCGATGTCGTCGGCGAACGCGCGAACGAGCCGTTCGTCGACCATGGCGTTGCCGCCGAACTTGATGACGATCGTCTCGCCGTGGAAGGCCTTCAGCCACGGCAACGCCTCGATGAGCACGGCGGCCTTGGCGCTGTGGTGGCCGATCAGAGGGAGCGGCTGAGGTTCGGTGTTCGCGGGATCCGTCATGGCGTGAGTCACTAGCTCGAGTAGGCGCTGTTCTCGTGCACGTAGTCGTGCGTGAGGTCGTTCGTGAGGATCGTGGCTGCGACGTCTCCGGCGCGCAGGTCGATGACGACGGAGGTCGCTCGTGGACTGAGGTCGACGAGATCCCGGGGTTCGTCCGGCTCTCCGGCCGTGCAGACCTGGATGCCGTTGATGGCGACGTCGATGCCGTACGGGTCGAATTGCGCGTCGGTGGTTCCCACCGCCGCGAGAACCCGGCCCCAGTTCGCATCCTGACCGAAGATGGCCGCCTTGAACAGGTTGCTGCGCGAGACGGCCCTCGCGACGTTCACGGCGTCATCGTCGGTCGCCGCGTGGACGACCTCGATGGCGATGTCATGCGCTGCGCCCTCGGCATCGCCCTGCAGCTGCAGCGCGAGGTCATGGCAGAGGTCGGTCAAGGCGAGTGCGAACTCGTCGGCTGTAGGGGTGACGCCCGAGGCGCCAGAGGCCATCAGCACCACCGTGTCGTTCGTGGACATGCATCCGTCGGAGTCCAGCCGGTCGAAGGTGACACGTGTGGCGGAGCGGAGGGCGCCGTCGAGCACCGCCGAATCGAGGGCGGCATCTGTGGTGAGGACGACCAGCATGGTGGCGAGCCCGGGCGCGAGCATCCCTGCGCCCTTGGCCATTCCCCCGATCGACCAGCCGTCTCCTGCCACGTGCGCCTGCTTCGGATGCGTGTCGGTCGTCATGATCGCCTGCGCGGCCGCGAGACCGCCTGCCTCTCCCTCGTCGAGCGAGAGCGCCGCTGCTGCCACTCCGCCGATGACGGCCTCGCGGTTCAGCTGCTCGCCGATGAGCCCGGTCGAGCACACGACCACATCGCCAGCGGAGACCCCGAGATGCTCGGCGGCCGATTCGGCGGTGGCGTGAGATGTCTGGAATCCCTCGGCACCGGTGTAGCAGTTGGCTCCGCCGGAGTTGAGCACCACAGCCGACACGACGCCGTCGGCAGCCGTCCGTTCGCTCCACAGCACCGGGTTCGCCTTGCAGCGATTGGAGGTGAACACCGCAGCAGCGTTCTGCAGCGGTCCCAGGTTGCGGACGACGGCGAGGTCGAGACCGCCGCTCGACTTGAGGCCCGCCGCGACTCCCGTGGCGGCGAATCCTGCTGGTGCCGTGATGCTCACGGTGCGACTCCGTTCACGCTGAGGCCGGTGGTCTCCGGCAGACCGAGCGCGATGTTCGCGCACTGGATGGCAGCACCCGCCGTGCCCTTCACGAGATTGTCGACGGCGATGACCGAGACCACGCGATTCGCCGCGGAGTCGACGGCGATGCCGATGAGCGCGGTGTTGGCGCCGAGCACGTCGGAAGTGCGCGGAAACTTGCCGGCGGGCAGCACCTGCACGAAGGGCTCGCCGGCGTAGGCATCCGTCCAGGCCGCCCTGACCTCCTCGACCGACACACCGGGCCGTAGCGGAGCGGACACCGTCGCCAGGATGCCTCGCGCCATCGGCACGAGCACGGGAGTGAACGAGATGGCCGGGTCCACTCCGCCTGCCGCCCGCAGGTTCTGCAGGATCTCGGGGATGTGCCTGTGCGTCCCGCCGACTCCGTAGGGGACCGCGTTGCCGAGCAGCTCGGAGGCGAGATAGGTGGTCTTGAGGTTCTTGCCTGCACCGCTCGGCCCTACGGCAAGCACGGCGACGATGCCCTTCTCGTCGACGATGCCGGCCGCGACGCCGGGAGCGATCGCGAGGGAGACCGAACTGGCGTTGCAGCCCGGCGCGGCGATACGGGTGACGCCGGCGAGGGCATCCCGCTGCTTGCCGTCGACCGTGGGGAGTTCCGGAACGCCGTATGGCCACGCGCCTGCGTAGTCACCGCCGTAGAACGCGTTCCACTCCGCCTCCGAGGTCAGCCGGTGGTCGGCGCCGCAGTCGACGACGAGCACGTCGTCGCCGAGCTGAGCGCTGATGGCTCCGGAAGCCCCGTGCGGGAGGGCGAGGAACACGACGTCGTGACCGGCGAGGGTCTCGGCATCCGTCTCCTGCAGCGTGAGGTGAGCGAGGGAACGCAGGTGCGGCTGATGATCGATGAGCAGTGAGCCGGCATTGGAGCCTGCGGTCACCGTGCGGATGTCGAACGAGGGATGGTCGGCCAGGAGGCGGAGAACCTCTCCCCCTGCGTAGCCCGAGGCGCCGGCGACGGCAACCGAATAGGACATGTCTCTACCTTATTGGCGACTGAGCCGAGAGTCGTGCGAGCTTGCTCGCATGACCGAGGCGATGGAGTCAGTGAGTGGCGAAGCCAGAATTGGAGTGTACGGACGGTGGTCGGCACGGCGACGCCCACGGCAGACCGCGAGTCGCGGCCCAGTACGCGTCGCCTAGCTTCGGCGCCCCTCCAGACGTCGGCGCTCGGCACGGGTCGAGAAGACCTGTGCGATCAGAGTGCGCCGAACGTGAGACATGACGGTCAGCTTAGCGGCCGCGCACCGGATGACGCGAATCGAGGGCCGTCCAGCGCCGAGGGCGGCTGGCAAGAAGTGTCCGTTCCGGTCGTTCGCGGCCCACGCTGCAGGCGCGAACGACCGGAACGGACACGACTTGCGTGGAGCTACTCGCGCAGCGCCGCGCCGAAGCGCTGCCCCGCCAGCGCGGCGCCGGCGAGCTTCGCCTCGGACGCCTCCCCCGCCGTGAGGGTGCGGTCGGGGGCACGGAAGCGCAGGGCGAACGTCAGGCTCTTGCTGCCGTTCGGAACGCCCTGACCGCGATAGTCGTCCACCACGTGCGCGGCCTCCAGCAGATCACCGGCGCCTTCCACCACGGCGGCGAGCACGTCGGCCGCTGGCACCCCCTCGTCGACGACGAGAGACAGATCCTGTGTCGCAGCGGGGAACGACGAGATGGGCTTGACGTCGATATCGCGGCCGGCTGCGGCGAGCAGCCGGTCCAGGTCGAGCTCGAGCAGGCCGACCACGCGCGGAAGGTCCCAGTCCTCGGCCACCTCGGGCAGCAGCTCACCTGCGTATCCGACCGCCTCGCCGTCGAGGAGGACCTCTGCCGTTCGACCAGGATGGAGCGCCTTGTGCGACCCTTGGCGCACACTCAGGGGGACGCCCAACGCCGTACCCACCGTGCGAACCGCAACGAGGGCATCCGCGATTCCGGCGGGAACCGCGGCGACGCCCGGCTGCTTCACCGTCGAGTCACCGGTGAAGAGTGCGCCGAACATGCGCGGCTGCGCCGGGATGCCGTTCTCGAGTCGAGCGAGCACGCCCGGTTCGGGAAGCGCGGCACCCGGTGGCAGCTCGGCCGTTCCCTGCACGGGTCCGTCAGGACGGAAGACGAGTCCGATCTCGAACAGGGCGAGGTCGGTCAGGCCGCGGGAGAGGTTGCGCTTTGCGGTCTCGAGAAGCCCGGGAAGCAGCGAGGCCCGTAGCAGCGGGACCGACGCATCGAGGGCATTCGCGAGCCGAACCGATGGCACTGCTTCGTGCAGCGGCGATCCGAACAGATCGTTCTGCGCCTGGGTCACGAACGGGTAGACGAGCACCTCGGTCAGGCCGCTCGCGGCGAGCGCCGTGGCCACCTGCCTGCGCAAGTGCTGGTCGCGCGTGAGCCCACGGCCGGGAGGTGCGACGGGGAGCACGGAGGGAATGCGGTCGTACCCGACGATACGGGCGACCTCCTCCGCGAGGTCGGCTTCGTCCTCGAGATCGGGGCGCCAGCTGGGCGGGGTGACGAGCAGGCCGTCATCCGTTGACTCGATCTCCCCGCCGATCTCGGCGAGCGTGGAGCGCACCTCGTCGTCGGAGAACTCCACGCCGACGAGCGTGCTGACGAACCCGTGCGGGAGGAGGATCGGTGTTCCGGACCGCGACTCCGCGCGCGTCGAGCCGAGGCCGTCTGCGCGGCCTCCGCCGAGTTGCTCGAGCAGTTGAACCACCCTGGCCGCCGCAGCGCGTGCGACCTGCGGGTCGACGCCACGCTCGAAGCGACGAGATGCCTCACTGGGCAGCTTGTGTCTGCGGGCCGTGCGGGCGATCGAGACCGGGTCGAAACCCGCGGCCTCGATGAGCACGTCGGTGGTCGACTCGCTCACTTCCGTGCTCGCCCCGCCCATCACACCGGCGAGGCCGATGGGACCCGTCTCGTCGGTGATGAGGAGGTCTTCGGGGTCGAGGTTCCTGGTCTGTCCGTCGAGCGTGCGCAGCGTCTCCCCCGGCTTGGCCCTGCGGACCGTGATGCCGCCGTGGAGCTTGTCGAGATCGTAGGCGTGGATCGGCTGCCCGAGCTCGAGCATCACGTAGTTGGTGATGTCGACGATGAGCGAGACCGAACGGATGCCTGCGAGCACGAGCCGCGCGATCATCCATGCCGGCGTAGGCGCGCCAGGGTCGACGCCGCGGACGACCCGCGTGACGAAGACGGCGGCGCCCACCCGGCCGCGGATCGGCGCCTCGTCGTCGATCACGACGGGGAATCCCTCGCCATCGGCGGGCTCGACGGCAGCGGCCGGATCGCGGAACGCCGCCTTCGTGGAGTGCGCATACTCTCGTGCGATCCCACGGATCGACAGCGCGTAGCCGCGGTCGGGCGTGACGTTCACCTCGACGGCCGCGTCATCGAGACCGAGCAGCGCGATGGCATCCGTGCCGACCGGCTCGTCGATCCCGAGTTCGGCGAGCCGCAGGATGCCGTCGTGCTCGTCCCCGAGACCGAGCTCGCGCGCCGAGGCGATCATGCCGTCGGACACGTGTCCGTAGGTCTTGCGCGCTGCGATCGGGAAGGGGCCGGGCAGCACGGATCCCGGCAATGTCACCACCACCTTGTCGCCAGGGAAGAAGTTGCGCGCGCCGCAGACGATCCCGTGGACGGCCTCGCCCCCGTCCGCCGCCTTCTCGCCGTCCGGCGCGACGCGCACCTGGCACCAGCGGATGGTCTTGCCGTTGGTCTGCGGCTCCTCGACGAAATCGAGGACTTCGCCGACGACGACGGGACCTGAGATCTCGAAGCGGTGGATGTCTTCCTCTTCGAGTCCGACCTTCACGAGCGCGGCGTGCACGTCTTCCGGGGTCGAACCCGGGATGACGTCGACGTACTCGGCAAGCCAACTGAGGGGAATTCGCATGCCCTTAAACCACCATTCCGAACTGCTGTGAGAAGCGGATGTCTCCCTCGATCATGTCGCGCATGTCGCCCAGCCCGTTCCGGAACTGCAGCGTGCGCTCGATGCCCATGCCGAACGCGAAGCCGCTGTAGACGTCGGGGTCGATGCCCGCTGACCGCAGCACATTGCGGTTCACCATGCCGCAGCCGCCCCACTCGATCCACCGCGGGCCGCCCTTGGCCCCCGGATGCCAGACATCCATCTCGGCGCTCGGCTCTGTGAAGGGGAAGTAGTTGGGACGCAGGCGGATCTTCGCCTCGTCACCGAACATGGCCCTGGCGAAGTGCTCGAGAGTTCCGCGCAGATGCGCCATGGTCAGGCCCTTGTCGACGGCGATGCCCTCGACCTGGCTGAACACCGGGGTGTGGGTCGAGTCGAGCTCGTCCGTGCGGTAGACCCGGCCCGGGGCGACCACGTAGACCGGAAGCTCACGCTCCAGAAGTGCGCGCACCTGCACGGGCGAGGTGTGGGTGCGCAGCACGAGATGTGCCTCGGGCGGCTCCACGAAGAACGTGTCCTGCAGCGCTCGGGCGGGGTGATCAGGGGCGAAGTTCAACGCGTCGAAGTTGAACCACTCGCTCTCCAGCTCCGGCCCTTCCGCGACCTCCCACCCCATGCCGACGAAGATGTCGGCGATGCGCTCTTGGAGGAGGGAGAGCGGATGCCGCGCCCCGACACGTCCGGGCAGCGCCACCTCCGTGACATCGACGGCCTCGTCGGCGAGACGCTGTGCGTTCTCCTCAGCCGCCAGCACAGCCTCGCGCTCGGCGAAGGCCCGGTTGACCTCTCCCCTCGCCTGCCCGACCAGCTTGCCGAGCGCGGCCTTCTGGTCGTTCGGCACAGTGCGGAGGGAAGCGTTGAGCCTGGCGAGCGGGGAATGCTCGCCGGAGTGCTCCGAGCGGGCCGCCTTGAGTCCCGCGATGTCGGTGGCGGCATCGACGGCGGCCAGGGCCGCGTCGACCGCCGATCGCACCGCGGACTCGGTGATCTCGATGGGTTCTGGCACGAGCACCAAGTTTACGCAGCGCACGAGGCGCGATCGTCCCGCGTCGTCCAGTCCCGCGTCGTCCAGTCCCGCGTCGTCCAGCAGCAGGGTCACACGCTCGTGATCGCTCCGTGGACGCCGAGACGTGAGAGCCTGCTCACTCGGCGACGCCGGGCTGCGCGCCGACGATGATCGACTCGACCATCTCGTCGACGGCGT
>Ga0164242_10010268_pt1 | contig 10043 bp, 14 predicted proteins | sample OricomgcompostMG_FD_108783 | JGI IMG/M metagenome (GOLD analysis project Ga0164242, IMG submission 108783) | Miracle-Growth compost microbial communities from Emeryville, California, USA - Original compost - Miracle growth compost (MG) ... | reverse complement strand
GTTCAGGGTCAACCGGCCGCCGGAGTCGGTCACGTAAACGCACTGTGCGCCATAGGTTTCCATCAGCTTGGCCTGTTCGGCGAGCTGCTCGGGTTCGGCCATATGCGACATCATCAGGAACCCGGAGACGTCCATGCCGAGTTCGCGGGCCTTGCCGATGTGCTGGGCGGAGACGTCGGCCTCGGTGCAGTGGGTGGCGACGCGGACCGAGCGGACGCCGAGCCGGTAGGCCTGCTCGAGATGGTCGATGGTGCCGATGCCGGGCAGCAGCAGGGTCGTCAGCCGGGCGTGGGTGAGGTTGGCGGCCGCGGCCTCGATCCACTCCCAGTCGGTATTGCTGCCGGGGCCGTAGTTCAGGCTGCCGCCGGCGAGCCCGTCCCCGTGGGCGACCTCGACGGCGTCGACTCCCGCCGCGTCCAGCGCCGCCACGATCGCGCCGACGTCGTCGGGAGTGATGCGGTGGCGTACGGCGTGCATACCGTCGCGGAGCGTGACGTCTTGGATGAACAGTTGCGTGGTCATCGCGAGGCTCCCTGTTCTGCCGGGGCGGCGATCGTGTCGGCGACCGATTCGGCATAGCGCATCGCCGCGGAGGTCATGATGTCGAGATTTCCCGCGTAGGCGGGCAGATAGTGCGCCGCACCCTCCACTTCCAGGAAGACGCTCACCTGGTGCGTCGGCGCCGGACCGCCGTCGGCGTGCTGCAGGGTGTGCACCGGCTGGTCCGCCGGTATCGGGGTGATCTGGATCTGCTGTTTGAGCCGGTAGCCCGGCACATAGGTGGCGACCCGCGCGATCATCTGCTCGATCGATGCGCGAATCGCCTTCTGCGTAGCGGCGTCCGGCGCCGTGGTCAGACAGAGCACGGTGTCACGCATGATCATCGGCGGTTCGGCCGGATTGAGGACGATGATCGCCTTGCCCCGGCGGGCCCCGCCCACGGTCTCCACCGCGTGCGCGGTGGTCTCGGTGAACTCGTCGATATTGGCCCGCGTCCCCGGGCCGGCGGACTTCGAGGCGATCGACGCGACGATCTCGGCGTAGGCGACCGGTGCGACGCGCGAGACGGCGGCGACGATCGGGATGGTGGCCTGCCCGCCGCAGGTGACCATGTTGACGTCGGTCGCGTGCCGGTGTTCGTCCAGATTCACCGCCGGGACGACGAAGGGCCCCAGCGCGGCCGGAGTGAGATCGACGAGGCGTTTGCCGAGCGGCTCGAGGACCGCCGCGTGGGCCGCGTGCGCCTTGGCCGAGGTCGCGTCGAAGATCACCTCGATCTCGTCGAAGTTCGGCAATCGCAACAGCCCCTGCACACCTTCGGAGGTGGTGGGCACGCCCAGCCGCCGGGCCCGGGCGAGACCGTCGGATTCCGGATCGATGCCGACCATCGCGCCCATTTCCAGCACGGTCGAATGCCGGATGACCTTGATCATCAGATCGGTGCCGATATTGCCCGATCCGATGACGGCCACCTTGACGGCGCCACGTTCGTCGCTCATGGTTGTCACTCCTCGATGAAGACGGCGGTCACCGAGCCGAGCCCGGAGATCTCGGCCGTGACGGTTGCGGGGGCGGTGATCGGGGCCATCGGGCCGAGCGCGCCGGACAGGATCACCTGGCCCGCACGCAGCGGTTCGCCGAATTCGCGGGCGGTGCGCGCCAGCCATGCCAGCGCGTGCAGCGGGTCGCCGAGGCAGGCCGCTCCGGTCCCGGTGGACACCTCGACGCCGTCGATGGACATGGTCATCCGTGCCGATACGGGTTCGAACTCGTCGAGGGTGCGGCGCTGCGATCCGAGGACGAACAGTCCGCTGGAGCCGTTGTCGGCGACGGTATCGCCGAAGGTGATGTCCCAGTCGGCAATTCGGCTGTCGACGATTTCCAGCGCGGCCGCGGCGTAGTCGACCGCGGCGCGCACCTGGTCGTCGTCGAGTGGACCGTCGGCGAGGTCGTGAGCGAGCACGAACGCGACCTCGGCTTCGGCCTTCGGTTGCAGCAGACGGCTCGCGGGAATGGGCGTGTCCTGCCGGAAGCGCATGTCGTCGAACAGGACACCGAAATCGGGTTGGTCGACACCGAGTTGCTGCTGCACCGCCGGTGAGGTCAGCCCGATCTTGCGGCCGACGATCGTGGCGCCCGCCGCGACCCGTTCGGCGGTCGACTGCGCCTGCACCGCGTAGGCGGCGGTCACGTCGTCGGTCCCGATCAGGTCGCGCACGGGGCGGCAGGGGGTGGCGGTTCGCGCCGCGGTGCTGAGCCGTTGTGCCGCGGCGGTCGTCGCCGCGGTGGTTCGGTCGTCGAGTCGTGAGGTCGGCATCCAAGGTCCTGGCGTAGTAGGTGAAGGGGGAGCCTTCACTGTCGCGGCGGAGCGCAGTGCCGCACCAGCATTTCGTTCCACTGAGCGGAACGCCGGGTAAGCTCGGCCGGGTGAGTACGGCGGAGTCGGCGAGGATCGGCGCACGGCCGGTCGACGGGTCGACCGTGCTGGGCAAGGTGATGGCCGTGCTCGAATCGTTCTCGATCGACGACGGCGTCCTGAGTCTGGCCGAGATCGGCCGGCGCACCGGGATGCCGAAGGGGACCCTGCACCGGGTCCTCGCGGATATGGTCACCGTCCGGCTGCTGGAACGGACCGAGATCGGCTATCGCCTCGGCGGCCACCTGTTCGAACTCGGAATGCGCGCCTCCGTCGAGCGTAGTCTGCTCGAGGTCGCGATCCCGTTCCTCGAGGAACTGAACGCCCGCATCCACGAGACCGTGCATCTGGGCGTCCTCGACGGTACGGACGTGGTGTATCTGACCAAGATCGGCGGGCGGCGCCAGGCGAGTGCGCCGTCGCGGATCGGAGGCCGAATGCCGGTGCACTGCACGGCGATCGGGAAAACGCTGCTCGCTCATGCGGATCGGTCACTGCGCGACCGCGTGCTGAGCGGCCCGCTGCCCGCCCACACTCCACGCACGATCGTGCTGCCCGGCACGTTGCGCACGCAACTCGACCGGATCGCCGCCGAGGGCGTGGCCTACGAATTCGAGGAATCGGCACCGGGTTTGGTGTGTGTGGCGGCGCCGGTGCGTGAGGCCGACACCGTGGTCGCGGCCATCAGCATCGCCGGCGCGTCACACCGATTCCACCCGGAGAGTCACGTGGCATCGGTGCGGGCGGCCGCGGACGGCATCGGCGCGACCCTCACCCGCCGCGCACGAATGCTGGCGTCCCCGGGTAGCTGATCGCTCCGGCGGCAGCTGTGCCGAAGCGGTGTCGGTCAGTCGCCGCGGTTCTTCTGCAGACGTGCGATCTCGTCGCCCCAGACCGATTGCGATCCGGCATCGCCGACCCGGTAGGTCTGCACGATCGAGGCGACGGCGACGACCACGGCGAAGACGGCGACGGTCACCGTGATCAGGGTGCGGAGATCGGCGCCGCGGCGTTCGGCGAGGTGAAGCCCGGTCAATGCCACCGCGACGACCAGCAGGGCGATGGCGAAGTAGAGCATCGTCTCACCGCGTTCGGCGTGTTCGCGCAGGATCTCCTCGGGATTGCGGCGCAGGTTGTACAGCCATTGGCCGGCGTGAATGGTGATCGGCGTCAGGACCATGACGATCACCGCGAGTGTCAGCGTCAGCCACACCAGATGGCCGCGGCGCGCGGCCGGCCACAGCGCGCACACGATTTCCAGGATCGCGGTCAACGGCACCAGGATCACGATGAAATGAACGAACAGCACGTGCGCGGGCAGGTTGTGGATGACGGTCACCGGGGCTCCTCGGTCACTCGCGGTTGTCGCGGCGCCGACGACCGCCCCGAACCCGCCGATGCCACAGTCGAACCGAGCATAGCCATCGGAGCAGCGGATCCGACGGATTACGCGCCACCCGGTCGGTGCGCTGCGGCGGGCAGACCCGATCGGGTGCGCGAACGTCCGCGCCGGTTGTCACCGTCGATGTCGGCCGCCGGGCCGGCGCCGGAGTCGGGCCGGGAGGTGCGCATCTCCCACCAGTAGGTCGCCGCGACGGTGGCGTACGCGATGGCCACGGCTGCGGCGATGCCGGCGCCACCGGTCAGGGCGAGCACTATCGGCACGAGAACTCCCTCCTCTCCGTGGGGTCGAAGGCGCGGCGGGCGGGACGCATGACGGTGTCCCACCACGACTGCAGTGGGCTGGGGTCGGGCCAGTGCACGACCGCATCCGGCTCGAGGTCGCGAGTGTGGTCGGTAGGCGAGGCAGTCGTAGTCGTCATCGGCGTGCGGAGTCCAGGACTGATCGATGCGGTCGGTGGTGTCGAAGGTCCAGCGATCACCGGCACGGCGGCGCCGGTGGGAATCGGAAGAGGGGCCGGGTGGGCCCGGAAGCCGCAGCCGACCGGGCCGTTGTCCCTACCGATCAGACCGTGATCGCCTGCCGGTCGCCGGCGACCCGGCCCACGTTGATCTTGCGTGGTTTGGCCTTGTCCGCCACCGGAATTCGCATTCGGAGCACGCCGTCGCGGTAGTCGGCGCGAATGTGATCGGTGTCGAGGCTGTCACCCAGCATCACCTGGCGCCGGAACACCCCGCGGACGCGTTCGGCCGCGATCGTCGACCTGCCCGCGTCCAGTTCCGGGCGCGACGCCCGCACCGTGACCACATTGCGTTCGATATCCACATCCAGCGAATCGGGGTCGACGCCGGGGAGATCGAACTCCACCACGAACTCGTCGCCCTCGCGCCAGGCGTCCATCGGCATCGCTACCGGTCGAGCCTGCGTGCCGAACACCTGCTGCGTCCGACGGTCGGGATCACGAAACGGATCGGTGCGCATCAGCATGGTCGCCACCTCCAGTTCACTCCTTATATCACTCGAAGGAACCTCAGATAACCTCTGTTACCTGACACAGATTTATTTAGCACTCTGGCAAGGAGAGTGCAAGGAGTGGTGAGAGATAAACTGGTTGCCGCACGGAGAAGGGAGCAGGATGGGTGCGGATCGGCGCGAGGGACATCTGCCGGGTTCAGGCCAGGCGGTGTATCCGATCTCGGTGGCTGCCGAGCTCACCGGTATCGAAATCCACACCCTGCGCCTCTACGAGCAGCACGGCCTGATCACCCCTGCGCGCAGCGCGGGCGGAACCCGGCGCTACAGCGGCGACGACCTGGCCCGGCTGCAGCGCATCACCGCTCTCACCCGCCAGGGCATCCATCTGTCGGCCATCGCGCGGATTCTCGACCTCGAGGACGACAACAGCGCCCTGCGTGCGCACAACACCGCACTGACCGTCGAACGCGACCATCTGCGCGACACGATCACCCGGCAGCAGCCGCCGCCCTGACCCACCGCGCGAATCGCGCTGCGTCAGAACATGTTCGGATAGGTGGTGGAGTCCTTGCCGGGCGGCGGCAGCGGTGCCGTCCAGGAGACCCGGCCACCGGGGAACACTCGGCAGCAGCCGCCGACGTCGTGAGCCCGCGCGTGCACGGTCGCCACCGTGGCCGCCGGAAGTATGTCGGCCGTCGTGGTACCGGTGGTGTCCAAGGTGTCGATGGTGACGGTGAGCGCGTCGGCCACGGTGACGGTGACGACGACTGCCGCGACGTCCGCGTGCGCGACGACAGCGGCGACGGTATCGGCGACCACGGCTTCGACATGGTCGGCCACCGCGTCCGGCACCTGCTCCGCCGATCCGGTCAGAGCGACGATGCTGCGCAACTGAGTGTGACCGATGCAACGCTGCACCGCCCGCTCGACGCGCTGGAGCAGGGCGGCACCACGGGGGAGCGCGGCGAGGCCGCTACCGCGACCGCCGTGCGCGCGGTGTGGCGTGCTGGATATCGCGCCGGCGCTCGGGTATTCCGGGTCCGCGCATTCGGACCGGAGCATCGCGTCGACCAATTCGAAGGCCTGCGACAACGCATTCCGCACCGCGACGTGGGCGGTTGGATCGTTGTCGTTGCGGCCAGTGGGGGTGGGAGCCATGGATGGCGTGACCTCTTCATACCGACACACAGCGAGCCGACCCTGCGTATAGAGCCGAGAACGTCGTGTGCAGAATGACCGGTATCGGCCACGGCTAAACCGGAAGTCGCCCCTCGCACGCTGAGGCGTCGCACACAATGCGCTGTCGCTCACATCCCGCTGATCACCCGTCCCGCACCTGGTCATGCGTCCGAGTGGTGTCCCGGCTCAACCGATTTCGTACTCGCCCGGGTCCGGTGCGCTGGTCCATCTCCAGTAGTCGACGAGGCGGAACGGATTGAGCCCGGTGACCTCGCCCGCGTCGTTGCGGTAGTAGTTGTGTGCGATATGCGGCGATGCCCAGACCTTGCGCGACATCTCCTCTCGGGCCTCGGCGGTGTAGGCGTCGAAGGCCTCGGCGCGGACCTCGATGCGGCGACCATCGCTCGTGGTGAGGAAGCGCAGACAGCACATGATCAGGCGCACCGCGCATTCGGCGGCGAAGATGATGCTGCCACCGCTGGCGAGATTGGTGCCGGGACCGTAGAGCAGGAAGAAGTTCGGAAACCCGGGGACGGTGACGCCGAGGTGGGCGCGGGGGCGTTCGTCCCAGACGATCACATCCGCGCGATGGAATGTGCCTGTGCTGTCGACGATTCCGTCCTCGGTGAGGCGCTGCGCGCCGGCGCGCACCAGATGCACATGGTCGCGGCGCAGCGTGCGCAGCCAGCTGCCGTTGTCCTGCAAGGCGCGTTTGCCGGTGGGCGCGGTGAGCGATTCCACCCGGTCGGTGATGGCGGGTGCGAGCTGGAATCCGGTGCGCCGGCGCCGACCATGACGACATCCTTACCGGATAGATCGATATCGTGGCGCCAGCGTGCGGTGTGAAACGCCGGACCGGCGAATTCGCCGGGCACATCGGGAACGAACGGCCGATTGAGTTGTCCCACGGCGCTGATCACGATCGCGGCGTCGAGTCCGACATGAAGCCCTGGAATTCGTTGAGCATCGACCCGGCGGGCCGCAGCGGTCCGTCCAGAATCGCGCGACGCCGGTCCGGAGGGGCCGTGTGGATGCACGACAGCAGCAATGCCGGCACGGACAGATCGGTGAGTGCGGCGGCGATGTCGGCGGGCGACTCCGCGAAGGGATTGCCGCTGTGTCTGTTTCGCATACACGGCAGTAAACACTTTTAAAAAACTGTCTACTATTGTTTTCGGCAGACCGATGACCGATGGGGCCCGGATGCGTCATACAGGTATGGATCGGAAAGTGGAGGCAGCGCGCGAGGGCGACCAGGCCGCGTTCGCGCATCTGGTCGAGCCTTTGCGGCACGAGCTGCAGGTGCATTGTTACCGCATGCTCGGCTCGGTCGAAGATGCCGAGGACGCCGTGCAGGAGACCCTGTTGCGGGCATGGTCGCGGCTGGACTCCTACGCGGGCCGCGCTCCGCTGCGGGCCTGGGTGTACGGGATCGCGACCCATACCTGCCTGGACGCGCTGAGAAGGCGCAAGGCACGGGCGTGGCCGGTGGATCTGGCCGGCCCGGCGGACCCGCATCGCTACGAGCTGGCCTCGGTGGACGTGCCGTGGCTGCAGCCCTATCCCGATCGGCTGCTGAACGTAGGCGGCGCCCCGGGGGAGGAACCGGAAGCGGTCGTCACCGCGCGGGAGACGATCGAGCTGGCGTTCCTGGCCGCGATCCAGCGGCTGCCCGCGCGCCAGCGCGCCGTTCTGATCCTGCGGGACACGCTGGACTGGTCGGTTGCCGACACCGCCGCCGCACTGGGAGTCAGCCGCGCGGCGGTCAACAGCGCGCTGCAACGGGCCCATGCCACCCTGTCGGAACATCTTCCCGCACAACGGGATCGGTGGCGTCCCGCCTCGACCGCATCCGAACGCCGGGCGCTGGCGAAGCTGATCACCGCGTGGGAGAGCGCCGATCCGGCCGCACTCGTCGCCCTGCTGCGCGAGGACGCCGCGCTGATCATGCCGCCGGGCACGGTCTGGTTCGCCGGTCGCCGCGACATCGGCGCATTTCTCACCGACCACGTGTTCGGCGAGATGGGCAGCGGCTGGCGGCTCCTGCCCACGGGCGCCAACCGGCAACCGGCGTTCGGACTGTACTGGCGCGAACCGGGCGCGAACGCATTCGATGCCTTCGCCATCGGGGTGCTGACCGTCGACGGCGATTCGCTGGCCGAGATCGCGCTGTTCCACCAGCCGGAGCTGTTCGCCGCGTTCGCGTTGCCGTCCGCCCTGCCGTCCCAGAGCTGATGGACTCTCGGCGCGTGCTGCGCTGGAGCGTGGTCCTGCGGCCGGGGGAGGCACTCGATTACCTCGCCGCCGACTGGGCCGACGCCCTCGTCGTGGTGACCAGCGGCGAACTCGAGCTGGAATGCCGCAGTGGCCGGCGGGCCCGATTCGCCGCCGGAGCGGTCCTCGCGCCCGCCGCCGTGCCGGTGCGACGGCTGCTCAATCCCGGCTCCGAACCGCTCGTGCTGTCCGCGGTGACGCGCCGACGTCACCGATGACGGAACGGGCCGGCGTGCGTCACACAGGTGGACACATCGCAGACACCGAACAGGAGCAAACCATGTCCGTCCCAACCACTCTGGCCGGCAAGGCGGTACTCGTCACCGGCGCCGGGCGCGGTCTCGGGCGCGCACTCGTCGACGAGGCACTGCACCGCGGTGCGGACCGGGTGTACGCCGCCGCCCGCCGTCCGGTCGAGCATCCGGACCCGCGGATTACTCCGGTGCGGCTCGACATCACCGATCCCGAGCAGATCCGAGCCGCCGCCGACCTGGTCGGCTCGCTCGACGTCTTGGTGAACAACGCGGGCGTCTCCACGCCGGACGACCTGACCGACGCGGCCGCCATCGAGGCTCATCTGGCGGTCAATCTGTTCGGCACGTATCGGGTCACCGACGCCTTCCTCCCGCGATTGCGCGAAGCCGGCGGGGCCGTCGTGAACGTGCTCTCGCTGGCCGCGCTGGCGACCGTGCCGGTCACCCCTGCGTACGCCATCTCCAAGGCCGCCGCCTTCTCGATGACGCAGTCGCTGCGGTTCCTTTCGGCCGCGCACGGCGTCGGCGTGCACGCCGTACTGCCCGGACCGGTGGATACCGACATGATCCGCGGATGGGACATTCCCAAAGCCGAGCCCGCGGCGGTGGCCCGCGCCATCCTGTCCGGTCTCGCGGACGGCCGGGAAGAGATCTTCCCCGACCCGATGTCCGCGGCGATCGCGCCCGGGTGGGACGGCGGAGTCGTCAAGAGCCTGGAGCGAGCGAACGCCGCTTCCGTGCAGGCAGTGGCGGTGGCGTCATGAACGCGTCCCGCCGCACGATGGTCGTCGGTGGCAGCCGCGGCCTGGGCCGGGGCATCGCGGTGGCGTTCGCGCGTGCCGGTGCGGCGGTCGTGGCCGTGGCGCGCACGGAGTCCGCGCTGCGAGAACTGGCCGCCGAGACGTCCGGCATCGATATCGAGGTCGCCGACGCGGCCGATCCGACCGTGCCGGGAACACTGCTCGACCGCCACCGTCCGGACACCGTCATCATCGTGGCGGGTGCCGCCCCGCTCCCGCGGCCGCTGCACCACCACACCTGGGAGACGTTCTCGGCGAACTGGAATACCGACGTGCGCATAGCCTTTCACTGGTTGCGCGAAGCCCTGCTGACTCCGCTGCCGCCCGGCGGTCGCGTGATCGTCGTCAGCAGCGGCGCCGCCGTCAACGGTTCGCCGCTCAGCGGCGGGTACGCCGGCGCCAAGGCGACGCAGCGGTTCATCACCGGCTACGCCCAGGACGAGGCCCGGCGCGCCGGCTCGGACCTCACCTTCACGGCGGTCCTGCCGCAGATCACTCCGGCCACGAGCCTCGGCCTGCCCGCGGTGCGCGCCTACGCGGCCCGCGCCGGCCAGAGCGTGCAGGAGTACGTCGATCGGCTGGGTGAGCCACTCACTCCCGAGATCGCCGGGGCGGCTCTGCTCGAACTCGCCTCCGTCGATGAGCCCGCGGCATCCTATCGGCTCACCGCCGACGGACTGACGGCACTGCCGTGACCGCACCGCAGACGTGCCACACCGCGACCGAACGAAAGGAGAGAACCG
>Ga0164242_10010267_pt1 | contig 10043 bp, 9 predicted proteins | sample OricomgcompostMG_FD_108783 | JGI IMG/M metagenome (GOLD analysis project Ga0164242, IMG submission 108783) | Miracle-Growth compost microbial communities from Emeryville, California, USA - Original compost - Miracle growth compost (MG) ... | reverse complement strand
TCACGAGGCCCGCGTCGATCCGGCCGGCGACGAGTTCGTCGATCTGCACGTCGCTCGTCGCTTCCGTCAGTTGCAGCCGCACCCGTGGATGGCGCGCGCCGAACTCGCGCAGGAGTTCCGGCAACAGCCCATAATCGGCCGTCGACACGAACGCGAGCGACAGCACGCCCGCCTCGCCGCGCGCGAGGCTCTGCGCGAGCGGCCTCAAGCCTTCGGCCGCGGCGAGCAGGCGCCGCACCTCGGGCAGCAGGTCCGCGCCGACGGGCGTCAGTTCGACCGAACGGCGGGTGCGCGCGAACAGTTCGACACCGAGCGTGTCCTCCAGCGCGCGGATCGCCTGCGACAGCGGCGGCTGCGTCATCGCGAGGCGCGCCGCCGCGCGGCCGAAATGGCGCTCCTCGGCGACCGCGACGAAGTAACGTAGCTGGCGCAGATCGGGAATCGTGGCGTTCATCGGGTAATAGGTTTTGCGACTCAATGGACGCAGAATAATATATTGAACGTTGCATCCGCCGAAACATCACGGCGGCTTGTCCGAGACGAAACCCCACCGGAGGCTCCCATGTCGTACAACCGTCGTTCGAAAAACATCACGCAAGGCGTCGCGCGTTCGCCGAATCGTTCGATGTACTACGCGCTCGGCTACCAGCAGAGCGATTTCGACAAACCGATGATCGGCGTCGCCAACGGCCACTCGACCATCACGCCGTGCAACGCCGGCCTGCAGCGACTCGCCGACGCGGCCGTCGACGCGATCCGGGCCGCCGGCGCGAACCCGCAGACCTTCGGCACGCCGACGATCTCCGACGGCATGTCGATGGGCACCGAGGGCATGAAGTATTCGCTCGTGTCGCGCGAGGTGATCGCCGACTGCATCGAGACCTGCGTGCAGGGACAGTGGATGGACGGCGTCGTCGTGATCGGCGGCTGCGACAAGAACATGCCGGGCGGCATGATCGCGCTCGCGCGCATCAACGTGCCCGGCATCTACGTGTACGGCGGCACGATCAGGCCGGGCCGCTGGAAGGGCAAGGATCTGACGATCGTGTCGTCGTTCGAGGCGGTCGGCGAGTTCACCGCCGGCCGCATGAGCGAGGAAGACTTCGAAGGGATCGAGCGCAACGCGTGTCCGTCCACCGGATCCTGCGGCGGCATGTACACCGCGAACACGATGAGTTCGTCGTTCGAGGCGCTCGGCATGTCGTTGCTGTACTCGTCGACGATGGCGAACCCGGACGACGAGAAAGTCGGCTCGGCGGCCGAATCGGCGCGCGTGCTCGTCGGGGCCGTGAAAAAGGACCTGAAACCGCGCGACATCATCACGAAGCGGTCGATCGAGAACGCCGTGTCGCTGATCATGGCGACCGGCGGCTCGACCAACGCGGTGCTGCACTACCTCGCGATCGCGCACGCGGCCGAAGTGGACTGGACCATCGACGACTTCGAGCGCATCCGGCAGCGCGTGCCGGTGATCTGCGACCTGAAGCCGTCCGGCCAGTACGTCGCGACCGATCTGCATCGCGCGGGCGGCATCCCGCAGGTGCTGAAGATCCTGCTCGACGCGGGCCTGCTGCACGGCGACTGCATGACGATCACCGGCAACACGATCGCCGACGAACTGAAGGACGTGCCGTCGGTGCCGCGCGCGGACCAGCAGGTGATCTTCCCGCTCGACCGCGCGCTGTACGCGCACGGCCATCTCGCGATCCTGAAGGGCAATCTCGCGACCGACGGCGCGGTCGCGAAGATCACCGGCCTGAAGAATCCGGCGATCACCGGTCCGGCGCGCGTGTTCGACGACGAACAGGGCGCGCTCGAAGCGATCCTCGCGGACCGGATCCGGCCCGGCGACGTGCTCGTGCTGCGCTATCTCGGACCGAAGGGCGGCCCCGGCATGCCGGAAATGCTCGCGCCGACGTCCGCGCTGATCGGCAAGGGCCTCGGCGAATCGGTCGGGCTCATCACCGACGGACGCTTTTCCGGCGGCACGTGGGGCATGGTGGTCGGGCACGTCGCGCCGGAAGCGTTCGCGGGCGGCACGATCGCGCTCGTGCACGAAGGCGACTCGATCACGATCGACGCGCACCGGCTGCTGCTGCAACTGAACGTCGACGACGCCGAACTCGCGCGCCGCCACGCCGCGTGGCAGCCGCCGGCGCCGCGCTACACGCGCGGCGTGCTCGCGAAATACGCTGCGCTCGCGCTGCCGGCCAATCGTGGTGCGGTGACCGGCTGAAGCGCCCGCGCGCGGCGGCCGCCGCGGCGGCACGGCGCGACGATGCGGCAAACGGGCGCGCGGCCTGAGCGCGCGCCCTTTGCTCTTATAATGCGACCACACCACAGCCGGTCGCCACGCCGGCGGAGACCAGCATGAACCTCGTGTCGCCTACGAGAATGACGATCACCGCGCTCGTCGCCGCGGTCGCATTGACCTGCGCCGGCGCCGCCGGCGCGCAGCCGTCCGGCGCCGACGGACTCGCGCTCGCGCGGCAGAAGAACTGCATGAGTTGTCATTCGGAACAACGCGCGCTGCTCGGGCCGGCGCTGCGCGACATCGCGGCGAAGTACGCGTCGCGGCCCCATGCGCAGACCTATCTCGCGCGCAAGATCACCGACGGCAGCAGCGGCGTATGGGGACCGGTGCCGATGCCCGCGAATACGCAGGTGAGCGCCGCGCAGGCGGCCACGCTCGCCGCGTGGATCCTGTCGCTGAAGTGACGCCGGCGCCGCGGCGGCTGGCGCCGCCCACGCGGCCGGTGCGCCTGCTTGCCGCCTGAACCCTGGCTCAACCCGCCTAAACCCCGCCGCCTAGGCCCCGCCGCCGGAACGCGACGCCGTTTCGTCGCGCATCGCGTCGCGCACCCAGTCCACGAGTTCGGTTTCGAGCGCGAGCCCGACTTCCCGCGTGATCTCGCCGACGAGCCGGTCCGTGTGCGCCTGCAACGCGGCGCGGCAGCGCGCTTCGATCACCGCCTGACCTTCGCCGGCGAGCCACGCGTGGCAGCGGCCGCGCAGCCGCTCGACCAGCGCGTCGACGTTCGGCGCCGCCGCACCGCTTGCCGCGGACGCAGTAGCGGCGGGCGCCGCCGCCGGCGCGCCGGCCGCCGGCTGCCCCGCGCGGGACGGCGCGGTCGACGGCGCGCTGCCCGTGCGCGCCGCGTCGCCGGTGACGACGACATCGGTCAACGTCGGCACCGAAGGGTCGTACAGGTAGTGGGGTTCCTGAGCGTCGGACATGGTCAGCCTCCGTCGATTGATCCGGCAATGGGTGCGTTGCAGCGCCATCGGCGCGGCCGGAGCGGCAGCGCCTGCGCTTACGCGTTTTGCCGGTAATTGTTGAGCGTATAGCCGCGGTCGCGGTAGAACCGGTAGCGCTCGCGGCCCGCCGCGAGTTCGTCCGCTTCGTTGCCGACCACTTCGAGCAGCCGCTCGAAGCGTGCGAACTGCGGCGGCACTTGCGCGCCGAGATTGACCAGCACGCGATGATGCGGCACGCGCTCGACGTCGGTCGCCAGCACGACCGGCGTGTCGCCCGCGTGCGGGCTGTCGGCCGCGCAGTGCGGCACGAAGTCGAGCGGCGAGAACGTCCACAGCATTTCGTCGAACGCGCGCAGCCGCGCGGCCTCGGCGACCACCACCGCCTGCGTGCCCGCCTGATACGCCTTGCGCACCAGACGACACGCATACAGCAGCGAATCGCCGACGTTCGTATGGAAGTCGATTCGCGTCATCGAACGAAGTTCCGCGAGCGTTCGACGGGCAATCCGCTCATTGGCCCGCGCGGTCGATCAGGAATTGCGACAGCAGCGGCACCGGACGGCCGGTCGCGCCCTTCGCTGCGCCGCTCTTCCATGCGGTGCCGGCGATGTCGAGGTGCGCCCACGGATATTTCTGCGCGAAGCGCGACAGGAAGCACGCGGCGGTCACGCTGCCGGCCGGCCGGCCGCCGATGTTCGCGAGGTCCGCGAAGTTCGACTTGAGCTGCTCCTGATATTCGTCGTCGAGCGGCAGCCGCCATGCCGGGTCGCCGGCCTCGCGCGACGCGTCGAGCAGTTCGCCCGCGAGCGCGTCGTCCTTCGCGAACAGGCCGCTGTTGTGATGGCCGAGCGCGATGATGCACGCGCCCGTCAGCGTCGCGATGTCGACGACGGCCGCCGGCTTGAAGCGCTCCGCGTAGGTGAGCGCGTCGCACAGGATCAGGCGGCCCTCGGCGTCGGTGTTCAACACTTCGACGGTGAGGCCGGCCATGCTCGTCACGATGTCGCCGGGCTTCGTCGCGTTGCCGGACGGCATGTTTTCGCAGGTCGGGATGATGCCGACGACGTTCAGCTTCAGGCCCATTTCGGCGACCGCGCGCAGCGTGCCGAGCACCGAGCCGGCGCCGCACATGTCGTACTTCATTTCGTCCATGCCCTCGCCCGGCTTGAGCGAAATGCCGCCCGTGTCGAACGTGATGCCCTTGCCGACCAGCACCACCGGCGCCGCCTTCGCGGGCCCGCCCTGATACTGCAGCACGATGAACTGCGGCGGCTCGACCGAACCCTTCGTGACCGCGAGGAACGCGCCCATTTTCAGCGTCTCGATCTGCCGTTCGCCGAGCACCTCGACCTTCAGCTTCCAGTCCTTCGCGAGCTTCTTCGCGGCATTGCCGAGATAGGTCGGCGTGCAGACGTTGCCGGGCAGATTGCCGAGGTCGCGCGTGAGGTCCATGCCGTTCGCGATCGCCGCGCCCTGCTTCGCCGCGAGCTTCGCCGCCTTTTCCTCGCCCGCGTCGATGCTGAACACGACGCGGCGCAGCGTGCGCAGCGCCGGCTCCGGCTTGCTCTTCATCTGCGTGAAGCGGTAGGTCAATTCGCGCAGCGCGAGGATCGCGGCGCGCACGCCCCAGTCGGCGGAACGCTCCTTGATCGGCAGTTGCGCGAGCGTGAACGTGACCTGCGCGATCTTCGTGCCGAGAATCGCCCGCCACGCGGCCTTCGCGGCCTCGCCGTACGCCTTGCGGCCGAATGCATCCTGCCGGCCGAGACCGACGAGCAGCACCCGCGACGCGCCGATGCCCGATACCTCCGGCAGGAACAGCGTGGAGCCCGCCTTGCCGTCCATGTCGCCCGCCTTGACGACGCGCGAGAGCAGGCCGCCGGTAGCCGTGTCGATCGCGAACGCCGCGCCCGACAGCGTCTGCGCCTCGAACACGCCGACCACGACGCAATCCGACTTGCCGGTCAGGAACGGGCCTTCCGCGCCTTTGGTCCAGTCACAGGCTTTTATGCTAAAGTCCATCGCGCTTGTCCTCGGATAAAATCTGGGCTTAGGATGAAAGCCGCAATTATCCGCTATTTTTCCCGCGGCGGCTCCCCGTCGCGCGCGCGGCTGCCCCGGCGCGCGACGCGCGAAGGCGGCCGCCCGCCCTGCCCACCATAAATGATCTTCGAACGCTCCCTGCAGCGCGAACTCGCGTATACGGCCGGCGCCGTGTTCATGGTTCTGCTCACGATCATGCTGACGACGATGATGATCCGCATCGTCGGCTTCGCTGCGTCAGGACAGATCGACCCGCGCGACGTGCTGGTCCTGATCGGCCTGACGGTGATCGGCTACATGGCCGTGATGCTGATCGTCACGATGTTCGTGTCGATCCTGTTCGTGCTGACCCGCTGGTACAAGGATTCCGAAATGGTCGTGTGGCTCGCGTCCGGCGTGAGCCTCACGCGGCTCATCAAGCCGGTCGCGGTGTTCGCGGCGCCGATCCTCGTGCTGATCGTCTTTTTCGCGTTCGTCGGCTGGCCGTGGTCGAACGCGCAGAGCAAGCTGATCCGCCAGCGCTTCCAGCAGCGCGATGAAGTCGCGCTGCTCGCGCCCGGCCAGTTCCGCGAGTCGCCGACCACGCACCGCGTGTTTTTCATCGAGAGCATGTCGCCCGATCAGTCGCACGTGCAGAACGTGTTCGTGACGAGCACCGAGGGCGGCAAGGTCAGCGTGATCGTGTCGAAGAACGGCCACACGGAGACGCGCCCGAACGGCGACCGCTTCGTCGTGCTCGAAAACGGCCGCCGCTACGACGGCGAGCCGGGCCATCCGGACTTTCGCATCATGGAGTTCGAGCGCTACGGCGTGAAGATCCAGAGCCAGCCGGTCGTGCCGGTGCCGACCGCGAGCAGTACGCCGACGCCCGGCCTGCTGCGCTCGCCGAGCAACGACAATCTCGGCGAGTTCGCGTGGCGCGCGGGCCTGCCGCTCATTGCGATCAACCTGATGCTGCTCGCGATCCCGCTCGCGTACCAGAACCCGCGCCGCAGCCGCACGATCAACCTCGTGATGGCGGTGCTGATCTACCTCACGTATTCGAATCTGCTGAACGTCGTGCAGTCGTGGATCGAACAGGGCAAGATGTCGTTCGGCGTCGGCCTCGTCGGGCTGCACATCGTCGTGTTCGCGCTCGTCGTGTTCATCTTCTGGCTGCGGGTGCGCAACCGGCCGCTGATCACGCGCGCGATGTTCTCGCGCGCGTCGCAACGGAGCTGACGGATGCGGATCTACGAACGCTATTTCGCCCGCCAGGTTTACCTGAGCTTCATCTTCATCCTGTTCGCGTTTTCCGGCCTGTTCTTCTTCTTCGACCTGATCAACGAACTGAACTCGGTCGGCCACGGCAATTACAAGTTCATGTACGCGGTGCTGCGCGTCGCGCTGCAAACGCCGTCGCGCTTCTACGAGATCATCCCGGTCGCCGCGCTGATCAGCGCGATCTACGTGTTCGCGCAAATGGCCGCGAATTCGGAATACACGATCTTTCGCGTGTCCGGCCTGTCGACCGGGCAGGCGCTGCGCTCGCTGCTGAAGATCGGCATTCCGCTCGTGCTGGTCACCTATCTGATCGGCGAAGTGATCGGGCCGTACACCGACCAGTTGTCCGAGCGCGTGCGGCTCGAAGCGCTCGGCTCGGCGGTGTCGACGGACTTCCAGTCCGGCGTGTGGGTGAAGGACACGCTGACCGCGCGCGCGGACGGCGAGCAGGTCACGCGCTTCGTGAACGTCGGGACATTGCAGCCGGACGCGACGATCAGCAACGTGCGCATCTACGAATTCGACTCGCAGTTCCGCCTGTCGAACGTGCGGATCGCGAAGAGCGGCGTCTATCAGCCGCCCGGACACTGGCTGCTGCGCGACGTCACCGAAACGAAGCTGATCGGCGTGCCGCCGCCGCCGGGTCAGCCGACCGATGCGCTCAATCCCGTCTACCGCGCGCAGCAGGTCACGCTGCCCGAATATTCGCTGCGCTCCGAACTGACGCCGCAGATCCTGTCGGTGCTGCTGGTGTCGCCGGACCGGATGTCGATGTTCAACCTGTTCCGCTACATCCAGCACCTGACCGAGAATCACCAGGATACGCAGCGCTACGAAATCGCGCTGTGGCGCAAGCTGCTGTATCCGTTCGCGGTGTTCGTGATGCTGGTGCTGTCGCTGCCGTTCGCGTATCTGCACACGCGCGCGGGCGTCGTCGGCCTGAAGGTGTTCGGCGGAATCATGCTCGGGATGAGCTTCCAGCTGATCAATACGCTGTTCTCGCACATCGGTACACTGAACACGTGGCCCGCGCCGCTCACCGCGGCGACGCCGGCCCTCATTTATCTGGTGCTCGGGCTCGTCGGCCTGAAATGGGTCGACCGGCATTGACGGCGCACGCGCCGCGCGAGCGCCGCGCACGACGACCCGCGAGGCAAACGCAACGATGAGCGCGCACGGCATGATCCTGTTCGGCCACGGCGCACGCGACCCGCGCTGGGCGGAACCGTTCGAGCGGCTCGCCGCGAAGCTCGCGGCGGCGCGCGGCGACGCCGGCCCGGTCGGGCTCGCGTTTCTCGAACTGATGACGCCCGATCTGCCGGCGGCTGTCGCATCGCAGGTCGCGGCCGGCTGCGGCACGATCACGGTGATCCCGGTTTTCTTCGGCCAGGGCGGCCATGTGCGCCGCGATCTGCCGCGGATCGTCGCGGACTGCGAGGCCGCGCATCCGGGCGTACGCATACGCTGCGCGGGCGCGGTCGGCGAGAACGACGCGGTGCTCGACGCGGTGGTGCGCTACTGCGTGGAATCGGATCGGGAATGACAAACAAAAAGCGGGCGGGGTCGATCAGACGATCGACCCCGCCCGCTTTTTTTCCTGCGTGGTTCCGGCTACGCGGCCGCGCGCTCGGGCCGCGCTGGATGAACGTCGGCGAGCGTGGCGCCCGCGCGTTCGGCGAACGCGTCGCCGATCATCAGCAGGCTCGGCTGCGCCGGGTCGAGCCACGCCTGCGCGTCGCCCGCCGCGAGGCCCGCGAGCGTCAAGGTCAGCGTCCGCTCGCGCGGCGTGCTGCACGCCTCGACGATCGCCACCGGCGTGTGTGCCGCGCGGCCCGCGTCGATCAGTTGCCGCGCGATGTCGGGCGCGCTGTCGCGGCCCATGTAGAACACCAGCGAATCGGCGTTCACCTGCTCGCGAATCGCGTCGGAATCGGCCGCGCGCGAATGGGTCGCGAGCGCGACGCTGCGCGCGACGCCGCGCAGCGTCAGCGAGCGGCGCAGCGTCGCGGCGCTCGCGAGCGCCGCCGTGATGCCCGGCACGACCTCGTATTCGATGCCGGCGGCTTCCAGCGCGCGCATTTCCTCGTCAGCGCGGCCGAACAGCATCGGATCGCCGCCCTTCAGACGCACGACGACGTCGTGTTCGCGCGCCGCATCGACGAGTTGCTTGTTGATGAAATGCTGCGCGGTCGAACGCTGCCCGCAGCGCTTGCCGACCGCGATGAACTTCGCATGCGCGGGCGCATGCTCGAGCATCGCCGGCTCGACGAGCGCGTCGTGCAGCACCACGTCGGCGGCGCCGAGCAGACGCGCGCCGCGCACCGTAATCAGGTCGGCGGCGCCGGGACCGGCGCCGATCAGATACACCTTGCCCATCTTTTTGCCACTCCGTTGCGTTCCGCGCGGGCGAAACACGCTCAGGCCGAAAACGCGCGGATCATGCCCGCCGCGACCGTGTGGTGCGTCGCCTCGTCGATCAGCACGAACGCGCCGGTGCCCGGCTGCGTGTCGTATTCGTCGCAGACGACCGGCTTCTGCAGCGTCAGCGAGACGCGGCCGATGTCGTTCATCGTCAGGTCGTGGCGGTCGATCGCGTGCGACAGCGTATGCACGTCGAGCACTTGCCGGATCGCGCCGACGCGCGCGAACACTGTGTTGGTGGTCTGCTTCAGCAGGTACTTGCGTTGCGTCGACAGCGGCTCGTCGTCGAACCAGCACAGGTCCGCGTCGAGCTTCTTCGCCGGCTGCGGCGCCGCGTGCGCGCCTTGCGCGGCCGGCACGAAGGTGTCGCCGCGCGATACGTCGACGTCTTGCGCGAGACGAATCGTCACGGTCTGGCCCGCGAACGCGCGGTCCACCTGCGCGGTGCCGCCCGGCACCGGCGCGATGATCTCGGCGACCGTCGCCGCGCGGCCGGCCGGCAGCACGGTGATCGCGTCGCCGAGCTTCACCTCGCCGGCCTCGACGCGGCCCATGTAGCCGCGGAAGTCGTCCGCGCTCGCGCCGTCCTGGCGCGCGACCCACTGCACCGGAAAGCGCAGCGCGTCGCCCGACGTCTGACCGACCGGCAGCGCCTCCAGCACGTCGAGCAGCGGCTCGCCCGCATACCACGGCATCCGCTCGCTCGCGGTCACGATGTTGTCGCCCTTCAACGCCGACACCGGCACGAAGCGCACGTTCGCGAGGCCAAGCTGGCGCGCGAGCGTGACGTACGCATCGCGGATCTCGTTGAAGCGCGCCTCGCTGTAGTCGACGAGATCCATCTTGTTGATCGCGACGATCACGTGCGGCAGGCCGAGCAGCTTGACGATCGCGCTGTGGCGCTTGGTCTGCGGCAGCAGTTGCGCGACGCCGTTTTCGAGTGTCACGCGCGTCACGTCGATCAGGATGATCGCCGCGTGTGCGGTCGACGCGCCCGTCACCATGTTGCGCGTGTACTGCTCGTGGCCCGGCGTGTCCGCGATGATGAACTTGCGCCG
>Ga0164242_10010266_pt1 | contig 10043 bp, 8 predicted proteins | sample OricomgcompostMG_FD_108783 | JGI IMG/M metagenome (GOLD analysis project Ga0164242, IMG submission 108783) | Miracle-Growth compost microbial communities from Emeryville, California, USA - Original compost - Miracle growth compost (MG) ... | reverse complement strand
TAGCGGCCAGGCGCCCGCTTCGCAAGCTTCCCTGTTACAATAGAGCATAATGAAACTACTGAACGGCTCGGAACTGGCTGGATTTATCAAGGAACGACAGGCACACGAAGTACGTGGATTGCGGCAGGCCTGGGACGTGCAGCCTCGGCTGGCCATTATCGTGACTATCGACCATCCGGCCATTGATGTCTATGTGCGGATGAAGCAGCGCTACGGGGCTGACATCTTGGTGGATGTCGAGGTGCACCGAGTAACCCAGGCCGAAGTGCCGGTGCTGATCGCTGAACTGAATGACGACCCGGGCGTGCACGGCATCATCGTGCAGCTGCCCCTGGAAGATCCGACCCAAACTGATGATATCGTCGACTTGGTGGCGCCGGCCAAGGATGTCGACGCACTCGGTAAGCACGCGGTGCTAGACCCGGCCACGCCGCTGGCCATCCTCTGGCTGCTGGCCGGCTACAACGTGGAACTGCGCGGCAAAAAAATCGTGCTGGTTGGTCGCGGCAAGCTGGTCGGTGCACCACTGGAGCGGCTGCTGATGGCTTCTGACTATGATGTGACGGTAGTGGACCGCAAAACGCCGGACGTGCCCACAGTGGTCAGCAGCGCCGATGTGCTAGTGACGGCTACCGGTGTGCCCGGCCTGATCACCTCGGCCATGATCAAAGAACAGACGGTGGTGGTGGACGCTGGCGTAGCCGGCGAACAGGGTAAGACAGTTGGCGACCTGGCCGACGATGTCTACGAACGGGACGATCTGACGATCACACCGCGCAAGGGTGGTGTCGGGCCACTGACAATCTGCGCGCTGTTCGATAACGTCATTCGGGCCGCTCGCGCCACGGCCGAACAGTGAAAATCGGTGTCTTTGATTCGGGTATCGGGGGGTTGAGTGTCGCCCGGGCTATCGAGGCCGCTCTACCCGCTGCCGAGGTACGGTTCCGGCACGATAGGCCGGAACATTTCCCATATGCCAGCCGCTCACCAGAGGAAATTTACGGCTTTATCCTGCCCATTTTTCAGCAGCTGGTCGATGAGGGTTGTGACGCCATTGTGGTGGCTTGCAATACCGTCAGCACCACGCTGATCCGCCGCTTGCGCGGCGCTTTTGACGTACCGATGGTGGCGCTGGAACCGATGGTCAAGCCGGCCGCCCAGGTTACCGCCAGCGGCATCATCGCGGTGTGCGCCACGCCGACCACCCTGGCTAGCGACCGCTACGCCTGGCTGAAAGACATGTACGGCGGCGCCTGCACGTTCCTGGAGCCGGACTGTGCCGACTGGTCATACCTGATTGAGCGCAATCAGATGAACGAGGCGCGCATCCGTCAGGCCATCGAGCCGGCGCTGCAGGCCGGCGCCGACGTCATTGTGCTGGGCTGTACGCACTACCACTGGATTGAGGCCGAGATAGCGGCGATTGCCGCCGGCCGGGCACGGATTCTGCAGCCGGAAACGGCGGTGGTCCGTCAGCTGCGACGCGTCCTGAACCTCGCCTAAAGGGCTTGCACGGCGGACTTGAACTGATTGCCACGGTCTTTGTAATTCAAAAACAGGCCGAAGCTGGCGCAACCGGTCGAGAGTAGCACGATGTCACCGGGCTGAGCGGCGGCGCGGGCAGCAGCAATCATCTCCGTCATGGTCTCGCCGCCCGGTGCGAAATCATGAAAGCCGGCCGCTTCCAGGGCGGTCTGAATCCGCCCAGCTTGATCGCCAATAAGCAGGGCGTGGCGGACGTTGCCGGCAGCCACAGCGCGGGCCAATTCATCGTACTGAGCGCCCTTGTCGGAGCCGCCTAGGATGACGATTTTGGGTTGTTGAAAGGCTTGCAGGGCGACGATGGCGGTTTCCGGCGTGGTGCCGAAGCTATCATCGTAGTAGCACACGCCGTTCAGTTCGCGGACAAATTCCAAGCGGTGTTCCAGGCCGCTGAAACTGGTCAGGGTGCTGCGCATGGCGGCAATGTCGCGGATGCCAGCCTGCCAGACGGCGGTCACGGCGGCGCAGGCATTTTGCCAGTTGTGGGCGCCGAGCAGCTGCAGTTCGTCGGTGGTGCAGACGTCTTGCCCGTCAATGGTGATCAGGTTGCCGTTCACAAACGCCCCGGGGCTACGGTAGTAGGGCAGTTTCTGGCCGGCGCCAGCGCTGGCGATTTCGCGGGACAGGGAGTTTTCGGCAAAGTACACTGCTACATCGTCGGAAGTTTGCTGGGCGAACAGATGGGCTTTGGCGCCGGTATATTCGTCCATGTCCTCGTGCCAGTTGAGGTGTTCCGGCACTACCATCAAGCAGACCGCCAGGTGTGGCGAGTAGCGCAGATCTATCAGCTGGAAGCTGGATAGCTCCAATACTACCCAACTGTCAGCTGTCAGTTCATCGAGGAAGGTCAGTGGCGGCAGGCCGATATTGCCGCCCAAAAACACCTGCTGACCAGCGGCCTTGAGCATGCCGGCGATCAGACTGCTGGTGGTGCCTTTGCCCTTGGTGCCGGTGACGCCGATGACGTTGCGGGTGGGGCAGACGCGCAGGAACTCGTTGATAACCGTGGTAATTTTGTGGCTAACATCGGGGTTCTGCTCCAGGATCAGCCGCGGCGGCAGGCCGGCGGTGCGGACGATGACGTCGAAGCGGTCGAGGTCCGCCAGGTAGCCTTCCCCCAGCTGCGTGGCCGCGCCGGTCGGGATGTCCAGCTCGGTGTTCATGTCGCAAATGGTAATGGTGGCGCCTCGGGCGCGGTAGTACTCGTAAGCAGCGTGCCCTTCCAAGCTGTAGCCGACGAGCGCAACGTGCAGATTTTCCATGGAATGCTTACGCCGCCAGTTCGGCTTTGACCATTTCAGCGACCTGGCGCGGCGTCATTTCGGCTTTGACGATAAAACGGCGGACGTCCTGGTGTTTGACGCTATCCGGCGCCTCTTGCTCGCCCATGTTAGTTAGGATAATCACCTTGGTGGTTTTGCCCCAGGTGGTCTTGCGCAGCTTTTCCAACATCTCGTCGCCGTTCATTTCCGGCATCATCAAGTCCAGCAGAATGATGTCTGGGCGTAGCTTTTCAGCCAGCTCCAGTCCCAGCCGGCCATTGCTGGCGGTCTCAACCTCGTAGCCCTCGGTCTCGAACTTGATTCGATACATCTGGGCGATGGCTTGGTCGTCTTCGATGATTGCTATTTTTTGCATAAGTCTTTCCCCGTGTATTTCAGTGGCTAAGCCGTTACTACCATTATAGAGCTAAACTGTCGAATTAGTATGGGTGCTCTGTGCTGCCGTCTTCGGCAGCGGCGCAACCTGCAGCTCTTTGGCCAGAGCCTCCAGGATGACGATTCCCCGTTCCAGCGTGGCGATATCGGCGCCATAGGAAATGCGGATGTAGCCGTGCAGCTGCGAAAAGGCCCGTCCGGCCACGATGATCAGCCCTCGCTCGGTGGCCCGATCCACAAACTCCACGTCGGTCAGGTTGCGCGGCGCTTTGACAAAAGCGTAAAAGGCACCGTCGGCACCGTGCAGGTCGTAACCGGCGGCGCGCAACCGGCTGATCACCAAGTCGCGCTTGCGCCGGTACTTGTCGATGAGGTGTGTCGGCTTTTGGGCCAGGGCGGCCAGGGCGGCGTGCTGTGAGATGGACGAGCTGGACATGACGGTGTACTGCTGTAGCTCGTTGATGGCGTCGATGATTTCCTGTGGGCCGGCGATGTAGCCCAGCCGCCAACCGGTCATGGCGTGTTCTTTGGAAAAGCCGTTCATGGTGATGGTATTGGGATAGATGCTGCCGATGCTAAAATGCTGACCATCGTAGACGAAGTGCTCGTAAATCTCATCGGAAATCAACAAAATGTTATTGGCTTCGGCTAGGGCGGCGATGGCTCGCAGTGTTTTCTCGGGGTAAACGGCGCCGCTTGGGTTGTTCGGGGTGTTGATGACTATCAGTTTGGTTTTGTCGGTGATGCTGGCTTCCAGCGCTGCCAAGTCCGGTTGGAAGGTGGGCAAGGTAGATACGTACACCACCCGGGCGCCGACCATGCTGGCTAGGTGCGGGTAGGGCGGGTAGTAGGGGTCAAAGACGATGACTTCGTCGCCCGGATCAAGCACTGCCAGGTAGACCAGCAGCTGGCCGGTGGTCAGGCCGGGCACGATGGTGACGGCGCTTGGTTCCACCAGTACGTTATTTTCGGTTTTGAGCTTGCGAGCCAGGGCACTGCGCAGTTCGGCCAGACCGTTGGTAGGCGTGTACGTAGTTTTATCGTTGATAATGGCCCGGATGGCGGCCGCCTTCACGTGATCCGCCGTCAATTCTTCCGGCACGCCGATGCTGAGATCAACGGGGTCGGTGAGTAGGGCCTGCTTGCGGATGGCTTCGCGAAAATCGCTGCTATCGAAGTAGGTGAGTCGTTGCGCGACGAATGACATAGGCTGTTCCGTGTTTACATGCTAGCCCCAATGTAGCGTGCCCGGGCAGTTCGCGCAACACTAGGCATTTGCTCTGAGCCGCTTGAAATATTAGCAAGCTATGTTACAGTATGATAGGAATTACAAAACGCAAAGGTTTCCCATGAATTTATTGTTGCCCAAAGGTTATCGTAATGCTGAGCTTCTCCACAATCGGCTGCGCCGCGAGCCGGAAGCCAGGTGGCAACAACGTGGGGCAAACCGCGCCCTCAACCAGTTTTTTGCAATGAGTCAACGAGTCCCGGCGTACCGGGACTTTTTGAAATCACACAATTTTTCACCCAGTTCGGTGCAGACTCTGGAGGATTTCAAACGGATCCCGGCTATCGATAAAGATAACTATCTCCGCAAATACCCCAAGGAGATGCTCTGCTGGGACGGCGAGTTTGCTCACGGCCAGTGGGTTATCAGCACCACCTCCGGTTCCACCGGCCGGCCCTACTACTTCCCCCGTGAGCATTCCCAGGATTGGCAGTACGCCGTCACCGCCGAGCTGTACCTGCGCTCCAATTTCCAAATTCACAAACGCAGCACGCTGTACATCGTGGCCTTCCCGATGGGCGCCTGGATCGGCGGCCTATTTACCTATGAGGCCCTGAAGATCGTGGCCGAGCACGGCGGCTACGACCTCAGCATCATCACCCCCGGCATCCACAAACAAGAAGTCATCAACGCCGTCAAACAGCTCGGCAAAGATTTTGACCAAGTCATCATCGGGGCCTACGCCCCATTCCTCAAAGACATCCTGGACGATGGTATGCGCGACGGCATTAACTGGCAAGATTACAACCTCGGCTTCGTCTTTTCTGCTGAAGCCTACAGCGAGAAGTTCCGCGACTACGTGCTGCGCACCACCGGCACCCACGACGCTCTGCGCAGCACGCTGAACCACTACGGTACGGTCGATCTCGGCACCATGGCCCACGAAACGCCGGAGTCAATCATGATTCGCCGTCAGCTGGCGGCCGACGGCCAGCTGCAAACGCTGTTTCCGGAGGCCGACCGTCAGCCGACGTTCGCTCAGTACAACCCCGAGCTGTTTTACTTCGAGGAACAGGATCAGAACCTGTTCTGTACCGCCTACAGCGGTCTGCCACTGGTGCGCTACGACCTCAAGGATTACGGTGGCGTTATCAGCCGGGCTGAGGTGCACCAGCGTCTGCATGACAATGGCTGGGATGCTCTGGCTGCCGCCCACGAGGCCGGCATCAGCGACACCCTGTGGAATCTGCCGTACGTTTATATATATGAACGTAACGATTTCAGCATCAGCTACTACGCCTTCCAACTGTACCCGGACACCATCCGGCGGGCTCTGCAGCACGATGATCTGGCGCACAAACTGACCGGCAAATTTACCATGCAGGTCTTCTATAACGATGCCGGTCGCCAGCAGTTCGCCATCCACGCCGAGCTGAAGCACGGTGTCGAGCCGTCGGATCAGCTGCAGCGCGAAGTGCTGGAGCAGGTACAGGCCAGCCTGGTGCGCGAAAGCTCGGAGTACCGTGAAACGTACAAAATGGTCGGTCCGGACGTCATGCCGCAGATCACGCTGTGGACATATGAAGACCCGACCTATTTCCGGCCGGGCACCAAACAACGCTGGTCTATTAAGTAAGGGAGTGCATATGATGGACGAAATTGTAAAAGACCTGGCGGCTCACGCGCCAAACACCACATGGGAACAACCGACCATTTTTGAAGCGAGCAATCCGACTGATCAAACCAAGTTGCGGCAGTTGGTCGACGAAGGACGCGTACAGCATTTTTATGACCGCGTCGATCTGGCTGCCGGCGAACTGTACGATATCCAGTTCCCGCAGGAAAAGGACGTTCCAGAAGCGGAAAAATCGCAATTTGCCGATTTTCGTCGTCAGTTCACTGTCGAATACGGTGCCTACGCCTACTTCCCGTGGAGCGGCACGCTGCTGCATCTACCAGACGTGGCCGCCCTGCGTAGTCTGCGGACCTCTCGCAACCGCAACTTGATCTTGGCCGAAGAGCAGCAGAAGCTGTATGGCGCTACCATCTTGGTCGCTGGCTTGAGCGTGGGCAGTAACATCGTTGAGGCGCTGGTGTCGATGGGTATCGGCGGCACCTTCATCCTGGCTGATATGGACATTATCGAGCCGAGCAACCTGAATCGTATTCGGGCTCCCTACGCTCATGTCGGACATCACAAAGCTGACGCCGTGGCGATGCGCATGAGTGAGATTGATCCTTACGTGCAGTTTCACTTATACCGTGATGGCCTGAGCCAGGAATCGTTGCTGGAGATTTTGGATACCTACAAGCCGGATATCATCATTGACGAGATGGATCAACTGAAGCTGAAGGTCGCCATGCGCGAAGAGGCCCGGTCCCGGGGTATTGCCGTACTGTCGGCTGCCGACGACGGTGACAGCACCATTATGGACATTGAGCGTTATGACCTCAATCCGGAATATCCGCTGTTTCACGGGCTCATTGAGCAGCGCGTGCTCGACCGTATTCTGACCGATGAGACTATTCCGCGCCAGCAGCTTGGTATGGCCATCGGCCGCTATTTCATCGGCCCGGAGAACATCCCGTTGCGTATGTATCAGTCGCTGCAGGCCGTTGGGCAGACCCTGCCGAGCTGGCCGCAACTTGGCAGTGCCGCCGCCCAGTCGGGTATCGCTGTAGCTTACAGCAGTTACCGCATCCTCACCGGTCAGCCGCTGCGTCAGGGGCGCTACGTGATTGGCCCGGAAGCAGTGCTGGACCCCAGCATTGATGATCCGGCCTATCAGCAGGAATGGCGTAAGTACGTCGATATGCTCCAAGCTTTCAACTTATAGCCCAAATAGCTATAATCGTGCATACGAGTTATGCTTACGTTTATTGCCGTTCTGGCGCTGGGCGCCCAGGTCCTAACAGTTGCAGCTGTCTATCTGCGCGGGCCGCACAGCTACCGCAACATCGCGTTTAGCTGCCTGTCGTTCGCGCTCCTTGCCTGGTCGGGGCTGAACTATGCCAATTCGCTGCCGGGTCTGAAAGACAATCTCTGCCTGATGCGCTTCATCATGTGCTTCGTGGTGTTGCAGAATGCGTTGTTCCTCAATTTTGCCAATTCGCTCCGCACGAACCATCTCTTTCCCCTGAGCTGGCGTGGTAAGGGCTATGTAGCGCTGAGCTTGCTGGCTGTCGTGCTGGCTCTGTCGCCCGTGTTGTTCACCAAAGTGGTGATCGGTCAGCACGGCCCGTACCCAGTGCCGGGGCCGGGCATGCTAGTGTTCATCATTCACGCCGCGTTGTCGATTTACCTGGGATTCCGCTATCTTTTCTTGGCCAATAGGGCGGCAGCTCCCGGACAGAAGCCACAGCTGTATTTCATCTTGTTCGGTTCAATTGTGCTCTGGGGTATCGTGCCGTTGACTAATTTTGTGCTGGCTCTAACATTGCACACCTCGTTCTTCATTCAGCTCTGTCCTGTCTACTCGTTCATTTTTGCCGCGCTGATTGCGTACGCTATCATCCGGCACAAGCTGTTTGATATCCGGCTATTCGTACTACGGGCCGGAGCTTATCTGTTTAGTGTGGCGGTGGTGTCGCTGTTCTACATCGGTCCTGCCATTCTGCTGGCGACGCGTGTGGTACATATTTCACTGTCGCGGAGTAGTCTAGTGGCTTTAGTCGGTATGAGTCTGGTGCTCATTGCCCTATATAGGTTTGTGCGGCGACTGTTTGATAGGTTGACCAACCGCATATTTTTCCGAGGCTACTACGAGCCGCAGGATGTAATCAATCAGCTGAGCAAGGTGCTGGTGCGCTCCATCAATACCGAGCAGATCAAGCAGCGGGCCGCCAAGGTGCTCCAGGAAGCCATCCGTGCCCAGCATTTCATGTACTGGTTGGCGAGTGATCAGGACGAGACAGCGCATCACGCCCAGCAGCTGGGCCGGCTGTTCAAAGGGCGAGGACGCCAAGTCTCGAACCTGGTGGTGATAGATGAGCTGCAAACTGATCCTCAGTTACTCCAACATTTGCGGGACAATGACGTTGCGCTGGTGGTGCGGCTGCGTACTACCCAGCAGGAGCTCGGGTATTTAACGCTGGGCTACAAGGAATCGGGCCAGCCCTACATTGAGCGAGATAAGCGGCTGCTGAGCATCGCTAGCGATGAAATCGCTATTGCCCTCCAGAATGCCATCCAGCTTGAAGAAACGCAGCATTTTAACCAGCGCTTGCAGCAGAAGGTCAGTGAGGCTACCCGAGAGTTGCAGCGCACCAACGATAAGCTGAAGGCGCTCGACGAAACCAAGGATGAATTCATCAGCATGGCCAGCCACCAGCTACGCACGCCGCTGACGGCCGTGAAGGGCTACCTCAGCATGGTACTCGAGGGCGACGCCGGCGAGCTGAACGCCAACCAGCGCAAGCTGCTGGAGCAATCTTTCAACAGTTCCCAACGCATGGTCTACCTCATTTCCGATCTGCTGAACCTGTCACGGCTGAACACCGGTAAGTTCATCATCGAGCCCTCGCCGGTAGATCTGGCCGAGGTAGTGGAGGCTGAGGTGGAGCAGCTGGCCGAAACCGCCAAATCGCGTGGGCTGGAGCTGACCTACGAGCGTCCGGCGACTTTCCCGGTGCTACTGCTGGACGAAACTAAGATCCACCAGGTGGTTATGAACCTCATCGATAACGCCATTTACTACACGCCCAGCGGTGGCACAGTCAGCGTGCGCCTGAAAGAAACGCCTACGGCTGTGGAGTACACCGTAACCGATACTGGCATCGGCGTGCCGAAAAGCGTGCAGCACAAGCTGTTCGCTAAATTTTACCGGGCGCAGAACGCCCAATCGGCCCGGCCGGATGGCACCGGACTGGGGCTATTTATGGCCAAGAAAGTGGTGGTGGCCCAGGGCGGGGCAATCATTTTTGAAAGTAATGAGGGCAAGGGGAGTACTTTTGGCTTCCGTTTTACCAAAGCTCAGCATCTGCCACCCCAGGCACCCAAAACAGGGGCCAAGGCTCCGGCTCTGGCCGATGCCCGGCGGTAATTACGCTTATGCAATAGCATTGACATTTCAGCTTGTTTCTGGTATTTTATAGATATCCTTGTGATGGAGTGTGTGAGATAACTCCGTACGCGGATGTGAGCGGTGGTGAAAACAAACAGCAGTGCATGAGTTCTGCTGTTTTTTACTTCAAAATCCCCGTTCCGGCCGTTAGCTTCATCTCCGGGGTACGTTTACAAATCAGATCATTACAGTACATACGCTGTGACGTTTAGTCACAGGCACTGCAACCCTCCAGAGCAGATGAGAGGTAGCCGGGAAATACTAGCCGCTGGCGCTAGTGCCCGGTCGCTTGTCGTCTGCTCTGGTTGAGCCGCCGTTGAGCTCGGCTATTTTGTTACCCCGCCGGTTCCGGCTGTTCCCGGTTGCAGAAACTGTAACGCTTTAACCTACATACCTATGTTCACTTTTCCTCCCGGTGGAGGGTGTGGCTCAGCGTGGATAGCTATACTGGCTGTCCGCGGCGAGCCATACCCTCCACGGCAGGGACTTTGGCCACCGCACAGACACACGTGCGCGTGCACGAGTACTACCCGTCACGCTGCATGGTGCGCG
>Ga0164242_10010265_pt1 | contig 10044 bp, 9 predicted proteins | sample OricomgcompostMG_FD_108783 | JGI IMG/M metagenome (GOLD analysis project Ga0164242, IMG submission 108783) | Miracle-Growth compost microbial communities from Emeryville, California, USA - Original compost - Miracle growth compost (MG) ... | reverse complement strand
GTGTGCGCGCACGACGTCCGCGAGCGACATCGATCGACCCATCTCGTAGTTCGCGCGCGTGTTCGGGCCGAGCAGCGACGGGTCGCGCTCGTAGGTCTCGCGAAAGCTCGCGACGAAGTTTTCTGCGCGGATCACGTCGAACACGCGATCCGCATCGCCGAGATCGAGCGCGACAGGCTCGCACGTCTTCACGATCGAAGCGAGCGCGGCGATTTTCTTGCGGAAGATCGAGCGCGTCTCGTCGTCGACCGCGCAGATGCCGAAGTCTTCGGTGTAGCCGATGCGCAGCGACGACGGATCGACGTCGGTCGCGCGGGCGAGCAGCGCGCCATCCACTGCATAGCTGAGCGGATCCCCGGCAGCGAGGCCCGCGCTCGCGGATAGTTGCAGCCGCGTGTCGGCGACCGTGCGGCCCATCGGACCGCTGACCCACGTGGGTGCCCAGCCGAGCGACTTGCGTTCGCCGGGCACGAGGCCCACGGATGGCCGGAAGCCGACCACGCCGCACAGCGCGGCCGGAATCCGCAGGGAGCCGCCGAGGTCGGAGCCGGTCGCGAGCGGCAGCATGCCGGTCGCGAGCGCGACGGCCGAGCCGCCCGACGAGCCGCCCGCATTCAGGCGCGGATCGAACGGATTGCCGGTCGCGCCCCACACCGCGTTGCGCGTGTTCGCACCGGCACCCATCTCGGGCGTGTTCGTCTTCGCGACGAGGATCGCGCCGGCCGCGCGCAGGCGCGCGACCATCGCGTTGTCGTGCTCCGGCACGAAAGCGCGAAAGGCCGGCGAGCCGTAGGTGGTCAGGAGCCCGGCCGTCTCCTCGAGATCCTTGACGCCGAGCGGCAGCCCGTGCAGCGGCCCGAGGGGCGCGCCGCGCAGCACCGCGCGTTCGGCTTCGCGCGCCTCGGCCCGGGCGCGCTGGAAGCAGGTCGCGGCGAGCGCGTTGACCGCGGGATTGATCGCGTCGATCCGCGCGATGCACGCGTCGAGCAGTTCGACCGGCGACAGTTCGCGCTTGCCGATCAGGCGGCGCGCTTCGACGGCGGAGAGGGAAACCAGTGGGCTGTCCATTGCGGTGAGTGTGGTTTGTTTTGGTTTGTGTTCCGGTAGAGTATCGCGCTGTTGATAGCGAAGCGGATCATGCCGGGGACGCGGTACGAAGTTTGCTGGCGCGTCTCATCGGTCGCGAGACCCTTTTGCACGGCTTGATCTTCGCGGCGAACTGGCCGATATTTTGTGTACGTTTCGTCCATCGTCCGCGGCACACCCTTGGCGCATTCCATGTTCGATAGATCCGATCGAGACGACGCCGGCCCTTCGCAGTGTCTGCGGTGTGGAAGCCGGCTTGCAGCACCGTTCATGTTTTGTCCGCAATGCGGTGCGAATCAGCTGGTTTCGCCGTCCGCCTCGGCCACCGACGAATTCGCGCCCGAAGCACTGCCGCGCGGCCTTGGGAACCGGTTGCATGCGTATATGCGCAAGCTGTCCGGCCGCTGGACGCCCTACGACGGTTACCGTGATCCCGCCTTGGACGACGAGGCGATCCGCAGGCAACGCCGATGGCATCGTACGCGGCGCTGGCTCTATGTTTGCGGCGGGCTGGCCGCGGTCGCGTTCGCCGCTTACCAGTTCATGCCGGGCGACGGCCCGATGGACGGCGCACAGATGGCCGGGGGCGCCGCGCCGGCGGACTCGGCCATGGGAGCGCAAGCCGAACCGCCGCCGGGAGACGACATCGACATCGCCGGACTAAACGTACCTTCAGCGCAGGGCCAGCCCGACGCGGATGTGGACCTGACCGGACTGAACATCGCTTCGGAACCCAGTGCGCCTGACGCGATGTCGGGCCCGCCCGGAAGCCAGGGCCGCGAACTGGCATCGCGGAGCGACGCGAACGCGCGCATCGACGTGACGAGACAGCTTGCGATCGCCCGCACGGATCTCAGCCGGAACAGCCTTTGGCCCGCACGACATGCGGTCGTGAACGCGCTCTCCGCTCAACCCGGCAACGCGGACGCGCTGCGACTGCTAGCCGAGCTCGCGTCGCGCGAACGGGAGCGAGACTCGTTGATCGAGCACGCGCGGCAATGCGAGCGCAGCGGGCAGCGGGGGTGCGCCCGGGAGTATGCGCGGCGGGCCGTGAGCGTCGACAGGTCGAGCCGCGACGCGAAGCGGCTTCTTGCACGCGCGTCCGGCAATCGACGCGAGACCGTCGTGCGTCGCGATAGTCCGAACCTGTTCACGCGGCTGCACCACTGGTTCAAGCAGTCGCTCGCGCAGGCGGACGCGAGACCGGTGAACCAGTCATCGTCGCCGTGGGAACGGCCCTAGCCGCCATTGGCGAGTAGCGGATCGGCCCAGCGGCGAACGGCGTGCGCCCGCGCTTCCAACCCTTGTGCCGAACGCCGGCGGACCAGCTCGACGGTTTCGCGCGGCGCCGTATCCGGATTTCCGGCATCGAACGGCGGTGCGGGAGCGTACTCCAGTTCGAGCTGGATCGCGCGCGCCTCGTCGGCACCCGCCAGTTCGGCCGCGAGCGTCAGGCCGAAGTCGATCCCCGCGGTAACGCCACCGCCCGTAATCAGGTTTCCGTCGCGCACCACCCTGGACTTTTCGGGAATCGCGCCGAGCGGGGCGAGCAGTTCATGAAAGGCCCAATGAGTCGTCGCACGGCGCCCGCGCAGCAAACCGGCCGTACCGAGCAGCAGCGTGCCCGTGCAGACCGACGTCAGCCAGCGAACCTGCGCGGCGCGACGGCGCACGAAATCGAGCGTGTGCTCATCATCGAGCAGCTCGGTAATGCCGTTTCCACCCGGCACGCACAGCACGTCGAGCGACGGGCAAGACTCGAAGGTGAGGTCCGGCGCCAACCGTAGCCCGCTCGTCGCGGTCACGGGGTCGAGCGTCTTCGCGACGAGATGCACCGTCACGTCCGGCACCAGGGCCAGCACGTCGAACGGCCCGGTCACGTCGAGCAGCTGGACCTGCTCGAATATCAGAAAACCTGCGCGGATCGGCACGATGATCTCCATTGGCTAGTGGACGATTGCAGTCTATCCGGCTAAGGTGTGGCGTAAATGCCATATCAACCACGTTTTACGCCAGGAACCAATGGAAGCCGTGCGGCACGCTAAAGTCGCGACTTCAGCGCCTCGACGCCTCCAGGCGCGTCCCCTGGAGATGCTGATAGTCGCGTTTCCCGGCGTGCAATTGCTCGACGTCGCCGGACCGTTGCAGGTATTGGCGAGCGCCAACGAGATGGCGCTGCAGCGCGGCCTGCCGCAGCCATACGCGCCGCGCGTGGCTGCGCCGCACGGTGGGGCCGTCACGGCGTCCGCCGGGCTCGCAATGGTGGCCGAACCCTTGCCGAAACGTGCGCGCGCGATCGACACGCTGATCGTCGCGGGTGGCAAGGGCGTGCATGCCGTGGCACAGGATGCACGCGTGACGGCATGGGTTCGCCGGCAGTCCGGTCATGCGCGGCGGGTCGCTTCGGTCTGCACCGGTGCCTTCCTGCTCGCGGCCGCCGGCTTGCTCGACGGATGCAGGGCTACGACGCACTGGGCCGCGTGCGAACTGCTGGCAGCGCGTTATCCGCGCCTGCGGGTCGAAGCCGATCCGATTTTCGTGCGTGACGGCAAGGTCTGGACGTCGGCCGGGGTCACGGCCGGCATCGATCTGGCGCTCGCGCTCGTCGAGGAGGATCTCGGCCAGGCCCTGGCGCTCGAGGTCGCGCGCAATCTCGTGGTGTTCCTGAAACGTCCGGGCGGCCAGGCACAATACAGCGCGGCGCTCGCCATGCAACACACCGATGAGCGGTTTCGGGAACTGCATGCATGGATTGCCCGGCACCTCGCCGGAGATCTGTCAGTGCCGGCTCTCGCGCATTACGTGGGCATGAGCGAGCGTAGTTTTATCCGTCATTACCGGCAGGCAACCGGCAAGACGCCCGCGCGCGCCGTCGAGTCGATGCGCGTCGAAGCCGCCCGCCAGTTGCTGAGTGCGACCGCGCTGCCGCTCAAGCGGATCGCGAGCCGCTGTGGCTTCGGCAGCGAGGAAACCCTGCGGCGCAGTTTCATCCGCGCGCTCGGCGTCACGCCGCTGGCATTTCGCGAGCGATTCTCGGGGTGAGTCGGGACGACCGCTTCCAGCCGCGACGGCACGATTTGTCTCGCCGTCGAATCCGGCCTTGTCGACGCGTACGCCATTACATGCGATGCAATCATTCGGGAACGCCGCATGCACACGCGACGAACCGCGCCCCGCTAGCACCGGGACACTGCGCGGCGTATCCCTGCAACCGTTCCGGAGGTTCTCGATGACACCACTTTGGCCGCGACGTTCGATCGTCTCGCTATGCCTGTTCGCAACGTTCGGATCCGGTGTGGTCGCCGAGGCATCGGCGGCCGAGGTATCGCTCAGCCGCGCCGATTACGGCACCACGGCAGACGGGCATCCGGTGAGTCAGTACACGCTGAAAAACTCGCACGGCGTGACGCTCAAGGTCATCACTTACGGCGGTATCGTGACGACGCTCGAGGTGCCGGACCGCAAGGGCAAGGTCGCCGACATCGTGCTCGGCTTCGATTCGCTGCACGACTATGAAAAATACAACGGCAACATCCACTTCGGCGCGTTGATCGGACGTTACGCGAACCGCATTGCGGGCGGGCGTTTCCCGCTCGACGGCAAGACCTGGCAGCTACCCGTCAACGATGGTCCGAACACGCTGCACAGCGGTCCTAATAGCTTCGACACTAAGGTGTGGACGGTCACCGGCACGCATGGCGACGCGAAGAGTTCGAGCGTGACGCTGCGCTACGTGAGCCCGGACGGCGAGAACGGCTTTCCCGGCACGTTGACCGCCGATGTGACCTACACGCTGACCGCCGACAACGTGATACGCATCGATTACCGCGCGACCACCGACAAGGACACGGTCGTCAACCTGACGAACCACACGTATTTCAATCTCGCGGGACACGATAGCGGCGATGTCGAACGGCAACGGATCCAGATCGATGCGTCGCGCTTCACACCGACGGACAAGACCTCGATCCCGACCGGCCAACTGGAGAGCGTCGAAGGCACGCCGATGGACCTGCGCCGCTTGACGCCGATCGGTGCGCATCTGCGTGCCGGCGATCCGCAACTGCTCATTGCGCACGGCTACGATCAGAACTGGGTGCTCGACCATGGGGGCCAGCCGACGCCCGCCTTCGCCGCGCGCGCCGAGGATCCGGCGTCGGGTCGCTTTCTCGAGCTGTACACCACGCAGCCCGGGCTGCAGTTCTATACGGCGAACGGTCTGGATGGGAGCATCGCGGGCAAGGGAGGGACGGCGTATCGTCAAACCGATGCGTTCGCGCTCGAAGCCGAGCACTTCCCCGATTCGCCCAACCATCCGTCGTTCCCGACGACCGAGCTCAAGCCGGGGCAAACGTTGCATGAAGTGACGTTGTGGAAAGTGGGCGCGCGGTGATCAGAGCAACGTGAATACATCCTCGCGCGCGAGCCGCGACTTCGGCAGCTTCGCGTTGAAGTCCTTCTCCTCGCTGCGATAGCCGAGCGACACGAGCACGACGCCCGTGAAGCCGCGCTCGCGCAAACCGAGTTCGTTGTCGAGCGCGCGGATGTCGAAGCCTTCCATCGGCGTCGCGTCGATGCCGAGCGTCGCCGCGCCGAGCAGCAGGCCGCCGAGCGCGATGTAGACCTGCTTCTCCATCCACTGCGGCACGTCGCGCAGTTCATAGCGATGCAGGTCCACGTACGAGCGACGCGTCTTGTCCTGGCCTTCGCGCGCGCCTTCGGTCGCAAAGCGGCCGTCGCGCGCTTCCTGTTCGAGTACCGCCTTCAGGTGCGCGTCGTCGAGGTCGCTGCGCATGCACAGCGCGATCACGTGCGATGCGTTCAGCACCTTCGGCTCGTTGTACGCGTAGGCGCCGGTCGTTGCCTTCGCGATGCGCGCACGGCCTTCGGGCGTCGACGCGACGACGTAATGCCACGGCTGCGAGTTGACCGACGACGGGCTCTGGTGCAATACCGTCAGCAGCGCGTCGATCTGCTCCTGTGGTAGCGTGCGGCCGCCCTCATAGGCCTTGACGGTGTGGCGCGCATGCACGGCATCGGACAGGTTCATATCGAATTCCTCGTTGGGTTTGTATAAGTGGAATGTGCGGGGCCGTTACGCGGTACGGAAGACCTGAACCGTGCTGCTCAGCCGGGATGACTGGGTGTCGAGCGCCTGGGCGGCGGCGGTCACCTGTTCGACGAGGGCGGCGTTTTGCTGCGTGACCTCGTCCATCTGCGTGACCGCGCTGTCGACCTGCTCGATGCCGATCTGCTGCTGCTCCGATGCGTTGGCGATCTCGTTCATGATGGTCGTCACGCGCTCGACGGCGGACTGCAGTTCCGTCATCGTCGAGCCGGCCGACGACACGAGCGACGTGCCGTGCGCCACGGTCTCGACGGAAGTCGCGATGACTTCCTTGATTTCCTTCGCGGCCGACGCGGAACGCTGCGCGAGCGAGCGCACCTCGGACGCGACGACCGCGAAGCCGCGGCCCTGTTCGCCGGCGCGCGCGGCTTCGACCGCCGCGTTCAGCGCGAGGATGTTGGTCTGGAACGCGATGCCTTCGATGATCGCCGTGATGTCCGAGATTTTCTTCGAGCTGGACTCGATCTCGTCCATCGTGCTCACGACCTGACGCACGACGTCGCTGCCGCGCACCGCGACGTCGGTCGCCGTCCGGGCGAGCTCGCTGCCCTGACGTGCATTGGCCGTGTTCTGCTTCACGCCGGCCGTGAGCTCGGTCATGCTCGCGGCCGTTTGCTGCAGCGATGCGGCCTGCTCTTCGGTGCGCGAGGAAAGATCGAGCATTCCGGCCGCGATCTCCCGCGTGGCGCTCGACACCGATTCGCTGCCCGAGCGCACCGTGGCAGTCACCGTGCCGAGTTCGAGACGGGTCTTCTCGATGCTTTCGAGGAGCGAGCCCATTTCGTCGTCGCGTTGCGGGCGAACCGGCGTGCCCAGATTGCCGGACGAGATATGGCGCAGGCTTTCCTGCGCATAGGTGAGCGGCTTCATGATCGCGCCACGCAGCAAGGACCATCCGAGCGCCGCGGCGGCGAGCCCGATCGCGATCATCGCGATGCTGATGATCTGGAACGTACGGAAATTCGATTCCGCCGTTTCGTAGCGCGCGCGGGCGTCCTCGTACAGCGCGTCTTTCACCTTGTTGTTCGCCGCGCTCATTGCGCTATAGAGGGCACTCAGCTGCGTCATCGCGATGGTGTCGGCGCTAGCCCGGTCGCCCGTCTTCAGCGCGTTCGTGAACGCGGCCACGCCATTGCGCATCGCCGTGCGGCGCGCGGCCGTTTCGGCGATCAGCGGCAGCTCGTCCTGATCGTGCGGCATCGCCGTGAACTTTTCCCACCATTCGTCGGAGTCCTTGAAGAAGCCGTCGGCACGCTTGAGCTGGTCGGGGACGCTCGTCGCTTCCGGATGAAGCGCAACGCGATCCAGCACGAGGCGGGTACGCGCGATGAAGATCTCCGCATTGTCGATGGCGGTGGATTCGGCCAGCTTGTTTCGATACGTGTCGCGGTTCGCGTTATTCGCCTTGTTCGTGCTGACGAGTCCGAGCACACCGGAAATCGCGAGCAGGGCAGCGAGGAGCGAAACGGTCAGTGCGATGCGGGTTCGGATCGTGAGGGTCATGTTGCAGGAACAATCAGCCGGGTTGAAGAACGGTAGGTGCTCGCGGAAAAACACCAGGACTCCCGACTTAACGGCAAACGCCTGCAAGAATTTAGGCAAACTGGAAGAAATCAGTGGGAATGGGTCGCCGGAAAAGCCGAAGCCTACCGACGAGCGCATCGTCGAGGCGATGTCCGGCAACGGGTGCCGACGACCCCCGCCGACGAACTCGACGCCGACGGGCGCTCCATGAAGGTCGTGCAGGCGTCGGGCGCCGTAAACGACACGCCGGCCCGCGCCCTTTGAGGGGGTGCGAGCCGGCGTTCAGCGCGTCAGATTACCAGTGACGATGGCCGTACCACTCGTGCCGGCCCCACCAGCGGCGGCCGTCCCAGTAGCGGCCCCCGTGCCAGCCGATCACGAGCGCCGGCGCGGCGACCACCGGCTGATAGGCGACCGGCGGGTAATAGGCGGGCGGCGGGGGCGGGGCATAGACCGGTGCCGGCGCAACGTAGACCGGCGCGGGCACGCCGAGATTCAGACCAACCGACACGCCGGCCATCGCGGCCTGCGAAGTAGCGAACACGACTGCACCCAGTCCCAGTGCGGCAAGCAGCTTGTTTTTCATGATGACCTCCGTGGTCAGATGTATCCACGGCTGCAATGTAGCCGGTCCCGCGCACGACTGGTTTACAACACTGCAACAATTATGTCGGCAGATCGCAGCGCCCCGCGCCCGAAACGCCTCAATACGGGCCAAAGCGCGGTTTTTACCAATATCCTGTTACTTCTCAGTGGCTTGCGTAATCGGCGCCGCGCACGCCGACGTACAGCGAATACAGCGAAGTCGTCGCCGCGATGAACAGGCGGTTGCGCATCGGGCCGCCGAACACGAGGTTGGCGACGGTTTCCGGCACGAGGATCTTGCCGAGCAACTTGCCGTCCGGCGCGTAGCAGTGCACGCCGTCCCCCGCGCTCGTCCACAGGTTGCCCCGCTCGTCGACGCGCATCCCGTCCGGCACGCCGGGCGTCACGTCCGCGAACACGCGCCCGTTATGCAGCCGCCCCTTCGCGTCGACGTCGAACACGCGGATGTGGTGCGGGCCGTTCTCGATGTGCGACGAGCCCGAGTCGGCGATATAAAGCCGCGATTCGTCCGGCGAGAACGCGAGGCCGTTCGGCTTCACGAAGTCGTCGGCGACGAGTTCCACCGCGCCGCTGTCGGGCGACACGCGGTACACGTTGCACGCGCCGATCTCGCTGTCCGCGCGGTGCCCTTCGTAGTCGCCGAGGATGCCGTAGTCGGGGTCGGTAAACCAGATCGAACCGTCCGATTTCACGATCACGTCGTTCGGCGAGTTCAGTTGGCGTCCCTCGTAACGATCGGCAATCACGGTGATGCGGCCGTCGTGCCCGGTGCGGGTCACGCAGCGGGTGCCGTGGTGACAGGTGACGAGCCGGAATTCGCGGTCGAGCGTGTTGCCGTTGCTGAAGTCGGCGTTCGCGCGGAACACGCCGGCGCCGATGCCCGGCACCCAGCGCATCATCCGGTTGTTCGGAATGTCGCTCCACGCCAGAAAGTTGCCGGCCGGAAACCACACCGGCCCCTCGGACCACAGGCAGTCGCCCGCGAGCTTTTCGAGAATCGCGGTGGGCTGCAGCATCAGCCGGAAGCGTGGATCGTGGATTTCGTATTCGTTCGGATTCATCGTTGGCCTCGCGAGGAAATGGGGGGTTACGATGGGCTTCGCTCTTCGTCAGCGTGACGCGCGTCCGCCCGCGACGACCACGACCGCGATGATGAGCAGCCCGTAGACGACGGAGCGCACGCCCGCACCCGCGCCGACGGCGTTGAGAATCGCGTTGGTCAGGAACAGGAACATCGACGCGCCCCAGACGCCCGCGACGGTCGCCTTGCCGCCCGTCACCTGGGTGCCGCCGATCACGCCCACGGCGACCGAAATCAGCATGTACTCGACGCCCATGTCGAGCGCGGCGCCCCCGGACACCGCGGCGAGCAACAGGCCGGTGAGCGCGGCGATCGTCGCCGACAGCACATAGGTCACGCAGCGCACGCGTTCGACTTTCACGCCGGCGAGCCACGCGGCCCGCGCGTTCTGGCCGAGCGCGGACAGGCTGCGCCCGGCCACCGTCCGGTGCAGCAGCAGCGCGAGCACGACCGACAGCGCGAGCGCGATCCACGTGAGGTTCGGCACCCCGATCAGGCGGCCGGTCGCGAACGCCTGCAGCGCGGGCGGCGGCGGGGGCATGCCGCGGCTCTGCGTGATCGCGACCGACTGGATGATGAAGCTCGATGAAAGCGTCGCGATGATCGGCGGAATGCGCAG
>Ga0164242_10010264_pt1 | contig 10044 bp, 8 predicted proteins | sample OricomgcompostMG_FD_108783 | JGI IMG/M metagenome (GOLD analysis project Ga0164242, IMG submission 108783) | Miracle-Growth compost microbial communities from Emeryville, California, USA - Original compost - Miracle growth compost (MG) ... | reverse complement strand
GCAGGCCAGCGAACGTCGCATCAGGAAACTGATGTCCAGATCGGCACGGCCGGTTCCAGCGCGGGCCGGGAAAGGTCCAAGCGTCGGCGAGACGCGATGAAATGACCCATCGTGCGTCGGAAACTTCGCGGAGATCGCGGACGGCGATTGAATTGATCGCGATTGGCAACAGCGCCGTCGAGGAGGTCGCCGCCATGAGCGTCTTCAACGCGTCCGCGTCTTTACTGCTCTCGGGCGTCTGTTTCCGGATAAGCGGCGATCAGATCGGCCATGAGACGTCTGCCTCGTTCGTCTGGCCGTTACCGGTGGTTCGTCATGCGCTGTCGCGGCGCAGGAATTGATAGGGCACGCGCAGGGGGCCTGCGCCGGCCGGTGGAGGCCCGAGCAACAGCCCAACTGCTGCGGCGCCCATGGAGTGGGAGTTCGGCTCGATCGTCGTCAGGGCCGGGCTGATCTGGACCCCGATATCGTAGTTGCCCCAGCCGGCAACAGCGATGTCATCGGGCACCTTGAGCCCGCGGCGGCTGCATTCGAAGATCGCGCCCGCCGCGACGATGTCGGTCGGGCAGAGTATGGCGTCGATCTTCGGCTCAAGCGCCAGAAGCTCTTCTATCACGCGCGGCCCGGCGCCGAAGCCGTCGGCCTCGCGAATCGAGAGGACCAGGTCGTCAGGCAGCCCGGCCTGGAACATCGCGTGGCGGAAGGCGGGCAGGCGCTCCGCATAGCGCGAACGGTCGCCGCTCGAAAAGCCCACGAAGCCGATGCGCCGCCTGCCGGTGCCGAGCAGATGGCACGTCATCTCCGCACTGGCCGCGCCGACGTCGTAGTGGATGCCGAAGCCGATCGGTTGTTCGGAAGCCCAGCTTTCGGCGACCGGCACGCCCGACCGTGACAGAAGCGCCCGTGTCAAGTCGTGCCGAGCCCCGCCGACGACCGCGATTCCCGCGACCCGAAGCCCCAACAGTGTCTCGACGGCGCTCAGCTCGTCTTCCGGCGTCTCGGCGATCATGGTGATGACTTCACGCCCGGCCTCGTTTGCCGCGCTTCGCAGGCCCATCGTGTAGTGGAAAAAGGACGAGTTGCGGATCGATGGCAGGATTGAGCCGATCACCCGGCTTGCACCGGCCGCGAGCAGGCCGGCGGAGAGGTTCGGAACATAACCGAGTTCGGCCGCCACCGTCAGCACGCGCTTTCTGGTTTCCGGCTGCACTCTCGACGGATGCCGAAAGGAATTCGAGACGGTCATGGATGAAACTTTTGCCGCCGCCGCTACATCCTGCATGGTCAGTGCTTTGCCGCGCCCCCGGGATGCGTTGGGTGCCTCGTCCTGATCCACCTTCGTCTCCTGATCGGCCGCATTCCGCAGGGCGGCCCGGTTTGTGCGACAAGCAATGGGCACATTGCACAATATTTGGAGTTTACTTGTCATTGTAGCGCTACAAAAATAAAGTGGGTAGGCCCCATCAGGGGCCGACGAACGAATTTGCAGGAGCGTGCATGGTCTCCACTCCCGCAGACTTGCGGCTAAACGGCGTCAGCAAGCGCTACGACGAGACCGTCGCCGTGGCGGCGCTCGATCTGTACGTGGAGCCAGGCAGCCTCGTGTCGCTGCTCGGTCCGTCGGGATGCGGCAAGACGACGACGTTGCGCATGGTGGCAGGTTTCGAAACCCCGGATGCCGGCAGGATCGATATTGGCGGGCGGGACGTGACGGCACTTCCGCCGCATCGGCGCAATCTTGGAATGGTCTTCCAGAACTACAGCCTGTTTCCCCACCGGACCGTGGCCGAAAATATCGCCTTCGGTCCGCGCATGGCCGGTGCATCGAAGAACGAGCAGGGGGAAAAGGTCACCCGGATGCTCGATATGGTTCAGCTTCAGGGGCGCGGCGAGATGTTCCCGTCGCAATTGTCCGGCGGGCAGCAGCAGCGCATCGCACTGGCGCGCTCCCTTGCCGTCAATCCACAGGTCCTGCTGCTCGACGAGCCGCTCGGCGCGCTCGACAAGGCGTTGCGCGAGGAGATGCAGTCCGAGATCCGCGAGATGCAGCAGCGGCTGGGCATCACAGCGCTCCTTGTCACCCACGACCAGGAGGAAGCGATGTCGATGAGCGACGCCATTGCGGTGATGAAGGGCGGACGGATCCTGCAGATGGGTTCCCCCACCGAGGTTTACGACCGGCCGGGCACGCGTTTCGTGGCCACATTCCTGGGTACCTCGAACCTGGTGGAGGGGACGGTTACCGCAGATGGCACGGCCCTGGAAACGCCGGAGGGATATGTCGCGTTGCCCGCTCCGCAAGCGGCCGGCAAGCAGCGTACGCTGTCGATCCGGCCGGAGCGGGTGCGGCTTGGCGCAGAGGTGGAAGGCCTTCCGACCCGGTTTGAGGCGCGTATCGCCACGGTGATGTTTCGCGGCTCCTACGCCGTTTACCAGCTTGTCTTGCCGAGGGCGGAGCAGGGGCTCGTGATCCACCGCCAGGCGGATGGGGCGGCACTCCAGATCGGCGAGTCCGTGGCGGTTGGCTGGCGCGCCGAAGACAGCGTGATCGTGGATACCGCATGAGCGGCGCCGGCGAAGATGAGACCGCCCCGTCGGTAGAATGGAAGGATGAAATGACCGAGGCTTCATTGAGAGCGAACGAGAGACGACTGCGTGTCGGCATCGATGTCGGGGGCACCTTCACCGATTTCGTCATGGCCGACGCCGTGACCGGCAAGATCACGCTTTTCAAGGAGCCTTCGACCCCCGACGATCCATCGCGTGCGCTGATCGACGGATTGCGGAAGCTCCTGGCGCAGGAGGGCGTCGTGCCCGCAGACGTCGCCGGACTGATGCACGGCACGACCATAGGTCTCAACGCCATCATCCAGCGCCGCGGGGCGCGGATCGGGCTGATCGTGACGCGCGGTTATCGCGACGTGCTGGAGATCGCGCGCTGTCGCATGCCATCCTCCTTCGATCTGCATGCCGAGAAGGAAGCGCCGATCGTTCCGCGTGCCCGGGTGGTGGAGATCGCTGCCCGTTTCGATCGGGATGGAAATCCGAGCCTCGTCGCCGACGCGGCGGAACTCGACCGGGTCGCGGCGAAGATTCGCGCGCTCGATCTCGATGCGGCGGCGCTGGTGACGTTGAACGGCTATGCCAATGCCGAGGCGGAGAGGGCGCTTGCAACCGCGCTTGAGGAACGGCTGGACGGCCTGTCGATCTCCTCGGCTGCCGAGATATGGCCGGAAATCCGGGAATATGAGCGCACGCTCGTCGCCTGCCTCAACGCCTACATCCAGCCCCTCATGCAGGGCTATTTCGACCGTCTCAGCACCGGACTGGCCGAACTCGGCGTCACCGCCCCGCTGCTCATCACCGCCTCGAACGGCGGCTCCCTTTCCGTCGGCTCGGCCGCCGCCCGTCCGGTGGAGACGATCCTCTCCGGCCCCGCCTCGGGTGTGATGGCGGCAATGCGGCAAGCGCAGGAATCGGGCATCGGCGACATCGTCACCGTCGACATGGGGGCACCTCGTCCGATATGGCTGTGGCGTCCGGGGGCGCGGTCGGGATTGCGACGCGCACCGATGTGGGTGGCTTGCCCCTCATCTTGCCGGTCGTCGACGTGAAGGCCACCGGGGCGGGCGGTGGTTCCATCGTCTGGGCCGATCCGCAGGGCGTGCTCAAGGTCGGGCCGCAGAGCGCCGGGGCCGTGCCCGGACCGGTTTCCTACGGGCGTGGCGGGACCGAGCCGGCGGTCACGGATTGCTTCATCGCCATGGGCTTCATCGATCCGACGCGCTTCGGCGGGGGGCAGATGCAACTCGACAAGGCCGCTGCAATGCGTGCGCTGGTCGGCGTGGCCGACCAGATCGGCCTTGCCCCCGATAGCAGCGATCGGGCGGCGCGTCTGGCCGAAGGTGCGCTGGCCGTCGCGACCGCCGGGATGGCCGGCTCGCTCTTCCGCACGATGGCCGAGCGCGGCCTCGACCCACGCGATTTCGTGCTGATGCCCTTCGGCGGCGCCGGCCCCACCCACGCCAACCTGCTGGCGGAGGAGATCGGCATTGCGCGTATCCTCGTACCGCTTGCCGCCGGGGCTTATTGTGCCATGGGCGCCGCCGGAGCGGATCTGCGCCGCGATTTCGTGCGCTCCCTGCGCTCGGCGCTGACCGAGGAAACGGCGGCGGAGGCATTGGCAATCTACGATGCGCTTGCCGGCGAGGGAGACGCCTGGCTTTCCGACGAACTGCCTGGGCTTCGCACGCGCCGGTTCGAGCGCAGCGCCGACATGCGCTATTCCGGTCAAGCCTACGAGCTTTCGGTCTCGCTCGAAGGGGCAGGGGACGTTGCGGCGATGGCGGAGGCTTTCCATTTGGAGCACGAGCGGATCTACGGCTTCCGGGATTGCGAAGCGGTGATCGAGATCGGCACCCTGCGCCTTGCCGCAATCGGCGCCGGCCAGCCATTGACCAGCCCCGCTCCCGGCGGTGAGGCGGGGGCCGCGCCGGTGCGGGCGCATCGGCCACTTTATCATCGGGGCAACTGGTGCGAGGCTGCGGTCCATGACCGGGCTTCATTGGGTGCGGGGGCGGTGGTGCGCGGCCCCGCCGTGGTCGAGCAACCCGAAACCACGGTCGTCGTGCTGCCCGGCTGGGCCGGGCGCGTCGACACGCTCGGAAACCTTTTGATCGAAAGGAGCGCGGCATGAAGGCTGATGCTGTCCTTCTGGAAATCCTGGGCAACAAGTTTGCTTCGGCTACCGAGGAGATGTGCCTGACCCTGCAGCGCACGGGCCGCACGCTCTATGTCAAGGAAACGGCCGATTTCGCCTGCGCGCTGGCGGGGGCGGACGGCCGGTTCTTCGCCTATCCTCGCTCGATTGGAGTGTCGGGCTTCGTGGGGCTGGAATGTCTGCCGGCGATCGAGGCCGTGGAGGCCACTTTCGGCAAGTTGGAGCCGCACGATGTCATCCTGACCAACGATCCCTACCGCTCAACCGGGCTTTCGACCCATCTTCCCGACCTGCACATGATCGAGCCCTATTTCCATGAGGGCCGCATCGTCGCCTATGGCTGGTGTTTCGTCCATTGCTCGGATGTGGGCGGCCGCGTGCCCTCCTCGATCTCGCCGGTGAATACGGAAATATTCCAGGAAGGACTGCGCATCCCGCCGATGAAATTGATGCGGCGGGGCGAGATGGTGCCCGAGGTGCGGCTGTTCCTCGATGCCAATTCGCGCACCCCCGAGGCCAATATCGGCGACATCCGCGCCATGATGGCGGCGCTCGCAACCGGTCGCCGCCGGATCGAGCGCATGGTTCAGCAGCATGGGAGCGAATGCGTCGTCGACGCGCAGTCGGACCTGATGGCCTATGCCGAGGGCAAGGCGCGCGCGGTGCTGATGGGAGTTCCGGAGGGGGTCTACCGCTTCTCGGACTATCTCGACGACGACGCGCAAAGCCGGCTGCCCGTCCGGCTGAACATGACCCTGACGGTGGAGAAGGGCGAGGTCCATCTGGATTTCACCGGGACGGATCCTCAGGTCGCGACAGCGATGAACATTCCTTCCTGTGGCCGGCCCCATGCCTGGTTGACATTGCGCGTTCTGGCGCTTGTCCAGACGCTCGACCCGAGCGCACCGCTGAATGCCGGCCTTCTGCGGGTCCTGCGCATCACCGTGCCGTCCGGTTCGCTGGTCAATCCCAAAGAACCGGCGGCAACCGGCGTGCGCCATGCCGCGGCCATCCGGGTGAACGATCTGCTGAATGGCGCCTTTGGACTTGCCCTTCCCGACGTGATGCCGGCGGCAGCCTCCGGCACGGTCATTCCGATCGTGATGTCCGAGCCGCGGGCGGATGGCGGACGCACGGTGCAGGTGATCGAGCCACTGATCGGCGGGACCGGCGCCCGGCGCGGTCACGACGGTATCGACGGACGGGACAGCGGCATCTCGAACCTTGCCAACAACCCGGCGGAAACGGTGGAGGCCGAACTCGGCGTCGAGATCCTGACTTATGCGTTGCGTCCGGATTCCGGCGGCGCTGGGCAATGGCGCGGCGGCTGCGGGCTGGAACTGAGCTTCCGTATCCTGACCGACGGCACCGACATCCTGGGCCGCGGGATGGAGCGTCTGGTGTTTCGCCCATGGGGCCAGGCGGGCGGCGGACCCGGCCTGCCCGGCGCTCTGGTGGTCAACGAAGGCATGCCGCGCGAACGGCGGCTCGGCAAGATCGATGTGCTGACGGTCGATGCCGATGACATCGTCACCTTCCGCACGCCTGGCGCCGGCGGCTGGGGCGACCCGCTACAGCGCGATCCGGCGGCGGTGCTGGCCGATATCGAGGGCGGCTTCGTGACGGTGAAGGCCGCACGGGAGATCTACGGCGTCGTGCTCCGCGCGGAGTCCGTCGATCTCGAGGCGACTCGTGCGCGTCGGGCGGAAATGGCTGCAGGGCGTCCTGCCAGCGCAGCTTATGCGACTGATTTCGGGCCAGAACGCGACGCTTGGGACGCGGTCTTCGAACCGGGTTTGATGGACCGGCTGAACGCCGTGCTGTTGGGGCTGCCGCTCTCGCGACGACATCCCCTGCGCACGCGGATTTTCGAGAGGGTGCTCGAAAGCCTGCCAACTCAGTTTCCCCGCAGCGCCGGCACTGCCGGGCAGCGTGAAACGGCCCTCAACCATCTGAAACGGGCATTGGATCAACTCGACGATGACCCTGCCGTCGGGTAGGCGGCTCAACAACCGACCGGGAGAAACATCATGAAAGAATTGACCAGACGCGGCTTCCTTGGCACTGGCGCGACGGCGATGGGCCTTTGGGGCCTCGGCGCACGCCCGCTTTTCGCGGCGGACAAGACCTTGAACGTCACTGCCTATGGCGGGGTGTGGGAAAAGGCGATACGGACCTGTTTCGTCGCGCCCTTCGAGCAGAAGACAGGCGCCAAGGCGACCGTGGCGCTCGGCGGCCCCTCGCAGTGGCTGGCGCAGGTCGAGGCCAATCCCGAGCATCCTCCGCTGGACGTGCTGATCATGACGCCGGACCTTGCGGTGACGGCTGCGCAGAAGGGGCTGATGGATGATTTCACCGTCGAGAAGCTCCCCAACCTGAAGGACATCCCGAAGAAGTTCACCGATGCCTGTCTCGGCAAGGGCACCTATTTCGACTATGGCGTCGGGGGTATCACCTATGACAAGCGCAAGGTGAAGAACCCGCCGAAGGGCTTCAAGGAATTCGTGGACCGCGTCTCGAAGGGGGAATTCGTGGCCTCCGTGCCGTCGATCTCCTACGCGCCGGCGCCGATCTTCTTCATCTGGGCGATGAACCACGCCCTTGGCGGGACGGTCGAGAATGCCGACCCGTTCTTCGACGCAATGAAGAAGATGAAGAGCAACCTCGTCTTCTGGGCAGGACCCAACGATTTCTTCAACGATCTCGCTTCCGGCGAGGCCGATCTCGGCATTTATTTCGACGGGCGTACGTGGAACTATGTCGACCAGGGGGTGAAGTGGATCGATTTCATCAACCCCGAAGAAGGTGGCGCGATGACGGCCGTCGCGGTGCAGAAGCCGGTCCATGCCAGCGATCTCGCCTGGGATTACCTCAACGAGATGCTGGCTGCGCAAAACCAGTCGAAATTCGCCGACATCCTGAATTACGGCGTCACCAACACGCAGGTGAAGTATTCCACGAAGCTTGCCCCTCGGGTGACGCCGATCGACAAGACCTTGATGCCCCCCTACGCAGATCTCGCCAAGGTTCGCAACGCCTGGGTCGACCGCTGGAACCGCGAGGTCGGGCATTGAACCTGCCGTTCCCCGGCGCCCCGCGGCGCCGGGAGCTTTTGCGAAGGAGCCTGTGATGGAAAGGGCCCCATCTGCTGTCGCCTTTGCATCCGGCCCGCGCCTGCGCCGGGTGCTTCTGCTTGCGCCGGCGGTTCTCTTCCTTCTGGTCTTCTTCGTCATGCCGCTCCTGAGCGACATGGCCCGCTCCGTCGCGCCGCTGCAGGGCGGCACGAAGTTGACGCTGCATCGCTATGTCGCCTTCCTCAGTGACCCGTTCTATCTCTGGGTGACGGCGGAGACGCTGATCGTTTCCTCTGTCGTCACGGTGATCTCGATCCTGATCGGGTATCCCGTCGCCTATCTGCTGGTACGCAAGGCCGGGCGATGGAGCGGGCTGATCGTCTTCATGCTGATCGCGCCGCTTATGACCTCCATCATCATGCGCACCTTCGGCTGGCAGGTGCTTTTCGCAAGGCAGGGCCTGGTCAACGAATGGCTGGTGCAGGACCTGCATATCCTCAGTGCGCGGTTGCGCTGGTTCGGTTCTCCCGGCCTTGCGATCGCCGCGCTCGTGCATGTGCTCGTTCCCTTCGCGGTGTTGTCCATCGCCTCCGTCCTGCAAGGGGTGGACAAGCGGCTGGAGGAGGGGGCCATGATGCTTGGCGCGTCTCCCTTGCGTACCTTCTGGGAAGTGACGCTGCCGCTGACCTTCGACGGTATCGGGACCGGCGCGATCCTCGTCTTCATGATCGCGAACGGCAGCTTCGTGACCTTCGTCCTGCTCGGCGGCGGCTTCCAGACATTGCCGCTGATGATCTACCAGCAGTTCAACACAACCCGCGATTTCGACCTCGCCAGTACGATGAGTACGATCCTTCTGGTGATCGCCGTGGCCTGCCTGTGGCTGCAGCTTCGCCTTGTGCGGCGTAAGGGGACCTGAGATGAGGAGGCTCGCGGACATCCTGCTCTGGGCCTTCGGGGCGGCCTTCTTCATCTTCATGCTGCTGCCGATCGTGGTGGTCGTCGTGATCTCTTTCACGTCGGCTGGTTACGCGGCGTTTCCGATCCCCGGGTGGTCGTTCCAGTGGTTCGCCCACATCTTCGCCTATCCACCTTTCGTCCGCGCCATCTGGACCAGCCTGGAACTGGCTGTGGTGGCAACCGCTGCAAGCTGCATCATCGGCATCCCCGCCGCACTGGCGCTTGCCCGGGCGCGGTCGGGTTGGGCCACCGCGACGACGACCTTCCTGCTGTCGCCTCTGTCGATGCCCATGATCGTGATTGGCTTCGCCTCGCTCTTCTATCTCTCGGCGCTCGGACTAGGCATCTCCTTCCTGTCGCTCGTCGTGGTGCATACAGTGGTCTGCCTGCCCTATGTGCTGCGCACGGTCACCGCGGTCTACGGCTCCATCCCGCCGAGCTATGAGGAGGCGGCGATGATCCTCGGCGCCGGACCTATACGGACCTTTCGTGAAGTGACGCTGCCGCTGATCCGTCCGGGAATTGCGGCGGGGGCGCTCTTCTCCTTCCTGACGAGCTTCGACAACTTGCCTGTTTCCTATTTCTTCGGCTCGGCGCAGACCAACACCTTGCCGGTGGTGATGCTGAGCTACATGGAATCCCAGTTCGATCCTTCCATCGCGGCACTTTCTACCCTTCAACTCTTGATCGCCGTCGTCGGTCTGGTCGCTGCCGACCGGCTGTACGGCATCAGGAAGATGACCATGGCGGTCTGACCGTCGACGAGGAGTGCCGACATGACCACTGCCCTGCGACGTTGCCACGAAGCGGTCGATCTCGCGACCGCTCGTTTTTGCCCGCGCGGCGTGATGGCGAGAGGCTTGTGATGTCCTCGGGTGTGGCCGCACTCGAGGCGCGTCTGGCGCAGGACCTGGCCTGGCTGGAGCTTCCGGCCAAAGACTGGGTGCCCCCGCGTACCCATGCCGGCCGCAGGGTGCGCGATGTGGTCATCGTCGGTGCGGGAATGTGCGGCCTTGCCGCGCTGGCGCAGATCCGCCTGCTGGGAATCTCCAACAGCCTCTGCATCGATGCTGCACCGGCCGGCTTCGAGGGGCCGTGGGAGACCTTCGCGCGGATGCGTACGCTGCGTTCGCCCAAGGGGCTTGCCGGTCCCGCGCTCGACCTGCCGGCACTCACTTTCCGGGCCTGGTTCGAGGCGCAATTCGGTCTCAAAGCCTGGGAAGAACTCGACAAGATTCCCAAGGGTCGCTGGATGGATTACCTGCGCTGGTATCGCCGTGTCCTGGCGCT
>Ga0164242_10010263_pt1 | contig 10044 bp, 7 predicted proteins | sample OricomgcompostMG_FD_108783 | JGI IMG/M metagenome (GOLD analysis project Ga0164242, IMG submission 108783) | Miracle-Growth compost microbial communities from Emeryville, California, USA - Original compost - Miracle growth compost (MG) ... | reverse complement strand
TCTGCTCAGTGTCGACCCGGCCCGCACGTTCAAGCCCGACCCACGCGTCTATACGCTGGCATGCGAGGCCTTCTCGCTGCCCGCGGACCAGATTCTCTTCGTCTCGTCGAATGCCTGGGATGCTTCGGGCGCCTGGCACTTCGGCTTCGATGTCTGCTGGGTCAACCGGCGCGGCGCGCCGTTCGACGAGCTGGGCGCCGCGCCGCGGGCCGTCGTGAAAGGCATCGACGAGATCCCGGCACTGCTTGCCTGATACCGCATCCGGCAGCACGTCACACGATTCCGGCAAGCACGCGATCGATGTCACAAGCACAAGCACAAGCAGACAACACGATCACCCGACGGGCCATGCACCATCACGTCCATGTCAATGTCATAGATGGTCTTCAGCACGACGGGCTGGAGAATGTCTTCTCCGGAACCCTGTGCCACGACGCGGCCATGGCGCAAGGCAAGGATTTCGTCGCAGTATCGCCCCGCCATGTAGATGTCGTGCAGGATGACCACCACGCCCAGGCCTCGCTGCCGGCACAGGCTGCGCAACAACGACAGGACCTCGACCTGATGACGAATGTCCAGGGCCGATGTCGGCTCGTCAAGCACAAGGGTTCCGGCCTGTTGCGCAACGAGCATGGCCAGCCACACGCGCTGCCGCTCTCCGCCCGACAGCGTGTCGACAAGACGCCGCGCAAGTCCTGACACTTGCGTGATGGCCATGCTTTCGCGCACGCACGCAATATCGGCCGCACCCGGCGACCTGAACGCGCCCAGCCAGGGATAGCGGCCCAGCGTGACCAACTCTTCGACCGTCAACCCCACTGCGGACGGGATATTCTGGGGCAGGTAAGCGACCTCTCGGGCGAACCCGCGGGCATCGATGGCCTGCGCCGGCTTGCCGCGCACTCGCATCTCGCCGCCGGACGGTGCGATCTGGCGCGCCAGGATGCGGCCCAGCGTAGACTTGCCGGAACCATTGGGTCCTATGACGCCCACCATCCGTCCAGCACCGACACCCAGCGTCAGCGGGTGGAGAATCGTCTTTCCATCGATCTCGAAGCCGACCTGCCTGGCCTCCAGCAAGACAGGGCCGTCCATTGCCGGAGCCGATGGCAGCTCGTGGCCCGTTCCGCGAAGGGCATCGGTCTTCATCGCATCGCCGGCGCAGCCGGATGCGCGGCGCCGTCCTCCACAAAAAGAATGCGGCCATCCGACATATGCACCACCCGGTCGGCAACGTGAAAATACCGGTCGTCATGCGAAATGACGACGAGCGTACAGCCCTCGCGCTTGAGATCCGGCAAGATCTCTGTATAGAACACCTTGCGGAAAGCCGGGTCCTGGTCCGCTGCCCATTCGTCGAACACCAGGATGGGCCGTTTTTCAAGATAGGCACGGACCAGCGCCAGGCGCTTGCGCTGTCCGGTGGAAAGATCAAGGCTCGAAAAGCGCCCCCCGTCCAGTGACACCTTGTGGCCCAGCTCCAGCCGGTCCAGGTAGCCGGCCGCCTCGGCCGCCTGATCAGGCCTGACGGCGATGTCGTCGAAAAGGTAGTAGTCGGCGAACACCGTGCCGAACAATTGCCGATAGTCGTCACGGTTGTCGGCCACCACGGGTTTGCCATCCAGCAGGATCACGCCCTCCTGGGGTTCATACAGGCCCAGCAGCAACTTGATCAACGTCGTCTTGCCGCTGCCGTTGTCCCCCACCAGGAACAGCATCTCGCCCGTGTGAATCTCCAGGTCGATCGGCCCGAGCGTGAATTCGCTCGCTCCCTGATCGGTGGGATAGGAATAGGCGACTCGCCGCATGGCGATCAAGCCCGGCGGGCGTACGTCGGCACAGTCCGCCGAGTCGACGAACAGGTTCGCCTCCGGATTGGAGAACTTCAACGACAGCTCGGCCACCCGCCTCAGCGCCACCTGAGCCTGCCCCAGCAGCGGCAGCGCACTGATGAGCTGCGCCAGCGGCCCCTTGACATACAGCAGCACGATGACGAAGCCCGACAGGACCGGCGTCGTGGCGGCCAGGGTTCCCTGCATGGCCAGCACCAGGCCGATGACGACGAAAAATAGAACGGATCCGAAAGCATTGGCCGACATGAAAACGCGCATGGCGCGCACACGCAGGCCGCGGATACGTTCGATCGTGACCGCCAGCTGCGCATCGCGCACATGCCGGCGCCGCCCGCGGTCGATGCGCAGTTCCTTGGCACCTTCGGTGATGGCGCGGTATTGTCCCTGGAGTTCGTCCTGCGCCTCGCGCGCCGCCTCGAACCCGCGCCGCCCCCGTAGCCGGGCCGCCGCGTGCGCCCAACTGCCCAAGGCAATGGCCGCAATGGCGATCAGGCAGAGCCGCGGCGACAGCACGGCCAGGTAGGCGAAGCAGCCAATAGTGATGGCCATGGCTATCGCAAGGCTGGAGAAACCGAACGTGAAAGTGCTGATCGTATCGATATCCTGATTCAGGATGGTCGTGATGCGATGCACGCGGAAGCGCTCGATTTCCGCGATCGGCGCCGAAAGAATCTTCTGAGACAGATCCGCGCGCAGCCTGGCCACAACGCTCTGCCCCACAAACCCATTGCCCAGGTCCGACGTGATCTCCCCCGCGATGGTCACAATGCACAACCCCGCAAACAACAGCAGCAGGCCGGACGTCATGCCCTCTCCGGCATGCAGCGCCTTGTTCACGGTCGCCAGCAGCCATGCCGTGGACAGGCCGCTGACCGCCCCCATGGCCGTCGCCAGCAACGCCAGCTTCCAGAAGGGCCGAAGCAGGCGGCCAATTTCCCGCAACAGCGACGGCGCCGCCGGCATGCGCGTTTCGGGCCTGGACACACTCATTTCATTCTCCATAACAACCAAAGGAAAAACGGGCCACCCATCATCATGGCGACTAGTCCCGCAGGCACCTGCCAGGGAAAGATGGCGACGCGCCCCACCCAATCCGCAAGAACCATCAACGCCGCTCCGGACAGGACGGCCCCGGCCAATTGCGGGCCTGGCCGCCTGAGCCCCAGGCCCCGCACCAGGTGCGGGCCGAGCAGGCCCACGAACGTGAGCGGGCCGACCAGGATCGTTGCCCCGGCGGTCGCTGCGGCAATGACCACCAGGAAATACAGCCGCGCAAGCGGGACACACACGCCCAGCGATCGGGCCGATGGCGCCGCCAGGGACAGGATGTCCAGCCAGCGCCGCGCCAGCAACGCCACCACAAAACCCGCCGCGAGCAGGGTCGCCCCCGGCCAGGCGCCGGACATCGTCGCACCATAGGTCGAGCCCGACATCCACGTCAGAAGCATGACCGCGCGAGGGTCGCCGCTGGACAGCAGCCAGGCGGCACATGCGCTGAACAGTGTCGACAGGGCGACGCCGGCCAGCAACAATCGTTCCGGAGCAAAGCCCGAACGCCAGTTCAGGGCCAGCACGGCGCCCAGGCTCACCAGCGCACCCAGGCCCGAAGCGGCCAGCATGCCCGTCGGGTTCAGTGTCGCGGTCACCAGCAGCGTGGCCATGACACCCAGCGAAGCACCCGCTGAAATGCCGAGCACCTCGGGGCTGGCCAGGGCATTGCCTGTCAACCGCTGCAACAAGGCACCCGCCATCGACAGCAACGCTCCCGCGATTCCGGCCGCGAGAACACGCGGCAGCCGCCAGTCGCGCACCACCGCCCAATCGGTATTGCCCGCCCAGGCCCAGCCATGTGTCGTACGCCCCAGACATAGCCCCGCGACCACGCTTGCGGCGCATGCCAGGGCGAACAACAACAGCACGTGTCGGGGCGCCAGGCCGCGCTGTAGGACCACATGATCGTCCTCGGCCGGCCGGCCCGTCACCGCGATGCGTCGCCGCAGCAACAACCAGAGCAGCAACGGCGCGCCGACCAGCGCGCACGCGCTGCCCGTGGGCACGTGCCATCCCGCCTGTCCGATGATCTGAACTGCCTGATCCGCGGCCCACAACAGCAAGCCGCCCACCACCGGTGCCGCCAGCAGGTTCTGGCCGAAGGTGCGCGCGCCCAGCATGCGGCCGAGATTGGGGGCCATCAAACCGATGAAGCCAATCACGCCGACCGCGGCGACACTGACCGCGCTGAGGCCGACCCCCAGCATCATGGCGGCAAGCCTGACCGCCGGCACGCGAACCCCCAGCGACGCGGCGCGCGCATCGTCCAGCATCAACATCGCGAGCGGCCGCAGCAGCAACAAGGCACAGGAGGACAGGACGATTACCTGGGGGATCAGGCGCCGGACATTCTGCCAGCCATTCTGCACGAGCGACCCGGACTGCCAGATGAAAAGCCCGCTCAACGATTCGTGGTTCATCAGGGCAAGCGCCGCGCCGGCCGCGCCGCAAAAGAGCGAGACAATCAAACCGGCCAGAATGACCGTGATCGCCGAAAAACGCGAACGCGACGCCACCGCCATGACCAGGGCGCATGCGCCTGTGCCGCCCGCCAAGGCCACGGCCTCCGGCCCCCACGCCAGCAAGCCCGGGGCATAGAGCGTAGCGGCCGCCAGGGCCAGGTATGCGCCCGACGAAACACCGATGATCGCCGGGTCGGCCAGCGGATTGCACAGTGCCTGCTGGAATATCAACCCGGCCAGGCCAATGGCGGCCCCGATCAGCCAGCTCATGACCAGACGAGGCAAGGCCACCTGGCTGAAGACCAGGCCGTCGACCACATGGGGCGCCCTGCCTGCCAGAATCGGCATCCAGGTCGACGGCGGCGCCACGGTAGCCAGCGTATGCAGGGTCGACAGCAACAAGATCACGCCCATCACGGCTGGCACCGTCCAGCGGGTGGCAGGGGCAACGGATGCAAGGGGCCGGGCGCGCAACGTCATGCCCCGCCTTTCGCGACATCGCCCATTGCGCGGGCGAGGATCCGGGCACAGCGCAAAGCAGACGGAAGACCACCCAGGGCATAGAAAGCAGGAATGGACAGCGCCCGGCCATTGGCCACCGCGGGCAGGCGCCGCCACAAAGTACTGGCGCGCAGGCGCGTTTCGGCACGTCGTGTCCGCGCTCCCTGGTCGAGATAAAGAATTGCCGCATCCGGGTCCGCAGCCAGCTCGGCAATGCCCACCAGGCTGTTTCCATAGAATGAAGTCGGGCCGACCCAGGCATTCCGCAAGCCTATCCGGCCCATCATCGTCTCTACCCAACTGCCCTTACCATATACGAACGCCTGCGCCCCATCATCATTCAGGACGACAACGTAGACCGAACGGCACGCCCGCACCGACAGCATCCGGCGCAATGCGTCGAGGGTTTCATCGGACTCGGACAACCGGCGACGGGCAACATCCTCCCTCCCCACCAACCGCCCGACATCCAGCAGGAGCTCACGAATGCGTGCGTAGGGCCTGCGACGCGCATCGAAGACGACGGCGCTCTCGGCCGGCGCGATCCGGGCAAAGCGCGGCAGCATGCCGGCCTGCCAGCTCGAAACAATGATGCGATCCGGGCGGATTTCCGCCAGCAACTCCAGGTTGGGTTCACTGCGTGTCCCCAGGTTGACGGTTGTCTCCGGCAGGGCCGGTTCAGGCAGCCAGCGCCGATAGGTGGCCAGATCCGGTACCGCCACGGGCATGACGCCCAGCCAGGCCAGGCTTTCCGCGGCGGCCCAGTCTATGCAGGCAACACGTTCCGCCGGCTCGGCCGACACACGGCGGGGCATGCAGGCAACAAACCCTTGCGCGGCGGCAAGCAGGCAGAACCGCCTGCGCGTGAGAACGCAGGCCGCTTCGTAGCCGCGCGGGGTCGTGTCCCTCGCGGCCACGCACGATACGCCGTCCCGACCCGCGTGCATGGGAGATTGCTCCGTCAATAATTCACCGTCGCCGACAGCAGGTAGGTGCGCGGATTGCCGCGCGCGAGTCCGTAGTTCGCCGATGCCGCAGCCCAGTAATTCCGATTGAAGAGATTTTCGACACCGGCCCGCAGTGTCACGTCATGGCCGGCGACGCGCGTCTTGTAGCGTGCCCCGACATCCACTCTGTTCCAACTCGGGATCTCCTGGGTATTCGCTGCGTTGTAGTACTGCGACGAGGTATAGACATATTGGGCCGACATCGTCAGGCCATGCAGGTATGGCACATCCCATTCCGCACCCAGGTTGAGTTGTGTGTCGGGGACACCGACAGCCTTGTTCCCATCATTCGTACCGCCTTGTGTCCTGACCAGGCGGCCATCCATGAACGCCACCCCGCCGAGCAGCCGGACCCCGTGCGTAACCACACCAAAGACATTCAGTTCCACGCCCCGGTTGCGCTGTTCACCGTCCAGGCCATACACGTTCGTGGCGGGATTCGTGATCCCGTTGGGCTGCTTGATCTCGAAATAACTGAGCGATCCGCCGAAGTCGCCGAAATCGACCTTCGCGCCCACCTCATACTGTTCGGACTTGACTGGCGCAAAGACCTCTCCGAAATTCGCGGCCGCGATCGGCGCGGTGGGGCCCTGGCTCAGGCTCTGGATGTAATTCGCGTACAGCGACAGGGACTGCAGCGGCTTGACGACGACCGCGAACGTCGGTGTGTCGGCATCCTGGTCATAGCGGCTGGTCCGGTCTCCGGTCGCGGCGCTGTAGTTCGACGTCTTCACATTCTGGTGGCGAACCCCCATCGTGAACTCAAGCCGGTCGTCGAACATCGACATGGTATCGGCCAGCGCCACGCTGCTCAGAACGCTGTGCGCGGTGCGCGGCGCACTGCTGGTGAAGCCGGACAGGCTCGAGCGCGGGATCGACGGCGGGTCATACAGGTTGCCCGCATAAGGCGAGGGCAGAGGTGTCTGTACCAGATTGCCGGATTCGATATCCAGCGTGCTCGCCGACAGGTTCAACGTATGCTTGATCGGCCCCGTCGTCACCCGGCCGGTCAGCCCGCCCAGCACGGTCCAGGTGTCGGAATAGTTCGGCTGGTAATACTGCCTGGCCTGGAAATCGCCTTCCTGGTTTTCCAGATAGCTGAAGTTGTACAGGCCGAGGAAGCGATTGTGTCGCCCCCCCGCCGTGAGATAAACGGTGAGGTTGGGCGTGATGTCGACTTCGCCGTGGACCATGCCGAAGATATCTTCCGACTTGGCGTAATACCAGGATTGCCCGAGATCCAGCGTCCCCTTGGGCGCGTCGGGAATCTTGAAATTGCCGGTAAGGGTATAGATCGGGCGGCTGGGGTCGTCCACCCGGAAGTTCTGATACCCCACGTCCGCCGACAGCCTGACGCGGTCGCTGTGCCAGTCCAGCCCAAGCGCTGCCGACCCGACGCGTTGATCCTGGCCGTCGACACTGGTATCGCCGTTCTGCCACGAACCGTTGAAACGGATACCCAGTTGCTTCTCGGCGCCCAGTCGGCGCCCCACGTCGATGGAAGTACCCAGCTGGCCCTTGGACATGTAGCTCACCGTAGCCTGCGTGACAGGCGTATCCGTGGCGCGCTTGGTCACCAGATTGATCGTTCCGCCCAGCGCACCGAAAGGCGCCATGCCGTTGAGCATCGCGCTCGGCCCGCGCAGCACTTCCACGCGCTCGGACATGCCGAGACTGTTCGTCAGTTGCGGCGGAACGATTCCGTACACGCCGTTGACCGCGATGTCCTGCCCGGACACGGCAAAGCCACGGATCGAGAATTGACTGTTGTAGCTGCTGTCCGCCCACAATGTCCGTACAGAGGCATCGTTCTTGACGACGTCGTTGATGCTGCGCGCCTGCTGGTCCTGCATGTCCTGCGCGGTATAGCTCGTGACACTGAACGGGGTGTCCATGAAATCGACGTTGCCCAGTATCCCCAGCGAGCCCCCCCGCGCCACCTGGCCACCCGCGTACACCTGGGGGAGACCACCACGCAATGTCTGCGCAACACCATAGACGGTGATGTCGGGCAGTTCCTGGACCGCCGCGCCCGGCTTCGCGGCGCTCCCGCTACCGGCCGAAACCGCTTCCGTCGGCTGCGCGGTTCCCTGGGCGCGCGCAGCCGGATTCCAGCACATCAAGACGGCTGCGGCCAGTATCGAAAGTTCCAGCGGACGCGAAATGCGGGTCGAAGGCATGCTCAAGGCTCCAGTAGTACCAGGCGGCAAATGCGCATGGCAGCAACAAATCTAAATGCGAATTGTTATTATTAGAAATCGCAACGTGAGCAGCAGGTGGCCAGAAACATGCTCGAACTCGCCAAATTTTGGCGTGTTCAAGCACTATTTCCGGAAAAGGACGAAAACATGGACAAGATCTGGCGGCAGCGCTTTTCGAACGGCTACAGACGACAGGAACGGCCCATCGTCGCCACGCGGGCCGACTATGTCCACGGCAGCCGCCAGATCTGGCACAGCCACGAACAAGGCCAGCTCGTACATGCCACCAAGGGCATCGTGCGGGTCCTGACGCCCGAAGGCGCCTGGACCGTGACGCCGCGCCAGGCACTCTGGATAGCGCCCGGCGTCGACCACGAGCTGCACATGATCGGCCAGGTCACCATGCGCGACGTGCGCATCGAGCCCGACACGGCGCCCTGGCTGTGGCCGCAATGCCGGCTGATCCGCGTCAGCCCGCTGCTGCGCGAACTGATTCTCGGCATGCTGGAAGACCCCAGGGACTACGCATCCGACAGCAACGCAGCGCTGATCGCCCCCCTCTTGCTGCGGAAATTGCATGATGCCGACGTCATCGACCATGGCAAGCTTCCCCTGCCCCAGGACAAGCGCCTGGTGAAAATCTGTGAAGTCTTGATGTGTTCGCCCGCCAACAACGACCCCATGACGCTGCTCTGCGACCGCGTGGGCACCAGCGTGCGCACGCTCAATCGCCTGTTCAAGGAAGAAACGGGGTTGACCTTCGGGCAATGGCGTACACAGTTGCGCCTGACCGAAGCGGTATGCCAGTTGTCGCTGGGCCAGTCTGTCAACAACGTGGCCCGTGACATGGGCTATGCGACGGCCAACGCCTTCAGCGCCATGTTCCGCCGCACGCTTGGCGAACCGCCGCAGCGATACCTGCGCGCCACCATCAGGTAGCATGGCCGCCCAGCGACACACTCAGGCTCAGGCAGCCAGCGCCTCGGCGCGCCGCTTTTCTTCCTGGCGCTTGTTGATCAAGGCAAGACGCACTGTCGGATCGAGCGTCACGTCGGTGACGTGGCCGATCAGTTGCGGGATCGACGCGTCGATCTCGCCATCCGTTGCCACCGCCATACCATGGAAGACGAACGGACGCAGATAGGTCATGCCCGTCAGCAACGCCGTCTGCTGGTAAGGCTTGAGCAGTTCGTCCATGGAAAAATTGTTGTAGTTGCCGGCGTGGTAGCTATCGGCGGGGCCGCCGACCGATATCGCCAGCAACAGCTCCTTGCCATGGAGCTTGTCCCCGCCCTGCCCAAAGGCAAAGCCATAGCTGAAGACCTCGTCGATCCACGCCTTCAGCACGGCCGGGGCCGAGTACCAGTGGAACGGGAACTGCAGGACCAGGCGGTCGTGCGCCAGCAGCAGGTTCTGTTCATTGACGCGGTTGAAGCGCATTTCAGGCCCGCCGGCCGCGGTCAGGTCACGCACGGTGACATTCGGCAATCGGGACAGGGCATCAAACCAGCGCCGGTTGATGCGTGACTGGGCCAGGTTCGGGTGGGCGGTCAGGACCAGGGTTTTCATGATGCGCGGGCTCCTTTCTGGTTGGGTTTGGCAGCGGTCTCGGCTGCGTTGAAAGAAGCTTAGATCAGTGTTTTTTATAGAGCAATACCTTAATATTTAAACAAATAGATGTAAAATATACATCTATGAGGCTCCCACTCGTCATGCTGGAAATATTCGACGCCATCGTGCAGGCGGGCAGCCTGCGCGGCGCGGCCGATACCCTGCAGCTCAAGGCCTCCACGGTCAGCCACCAGCTCAAGTCGCTGGAAGCGCATGTGGGCGCGCCGCTGTTCCTGCGCACCACCCGGTCGCTCACCCTGACCGACGCGGGGCGCGCACTCAGCCAGGGCACCGCGCCCGCGTTCGAACAACTGGTCCAGGCCATGCAGAACGCCCGCGACACGGGCGGCAGCACGCG
>Ga0164242_10010262_pt1 | contig 10045 bp, 7 predicted proteins | sample OricomgcompostMG_FD_108783 | JGI IMG/M metagenome (GOLD analysis project Ga0164242, IMG submission 108783) | Miracle-Growth compost microbial communities from Emeryville, California, USA - Original compost - Miracle growth compost (MG) ... | reverse complement strand
TGTAGATGATGGCGGCGGGGCTACCCAGCCCTCCAATCAATCACCCCTCGCAGATGCAGGCCATGATCAGTCCGTCACGTTACCCGAGGACTCCGTGACCCTGGACGGTTCCGCTTCCAGTGACCCGGATGGAAAAATAATCTCCTATCAGTGGATCCAAAAATCCGGTCCATCAATCACTATCATTGTAAGTAATCAATCGCCCGTCGCAATCGTCAGAGGGCTTGTAGCCGGAACCTACGTCTTTAAACTAACAGTGTCGGACAATGACAAAGCCCAAAGTTCGGCCGAGGCAACGGTGGTGGTACTACCGGCAGCTAATCTACCTCCAGTAGCTAATGCAGGAAACAATCATAATATTTTTCTACCTAATAATTCGACTATTTTGGATGGCTCTGCTTCTGCTGATTTCGACGGAAGCATCGTTGACTATCAATGGTCGCAGGAATCAGGTCCAGAGCCTGCTATGCTTACACAGGATGGAACCGCGAAGGCGGAGGCAACGGGCCTAATCAACGGCATATATGTCTTTACACTGGTGGTAACAGACAATAGTGGATCGAAAGATACATCTAAAGTAACTATAGGAGTTTACCAGATTCCCAACCAGGCTCCGGTGGCCAAGACGGAAGGCGACAGTATCTTGATCATTCCGGATAGTTCTCTTTCCCTGAACGGCAGCCCTTCCTATGATCCCGACGGAACAATTGTCGAATTTAACTGGCAACAAACGAATGGCCCCATTCAGACAATTCTGCTCGACCCATCCAATGCTGTATGTCCGATAACCGGCCTAACGATAAAGGGAATCTACGATTTCAAGCTCACTGTAAAGGATAATAACGGTGCTACCGCTTCTACCATTGTCTCGATTTATGTGCTTCCGGCCAAGGATACAACGGAAACGACATTCAAAATATATCCTAACCCGGTACATGATATGTTGCATGTGGAACTCAATAAATCCGTCACTGGTCTATTAAAGTTTAGGATCATCGATGTGAACGGAAGAATTCGCAAAGTATATGAGTTCGGAGCGCTCCCGTTTCACATTACTAAAGTTCTGAATGTTAGCGCTTTGTCAAACGGCGTGTATTTTATACAATTGATTGAAGATAATCAATTGAGGGATGTGAAAAAGATGCTCAAATATTGATAGCGGTCAGACAGGCAGCCATAGCTCAATATATCCCCCTAACCCTGAATTAATTTTTATGTAGCGCGAAGCAAACGCCATCCGTGACAAAGGACTTGTTATCCTATCGCCCTCGTCTGCGTGTCTACTAAACTCACATCATAGTTCCGTGGATATCTTTTGATATAAGCCATCAGGTAAGGCAGGCCAGCAAAGATTCAGCTTCTGCAGCATTAGCACTTGAATATTCTATAATAGGCTTGATTCGCCAGATCCAGCATGGGGAGATCCCCTTTGCCATTACCATAAGCGATTATTTCCTCTCGGCAGGTTAGGTCAACGGCCATCCGAATTCGAGCAACCTTTTCCTCACCATTGCAATTCCTGCCTATTATTTTACCCGTTAGTCTTCCGCCAGAAACCTCGAGCCGGGTGGCGATACAACCTATATGCCTAATTTCACACCAGGGTCTCACCCAGTTCTCTGCAGAGGCAGTAACTACTATCACGTCGGCATCTTGTATTTGCCATTGTTCCAGAGTACGCAGGGCATCGGGACGTAACAAATGTGGCACCCTTTTCAAGGCGAATTGACGACAGGTTTCTTCAAATGCTACAATTGAAAATCCTTTAAAAAAATAGGTTAATATCCTTTCTTTGGCTTTCTGAGCGGACATAATCTTTAACAGATACAACAATAAACTCGGCATATGTCGGCAGAGCCCGACGTAGAATACACGCTTACCGTGCACATATTTAATAAGTTCAAATAAGGTATCCTTGGCAGTAAGCGTACCGTCGAAATCAAACAAAACTAATTTTCGCCGTGTTTCTTTATTCATGCCATCAAAGATTAATGCGCTTGAATATGGGCTCCGGAACTAGCTTAATAACCCACATGATCCAACGCCATACTGACTTTACATACACAGTGTCCTTATTTTTATTTACAGCAGTATATATTTCTTCGGCTACTTCTTCAGGGGTGGCAACTAGTTTCTTCGGCAATGCCATATGCTGCGTCATTTTGGTGTAAACGAAGCCTGGCTTCACGGTAATCACCCGTACATTTTTTTTAAAAAGACCATTCCGCATGCCAGACAAATAGGCACTGAAAGCGGCCTTGCTACTTCCGTAGATATAATTATTTCCCCGGCCTCTGTCGCCTGCGACGGAACTAATACCGATAATAGTACCAGAGGCGCGCTTGCCGAAATGTATGGCAAATTGATTGAGGATAGAAACTGCGCCAGTAAAATTGACGTCGATCGTATTCCTTGTTTTACTCTCGTCTTCTTGTGCCTCTTGTTGGTCACACATATAGCCCGCAGTATAAAGAACGATATCAGGGAGTTTGGAAAGCAAAGAAATGAAACTAGCATGAGAATCAAAATCGATAGCATCGAAATGGTAAATGGATACATCGGCGCGATAGCGACCAACAAGGTCCTTCTTTAGCCTTTCCATCTGCGAGATGTCCCTTCCAGCAAGCTGTACGGCAAAATGGCTAGAGGCAAATTTTCGGGCGATCCATTTTGCCATATCTGAGCCGGCCCCCAAAATCAGTATCGTCGGATTCCTGTTCATTCAGTTCAATTTTTCGAATCATGAGCCGATTTACAACAAATACGATTTTATACGAATCAAAAAGTTCTATAAAACGAACTGGCACTCAATGTTTGGTTAAACGTCGCTTATCTGTCCGACCGAAGAAGAAAAAAATCATGGCCCAGACCCAGTTCCCAATATACAAAGTCCTTTTTTTCATTATTTTGATCCAAGCATTGATAGTCACAACCAATGGTCAAACCTAAGCAAATCGTCGTCAGTAATCCTCCCGTATCATCCAGTTACTCCTAGTCTATCAGATTGCAATGACCTAAATTTGTAACTGGGATTATATTTTTTTACAAGCTCGGAAAAGCGTTGTGCTCCGGGATAACTCCTCCAAAAAACTTCTGGCTTCATCCTGGCATCCTTAGTTAGATACAGTCTACCACCGTAATCTAAAACGATTCGATCAAGTTCATCCAGGAACGGGAAAAGGTTCCTTCTGACTGGGAAATCTAAGGCGAGAGTACACCCTTCCATCGGAAAACTGATTAGACTTTTCTGCTTACCAAAGACTTTAAAAACCGCCAAAAATGACCCCATGCCGGAATGTCCAATCCGTGTCAAAATATCCGTCATGCCCTGTATACAAGCTTCCATAGGCAATACAAATTGGTATTGCAGGAACCCCCTTTTTCCATATCCCCTGTTCCATTCCAGTATTTTATCCAGTGGATAAAAGAAAGAATCATAAGAAACGGCATTCCGGAGATATTTATTAATGTTTTTTTTATAATACAAAAAGTTAAATGCTCTTACCGTGTATCGATTTAAAGTAAAAGAGGGAAAATCAACTGGAATGGTAAATAGAGTATTCGAGAACGATTTATGAATATTTTCTTTCTGTCGCGACGATAACTCTCCGAAAGCAGCATGTTCTCCTGCCATTAAAATGCCCCGGCCAAAATGTCTCCCCCTTTTTAGGCAGTCGATCCACGACATGGTATACGTATAGCCTTTATATTCATGAAAAAGATCCATCAATTCGAAAAAATTTGAAGCCTTTACCTGTACTTGGCTAATAAAGGAAGTCTCAATTTTCTTGAGCTTGAATTTTACACGTAATATAAAACCGGTAAGCCCCATCCCTCCCCGAGTAGCCTCGAAAAGTTCTTCATTTTCCAAGGGTGAACAAGTAATTATGTCCCCATTGGACAGCATGAGCTCAATTTCCACAACATGGTCACAAAAAGCACCATCTACATGATGGTTTTTTCCGTGAATATCCGAGGCCACGGCGCCACCTATCGTAATAAATTTTGTCCCAGGCGTGACTGGCAGGAACCAACCATGCGGAACGATAATATCCAAAATCTGATCCAAGATCAGCCCAGATTCGCATTCAAAAATCCCTAAGCTATGATCAAACGATAAGACACGGTCAAATCCAAGGCTTGAAAGAATGTTGGCCCCCAAGGAGGCATCCCCATAACAGCGGCCATTGCCACGGGGAACAAATGGAGTGGTGCTTTGCAATAACGACACCCGCAAAGCATCCGGCGAAGAATCAGTGATCTCATTGGCCTCTATTGTCGGATATTTTCCCCAGTTTGACAGCTCTTTTCTCATTGTCTTGCTTTCTTTACAAAAACTTCAATCGGCCCCTGAGTAAATCCTCCTCTTGGAGCCAAAAAGCTATTCACCTGCTGATAATATTTTTCCAAAACATTCTTTATTTCAAATGGGAAAAAGCCGTTATTTCGAGGAAGATATTCAAACAATACCACATCGTAATAATTATTTTTTATTTTACTTGCATAGTCATCTATTTGGCTTTGGAACATGCCAATATTCTTTTGATACCAAAGGGGTATGTTGTTACCTGCCTCTGGAGTACATCCTATTATATTCTCTAGGGGAGTTAATTCACTCATATTAAGAAGCCGAATGTTCTCACGTTTTTCCTTTACTACATCCATATTTAGAATATCTTCAATCCCCTTAATCGTTTCCTCAGGCATGTCAACGCGACTAAATTGCCTCCAAGGTGCGGGACCCCATTTAATATTATTAGTCGCTTCGCTATTATTATCAAGAAGATAATTTTCAATGGATACTCTGTTAGTGTCCCTACGGACGAGCTCCGGAAAATGTTTAAGCACTACCGCATTGGCATAATTCCATGGATAGGGCGACCACCAAAGTAGGATAAGTACTCCAACTAAGCAAATAACGAATGGTTTCCTAAAATTAATTTTACGATATAAATCAGAAAAGATAAATATATAGATGATCGCAAAACTATGGAAGAAGATATTCCCATTTTTAGGCATATAGCTGGTAACTTGAATAACAGATGCCTCCAATAATATTCCAAGAATAAGAACAGTAAATAATACTTGACACTTATTGGATATGAATAATTTAAACTGACTTGACTTCCCAATTAAAATGAGCACAATAACCAAAATATAAAACTTTAACCAAGAAGAATCGCTCATTAAAATGTTTAAGAAATCATATAAAGATATCCTATCATAATGTGGCGGTTGACCATAATTAAACCAGTAAGCGATATTGTATGGGACGAATGGCAGGATGATACCGATAGCAATTACGAAATAAAAGGCCAAAAACCAAACGACTGCTGTAACGTCTTTCTCATAAATCGCATGACATATAATCAAGCTAAAACCAATCAGAAAAGCAAACGCTCCGGCGTCCTGCTTGGTAAAAAAAGACATAAAAATGAAAAAAGCACCGATAAACAAATGGAATAATCGGAATTTCTTCTGAATATTAAAAATATACTTTAACACGAAGGAAATTCCTATCAGCTCAAATACAATAACCGTATGATTATACCATGGCCAATAATTAATATAAGAGTATGAAATAATATACAGCAAAACGGCCAAAACCCTAATGGGCGGCTGGACTTTGAAGGACTTCAAGATAGACCGAAAGGCCAGAGCTGAAATTATATTGATAAAGGCTTGGGCTTTGACTAAAGTAAACAGATATGGGCCGAAAATTTTAAAAAAAAAGGCTGGAATGATCCAATAACCAAATCCCATAGGAAGCCCAAAGTCGCGGAAGGGAACTTGTCCTAAGTACAATCGATAAGCACCTTCCCACGACAAATAAAGAGTTCCGTAGTATGGAAAATGTCTGAAAAGAGGAAAAAGTGAGAATAACAGAATAATAAAATATTCCCCAAAAAGGATGTGTCTATCTTTCAGTAGAAAACGGAAAGTATCGATTGAATAGCTTTTCATTAAGACGAACTTTTGGAAATAGGTAGCGAGATAGTAATCAAAGGGATGAAAACGAAAGATCTTTCAAGTATATCAAGCAATAAAAACTAAGGCTCCAAAACACAATACATAACTGGATGAAATGATCCTTATATAAGATTCGTGTAGGAGACCTCGTATCTTTATTAACATAGATCAGTTGTAAATACCGCAATATTCCGGCGAAAACAAAAATACCAGTATAATATAAGCGGTAGGTTCCTATGTGCTGTATGATTTCAGGTGATAGGGTATACATGATATATGCCATGATCATTACGGCCGATACCACTGCGAGGCTAGTATTTAAGAAATCAAGGTTATATCCCGATATAGCTGGTCTCACATCGTTGCCGGAATACGCCTCCACTAGGATATCGTCCCTTCGCTTACCCAAAGCGAGGAACAGTGCCAACAGAAATACCATGATCATCAACCACTGTGAAATGCCTACCCGAGCAACCACGCCACCTGCCTTGATACGCAGAACAAACCCGGCGGCAAGCACCATAATATCCAAGATGGGAATATTTTTCAAACCGAAGGAGTACCCGATATTCAGTAATAAATACAATGCTAGCACTAGCAAAAATTTGAGACCACACACCCAGCCTAGAAGCATCCCGCCCGTCATGCAAAACAGCATCATAGGTATTGCAACCCCCATGGATATCTTGCCCGAGGCGATAACCCTATGTTGCTTTACAGGATGCAACTGGTCTTTCTCTTTATCTTTAATATCGTTTAATACATAAATTCCGCTTGCTGTCAGCGAGAAGGCTATGACCCCCCAGAAAACATGGAATAACTCGCTCGCGGAAAAAAGTTTCCCGGCAAAGAATAGGGGAATAAAAAGAAATAGGTTCTTCGCCCAATGAGCTGCTCGAACCATCATCGCCAGATTCCTAAGATAAATGAGCCAACTCAGGGATGCAGCGGGAGCAGAGTTCGTTATTTTTACATTTTCTCCCATACCTTTTTTTCGAAATTGTATCGTTTTAATATCCGAGCGGGATTCCCCCCAACAATACTGTAATCGGACACGTCTTTCGTTACAACGCTCCCCGCTGCCACCACCACATGCTTCCCTATGGTCACCCCCGCGGTGATAACAACATTGGCACCGATCCAGGAATCATCGCCAATAGCAATGGGGCGCGTCGTGCAAGGCTGGTCCTTAATTGGAACGGCAGCGTCTTCGTATCCATGATTTAATCCGGAGAGTACTACATGCTGCGCCAATATCACCCGATGCCCTATTTCGACCGGACCGATGACCACGTTACTCAGTCCGATAAAACTATGATCCCCGATAATGACGTTTCCCATACCGTTATTGACAACTGAAAAATCTTCAATAACAGCCTTTTTCCCCAACATGAATTTGTGGAATGGTAAAAGGTCTCTCCTCACTGTAGAACGGATTACTGCACCTTTACCCCGTTTATGGCACAGAGGATTGATAAAAACCCTGACCCAGCGCCGTGGGCGAGAGTCCCCCGCTGGCATGAGCGACCAGAGTACTTTCTTCTTCAGCACTGGGCTGCTTTTTATTTTAGCCACCAAATCCATTTTGCAGCGTAATTGTGTTTTCTATGGCCCGATATATATTTCCTATAACATTCTTCCAGCAGTGGCTCTGAGCATAAGCGATCCGCCGTTCGTGTTCCTTCGCATGATCCTCTTTGAGTGCCTTTGCAATTAATGAAACGTAATCATCTCCCGGCTCGGCCAAGGCTACATAGCCTTCGAACGGCCTCATCCCGATGGTACGTGTAGCTACCACCGGCTTTCCCATAGCAAGGTATTCATCTATCTTCAAAGGATAATTTCCAATAGTGATATCATTGATTACCTGTGGATTGAGACAGACATCCATTGCGCTGATATACGCGGGGATCTCAGAGAGTGTTTTACTGCCGCAGAAGCGTACGTTTTTTATCTCATGTAGTCTGCTGTTCCTAAAAACTTCATCTTCGGGACCTACCAATACGAGGGTCCATTCCGGTTTTTCCACAGCGATTCGGATAAAGACTTCCTCGTCAAGCCGGGCGGCCGTGAGCGCTCCCACATAACCCACCAATGGGGCAGAAAGCTTCTCTAATTCAATCGGCTTGGGATAGACTTTCTCTGCATTAAACAAATCAATGTCTATACCCGATCCTACGTTATAAATATTGGGGTTGTACGGTTTCAAAAGGCTCATGAGATAGTCGGAATGTGTAACCACCAAGTCTGATTTCTGAGCTAGTTGTGGCTCCAGAACAGCACCGTGTTTCCGCCAATAATCAACCCCGAGGATATAATCGCGATCATAATACAGGTAAACTTCAGGCTGCAACAGCTCTTTTAGGTAAAATCCTCTGAATAGATCCTTGTCATTAATGATAATATAATTGGAAAAGCCTAGCTCCTCGATAGCATTAAAGATGGAAGCAGCCAAGCGTTTATTATTAATATGGTTAAACCATGAAAAAACCTTTGTATTGGGAATCCAGTTGACCGATTCCAGAATCGTACGAGGATAATAATTCCAGCAATTGGTGTCTATTTCAACCATGCTACTACCGTTCCCATTGATAATATCCAAATGCCGTTTCAACATGGGATCTTTGCGCCGGGTGGCCAGGGTTTTCCGATCCAGGGGTGGATTGACGTACAATACCCTATTTTGTTTGGCCAACTCCCGAGCCACGTGCTTAGAGGTACTACTAAGCGGTGTGTACCATGGATTCAGGCTGATAATGATGAAGTCCCGGTTTTTCATAATGATTCAATGCGATAAATGGTCCTTGAGACGATATGCCGGTGGAATATTTAATCAAGTAAAAGTTAGCTGAGCCTCAATGGGCTACGACTTTACAAGATTGGTCACGAGTCTACTCAATACACCTGCCCGTCAAGTCAATTGGTCTGAATGGCACTCATGTGCTGTTTGTATTATACGTAATTCGAAACAAAAATAAGGAGTTGAGGATCCCGATCCTGTTCCATTTCGTCAATCTCTGATAATACTTCGTAAACGTCGGCATCGCTGTGATGGCTTGGGAGAAATGGTCGATGGCCGACCAGCCTGTTTCCTCTCCGCCGACGGATTTAGCCTAAACCAAAACATTGATCCTTAGCATATTTCATACTATATTTAAAAATATAGTTGCACATCTGGCCTATCGGGAAACAGTTCGCGGATTTAAATCAAAAAGTGGCTGCCTTTTCGTCAGAAAAGCGGCCACCGAAAAAATGAGACTCTCCCTATCGCGGCTTTAAGAGAAAAGTCCTTTATTCCTAAAAAAATGTATTTTGAAAGCGAACCTCTTGGTGATGAAATCCGATACATCGCGGGAAGGCTTTCTAGGATGAAGAGACGTTAGCATGAGAATCTCCTCTCAATTCCCCCGCCTCATCATTTAACCTATTTATGTCCATTTGAATCTATCCGTAATATTTCTATTTTCCCGGTCTGACCCTTCCCATCCACCCCAACTCCCTCTACCTTGTACTCAAACTCCTTTTGCTCCCCCGACAATGGTATGCTGAATTCAAAAGGATAGCCACTGTCAGTAACCGATTTCCATTTATCCCCCACCTTATAGGACAGCGTAGCCTGTTTTAATTCTTTTTCAGTCGCCTGCAGGTACACGTAAGCCTCTTTCAGGGTAGGTCCCATGTCGATGATCATCCCGATCACCTTCCCGAAAGGCCCGTCCTGAGTAACGATTCCGGGGGCAGGAGTCGCCCCGCCGGGACCCAATATCTCCTGCTGAAACTGCGGCGTAACCGAAATCCCCTCCACGCATATCCCGGTAATCCCGTGAGGCGGCAGCTTCACGGTCACAACCCCTCCTTTCATCTTCCCGGCAGGCGCCGGCTTGTTATCCACCCAGACCCTCACGGGATATTCCCGGTCCTCGGAAAACGGAATGAGGTTGGCGTTGAGCCTCACTTTCACTTCCCTTGCGTCTTCGGACTGGTTCATAAAACAGACATAGAAGTTATTATTCCCATAGCCTGCCACATAGTTGGCCTGGACGTCGTCCGTCGTCAACAGGTGGGCCGGCATCCA
>Ga0164242_10010261_pt1 | contig 10046 bp, 8 predicted proteins | sample OricomgcompostMG_FD_108783 | JGI IMG/M metagenome (GOLD analysis project Ga0164242, IMG submission 108783) | Miracle-Growth compost microbial communities from Emeryville, California, USA - Original compost - Miracle growth compost (MG) ... | reverse complement strand
CGGGAGACGGTGCTGGCCGAGACGCCCGCCGCGCGGGCGACCTCGCCCACCGTGGGGCGCGGCGCTGCTGACCTCACGTGACCTCCGTCGGCTCCGAGTGTGGCAACGATGCCACACACCGAATACGCCGACCAGGGGCCGGAACACCGGTCCGGGCGGTCACATGAGGGATGGCGCGAGGCAGTGCCCACTTGACAGACCGGCCGGGCGGTCCCAAGGTGGGCAAATCCCCGTGGCAACGTTGCCACGGTGACCGACCCGGCCGACGGTCGGGCATGCGGCCCCGCGTCGTCGGCGACCCCGACCCACCTGGCCGCGCAGTCCGCGACCACAGCCCCGCCGCGCAGAGCCGCGAGGCCGGTCCGTCGCGCCCGCCGGGCACCGTGCCCGGCGCCGGAACGAGGAGGTTCCGCCATGCCGACACCCGCCGCGGCGTCCCCGCCGCCGTCCGGGCCGCCGTCCGAAACTCCGTCCGGGCCGCCGCTCCGTCCCGACTCGCGCACCAGCCCGGCCGCGGCGCGCCTGGACCTCGTCGCGCGGCGCCGAGGCCGGCGCGGTCTCGCGCTCGCCGCGGCGGCGGCGCTGGCGGTCGCCGGGACCCCGACGATCCTCGCGCTCACGGCCGACGCGGCGCAGGCGACCGTCCCGGCCGCCCCGTCCGGCTGGACGACGGTGTTCAGCGACGACTTCGACGGCGCTGCGGGGACGGGGCTCGACCGGTCCGACTGGCTCTACGACCTCGGCCACTCATACGCGGGTGGCGCGTGGAACTGGGGCACCGGCCAGGTCGAGGCGGAGACCGACTCGACCGCGAACGTGTACCAGGACGGCGCGGGCCACCTCGTCATCAAGCCCCTGCGGGCCGCGGACGGCACGTGGACGTCGGGCCGCGTCGAGACGCAGCGCACCGACTTCGCGGCTCCGCCGGGGGGCGAGCTCGAGATGGTCGCGTCGCTCGAGCAGCCCGACCCGGCGAACGGCCTCGGCTACTGGCCGGCGTTCTGGGCGCTCGGCGACGTCGCGCGGACCAACGGCGCGACCTCGTGGCCGTGGACCGGCGAGATCGACATCATGGAGGACGTCAACGCCCGATCACAGGTCGCGCAGACGCTGCACTGCGGCAACCCGTCGGGCGGCCCGTGCAACGAGACCGTCGGCCTCGGCAGCGGCCTGCAGGACTGCGCCGGCTGCCAGACGGGCTATCACACGTACTCCGCGGTCATCGACCGGCGCACGTCCGACGAGGAGATCCGCTTCTCGGTCGACGGCAGGGTGTCGGCCACCGTCAGGCAGAGCCAGGTCGGCACGGACATCTGGCAGACGGCCGTGGACCGGGGCTACTTCATGATCCTGGACGTCGCGATGGGCGGCGCGTTCCCCGACGCCCTGTGCGGGTGCAGCTCGGCCGCGTCGCTCGGCAGCACCACGCCGGGCGCCGGGATGTCGGTCGACTACGTCGCGGTGTACCAGCACGGTGGCGACGGCTCGTCCCCGACCACCCCGCCGACGACCCCGCCGACATCCCCGACCCCGCCGTCCTCGTCGCCGACGGCCCCGCCGACGACGACCCCGCCGCCGACCTCCGGCGCTCTAGCCCCGCCGACGAACCTGCACGTCACCGGCGCGACGAGCAGCAGCGTGAGCATGGCCTGGGACGCCTCCGCCGGCGCGACGGGCTACCGCATCCTGCGAGCGGGCATCCCGATCGCGACCGCGACGAGCACCTCGTTCACCGACGCGCACCTCCAGCCGAGCACGCCGTACCTGTACAGCGTCGCGGCGGTCGGCGCGGGCGGGACGTCCGCACCGTCGAACGAGATCGCGGTCACGACGCCCGCGACGGGCTCGTCCGGCGGCGGCTCGCCGGGCGGCGGCTCGTCCGGCGGCGGGTCCGCGGGAGGCGCGGTCGCGGCGACCTCGACGATCCAGGCCGAGGCCTACGCCGCGCAGTCGGGCACGACGACCGAGGCGACCACCGACACGGGCGGCGGCCGCGACGTCGGCTCGATCGCGAACGGCGACTGGCTGCGCTACGACGGCGTCGACTTCGGCAGCACCCCGCTGCGCGTGCTGCGCGCGCGGGTCGCGTCGGGCGCGGCAGGGGGCGCGTCCGGCCTGGTCCAGGTGCGGCTCGACAGCCGGACGGCGGCACCGATCGGCACGTTCGCGCTCGCGAGCACGGGCGGCTGGCAGAGCTGGCGGACGGTCCCCGCCGACGTCGCGGGCGTCACGGGCACCCACACGGTGTTCCTGACGTTCGCGAGCGGCCAGCCCGCCGACTACGTCAACGTCAACTGGTTCACGTTCTCGGCCACCTGACCCCCGCCAACCACGAACAACGGCGCGACCTCGTGACTGCGCACTCACGAGGTGGCGCCGTTGTTCGTGTCTGGACGACGTTCGAGGCCCGCCTTGCTCGGACGACGCGAACTACAGCGCCTGCGAACACTCCACGGGTCGCGCCGCGTACCACTCGTCCTGCACGAGGACATGGGTCACCCCGTCGGCGAGGCGACAGCTCCACGCACCCTGACCGGCCACGAGTTCCGGGTGCGCCGGAAGTGCGGCTCCATCGACCGCGAGGAGCTGAGCCCAGTCGGCCGTGAGTGTCACGGGGCTGGGCACGTCCCCGTCAGCAGGGCAGACCACTACCTGACGACCGATGAGAGGCTCGGCCACCGCGAGCGTAAGGTCGGGCTGTTCCGCCGGGATCGGGCATGCGACGGCAGTCGGCGTCGGTGTCGGGGCAGGGGCGGGGTCGCAGCCGGACACGACTGCGGCGATGACGAGCGGGCACGACACCGCCATCGATCGAAGCCTCCGGCGTCGAGTCATCCGGCCGTGGCTCCCGTGCCCCCGGGCCAGGCCCGCACGCCACTGAGCTGGGTGCAGTAGTACCTCATCGTCGGTGCGCTGAATCTGGCCGTGACGACTCCCACCGCCGTCACGCCGCCCGCGCCATCCGAGTAGTAGCACGTGCCACCCGAATCGCCTGGCTGAGCACCATTCCAGTCGGCGCCGCTACCGCCGCTGCTGTCGTGCCGCATCTCCAACATATGCCCGGTGACGACGTCGTCGACGGTCCGAGCGACGTAAGAGTTGGTGACGTAGTAACGGCAAACCTGCCCGGCCGTGGTTCCTGACGTGCACACACCGGAGCCATTTGGTCGCCCTCCCCAGACCGCGCCAGAGATTCCCAGGCTCGTTGTGCCGTACGCGCCGCCATTGAAGACGCGCATTCCATAGGTGGAGCCGGAGAGCAACTTCCAGTCGCCGTAGACGTCAGCATTCCCAGGGTAGGTGGTGGTGAACTGATTGCCGACGAGGTTGCCGTTGTTGGTGAACGAACTCGACGTACAGTGCCCGGCGGTGAGAAGGCGATCAACGCCGGCAATCGTGATCCGAACGCCGGACGAGCAGTAGCCCCCACCAGGAGCCACCAACTGGCCACCCATCCACCAAGGAGCGGTGTCGGCCTGTCTGGTCACCAGCGCCTCGCCGCCCGCGCCCCCGTGGACGACGACCTGCACAGCGGAATCACCGGCCCGTGCGAGGACGTCGCGTGCGCGTGTCGCGATCCCATCCGGGTCGGACCCCGGGGCCGCTTCGAGGTCGATCCCGCCGGTGTAGATGTTCGGCGCGAACCCGATTACGGTGCCGTCGAGGTCACTCGCAAGCACGCTCCGGCCGGCAGCAAGGATGGCGTCGAGGCCAACCGGAACGTCGTACCTGAACACCGGATAGCTGGCGGCGGCCGCCACGTCGGCAAGTTGCGAGGACAGCTCGCCGTCAGTTGGACGCGTGAAGACCGCGACGCCGTCGAAGGCGGAACAGAGGGCCACCCCGGTTGCCGACGCCGTGTGCTTGTCGACGAGGAGCTGGACCTTGTTGGCGAGCGCCTCGAGCTCCACGCTGGCTCGGCCCTCCCACACCTGTCCGCCCGTCGAATCGAATCGAAGGCAGGTGCCAGGGGTGGCGGTTGCGACAGAAAGCGCGGTACTCGTGGAACTTGCCGGAGTCGGCTCAGTCGCGCTGGCTCCCGTCAGCCCGCCCGCGACTCCGACCGCCGCGGCTAACCCCATGACAGCCAGCAAGTGCCGCATCGCACCCCGATCGCCGAATTGGGGGGCAGAATACCGCCCTAGGTGCGATTCGGCAAACGTGGGTGGCTGTGCGGCTACCCCGTGCGTCGAGGCCCGTCCCTCCGTGATGGAGGCTCACCCGCGTCGCTGTGGGTCTCCGCTGCACCCGCTATGTCATCGCGCGCCGGCAGGCGGCTCGAGGTCGAGCGTCAGGGTGTGGCCCCAGTCGTGGTCGGCGTACCGGCGGAAGCCGACGCGCTCGTAGAACGCGACCGCTCCGGTGTTGCGGGCGTCGACGCCGAGGTGCAGCCCCGTCACCCCGCGCGCCCGCAGCGCGTCGGACAGGGTCTCCACCAGGCGGCGTCCCCAGCCGTGGCCCTGCGCGCGCGGCAGCAGGTCGATGTGCATGTGCGCGGGGTGCGTGGCGTAGACGGGCTGGTTCTCGGTCGGCCACTCGTGCATGCGCCGGACGAGCACGTGGTCCTGCGTCCCGTCGCCGGGGTCGCCGCCGAGCGCGTCGAGCGGGTACTGCGCGCGCAGCGTCGGCCACCAGTGCTGGTCGAGCCACGCGGCGAACGCGCTCGAGTCGGCGGTCCCGACGATGTAGCCCGCGATCCCGTGCTCGTCCGCGACGACGAACGACAGCCCCGGGTCGGCCACCGGGTACGGCCCGCAGTACAGGTGCGCGAGCAGGTCGGGGTTGCGGTAGAGGCTCGTCGCGTCGCCGCCGGCCTCACCCGTGACGAGGCACAGCCGGTACATCGCGGGCAGGTCGGCGGGATGGAACGCTCGGATCGCGGCAGCCACGCGGCGAGACTACCGAGGCGGCCCGCCGCGGCGACCGGGCCGGGGCCGCCCGCGGACCGCGGGACGTGCGCTTTCGTCGGCGACCCGAGCGGCCGGTATGCTGGCCCGGCCGACGGCGGAGGTGCTCGTCAGAGCCTCCGACGGCGTCGCGCGGGTGTAGTTCAATGGTAGAACTTCAGCTTCCCAAGCTGACAGCGCGGGTTCGATTCCCGTCACCCGCTCCCCGCGCTAGCTAGGCCCGCGGCGACCGATGGCGGACGAGCGAGCCGTCGGGTCGCGCGGCAGCGTCCGCGACCCGACGCTGGACCCATGCCCGCCCAGCGCCGCGCGTCGAAGAAGGCGCCCGAGCGCGGCCTCGAGACGTACCGGTCGATGCGCGACTTCGACCGCACCCCCGAGCCGTCCGGCACCCCGTCGTCAGCACCCGCCGAGCCGGCCGCCGACGCGCACGGCCGCCGCCGGTTCGTCGTCCAGCGCCACCGCGCCCGCCGCCTCCACTACGACCTGCGGTTCGAGATCGACGGCGTGCTCGTCAGCTGGGCCGTGCCGAAGGGCCCGACGCTCGACCCGTCGGCGCGGCACCTGGCGGTGCACGTCGAGGACCACCCGCTCGAGTACGAGGACTTCGAGGGCGTCATCCCCGGCGGGCAGTACGGCGGCGGCGACGTCATCGTGTGGGATCGCGGCACGTGGGAGCCGCACGCCACGGACGACCCCGCGCAGGCGGTCGCGTCGGGCGAGCTGCACGCCGACATGTACGGCGAGAAGCTGCGCGGCCGGCTCGTGCTCGTCCGGCGCGACGAGGCCGGCGGACGGGGCGACGGCGGCAAGGAGCAGTGGCTGCTCGTCCACAAGCACGACGACGCCGCCGTCGAGGGCTGGGACCCCGAGGACCACCCGCGCTCGGTGCTCAGCGGGCGCACGAACGAGGAGGTGCGCGCCGACCCGGACCGCGTCTGGCGCTCCGACCTGCCCGCGGATCAGGCGTCCGTCGAGCTGCACCCGGCCGTGCCGGCCGCGAGCGAGGACGAGCTCGCGGCCCTCGCCGACCTGGGCTCCGCCGGCACCTGGGACGTGTTCGGTCGCCGGCTGCGCGTGACGAACCTCGACAAGGTCCTCTTCCCCGCCCGCGGCGACGAGCCGCCCGTGACGAAGCGCGAGCTGCTCGCGTACACCGCGCGGATCGCGCCCGTCGCCGTGCCGTACCTGCGCGGGCGGCCGCTCAACCTGCACCGCTACCCGCAGGGCGCCGGCAGCAAGGGCTTCTGGCACAAGCAGCTGCCGGACCACGCGCCGGACTGGCTCCCGCGCTGGGACAACCCGGAGGCCGACGACGACGACACGACCACCTACCTCGTGGTGGACGAGCCGGCGGCGCTGCTGTGGGCCGCGAACTTCGGCGGCCTCGAGTGGCACGCGTGGACGTCGACGACCGACCACCCGCACCGCCCGACGTACGCGATGGTCGACATCGACCCCGGGCCGTCGACCGCGTGGGACGACGTCCTGCTGCTGGCCCGCCTGCACCGGGACGCGTTCGAGCACCTCGGCGTGCGCGCATACCCCAAGGTGACGGGCCGGCGCGGCATCCAGGTGTGGGTGCCCATCGCGCCGGGACCGAGCTTCGACGAGACGCGCGCGTGGGTCGAGCGGCTGTCGCGCACCGTCGGGGCAGTCGTGCCGGAGCTCGTCAGCTGGCGCTGGGGTGTCAGCGAGCGCGGCGGCCACGCGCGGCTCGACTACACGCAGAACGCGATCAACAAGACGCTGGTCGCGCCGTACAGCCCGCGCGCGTCGGCGGGGGCGCCGGTGTCCGCGCCGATCACGTGGGACGAGCTCGACGAGCCGTGGCTCCGACCCGACGCGTTCACGGTCCGGACGGTGCTCGACCGCGTGGCCGAGCGCGGCGACCTGTTCGCCGGCGTGCTGCGCACCGACCAGACGCTCCCGCGGCTGGCGTAGCCGGGCGCACGATCGTCGGCCGACCTGCCGGCAGCGTTCCCCACAGACCTGGGCCGATTCGTCCCGGTTTGCCGAGCGCTGGACACACGGTGTGGACGACGCCTGTGGAAAACCCCTCCGGTGTCAGCCGCGGACGTCGTGCAGGTGGTGCACGACGTCGTGCAGGAAGTACTGGCCGAGCGTGCGCACGGTGAACACCGAGCCGTTCGACCGGCGCCCCGGACGCTCCCACTGGTCGTCGCGCACCGCGTCGAACCGCGCGGCGACCGCGTCGGCCGCCTCGACGAGCTGGTCGGCGACCACTGCCGGGTCCTGCAGGTCGTACCGGTCCGCGAGCGCGGCCGCGTCCTGGTCCCAGTTCTCGAACGGCGGGTCGTCCTGCTCGAGCATCAGCGCGAGGCGGCCGTCGAACACGCGGAAGACGTCGCGGACGTGCGCGCCGTACTCGAGCGTCGACCACACGCCGGGCGCCGGACGCTCGCGCACGTCCTGCCTCGCCAGCACCGCCGTCCAGCGCGGCGTCAGGTCGCGCACGGTGGCGCCGATGCCGCGGGGGTCGACGTCGTGCGCCGCGAAGCCGCACTCGGGGCAGCGGGCGTCGAGGACCCACGTCCAGTCCTTGGTGTCGGGCTCGATCTCGGGGGCTGCACCGGTCGCGTCGCTCGTCATGCCGGAACCGTACAAGCCCCGTGCGACACAGAGGTGGCCGGGCGGCGGGTCCCCTCCGACCTCCGCCCGACCACCCAACACCTGGCCCCCGCCTGACAGCGCCGAGCGCGGTGTCCGACCCGCCTCCGCTTCCGGTCGGAGGCGGTCCGGATGATGGGACGCTACGGTGCGGGGCGTTGCATGACCGTTGCACGCACTAGGCCGAACGGGTGAACGTCCGACCTTTGCGGCGACGGCCCGAACCGGGGCGGCGTCAGCCGTCGAGGCGGCCGCGCACCAGCTCCAGGCGACCCAGCGCCTGGGCGTGCGCGGGCGTGCCGCGCGGCGCGAGCGTCACGAGTCGCTGCCAGGCCTGCCAGTCGTCCGCGCCGTCGTCGCGGGCGACCCAGCGCGAGAGCACGGCGGTCGACGAGCTGGCGAGCACGGCCGCGCGCACGTCCGCCGCGAGCTCGTCGCGCAGCCGCTCGACGCCCGGCGCGTCCGAGCGCTGCAGCAGCGGCGCGGGGTACGCCGTGAGCGCCCCGCCGAGGTCGCCCGCCGACAGCCGGGCGCGCACCGCGTCGAGGTCCGTGCGGACGGGCGCGCCGAGCCGGTACGGCGACGCGTCGGACAGCAGCGGCCCGACGAGCCGACGCAGGCGCGACACCTCGGCCCGCACGGTGACGTCGGACAGCAGCTGGTGCGAGAGCAGCACCGCCAGCTCGTCGGCCCGCAGGCCCGCGGGCCGCTGCGTCAGCAGCAGCAGGATCTCGGCGTGGCGCAGGCTCAGCCGCACCTCGCGGCCGTCCGCGACGAGCTCGGGCGAGCCGCCCAGCAGGCGCAGGCGCGGGGCGCGCTGCGGCCGGCGCCGCGCACCGCTGCGGTCGTCACGCGCGAGCTGCGCCTCCACGGCCGCGGCGGTCGCGCGCACGAGCGACATCAGCACCGGCGTGCCGACGACGTCGCCGCCCGTCACGTCCAGCACCCCGACCACCTCGCCCGACGGGGCGCGGACGGGCGCCGCGGCGCAGCTCCAGGGCTGCACCGTGCGCGTGTAGTGCTCCGTCTGGACGACCTGAGCGGCGCTGCCCGTGACGAGCGCGATGCCCGGCGCGTTCGTGCCGGCCGCCTCTTCGCTCCACACGGCGCCCTCGACGAACCCGACCGGTGAGAGCCGCCGCGCCACGTCGCGGTCACCCTCGACCCACAGCAGCCGGCCCGAGGTGTCCGTGATCGTCGCGACCCACGGCTGCTCGCGCCCGACGAGCAGGTCGCGCACGGCCGGCAGCGCCGCGGCGATCTTGAGCGAGGAGCGGTAGTCGACGAGCGTCGAGCGCTCCATGTCGACGACGACGGCCGGGACCTCGGGGTCGACCCCGCTGCGGGCGCTGCGCCGCCACGAGTCGGCGACGACCGCCCGCACCGCGCGGCGCGCGAGAAGGCCGGTCGAGACGAACCGTTCGTGCGCCGCGCGCACGCGATCCGTCGTCACGACCTCGCTCATCGCACCTCCTGCGGCGTTCTGCCTGCACAGAGTGTACGAAATCCTGATTTTTCTGCGCTATCCGTTGCCCCGGTGGCGGGTTTCCTGACAGATCGTGCGATCATGTCACCATGCCCAAGATCATCGGCGCCTCGCTGCACGAGCACCGCGAGCAGACCCGCCACCGGCTGTTCGAGGCCCTCTCCCGGCTCATGGCGGAGCAGGGGTTCGACGCGATCACGCTCGCCCAGATCGCCGCCGAGGCGGGCGTCGGCCGCACCGCGGTCTACAACCACTTCTCCGACAAGGAGTCGCTGCTCCTCGGGTTCATCACCTACGAGACCGAGCAGTACGCCGTCACGCTGCAGCGGGCGCTCGACGACATCGACGACCCCGTCGAGCGGCTGCGCACCTACGTGCGCCAGCAGGTCGAGCTCGCGTCGTCGCACCACGTCACGCCCGGACCCGAGCTGCGGACGGTGCTCTCCCGCGGCACCCAGCAGCGCATGCGCGAGCACGTCGTGGTGGTCGAGCGCATCCTGCGCGCCATCCTCACCGCGGGCATCGACGCCGGCGTGTTCCCCGAGCAGGACCTCGACGTCACCGTGCCGCTCGTCAACGCGTGCCTCTCGGGGCGCGGGGTGCCGGACGACGCCGACGCGCGGGAGCGCGCGCTCGAGCAGACCGAGGCGTTCGTGCTGCGGGCCGTGGGGGCCACGGCCCCGGTGCCGGCCTGAGCCGGTCGGGCGGGGCGGACCGGTCGGGCGGGCGCAGCCGGGCTGGCGGGCCCAGCCGGGCGGGCGGATCGAGCCGGGCGACGAGCCGGGCGCGCGGCGGGCCGCAGCCCGGCGCGGACCGGCGGAGACCCGCGGGACCGTCACGCCCGTCGGGCGTGGACCTCGAGCTGACGTTCCTGCCCGGCCTCGGCGACGTGCTGCGCGACGAGGTCGACGAGGTGCTGCACCCCGCGCGGCACGCGCGCCCGGTGCCGGGCCGCGACGACGCCCTTGCCGTGCGGCACACCGGCCGCGTCGCGGACGCGCTGCGCCTGCGGACCGCCGTCG
>Ga0164242_10010260_pt1 | contig 10046 bp, 6 predicted proteins | sample OricomgcompostMG_FD_108783 | JGI IMG/M metagenome (GOLD analysis project Ga0164242, IMG submission 108783) | Miracle-Growth compost microbial communities from Emeryville, California, USA - Original compost - Miracle growth compost (MG) ... | reverse complement strand
GGCGCGTGCCAGGAGCTGATGCCGGCGCCGCCGTCTGGGACAACGGGTCGGGCGCGTCGAGCAGGGCTGTCATAACTTCCTCGTCGTGCAGTGCTAGGTGCTGAGCAGAACGGGGTGGTCCGGTCGCTTCAGGCCGGACCACCCTGGTCTGTGCTCTTCGACGCTACTTCTGCAGCGGCGCGTAACGGAACTTGAACGAGGCGTCGAGCGTCGTGCCCTTGACGTCGGAACCGACGACTGCCACCTGCGAGCCCTGCAGATACGGCAGCGTGGACAGGTCGCCTGCCACCTTGTCCTGGATCTCCTGGATCAGCTTGGTGCGCGCGCTCTTGTCCGTGGTTCCCACCTGCTCGGTGATGAGCTTCTGCACCTCGGGGTTGTCGTAGTGGTTCGACAGGAAGTTGTCCTTGGAGAAGAACGGCGTGAGGTAGTTGTCGGCATCCGAGTAGTCAGGGAACCAGCCGAGCTGGTACGCCGGGTACACGTCGGCGACGCGGTCCTTCGAGTACTGCACGTACTCGGTGGAGGCGAGGTTCACCTTGAACAGGCCGCCGGTCTCGAGCTGGTCCTTGATCAGGGCGTACTCGTCGGCGGAGGACGGTCCGTAGTGGTCAGGCGTGTACTGCAGGCTCAGGTTGATCGGCGTCGTGACGCCGGCTGCCGACAGCACCTGCTTGGCCTTGTCGAGCGACGGGCCGCCGTTGCCGTCGCCGTACAGCGGCTTGAGCGACTCCGTGGCTCCCGTCAGGCCCTGGGCCACGTAGGAGTACAGCGGCGTGTACGTGTTCTTGTACACCTGGCTCGCGATCGCCTTGCGGTCGATCAGATCCGCGGCGGCCTGACGCACGGCGAGTGCCTTCTTGGCGTCGGCATCCGGCGTGGTCGCTCCGTACGGCATCGTGTTGAAGTTGAACACGATGTAGCGGATCTCGCCGCCGGGGCCGTCGACGACCTTGACCTTCTTGTCGGAGCGCAGGCTCGCGATGTCCGTCGCGGACAGCGAACGGAACGCCACGTCGATGTTGCCCTGCTGGATGTCGAGCTTCATGTTCGGAGCGCTCGAGTAGTACTTGACGTTGATCGTCCCGGTCTTCGCGGCGCCGAGGAGGCCCTTGTAGTCGGGGTTCGCCTTGTACTGGATGAGGTTGTTGACCTTGTAACTCTTGATCGTGTACTGGCCGGCGAACGCGTCTCCCTTGACAATCGTCGCGTCGGGCGTGACCTTGTCGGCCGAGAACACCTGCTCGTCGACGATCGGGCCCGCCGGGCTGGAGAGCACCTGCGCGAACGTCTGGTCGTTCGGCACCTTGAGGTGGAACACCGCGGTCAGCTTGTCGGGCGTGGAGACGTCCTTCAGGTTGCCCAGCAGCGACGCCGGACCGTTCGGGTCGTTGATCTTGAGCTGGCGCTCGAACGTGAACTTCACATCCGACGACGTGAGAGCGTGTCCGTTCGCGAACTTGAGGTCCTTCTTGAGCTTCACCGTGTACTCGGTGGGCGAGGTGAAGGATGCCAAAGCGGCGATGTCCGGCTTCACGTCCGGGCTGCCGTACGGCGTGTTCATGAGGAACGGGTACACCTGGTTCATCACGGCGAACGACCCGTTGTCGTAGGAGCCCGCCGGGTCGATACTCGTGATCTTGTCGGTGGTGCCGATCGTGAGCGACCCGCCGCCCGAGCCGCCGGAGCCGCCCGAGCTGCCGGAGCATCCGGCGAGTGCCAGTGCCGAGACCGCGAGCGCCGATGCGCCCAGCAGGACGCGCGCGCGACGGGAAGATGCCGATTTCATACGGTGTGGAGCCTCTCTGCTTCCCATCCGAGGATGGTTCTGTCAGCGCGCACAGAGAACGGCGCGCTTTCACGGGTCCTTATGTCCTAACACACGTGGAGAGCACAGCCCTCCGCGCGGTGCTCAGTCTGCACTCGATCGTTACTCGATGGAAACGCATAGCGCGCAGAACGCGCAGATCCGTGCGCGTTCGCGCAAGGATCGTGTGCGAGAGCCGCCCGCCCCGCTCGGTCTGCGAGCATGGGCCACGATGAACGCCGACCTTCCCGCCGCCTCGCCCGCCACCGTCACGCTGGGCCACCGCGTCATGCCGTCCGCTTCGCTCGGGCCCGTGAACCCGCTTCCGCCCCTCCTCGGTGCCGCCGACGTGCACGAGGATGCCGCGACCGACGACCTCGACGACGACATGCGGTTCGGCCTCGGCTACGGCAAGGTCAAGACGGTGCTGCCCTACCTGCTGCAGGACGGCTACTCGCGCGAACTGCACCCGGCATCGCACACGACGGCGGTGCTCGAGAACGACCTGATGCGGGCCGAGTTCCTGCTCGGCCTCGGAGGGCGGCTCTGGTCTCTCGTCGACAAGCGCACCGGTCGCGAGCTGCTGCACAGCAATCCCGTGTTCCGGCCCGCCAACCTCGCGCTGCGCAATGCCTGGTTCGCCGGCGGCGTGGAATGGAACCTCGGCACGACGGGGCACTGGCCGCTCACGTGCTCGCCGCTGCACGCCGCGCGCGTGCGGCGTGCAGACGGATCGGAGTCGCTCCGCCTCTACGAATACGAGCGGATGCGCGGCCTCGTCGTGCGCATCGACGCCTCCCTCGCCCCCGACGCTCCCGTGCTGATCGTGTCGGTGACCATCAGGAACCCCCGCACCACGGAGGTGCCGGTGTACTGGTGGTCGAACATCGCCGTTCCGGAGCGCGAGGACGTGCGGGTGGTGACGCCCGCCGACTCCGCGTATCACTTCGGCTACGAAGGGATCCTCTCCCGGGTCCCGTTCCCCGACGCCGGGCGCGACGGCGTCGACCGCAGCTACACGACGGCGTCGCGCGATGCCGCCGATTACTTCTTCGAGCTGAACCGCAGGCCGATGCCCTGGATCGCCGCGCTCGACGAGCACGGATCCGGGCTGTTCCAAGGGTCGACGAGCCGGCTGCGCGGCCGCAAGCTCTTCCTCTGGGGCACGGCGGCGGGAAGCACGCACTGGCAGCGCTGGCTCACCGACGGCGAACATCCCTACCTGGAGATCCAGGCAGGCATCGCACGCACCCAGCTCGAGCACGTTCCGCTCCCCGCCGGGGAGGCGTGGCGGTGGACGGAGGCCTACGGTCTCGCCGAGGCGGACGCGTCGCGTGCGCACGGCGCATGGAGCGACGCCGTCGCCGAGGCGGAGGAGGCCGTTGCCCGCACGGGCGCGCCGGTCGTGCTCGCGCGCGAGGAGGCGAGGAACGACAGCGACGACGAGGTCGTGGACGTGCTGCAGCGGGCATCCGGATGGGGTGCCCTGGAGGACGCCCGCCGCAGCGCTGCCGGGGAGCCGGCGCTGTCGACGCCGCAGACGCCGTTCCTCGCGAGCGACCTCGGACCTGAGCAGTCCTGGTGGCTGAACGCGCTGCGCGGGACCGAAACGGAATCGGATCCGCAGGACGCTCCCGCCTCCTATCAGGCGGACCCCGCTTGGGTGCCCATCGTGGCGGCGCAGTCCGGCTGGGCCGCCCGGCTGCATGAGGGAGTGCTTGCCGCGGCGCAGGGCAGGTGGGATGCCGCTGCCGATGCGTGGCGGGCATCAGTCGCCGAGCGCGACAACGGGTGGGCACGGCGCAACCTGGCCGTGGCCGCTCTTCGGGCGAACGACGACGATCGAGCGGCGGCCGCGTACGCCCAAGCGCGGGTGCTCCTTCCCGGCCTGCTCCCGCTGGCCCTCGAGTCGCTCCGGCAGCTGCTTGACGCGGGACGGCCGGACGACGCGCTCCGCCTCGTCGAGTCGCTGGATGCGACTCAGCGCGCGGACGGCCGTGTGCGATTTGCGGAGGCCGAGGCGGCCCTCGCCGCCGGCGGCCTCGAGCGATGCGGCAGGCTGCTGGACGAGGGCATCGAGATCGCCGACCTCAAGGAAGGCGAGACCTCGCTCGATGGGCTGTGGGACGACTACCGGGTGGCAAGGCTGGCCGCGATCGAGCACGTCGAGGTGGACGACGCGCTGCGGGAACGCGCCGCGCGCCGGTGGCCGACGCCGGAACGCTACGAGTTCCGCATGCACGCGCACGGCTGAGGCGGACGCGACCGCCGTCGCCTGCGACTCAGCTGTTCGCCTTCGCGTTCGACTCGTACGACGTGTTGATCGACTCGAAGAAGTTCACGAGTTCGAGCGTGTCGTTGGCCGCGGCCATCCACTTCGCCGGGTTCGTCACGTTGTACTCCGGCTCGAAGCCGAGCTCCTCGAGGCGGCGATCGGCGAGGTACTTCACGTACTGGTTGATGTAGTTCGCGTTGAGGCCGAGGATGCCGCCTGGCAGGAGGTCGTTGTTGTACTCCTCCTCCATCGCCACGGCATCCAGGATCATGTTCTTGATCTCGGCCGCGAACTCCGGCGTCTGCAGGTCCGGGTTCTCCTCCAGCACGGTGAGGATGAGGTTCATCCCGAACTTGAGGTGCAGGGACTCGTCGCGCACGATCCAGTCGATGAGCGATCCGAAGTTGCGCAGCAGATTCCGCTGGCGGAACGACAGCGCCACCATGAACCCGGAGTAGAACCAGATGCCCTCGAGGATGATGTTGTAGGCGACGAGGTTGCGGATGAAGTCCTGCTTCCCCTCCGTCGTGCCGATGTCGAGCTTCTGCTCCAGCATGCGCCGGATGAATCTGACCTCGAACTCCTCCTTGCGGGCCATGGACGGGATCTCGACGTGCGAGGCGTAGGCCTCCTCGCGGTCGATCGGGAACGTCTCGAGGATGTACTCGAACGACATCGAGTGGTTGGCCTCCTCCCACATCTGCTTGGCAAGGTAGAGGTGCGCCTCGGCCGCGTTCAGGTAGGGGTAGACCCCGAACGCCAGCGCCTTGTTCACCAGCAGCTCGTTCGGGTTGAAGTAGCTGACCAGGAACGTCACGGCGTGACGCTCCTCCTCGGTCATCTTCTTGAAGTCGGCGATGTCCTCGCCGAGCTGCACCTCGTTGGGAAACCAGGTGTTGGCCACGGCCTGGTCGTACAGGTCCATCGCCCACTGGTACTTCACCGGCTTGAGCAGCAGACCCTCTTCGATGCCGGTCCCCAGAATGCCCATGTTCTCTCTGCCTCTATCTCGTTCTCGGTCTCGTCAGCTCGCGCGCGCTCACTGGCAGGAGTCGCACTGCAGGGCATCCATCGGATCCTCCGGCACGTAGTACTCGTCGTCCATCACTTGTCACCGCCGTTCAGACCGCCGAAGCCGAACCCGCGTCGAGCGGGAGCAGGCGCGGGTGCCTGGCTGCCGGCATCCGCCGACGACGCACCCGCCGCGACTCCCGCCGGCACGGCGCCGAAGCCCTTGCGAGCGCCGCCGATCTCCTCGGCCTTGTTCACGCGCACCGTCGTCTGCTCCGCCTGGTGCCGCGGCTTCATGTGCAGGTAGTACGTGGTCTTCACACCGCGCTCCCACGCCGCCGAGTAGAGGTCGACCATGTCGCCGATGTCGCGCGTCTCCAGGTAGATGTTGCGGCTGATGGCCTGGTCGATCCACTTCTGGGCGCGCGCCGCGACCTCGAGGAACGCGTACGGCGAGAGCTGGAAGCTCGTCTTGTAGACCTTCTTGATGGCATCCGGGATGTCCGCGATGCCCTGGATGTCGCCCTGGCTGCGCAGCACCTGCTCGCGCACCTTCTCCCACAGCCCGTGCTCCTGCAGCGAGCGCACCAGGTTGCGGTTGACCTCGAGGAACTTGCCGTTCGACGTGGACCGGCTGAAGATCTGCGAGAACTGCGGGTCGAATCCCGGAGTCGTGCCCGCGACGAGACCGATGGATGCCGTCGGCGCGATGGCCATCAGCGTCGCGTTGCGCATCCCGCCCTTGACGCGCTCGCGCAGCGAGTCCCAGTCCATGCGGGTCTTGCGATTGACCTTGATCTCGACGCCGCGGTCCTGCTCCGTGATCGCGATGGTGTCGAACGGCACCATCCCCTGCGACCAGCGGGAACCCTGGAAGTTGGGGTACGCGCCGCGCTCCGCCGCGAGGTCAACGGACTCCTGGATCGCGTAGTACGAGATGCGCTCGGCCACCTCGTCGATGAGGTCGTACGCCTCCTCGGACTCGTAGCTGTATCCAAGGCGCTCGACGACATCCGTGAAGCCCATGATGCCCAGGCCGACGGCGCGGTTGTTGATGTTGGCGTTGTCCGCCTCGGGAACCGACGACATGGTGATGTCGATCAGGTTGTCGAGCTGGCGCACGGCGAGGCGGGCGCTGCGCTCGATGGTGGCCCAGTTGAACGTGCCGTCGTCCTGCAGGTGACGCGACAGGTTGATCGACGCGAGGTTGCAGACGGCGATGTTGTCGATGTCCTGCGGGAGGCAAATCTCTGTGCACAGGTTCGACAGGTGGATGGTCCCCGTGTTGTTGTTCAGCGCACGGTTGTTGATGGTGTCCTTCCAGGTCAGCCACGGGTGGCTGGTGGTCTGCAGGCTCATCAGCATGTCCTTGAACACCGAGCGGGCCGTCGTGCGCTTGAACATGCGCAACCGGCCGGCCTCGGCCTCCTCGATGTAGAACGCGTAGCGCTCGGAGAACGCCTTGCCGTACAGCTCGTTGAGGTCGGCGACCTCGAGCGGGTCGAAGTAGTACCACGGCTCGTCGTGCTGCACGCGCTTCATGAACTCGTCGCTGATCCACACCGCCGTGTTGGCCGTGCGGGTGCGACGGTACGGATCGCCCGAGTTCTGTCTCAGGTCGAGGAACTCGGGGAAGTCGAGGTGCCAGTTCTCCATGTAGAAGCACAGGGCGCCGAACTTCTTGCCGCCGCGGCTGACCGCCCGGAGCACCGAGTCGATGGTGTGCATGAACGGGATCGGGCCCGTCGAGGTGGTGTTGTTGGAGCGGATCGGCGACCCCTGCGAGCGCAGCTTCGTGACCGAGAGCCCGATCCCGCCCGTGCCCTTCGTGATCCACATCACGTCGCGCACGCTCTTGGCGATGTGCTCGATGTCGTCGTGCATCTCCATGACGAAGCAGTTCGACAACTGAGGGAACTTCGTGCCTGCGTTCACGAGCGTGGAGCCGGCCGCCAAGTAGTCGAGGCGCGACATGGTCTCGTAGAACTCGATGGCGATGCCCGTCGGGTCGGCCTCGTTGAGGGACAGGCCCATGGCGATGCGCATCCAGAAGTACTGCGGCACCTCGAGCGGCTCGCCGTTGCGCGCCTTGATCCCGTAGCGGTTGTTGAGCGTGACGAGACCGATGTACTTGAGCAGGCCGTCGTTGGCGGGCTCGAGCACGGATGCCAGGCGGTCGAGGTCGAACAGGTCGGGGAAGCGCGGGTCGAGGAGCTCCTCAGCGACGCCACGCTCGATGTAGGCGCGGAAGTTCTCGCGGTGCAGCCTCTTGAGCTCCTCGTCGTTCTCGTAGTCGCCGAGCACGCGCTTGTAGATGGTCTTGAGCAGCAGGCGGGCCGCGACCGTGTCGAACGCAGGGTCGTCTTTGACGTTCTGCAGTGCGACCTGGATGACCGCCTCGTCGAGCTGCTGCGTCGTGATGCCGTCGAACAGCGTCAGCTCGAGCTCGCTGGCGATCTGGGTGACCCAGGTGATGTTCTCATCGAGCCCCTCGGAGGCCCGCTCGATCGCGAGGTTGATCTTGTTCGCGTCATACGGCTCCCTCTCGCCGTTGCGCTTCACGACCGTGATTGCCACTTCGCCTCTTCCTCTTCTGCTGCCTGCCGGCATCCACCCCGTGGCGGTGCCGCTCACCCACATCTCTGCGGGGTCGCGAAAGCGCCTCCGGCCGGCTCACCCGACGTCGCATCGACCGCGACGCCGCGCTTGCCTGCCCGACGTACCAACTCCCCCGTGTTCACCGAGCCCGAGCATGCACTCGGACCCGCGCCGTGCGTCGTCTTCACTCATGTTCCGGCAGACCCCCGACATCCGCTCGACGCCGTTCGGCGCCCGGATTCCGGTGGCTCTGCCGGGATCGGGAGGCCCCGACGGAACCGGCGTGTGATCACTATATAGCGGGGTGCACACGAGCGCTCAACCCTAGATGTTGTGGGCGTGTCGTCCACAGATGTGGATAAGTTCCACCCGGTTATCCCCAGTTTCCACAGGCGATCAGGTGCTGATGGGACGAGGAATCCGGGCGCGCCCCGCGCCGAAAATCGGCACCTTCTCGCGACACGCCGACGGCGAGCCACGACACGCGGGCAGCGGCCGCGGATCTCCGATTTCCGGCACGCGAGGACGGGGGCGAGTGCGTGGGCGGGGCGCCTTCTCGACGGCCGCCGACCCCCGGCCCTCGGCACGCCGGCCAGGGGTGCAAGGCAGGGGCGCAGCGCCCGTCAGTCAGGCCCATCGCACGGATAGACTCGACCGCTAGTGAGCGCATATTCGGACCTTCTGAAAACGCCCGGTGTCGGGCGGATCATCGCCGCGCAGCTCACGGCCAGGTTCCCCAGCGGGATGCTCTCGCTTGCGCTGCTCACGCACATCGAGCGCGTGCACCACACGTACGGGGCCGCCGGCCTCGTGCTGGCCGCCGCGAGCATCGGCCAGGCCGTCGCGGGGCCGCTCACCAGCCGGCTGATGGGACGCGTCGGCATGCGCCCCGTGCTCATCGTCACGACGGCCGTGTGCGCGGCCACGATCGCGATCATCGCGCTGGTGGTGCTGCCCATCCCGATCACCATGGCCATCGCGCTCATCGGCGGGCTCGCCACGCCGCCCGTGCAGCCGGCCGTGCGCACCATCTATCCGAAGCTCGTGAACTCCCGGCTGCTGACCCCGCTCTTCTCGCTGGATGCCTCCGCACAGGAGATCATCTGGATCGCCGGCCCCGTGGTCATCACGTTCATCGCGACGCAGATCTCGACGACGATCGGCCTGCTGGTGTGCGCCGTCGTGATGCTGGGCGGCGGCGCATGGTTCGTGGCCTCGCCCGAGCTCGGACGCGTGCGCATCCCGCGCAGCAAACGCCGGTTCGGCGCCGTGCTGCGCCGGCCCACCGTGATGCTCGCCACGCTGGTGGGGTTCCTGCTCGTCGGCTCGTGCGCGGCGATCGAGGCCGGGGTCATCGCGAACTTCGGCGACGAGGGCCCAGAGGCCGGCATCGTGCTGGCCATCTGGTCGCTCGGGTCTCTCGCGGGAGGCTTCGCGCTCGGCGCCGTGCCGATCGGTCCGTGGGCGCTCGCCAGGCGCATGCTCATCGTGTTCGTGGGCGTCGTGCTGGCCAGCCTGTGGATCACCAACTTCTGGTGGCTCGCCGGTCTGCTGGTCATCGCCGGCGCCGGCATCGCTCCCGCTCTCGCGGTGATCTTCGCGATCGTCTCCTCGAGCGTGAAGTTCTCCGACACGGCGGAGGCGTACGGCTGGGTCGGGACCGGCCAGCTCATCGGCGCTGCGCTGGGAAGCGCCGTCGCGGGATTCCTGATCGACCGCTACTCGGCGATCGGCGCGTTCTGGGTCGCCGCCGTGCTCGCTGCGCTCGGCGTGCTGGTGCCTCTCCTCGGCAAACGCTGGCATCCCGACCTGCGCGGCAAAGATGCCAGCCCGATCCCCGACACGGAGCCGGTTCCGCTTCCCCCGAGCTGAGGCGTTTCGCCGCCCTCGAGCTGAGACGTTTCGCGGCCTGGCGTGGACCGGCCCGCCGCCTCAGTGCGCGCGGGCGGCGCGCAACGGCGCCAGCGCGTGGTCGAGCGCGACGATCTCGTCGAGCTGGGCCGCCAGCATCCGCTCCTGGTGCTCGTTGGGCTCGAACGCGCCCTCGTCGTCGATCTGACGCGCGGCCCACGGGATCTCGACGTTGGAGGTCGTGGGGATGAGCCCGACGGCTGTGACCGGCACGCGGAGCGCCGTGACGCCACGGGTTCCGCCGGAGACACCGCCGTAGCTGACCGTTCCGAGCGGCTTGCGCCACCACTCCTGCGACAGGTGATCGAGGGCGTTCTTCAGCGCAGGCGAGTAGCTGTAGTTGTACTCGGGCTGAACGAAGACGAACGCGTCGGCGGCATCCACCCTGTCGCTCCAGTCGATCGTGGACTGCTGCGTGTACTGACGGAGCCTCGGATGATTCGG
>Ga0164242_10010259_pt1 | contig 10047 bp, 9 predicted proteins | sample OricomgcompostMG_FD_108783 | JGI IMG/M metagenome (GOLD analysis project Ga0164242, IMG submission 108783) | Miracle-Growth compost microbial communities from Emeryville, California, USA - Original compost - Miracle growth compost (MG) ... | reverse complement strand
GACCGCTCCGTCGGCTGCCTGATAGCCGAAGACCACCCGCTCGTCGGAACGGCAGGCCTGGGCCAGCAGCACCAGCGCGGCCGGATCGGCGGACGGCGGCCCGTCGGGCCAGTCGGGAACCGCGGTCGCCGACCGCAGCGCCTCGACCCGCTGTCTCAGGGCCCGCGGCATCACCTGGACGACCTTGGCCAACGCCCGCACCGACGCCTCGGCGATACCGGTCAGTGAACCCGCGGTCCCTGCGACCAGGCCGACCGCCAGCGCGACGGCCTCGTCGTCGTCCAGGACCAGCGGCGGCAGCGAGGCGCCGGCCGCCAGTTGGTAGCCGCCGCCCACCCCGCGGTCGGCCCGGACCGGGTAGCCGAGCTCGCGGAGCCGGTCGACGTCGCGGCGCAGCGTCCGGAGTGAGACCTGGAGACGGTCGGCGAGCTCGGCGCCGGACCAGTAGCGGTGGCTCTCCAACAGCGAGAGCAGTCGGAGCATCCGCGAACTGGTACTGGCCACATCGGAATTCTGCCGCAATTGGTGACAGAAACTGGCCACTATGGCTCATAGCGTTCTGGTCATGACATCAACAACCGAACGCGACGACATCCTGGCCGAGCTCCGCCAGGCACGCTTCTTCCTGCGCTACACCGCCAAGGACCTGACCGACGAGCAGGCCGCCCAGCGCACCACCGTCAGCGCACTGAGCATCGGTGGTCTGGTCAAGCATGTGACTGACACCGAACGCGGCTGGGCCCGGTTCATCGTCGAGGGGCCGGCCGGCATCTCGGGCGAGAAGGACTTCTCCGAGTGGACCGAAGCGGACTTCGCCGAACGCGAGAAGGGCTTCGCCATGCAGCCCGGCGAGACGCTGGCCGGGCTCCTGGAAGCGTACGAAGAGGTGGCCCGGGCGACCGACGAACTGGTGCTCGACGTGCCGTCCCTGGATGCGCGGCAGCCGCTACCGAAGGCCCCCTGGTACACGGAGGAATCGCAGTCGGCGCGACGCACCTTCCTGCATATCGTCGCCGAGACCACCCAGCACGCGGGCCATGCCGACATCATCCGGGAGTCGCTGGACGGTCAGAAGACGATGGGCTGACGACACGCCGCACAAATGACAGTATTTGTGACCCCTCGCGCTACCAGGGGAGGACGTCGGGGACCGGGTCGGCGCCCCGGACGTGCTGGTCACAGAAGGCCAGCAGGACCTGGTTGAAGGTGCGCAGGTTGGACGGGGTCAGCACCCAGTGGTTCTCGCTGGTCAGCTGCAGGAACCGGTGCGGCATGGTCTCCGGACTGCCCTGCCAGCGGGAGACCAGCTCCCACCACAGCCGCAGCGCCTCGCTGATCGGCACCCGGTAGTCGCGGTTGCCGTGGGTGATCAGCATCGGGGTGCTGATCTTGTCCACCGCATAGTGCGGCGAGTAGGTGCGATACCAGTCCGGGTTGTCGTCCTCGTGCAGGTGCACGCGCATCTTGCCGGCAGCAGCATCGGTGGTCCGATGCTGCTGCTCCAGCGCCCACAGCCCGGCATGGCTGACGATGCAGTCGAAGCGGTCGGTGTGGCCGGCGATCCAGTTGGCCATGAAGCCGCCGAACGAGGCACCGAGCATGGCGGTGTGGTCGCCGTCGAGCTCGGGCCGGCGCAGCACGTCGTCGAAGAGCGTCTCGCACTCGCGGTAGACCACGTCGGCCCGGCGCGGCCAGCCGCGGTTGAGGCCGGCGTGGCCGTAGCCGGTCGACATCGCCGGATCGGGCATCAGCACCGCGTAGCCGCGGGCGACGGCCAGCCACGGGCACCAGCGCCAGCTCCAGGCGTTGTACGAGCCGTGCGGGCCGCCGTGGATCCACAACATCACCGGTGCCGGGCTGTCGGCGGTCGCATCCGCGGGGGTGCAGAGCCAGCCGCCGACGGTCAGCCCGTCGACGTCCGTCTCGACCCATTCCAGCTGTCCGGGCAGGCTCGCGACCGCGCCCGGCGCGAGCAGTTCGGAACGCTCGCCGTCGTCCAGCGACAGCCGGACCGGACGGTTCGGGGTGCCGATGTCGTTGCGGAGCGCGTAGATCGCGGTGCCGTCGTCGGCCGGCGCCAGGCTGCCGTAGACGGCGTCGTCGACCAGGGTCCGTACGTCTCCGGTCGCGGCATCCACGACCAGCACGGCGCCCCGGGAGTGCAGGTCGCCGGCCACCAGCAGCGTCCGGTCGTCCAACCAGCGATACTCGCCGATGGTCAGGTCGCCGACCTCGACCGGCACCGGGTCGGCCGCCCGGCCGTCACGGTCGACCGGATGGATCTCGAGAAAGTCGTAGCTGGTGTCGGTCGGCGACGACGCGGTCACCCGAGTGACCGCGATCCGGCTGCCGTCCGGGGAGAATTTCGGGCCGCCGTAGGACTGCTCGTCGGTGGCCGCCAGCAGCACCCGGCGGGTCTGGCCGGCGGCGTCGATCAGCACCACCGAGCTGCGCGTCTCGGCGCCCTGGACGCGTACGGTCCAGCTGGTGGCGATCGTGCTCCCATCGGTCGACAGGTCCGCGGACGCCCCGCGCAGGTTGACGGTGTCGGCGTCCGGTGCGAGATCGATGAGCTCGCCGTCCGGTGACACCAGGACCAGGCGCGGGCTGACGTCGTTGAGCTCGGAATCCCAGTACCGGATCGGCATCCCGGTATGCCAGATGGTGGTCTGCTTGGCGTCCTTGCGGGACTTGCGGCGGGCGGCGTCGTCGTCCAGTGAGCCGCCCGGCAGGACGCTCGTGGAGGCCAGCAGGGTGGCGTCGGCGGCGACCGCGATCAGACCGAGGCCACCCGGGGCGGAGGCGACGACCTGGGCCTCGCCGCGCTCAGGCAGCCTCCAGATCGCCGGGGTGCCGTTGTCGTCCTCGCCCTGCGGATCGGGCCGTGCGGAGGTGAAGTAGAGCGACCCGTCGGCACCGAATTTCGGCCCGCTCTCGCCCTTCTCGGAGAAGGTCAGCCGCCGGGCGGGATCCGCGCCGGACGGGTCGAGCTCCCAGAGCGAGGGCACATTGCGGGACGCGTGCTGGTCGGCTTCGGCGATCTCGGCGACCAGCCGGCCGCCAGGACCACTGGCCAGTCCGTTGACCCGGGGAATCCGGATGAACGCGTCGATGTCGGTGAAGTCGTCGAAACCAGCGGAATCGTCGGAACGGAGCTCAGAGCGGGGCGATGGCACGCCCGAAATATAGCGAGGCTCAGTAGATGACTTCGCCGCGGGCCCGGCGGTCGCGCAATGCGGTGAGTGCCTCGGTCAGGATCTCGGCAGCCTCGGAATCGCTGCGCCGTTCCTTCACGTAAGCCAGATGGGTCTTGTACGGCTCGTTCTTCGGCGGAGGCGGCGGGTTGGTCGAATCCAGGTTGGCCGGCAGGCCGCAGCGCGGGCAGTCCCAGGTCTCAGGTGCCTGCGCATCGGCGGCGAACGCCGGACGGGTCTCGTGCCCGTTGCTGCAGAAGTAGGACACATACAACCGCGGCGCGGCCTCGCCGCGTTCGGCCTCGCCCATCGGCCCGGCGCCGACCCGGCTGCCACGAATGGCGCTTCCCCCACCAGCCACGATGCTCCCCTCAGATCCCGTACTTGTACATCAGACCGAGGCCGACGATGCTCGCCAGCCAGACCAGGGCGACGATGATCGTCAACCGGTCCAGATTGCGCTCGGCCACCGAGACGCCGCCCATCGAAGAGGAGACGCCGCCGCCGAACAGGTCGGAGAGGCCGCCGCCGCGACCCTTGTGCATCAGCACGAAGGCCGCGAGCACCAGGCTGGTGACGATCAACACGATCGAGACCGCCAGGATCTCCCAACTCATCATCGGAACTACAGTCACCACCGGCACACCCTAACCCAGGCCGCCGACGTTGGGAGAATCTGTCCGCAAGCTCAGTACAGGTCGGACCGCTCAGGACATCGCCCAACGACTGCGCTCAGGACATCGCCCTTCGACAAGCTCAGGACATCGCGTAGAAGCGGGCGATCGCGGCGAACTCCTCCACGACCAGGCTGGCACCGCCGACCAGGCAGCCGTCGATGTCGGGCTCGGCCATGATCTGGGCCACGTTGTTGGCCTTCACCGAGCCGCCGTACAACACCCTGATGGCGTTGGCGACAGGCTCGCCGTAGCCGTCCTTGATCGTGGCCCGGATCGCCTCGCACACCTCCTGGGCGTCGTCGGGGGTGGCGACCTGTCCGGTGCCGATCGCCCAGATCGGCTCGTAGGCGACCACCAGACCGCCGACCTCGTCGGCGGTCATGCCCTGCAGGGCGCCGTTCACCTGTTCGACGACGTGGGCGATGTGCCGCCCCTCCTCGCGGGTGAAGCGGTCCTCCCCCACGCAGATCAGCGGTGTGATGCCCGCCTTGAGTGCCTGTCGGGCCTTGGCGTTGACGGTGGTGTCGTCCTCGCCGTGGTGCTGCCGGCGCTCGGAGTGGCCGATGATCACGTACGAGCACGCCAGCTTGGCCAGCATCGAGGCCGACACGTCGCCGGTGAAGGCGCCGTTGTCGTGCGGCGACAGGTCCTGGGCGCCGTAGGAGAGCTTGAGCCGGTCGCCGTCCACCAGGGTCTGCACCGTGCGCAGGTCGGTGAACGGCGGGAACACCACGACCTCGGACTGCTCGGGATCGTGCTTCTTGTCGCTGAGGGTCCAGGCCAGCTTCTGCACCAGTCCGACGGCCTCGACATGGTTGAGGTTCATCTTCCAGTTGCCTGCCATCAGCGGCAGCCGGCCGGAATTCGGAGTGGTCATCCTTCGAGGACCGCCAGACCGGGAAGTTCCTTGCCCTCGAGGTATTCCAGGCTCGCGCCACCGCCGGTGGAGATGTGGCCGAACTGATCGTCGGCGAAGCCGAGATCACGGACGGCCGCGGCCGAGTCGCCACCGCCGACCACCGACAGCCCGTCGACCTCGGTCAGCGCCTGCGCGACAGCGCGGGTGCCGCCGGCGAACGCCTCCCATTCGGCCACGCCCATCGGGCCGTTCCAGAAGACGGTCTTCGCGCCCTTGATCACGTGGGCGAACGCGGCCGCCGACTCCGGGCCGATGTCCAGCCCGAGTTGATCTTCGGGGATCCGGTCGGCGGCCACCACGGTGGGCGGCGCGTCGGCCTTGAACTCGGGTGCGACGATCACGTCGGTCGGCAGCACGATCCGCTTGCCGGACTTCTCGGCCTCGGCCAGGTAGCCCTTGACGGTGTCGATCTGATCTTCCTCGAGCAGGCTCTTGCCGACGCCGTATCCCTGTGCGGCAAGGAAAGTGAAGAGCATTCCGCCGCCGATCACCAGGGTGTCGGCGGTCTTGATCAGGTTCTCGATGACGGCCAGCTTGTCGCTGACCTTGGCTCCGCCGAGCACCACCACGTACGGCTTGGCAGGATCCTGCGTCAGCTGCTGCAGCACCTCGACCTCGGCCTTGACCAGAGTCCCGGCTGCGTTCGGCAGCTTCGAGGCAAGGTCGTAGACGCTGGCCTGCTTGCGGTGCACGACACCGAAGCCGTCGGAGACGAAGACATCACCGAAGGCTGCGTACTTGTCCGCCAGGGCGCCGCGCTCGGCCTCGTCCTTGGACTCCTCGCCCGGCTCGAAGCGTACGTTCTCCAGCATCGCCACGTCGCCGTCGGACAGTCCGGCGACGGTCTCGGCGGCGGAGTCGCCGACCACGTCGCCGGCCAGCTTGACCTCGGTGCCGAGCAGTTCTCCGAGCCGCTTCGCGGCGGGCGCGAGCGAATACTTCGGGTTGACCTGGCCCTTGGGCCGGCCGAGGTGGGCCAGCACGATGATCTTCGCACCGGCGTCACGGAGCTGGGTCAGCGTCGGCACCGACGCCCGGATCCGGCCGTCGTCGGTGATCTTGGTGCCGTCGAGCGGGATGTTGAGATCACAGCGGATCAGGACGCGCTTGCCGCGCAGATCGCCAAGATCGGAAACAGACTTCATCACAAACCTCGGTTGTCGCACTCGTCCCGGCACCCCGCCCCGGTCGTGACCGGCGCGGGGTGCCGCGACTCGCGCGGAAGTGGGATCAGACGATCAGAGGGACTTGCCGACCAGCAGCGCCAGGTCGACCAGACGGTTGCTGTAGCCCCACTCATTGTCGTACCAGCCGACGACCTTGGCCTGGTTGCCGATCACCTTGGTCAGCGGCGCGTCGTAGGTGCACGACGACGGATCGGTCTCGATGTCCTTGCTGACGATCGGGTCGGTGTTGTAGGTCAGCAAGCCCTTCAGCGGGCCCTCGGCCGCAGCCTTGTAGGCGGCGTTGACCTCCTCGACGGTGGTCTCCTTGCCCAGCTCGACGGTCAGGTCGGTGACCGAACCGGTCGGGGTCGGGACGCGCAGCGCGTAGCCGTCCAGCTTGCCCTTCAGCTGCGGCAGCACCAGGCCGATGGCCTTGGCAGCACCGGTGGAGGTCGGGACGATGTTGAGCGCGGCGGCGCGGGCCCGGCGGAGGTCCTTGTGCGGGCCGTCCTGCAGGTTCTGGTCCTGGGTGTAGGCGTGGATCGTGGTCATCAGGCCCTTGACGATGCCGAACTCGTCGTCGAGCACCTTGGCCAGCGGAGCCAGGCAGTTGGTGGTGCAGGAGGCGTTGGAGATGATCGTGTGCTGGGCCGGGTCGTAGTCGCCGTCGTTGACACCCATCACCACGGTGACGTCCTCGTTGGTCGCCGGTGCGGAGATGATCACCTTCTTGGCGCCGCCCGCGACGTGGGCCTTGGCCTTCTCGGCATTGGTGAAGAAGCCGGTGGATTCGATGACGACGTCCGCGCCGACCTCACCCCACGGCAGCTGGGCCGGGTCCTTCTCGGCAAAGGACTTGATCACCTTGCCGTCGACCGCGATGCCGCCGTCGACGACCTCGACGGTGCCGGGGTAGCGACCGAGGATCGAGTCGTACTTGAGGAGATGGGCCTGGACCGAGTCATCGCCCAGGTCGTTGAAGGCGACAACTTCGATATCTGCGTTCGAAGCCAGCGCTGCACGGAAGAAGTTGCGGCCGATGCGGCCGAAGCCGTTGATGCCAACACGTACGGTCATGGCTGGGTCTGCTCCTCAAGATTCGGTACTCGTGCATGATCGCAAGCGCCACAGGCCCTTGCGTGCTCAGGCTATCCCCCTGGCTCCGAAGGCGTTATAACCGGACCCTCCGGTGGTCTGCCGCACAGACCAGACGACCAACTGGTATGCCGCTGGTATTAACCCGCGGTTTCCCCGCGACGCGTCAGTCCGAGGACTCAGTCGCCGTCGAGCATGTCCGGGCTGAGACTTGCCTCGGTGTTGGGAATCCCCAGCTCGGCGGCCCGCTTGTCGGCGGTGGCCAGCAGCCGGCGAATGCGGCCCGCGACGGCGTCCTTGGTCAGCGGCGGATTGTGCAGCTGGCCCAGCTCCTCCAGGCTGGCCTGTTTGTTCTCCACCCGGAGCAGGCCGGCGTTCTTCAGATGGTCCGGTACGTCGTCGCCGAGGATCTCCAGCGCCCGTTCGACGCGGGCGCCGGCGGCGACCGCGGCGCGGGCCGACCGGCGCAGGTTGGCGTCGTCGAAGTTGGCCAGCCGGTTGGCCGAGGCCCGGACCTCCCGGCGCATCCGCCGCTCCTCCCAGGCCAGCACCGAGTCGTGAGCGCCGAGCCGGGTCAGCAACTCCCCGATCGCGTCGCCGTCCCGGATCACCACCCGGTCGATGTTGCGCACCTCGCGGGACTTGGCGGAGATGTTCAGCCGACGGGCGGCGCCGACCAGAGCCAACGCGGCCTCCGGTCCGGGACAGGTGACCTCGAGGGCCATCGACCGTCCCGGTTCGGTCAGCGATCCGTGGGCCAGGAAGGCACCGCGCCAGGCGGCGACACACTCCTCGGTGCCGCCCCCGACGACCTGCGGCGGCAGTCCGCGGGTCGGGCGGCCGTGACTGTCGATCAGTCCGGTCTGGCGGGCCAGCGCCTCGCCGTCCTTGATCACCCGGACGATGTAGCGGGTGCCGCGCCGGATGCCCGATCCGTTGACGATGACCAGGTCGCTGCTGTGCCCGAACACGTCGGCGATGTCGGTACGCAACCGGCGGGCAACGGCACCGGTGTCCAGCTCCGCCTCGATCACGATCCGGCCGCTGACGATGTGCAGACCACTGGCGAATCGCAACGTCGCGGCGACCTCAGCCTTGCGGACCGCCGGCTTGGTGACCTTGATCGTCGCGAGTTCCGCCTTCACCTGCGCCGTCATAGCCATTGCCGCACTATCTCATACCTGCGGGCTGCCGGTAGCGGGTCAGAGGCCCATGATCTCGGCATAGGCCGAGGCCAACCGGAACGGATCGTGGCGGGCACTGCCGTCACGTGCGGCCACATCGGCGATCACCAACTCGGCGCCGAGCGAGGTCGCGTACGACTCCAGGTGCGGGTCGTCGCGCGCGAACCGGGCGTCGGCAAGGACCACGTCCAGCCGGAGCTCCGGCGCATGATCGGCGAGCAGTTCCAGGTGCCGCGCGGCCGAGGCGCCCTTGGTCTCGTCGTCGGGCCGGACGTTCAAGGTCAACACCCGTCGGGCCCGGGTCTTCAAGATCGCCGAAGCAAGATCGGGCACCAGCAGATGCGGGATCACCGAGGTGAACCAGGAGCCGGGCCCGAGGACCACGTACTCGGCATCGTGGACGGCGCGGACCGCCTGCCGGGACGCGGGCGGATCGGTCGGCAGCAGCCGTACGGTCCGGACCTGGGCGGTGGTCATGGCCAGCCGGTGCTGGCCGCGGACGACGGCGATCTCGTCCGGCGCCTGGGGGTCGAGCCCGACCACCTCGGCCTCGATCTCCAGCGGCACCGCCGACATCGGCAGCACCCGGCCGCGGGCGCCGAGCAGTTTGGCGACCATGTCCAGGCCGGCGACCGGATCGCCGCCGAGCCGCTCCCAGAGCCCGACTATCAGCAGGTTGCCGATCGCGTGACCGCCGAGGCTGCCGTTGCCCGGAAAGCGGTACTGCAGCACGTCGGCCCAGGTGCGCCCGGACTCGTCGTCGCCGCAGAGAGCGGCCAGCGCCATCCGCAGATCGCCGGGCGGCAGGCCGCCCAGCTCGGCGCGTAACCGGCCGGAGGAACCGCCGTCGTCGGCCACGGTGACGATCGCGGTCAGCCGGTCGGTGATCCGCCGCAGCGCGGTGAGATTGGACGCCAGTCCGTGACCGCCGCCGAAGGCGACCACCCGGGGCAGCGGCATCCGGGGCGGTTCGATCTCCTCGAAACCGCTCCGGTCCTCATCGACGTCATCGGAGTGATCGACATCACCGGAATCGACAGCACCGGAATCGACAGCGCGATCACTCACGGCCGAGGTCCCGGTGCAGCACGTTGGTGACCCGACCGTCGGCCCGCAGCCGGCGGGCGAACTCCTCCGCGATCGCCGTACTGCGATGTTTTCCACCGGTGCAGCCGATCGCAACCGTGGCGAACCGCTTGCCCTCGCGGATGTAGCCGTCGCCGATCACCGTCAGCATCTTCTGCAGTTGCTCGATGAACTCCTCGGCGCCGGGCCGGCTCAGCACGTAGTCGCTGACCTCCCGGCTCAACCCGGTCTGCGGCCGGAGCGCCGGGATCCAGTGCGGGTTGGGCAGGAACCTGACATCAAGCACGAGGTCGGCGTCGATCGGGATGCCGTTCTTGAACCCGAACGACATCACCGTCACCCGGAGTTGATCATGGTCGCCGCCGCCGAAGGCGTGGTTGATCCGGGTGCTCAGCTGGTGCACGTTGAGCGAGGAGGTGTCGATCACCAGATCAGCCGCGGCGCGCAGCGTCGCCAGGCTGTCGCGCTCCCGGTTGATGCCGTCCATCAGCCGGCCGTTGCCCTGCAGCGGGTGCGGCCGGCGAGCCGATTCCTGGCGGCGGACGATGACCTCGTCGGATGCCTCGAGATAGACGATCTCGGGCTGGATCCCGGCCTTGCCGAGGTCGGAGAACATGGTCGGCAGCTGCTCGAAGAAGGAGCGGGTCCGGACGTCGAGGACCACGGCCAGCCCGGTCTGCTTGGCCTGCCGGGCCAGTTGGCAGACCTCGATCAGCAGGCTCGGCG
>Ga0164242_10010258_pt1 | contig 10047 bp, 12 predicted proteins | sample OricomgcompostMG_FD_108783 | JGI IMG/M metagenome (GOLD analysis project Ga0164242, IMG submission 108783) | Miracle-Growth compost microbial communities from Emeryville, California, USA - Original compost - Miracle growth compost (MG) ... | reverse complement strand
GGTCCGCACGCTCTATTCGTCGCCCCCGTTGCCGCACAGCCCAGCGTGCCGATAGACGCGCATAGAATGCTGCGCCGGTGGCTGGATTATGGACGCTCGCAACACATGGCTCGACATCTTGTCGCAGACACCGAAGCCGTGCTTGAAGCCGCCCCCACTCCACCAGCAGACGGACAGGAGGGGCAATCATGAAAGCCCTTTCCATCCGTCAGCCCTGGGCGTGGTTGATCGTCAATGGTCACAAAGACATCGAAAACCGCGATTGGTGGACGAGATTTCGTGGCCCGGTCCTGATTCATGCGTCCAAAGGCATGACACGCGACGAATATGAGGATTGTCAGTTTTTGGCCGATGGCCTTGGCATCGAGCTGCCAGAGTTCGGAAGCCTGGAACGAGGCGGCATCGTCGGGCGTGCCGTTATCACTGGCTGCGTGAAAAACAGCGACTCGCCATGGTTCTTCGGTCGTTATGGCTTCGTCATAGCGGATGCGGAGCCACTGACGTTCCAGTCACTCAAGGGTGCGCTCGGATTTTTCGATGTTCCTGATGATGCTATCGACGCCGCCCGCGCGGCGAAGGAGCGGACATGAGCGAGATCAAACCGGGCGCTCAGCCTGACCCCATCCGCGCTGCATACGAACGTTGCGCCCAGATCGCGGAGCAGTATCCGTTCTCGCCCTGCATTGGGCAGGCGATTGCGGAGTTGATCCGGGAAATGGCCAGAAGGGAGGGACTATGTTGATCTCCGTCATTGAGGCAGCGCGCGAACTTGGCGTATCGGCTCGCACCGTATACACCCTGGCCGCGCCCGGGGGGCCCATTCCGTGCCATCGGATCGGTGCCCGGATCTTGTTTAGCCAGGACGATCTTCAAGAATACCTACAATCATGCCGACATACCGAGATAAAGCGCGCGGTCGCCACATATTCGAGTTCGACCGTATTATCAACGGGCAGCGAGTCCGAGCTAGAAAAATACTTCCGAAAGCGTGGACTCAAGCCCAGGCTGACGCCTTCGAGCGTCAGGAGTCGGCGCGGCTCTACGCCGTCGCCAGCGGCGTCGAAAAGCCGGACGGCCTGATCGAAGATGCGGTACGGATCTACATCAAACACCGGCTGCCGTCGCTGAAGTCGGGCCAGAATATAGAGTCAGAACTATCGCTTATATTCTGGGCCTACAAAGGGCGCACCCTTTCCGCTCTAGCTGATGTATGCCGAGACTACGCGGAAAAAGCAACGAAGGATGATGGCTCGCCGCTCGCGCCCGGGACACTGCGCAACCGCATCCGGTATTTGACAGCGGCCTGTCGGTACGCCTGGAAAAAACACGGCTTGGGAAACCACGACCCGAGCGAGCGTGTTGAGATCCCCGCGGCAAACAACGAACGACATTTTTACCCGTCCCGGCGCGACATGCTCACGATTGCCCGGGCATGCTGGTGTCATTCGACGCGCGCAGCAATCCGGATCGCTTTTTACTCAGGTATGAGAATGTCCGAAATCATCCGGGCAGACAGGGTAGGGGAAAACTTCGTCTTGGCAGACACCAAGAACGGTCAGCCGCGGCTTGTACCAATCCATCCACGGATACGCACATGCCTGGGCGTGGCGCTGCGAGATCGGTTCTGGATGAGCAAGCGCTTCAAGGAAGCGGCCCGTGGGGTGGGGCTCGGGTATCTGCGCTTTCATGACCTGCGTCACGGGGCGGCGAGCGCCATGATAAACGGGGAGGTGGATTTGTATACTGTAGGAGGCGTGCTTGGCCACAAATCGCCGGTCAGCACCAGACGCTACGCGCATCTGGCTACCGATACGCTACGCGGGGCAGTTGGGAGGATTGGCAAGAAATCCCCCACCAAGAAAAATAAGAATCCTACTGATTTTTCGCCAAGTGCTTGATTTTACTGGTGGGTCGTGCGCGGCTCGAACGCGCGACCAACGGATTAAAAGTATTGTACGAGGCTAAGGGCAGAATGAGTTTTCCTTGTAAATCAGCAGGTTGCGATTTGCGAGAAGTGCGGGAAAACCCTTGTTCCGCGAGCGATCTGTCAAAAAATCCCCCACCAATTTTGCCTCACTTCGGCCAGGCCCCCACCACTGCATCCTTTCGGGCCGCACACTGCGCGTACTGCCTCGTCAGACCGATGTACGCCAGCCCCAGATCATCCCAAGAATCGGAATCGAACCCGGGCACTGGCGGGCAGGGCGCAGCCAGATCAGCGGGCAGCGTTGGCGGCGCTGACGGCAGCTTGCAGGTTGCGCAGCCGGTCAGCATCAATGCGGCAATCAGCAGGCAGAGGTACTTTGACAATCCGATCCCGGTATTGCGTGACGATTTTGGGAGAAGCATTTTCTAGCTCCGTGAGCTTGGCTTGCAGGGTTGCGGTCTGCGCGTTGATACGGGCCACATCCTGGGCGTATTGAGCCGCTGCGGCGATTTTCGCGGCAGTCTGGGTGCCGGTGACGCCTTCGTGGTATCGGTAGCGGCCATAGCCCCAGATCGCGGCCAGAATGGCCAGGGCGGCAGCGGCGGTCAGGGTGTAGCGGTTGATCATTGCGCACCTCCACAGACCCAGGCATCAGCATCGGCGCGGTTCACCAGGCCCGGCAGCACCCGGCCGCCACCCTTCACCCATCTGGCGTACTGCCGGCAAGCAGCCGCTTCCTGGCCCGCGTTCGTCAGCCGCAGCAACGTGGACGTGGCCAAGTTGCCCGGCCCCTTGTTGTATGCAAAATCGATCAGCGCGGCCCGCTGGTACTTATCGATCGGCACCCGCACCAATCGGTCCACTGCGGCTTGGGCCTTGGCCTGGTCCTTGCTCAGCAGGGTTTCGCACTCGGCCAGGGTGTAGCGCTTGTCGGGGATGATGTCGGGCCCGGTGTGGCCGTAGCAGACGGTGAGCCGCCCGTCACCGGGATCGGCATAGGGTACGTAGCGGATACCCTCATGCCACTGGATCAGCACGGCAGCGATTGCTGACGCACCGCCAGCGGCCGCAATCGCAATGGCCTGCTTGAGCTTGGCCGGAATCATTTGCGCAGCTTCCGCACAGCGTTCCACACCCAGCCGACGATCAGCAGCCCCGTGTACGCGAAGGTGCCGATGTACATCCAGTTCTGCCAGGTCACGCCGAATAGGGTGGTGCCGGTGATGAATGCGGGCGGCGTGGCCGCAAGCGGCGCGGCTTTGGAATCCACGGCGATATCGACACCAGCCCGCACGGCATCAGCCACGGATCGTATGAGTTCCGACAAATGGGACACGTTCGTTTCTCCATGAAAAAGCCGCCTCGTGGGCGGCTGGATGGGTTCGGTCAAAGGCGCGTCACGCGGGCGGTGTGAGCGGGCTGGTGTAGGTGATGGCTGCGATCTGAGTCAGCGCGTCGGCCGCATTGAGATCGATCGCATCGAGCTGATCTTCCAGGCCCTGTCGATACCCGGCCACGGTCGCAGATATCTGCACAAACGCCTCAGCCTTCGCTTGGACCTTCTGAATGAAAGTCACTCGGTCGATACCGCGCTTTGACGCTGCAAAATCGCACCACGGCGTGGCGACGGTGTTGTCTGCCGCGTAGGCCGCAGCTTCCGCAGCTTGCTGGTCCCAGGTCTCTTTCTCGAACTGAGGGTACGGGGCCGTATAAGGTGCCACATCAGTCTGCGCTGCCGCGTTGATTTCGGCCAGTTTGACGGCCTTGGCCTGCGCGAGTTTATCGGCAGTGGTGATAAGCTTGGTCAGGTCGATCGTCATTGCGGAAGCTCCAGGGCGCCGTCTGCGGGATTGATGATGGGCTGCGGGAAGCGCGCAGCCTCGGATGCGTCGGCCGCCAGCGGCAGAATGAGCGTGAGTTGCAGATCGCCACCCACGCGTTCGACCGGGCCACCGATGAACGGGCAGTTCACCGCGGGCGCCGGCAGAGTGGCCCCATCGGGAACGACTGAAAAATCGAATTCGACGCCATTGATCGTCAGTACGTCGCCGGCCTTTGAAACCACGAGCGTATCGTCGCGCCGTTGAGGGGAAAGAGAAATTTTCATCAGAACCACCTTCCAATAGCGAGCCACAGAATTCCGAGGCTCAATGTTGCGGAAATACCGGACGTAAAGCGAAGAGACATCCCGGTTGCTGTTGCCGAGGTGAATGACGTTATCGGTAAACCGCCATCAACGTCCCACGTAGCCCCAGATACGGCAGGGACATCGGAGAATGCGACAGGGAACGTATATGAGCCGGTTGACGACGATATATATACATTTCCATAAGCTGTCGTGATACCCCAGCTTCCCGTATTGACTTTCCGCCAGCAAACTTGAGTCCCGTCCGCGAACCTCGTGTAATTGCCGTTCGCATTGCTGCCCGATTCGATCAGCGCCCCGGTCGGCACGCCACCCGATTGGGAGACCGTACCCAACACGTTGCTGCGCGCGAAGAACAGATCGAGCAGCGGGCCGAGCGTGGTCCATGCGGAATTGGCAGCGTTACGCTGCTTGCGCAGGCCGCTGGCAGTGTCCAGCCAGTAATCGTAAGCCTGCGCCTGCGCGGATGGGTCAGAATCTGACACGTAGGTAGATGGGCCGACAGAAGGCGCCAAAACTGACTTGTCCCATATCTGATTCCCCGCAGCATCCTGCAAAATCTGCCGATAATCACCTTCCCCGTAGATCGTGGCCTGCCCGCGAGCATCGCAGACAACAGGATTGGTGTTCAGCGTCGACTTCGCGGCATCCTGCCACGTGTCCTTGGGGGTTGTGGTGTTCGGAATGTAGAAATACACTAGACCACCGACCAGCGGATTGCCATTGGCATCCAGGAATTGCTGTCGGCCATTAGGAAGTAGTTGGGCCATGGGGACTCCAAAATAAAAGCCGCGAATGGCGGCTTAGGGGAAATGAAAATGCTGCGACGTATCGGTCACGTCTTCGTGTTGCTTGCGTTCGTGCTGTTGTGCCTCACCATCAACTCAATGATCAGATATGGCACAGGCGCCGCCGCGGGCGCCGTTTTTATCGGCGTCTGCCTGGCAATCGCTTACATCCTTGGGGCATTCAAAAGCAATGCAAGCCGCCTTCCATGACTTTTTCCCGAGACTGCTGCACCACCTCCTGATTGGGATTGGTGTCGGCGCGCTTGGAATATTCATCATGGCTTTTCTTGAAACTGGCGAGGTGTTACTGCGCCATTTTTTTGCCAAATGCCGCGCCCGCTGGCGCCGTGAGCTTCATTAGCTGATTGGCGCCTTTCTCCGGCGCCTGGGGCATGACCTTTGCCTGCAAGGCATTGTTGATAGCCCGCTCATCGTTGAACGTTCGAATGGAATTTCGCACGATGTTCACGCCGGGCCATTTCCCGACACTTTCCAGGGCGCGATTGAATAAATTGAATGCCGCGGCGGCTGTGTTCGAGTTATTCACCGCAGAGCCGGCCGGTTGCGAGCCGATATAGGCGCCAACACGTCCGACAGCTCGGAATTGTTCGATTTCGGCAGGCGTGAAGAATTCCGCGAGCTTATCGGTGCCGATCTGGCTCAATGCTTTGTTGTAGCTTTCCTGTGCAAAAGTCTTGTCGCCAGCCGTGTTGGCGCCGAACGCCTTGTTGCGCAGAAACTCTGCAATCTGGCTGCGAACTATAGCCTTGGCTGCGGGGTCTTTCTCGAGCGCGCGCGACATGGCCGATAAATCCGCCGCGGTGCCGTGGATCACGTACTTGCTCACGAAGTTATCGGGGTCCACACCATCCAATGCGGCTTTCAGGGCCGGCGTCTGTTCGAGCTTTTCGAACCGTTTTCGTGCGAGATCTCTCGCCGCATCGAAAGCGGCTTTCGTTTCGGCGCCCACAGACGAGTCCACTGGCGCCGAATTTAGGGCATTGCGGACCTGCCCGATAGCCAGTTTTTCGGCTTCGCTGGCAAACTTGTTGCGCTGCGCTGCCGACAGGACCTGATCGATTCTCACGGCAGTATCGACGTTCAGCGGGATCTTGCCGCCGGATACGTCATTCAGGATCGAACGAATATTGGGCGGCAGGAAGTGACCAAGCATTTTTTCGTCCAGCGCATCATTAGCGGCTTTGCTGAATGCGGGCACATCCAGAGGCGCGGCGCGTCCCGACATGTCGCGGGCCGCTGAGTAGGCCGCGCTCACCGCCGCTTTATCTGGCGCGTCCGATGCGCGCAGCGCACCCATCAGTGCATTGCCAGCAGGTACCGCTTCGCGGGCCTTGTTGGCACCCATATCGCCGATATGTGACAGCAGTTGATTTTGCTGATTGTTGAACAGCTTGCCAAGCGAGTTTTGACCGCCCCCCATGTCAATGCCGCGCAAGTCTCGTTCGCGAGCGAATTGCATCGGATCTCGAGTGACCTGGCCGAGCGTGGGCTGAATGCCGAGCGCCTGAAAATCCTTCTGCCGCAGAAGCGCGGCGGGGTCGAGAATTTTCCCCTGCTTTAGGGCTGCGGCGACTTGATCACGCACCGCGGCAAGAACATCGGCCGGGACTTGCGACAGGTTGAAGCCTCTGGCGCCGAGTCCCGCCATCATGCTGTTGGCCTGATTTATCGCGGCCTCCGTTGGCATGACGGCCTGCGCAAGCTTGTTGCCGGCGCCATACATGAGGTTTCCCAGGCCACCCAAGGCAGGCCCAACCAGAGCGCCACCTAACGCGCCCATCGCGCCCTGGCCGAGCAATTGCGGCAACGTCACTTGGCCACCCTCGGGGGGCTGCATGATGCCAGACAGTCCGCCCATCGTGGCGCCGCGACTCATCATTTGCGGAATGCCTTTGGCCGCGGCAAGGTACTCACCGCCCAAGTAGTTGATGGGGTTGGCCATTGCCGACGCGACAGCCTGCACGCCGTTTTCCAGGCGCCCCACGGGCTCGGGAGTGACGCTGTCGACCAGGTGGTTAAATGCAGCGCCTGGGTCTTCCAGATTCGTTCCGGCATACTGATTCAGCAGCCGGTTGAACGGGTTGTTGGCAAAGGTCAGCACGTCGCCCACCCCATGCCCCAGGGCGCGCGCAGTCAGGCCGAGTTGGCGTCCGATCTGAGAAACTATGCCGGGGCCTTGGCCGTTCTGCGCCGGCTGAGGCGCGTCATAGTGCAGCGTGACGGAATCGCCGCCCCCAGGCATTTGATAGGTCACATCGTTGTTGCTCTTGGGGTTTTGCGGTGCAGCGCCGTTCAAAATCTGCCAGCCAGGATCGTTGGCGAGACTCGCGGGCGCGGGCGCTTGGTTGCCGGAAGGCTGGGCCGTGTTGGTGGGGCTCGAACCATTCAGGATCTGCCACCCCGGATCGGTCGATAGGCTCGCGGGCAACTCTGCGGCCTGCGCGGTACTCGATATGGCATTGGCAAGTCCTTCGCCCAGGCTCTTGAGCATGCCCACCGCGCGCGATACCTTGCTCACATATTTAGGGTCTTCGGCGTATCCGCCATTTTTCAGGGCCGTAGCAAACGCCGTGGCGTCGCTCCCCGTATTGAGCGCGGCCGGGTATTTGCGGGCCAGAAGGCTTGCATAGTCGGCCCCAAAAGCATCGGGCGTGGCATAGGTTCGGTAGTTATCGGTCGATCCGGTCTGGTTGTCAGTGGCCGCAGTGCCGGCGCCCGAGAAATCCTTGATGTTGCCTAGGTTGTTCGTGCCCGGAATGACGGACTTGCCCCATCCCGTTTCGAGGCCCAATTGGCCGAGGATCACATCGGGCGCGACACCGATCTTGTTGCCGATATCGACCGCAAGAGGCCCGTACTGTGTGGCGAAAGCTTGAATATCGGCCATTTAGAATGCTCCCAGCGCCGCCATCTGCGAATAGGATTTCTTGAACGAGGCCAGCGCGGCCGGCGAGAGCCCGTTCTTGTACGCCTGCATCTGATCTGGCGTCATGTTCCGATACTCCATCACGTCCGGCGTAAAGGCATGGCTCCATTGCGTCTCGAAAGCCGGCAGCGTTGCGGTATTGCCGCCATGCGCTTGCAGATAGGCTTGCGCGGCATTGTTCTTGGCAATGACGCCCTGTTGGAGCGCCTTCACGTACTGGATGGCGCCGCGCAAAGCTTCCGGGTTCATCTTGGTGGGGTCCGGCTGCCCATGCTCGAACGCCGACATGCGGGCGTCCGATCCCGAATAGCCCGCGGCGGAAGCGGCCTGCGCGCCAGCGTTGGCGAGGTATTTTTTCAGCGTCTGGTAATTGGCCGTGTCGTCGGGGGTAACTTGAAAACCCAGCGCGTTCAGGGCACCCGTAATCATGTGCGCCGTATCTGCGGCGGGCCCAGTCCCCCCTGAGATAGGATTGCCACTCATGGCGTTCAAAGCGTCCAATGCCCGGTCGTAGCCGTTGATGGCGGTGGGTGCTTCGCTGGCCGATTGCGTCAGCGCGTTGTAGCGGTCTGCCGAAGCCTTGGCAATGTCCGATTGGCCGAGCGCGGGACCGGTGGCGATGCCGGCTCCCGAGGCGCCAGACGCACTCTGCGGGCCACCCGCGGCGAACTGCCTCTTCGTCATTACTGATGGCGTGCCGGTTGCCGGATTGAAATATGGGACAGGCGTTGCCGCTTCGCCTGGAGTCATGGAGTTCTGGATGGTGCCGGCCACGTGCGGCGCCCCAGTAATCGGATTGGTGGCCACGATGTTGGTTTGGCCGCCAGTGTTGACGGTAGACATGAGGGGCAACACATACTTCTGTTGGATCTCGGGGGGCAAGTTCGCCAGCATCCCCGTCAACTGGCCGCGCAGCGCTGCGGGATCATTGATGTAAGGGCTGATGTGCTGCACCGTGTTGGCGAAGGTGCTTTGATCGATCACCCCGTTTTTCAGCATTCCGGTCAGCGTGTTCAAGTAGTCAGTACCGGTTGCGTTCGGGTTGCTGAGCAAGCCCACGCCGGCCTGCGCCACGGCTTCCGCCCGCTTTTTGGCAAGCGCCTGGGAATTGGTCTGAAAGGTCAGTTGCGAGTTGGCCAGATCCTGGGCATTTTTCTGGTAGGTGGGTATGTTGTATGCGCCGGGCCCCTGCGCCATGATCGACGCAAACTTGTTCTGATCGAGCTTGCCGGTAGTGGGATCAATGGCCTGCTTGTAAGCCTGAGAGGCCGCGACATTCGCATTGATCTGCTGGCCGAGTGCCGCTCCCTGCAGCATGTTGTTTCGAACGGCAGCGACCTGCAGCAGGTTTTGCAGCGGGTTCATCTGAACCGTGCCGCGGCCCGCATTCAACGGGATCGAGGGATCAATAGCCATCGTCACATTCCTCTATTATTTGATGCCGTAGAGCGTCACGCCAGACCCCGAGCCGCTGCCGGAGTTGTTTCCGAGCATCGAGTACAAGAGCGCATTGTTCCCGATGCCATTGAGCGCGCTTGTCAGCGCATTGGCACTTCCCACGGTTCCGGAGGCCTGTGCATTTGCGCCAGAGGTCAAGTAATTACCTTGATTGGCCGCGCTCTGAAGCCCATACGCCCCGGTCTGCGTCGCCGCGCTTTGACCGATGCCAAGCAAGCTCATGAGCCGATTCACATTGTTCGCCGCCGTGTTGTAGTTCGTCTGGAACTGCGTCAAGGCGTTGTTGTATCGATTCTGGTAGGTGTTGTCGGCTAGGCCAGAAGCGAACGTCTCGGCGCCTTTCAACTGCGCGCCAGAGAGCCCCAGGCCACGCGAGGCCGCGCTGTTGTCCACGGCTCGCATGCCCTGCGCATAATTCCACTCATAGCCTGGAGTCTTTGTCAGATCGCCGGGATTGAAGCTGAACGTTTGGTTCAGGATGTTATTGGGGTCTTTCGTCAGGTTGTCGAAAATGCTGCTGTAAGAGTCATTCTGCTGCTGTTGTAGCCGAGCCTGGACAGCCGCATTCAGGCCGTCATAGTCGACAGTGGACGAGGACGGCCCGCCCTGATTCGCGCCGCTGAGCAGGCCACCTTGCGAGGGATCGGAGTTCAGATAGGGTAGGATGCCCATGCCGCTAGGCGTACCACCCGCTCCCGAGGTGCCCATTGCTTGATCGCCAAACAAATAGGAGAAGGCATTGCGGGGGTTTCCGGCTGCTGGAGTTGCCGACGTTGCGCCG
>Ga0164242_10010257_pt1 | contig 10047 bp, 12 predicted proteins | sample OricomgcompostMG_FD_108783 | JGI IMG/M metagenome (GOLD analysis project Ga0164242, IMG submission 108783) | Miracle-Growth compost microbial communities from Emeryville, California, USA - Original compost - Miracle growth compost (MG) ... | reverse complement strand
CGTCCTGCACATCTCGCACGCGCGCACGGGCGTCGACCTCGCGGTCGACGAGGTCGCGATCGACGTCCAGGTCGAGACGAAGGGACGCGAGCACTGCGCGGCCGTGCGGGACGCGCTGCGCCGCTCCGGCTACCGCGTCGCCTGAGCGGGGCGCCGCGAGCCAGTCGGGGCGGTCGTCCGGTTCGACCGGCGCGCCTGGCTCCCGGCGCGCTCCCGGGCCGTGCGCGGATGCGGCGCGGCGCCGGTCCCCGCGCGGGGGCCGGCGCCGCTGCGGGCGTGCGTCGTCAGCCGGCGAACGGCTTGGCGGCCTTGATCGCCACCGGGATCTCGCGACCGTTCGGCGCGGTGTACGCCACCTGGTCGCCGACCTTGCGGCCGTTGATCGCCGCGCCGAGCGGGGACGTCGGCGAGAACACCTCGATGTCCTCGCTGCCCGCGATCTCGCGCGAGCCGAGCAGGAACACCATCTCGTCGCCCGCGACGTCCGCGGTCACGACCATGCCCGGCTCGACGACGCCGTCGTCCTTGGGGGTGCCGATCTGCACGTTGCGCAGCTTGGCCTCGAGCTCGCGGATGCGGGCCTCGTTCTTCGCCTGCTCCTCGCGCGCGGCGTGGTACCCGCCGTTCTCCTTGAGGTCGCCCTCGTCGCGGGCCGCGGCGATGCGGGCCGTGATCTCGTCGCGGTGAGCGCCCTTGAGGTGCTCGAGCTCGGCCTTGAGGCGGTCGTAGGCCTCCTGGGTCAGCCACGTGGCCGCAGTCGTGTCGGTCACGATCGCTCCTTCCATGCAGTCGTGGTGCCGGGCGGGGCCCGGCAGGTCCCGTCCGAAGGCAGCCGCGAACGATCGTCGTGGGAACGAGACGGGGGCCGCTCTCGCGGTCGCGCCGGACGCTCGTCACGCCCGACCGGGGCGGCGTCGAAACGACCAGGATAGCAACCGAGGGCGCACGGGGCGGGTCGTCCGAACGGGCGACGCCCGGCGTCACGTCCGGCGCGGCACCCCGCCGTGCGCGGGAAGCGGCTGGTCAGCCGACCTTGGTGCAGCTCTTGACGGTGCCCGAGACCGCGGTCTCGGCGGTCTGCACGTCGACGGTCACCCGCGTCGTCGAGGTCTGCGCCGGGCCGACCGTCACGGTCCGGACGCCGACCTGCGCGAACGACTCGGACAGCGCCTGGACGGTGCACCGCGCGGTCGCCGACCTCGGCTTCGTGACGTCGAACGTCACGGTGACGTGCCCGTCGTCGACGACCTTGAACCCGTAGTCCTGCCAGTGCACGGGGTTGGCGAGCACGCCGCGCGTGACGAACGCGAGCAGCCCGAGCGCGAGGACCACGCCGACGACGACCCACGCGCGCCGGCGCCGCGCGCCGCGCCCGTCGGGCACCGGCTCGTACCGGCCGGCGGGCGGCGTGGTCGCGGTGGGCTGGGACAACGGGGCTCCAGACGGGCGGACGGGACGGGTGCGCGCACGGCTCGGCGCGCGGTGCGGCGCGCGACGTGCGCGATCATTGTCTCTCGTCCCCAGCACCAGGAGGTCCGAGGTGTCCGCAGAGCGGCTGCGCCTGATGGCGGTGCACGCCCACCCCGACGACGAGGCGAGCAAGGGCGCGGCGACCACGGCGATGTACGCCGCCCAGGGCGTCGACGTGCTCGTCGTGACGTGCACGGGCGGTGAGCGCGGGGACGTGCTCAACGCGAGCTACGGCGAGGTGGCCGGTGGCATCGAGGGCATGCAGGCCGTGCGCCGCGAGGAGATGGCGGCCGCCGCGGCGGCGCTCGGCGTCCGGCAGCACTGGCTCGGCTTCGTCGACTCCGGCCTGCCCGAGGGCGACCCGCTGCCGCCGCTGCCCCACGGGTGCTTCGCCCTCGTGCCGCTCGAGGAGGCGTCCGCGCCGCTCGTCGAGCTCGTCCGCGAGTTCCGCCCGCACGTCCTGACGACGTACGACCCCACCGGCGGGTACCCGCACCCGGACCACGTCATGTGCCACCGCGTCGCGTCCGAGGCGTTCGCCGCCGCGGGCGACCCGGACCGGTACGTCGGTCGCGGCGAGCCGTGGGCGCCGCTCAAGCTGTACTACAACCACTCGTTCTCGCTCGCGCGGTTCCGCGCGCTGCACGACGCGATCGTCGCGGAGCGCGGCGAGTCGCCGTTCGGCGACTGGATCGACTCGCGCGGAGCGCTGGAGATCCCCGAGCGGCCCGTGACGACGCGCATCCCGTGCGCGGACTTCTTCGCGGCGCGGGACGCGGCGCTGCGCGCGCACGCGACGCAGATCGACCCCGACGGGTTCTTCTTCGCGGTGCCGCGCGACGTCGAGCTCGTCGTCTGGCCGACCGAGGAGTACGAGCTCGCCGAGTCGCGCGTGCCGACGACCCTGCCGGAGGACGACCTGTTCGTCGGCGTGCGCGGCACGGAGGAGGCCCGATGAGCGCGCTGTGGCTGCTGGCGGCGACGCCCGGGCCGAGCCCGTCGCCCACCGCGCACGCCGTCGGCAGCGGCTCGCCGGGGTTCCTCGGGTTCGTCTTCACGTTCCTGCTCGCGTGCGCCGCGGTGCTGCTCTTCCTGTCGCTGACGCGCCACCTGCGCAAGGTGTCGCGCCGGGCCGAGCAGCAGGAGACGGACGACGCGGCACGCGACGCCGGCGCGGACGGGTCGACCGGGCCGGCGGTGCCGGGTGCGCCGGACGGGCCGGCCGGCACGGGCCTCGACGGGTCGCGGGGATGACGACCGGGCCGGCCGCCGTGCACCCGCCGGTGCGCGTCACCCTGGCCCAGCTGCGCGTCGGCGCCGACCACGGTGCGGCGCGCGACGCGGCGTGGCACGCGTTCGACGCCGCCGCGGCCGCCGGTGCCGACCTGCTCGTGCTGCCCGAGTACGCCTCGGGCTTCGACCCCCGCGGCGTCGGCCGCGAGCACGCCGAGCCGCTCGACGGCCCGTTCGTCGCGCTGCTGGCGGAGCGCGCCGCCGAGTCGGGCGTCGCGGTGATCGCCGGGACCACGCTGCCCGGCGACGGCCGGCTCGCGGTGAACGCGGTCGTCGCGTTCGACGGCGACGGCGACCTGGTGGGCGTGTACCGCAAGGTGCACCTGTACGACGCGTTCGGCCACCGGGAGTCGGACCGCCTCGAGCCCGGGCCGGCGGACGCCGAGCCGCTCGTGCTGCAGGTCGGCGACCTGCGGTTCGGCGTGCTGACGTGCTACGACCTGCGGTTCCCCGAGTCCGCGCGGCGCGTGGTCGACGCGGGCGCCGACGTGCTCGTCGTCCCCGCGGCGTGGGCCGCCGGGCCGCTGAAGGCGATGCACTGGCGGGCGCTCGCCGTCGCGCGGGCGATCGAGAGCACCGCGGCGGTCGTCGCGGTCGGGCAGGCGGGTCCGGGCGTCACGGGGCACTCGGTCGTCGTCGGCGCGGACGGCGTCGTCGTCCTCGAGCTCGACGAGCACCCCGCGCTCGCGTCGGCCGACCTGCTGCCCGCGGCGATCGCGCAGGTGCGCGAGACGAACCCGTCGCTCGCGAACCGCCGCTACGCCGTGGTGCCGCGCGGCTGACCCGGTCGAGCCGCGCGCACGGCCGCGGCGTGGACGAGCGCGGCCCCGGGCCGCGTCAGGCGCTCTGGTACGACGCGATCGAGACCGCGACGTAGTGGCACACGAACCCACCGACCGTCAGCGCGTGGAAGATCTCGTGGAACCCGAAGTACCGCGGGCTCGGGTTCGGCCACTTGGTGCCGTAGACGACCGCGCCGAGCGTGTAGCAGAGCCCGCCGGCGATGACGAGCCACACCACGGCCGCACCGCCGGACCGCCCGAACTGCGGCAGGAACCAGACCGCGACCCACCCGAGCGCGACGTACACCGGGACGTACACCCACCGCGGCGCGCCGAGCCAGAACACGCGCGCGAGCAGCCCGACCAGCGCGCCGGACCAGACGATGGTCAGCAGCACCTTCGCGGTGTGGGCCGGCAGCAGGATCACGGCGAGCGGCGTGTACGTGCCCGCGATGATCAGGAAGATGTTCGTGTGGTCCATCCGGCGCAGGATCCCGGTGACCTTCGTGGACCAGCGCCCGCGGTGGTAGACCGCGCTGGTGCCGAACAGCATGACGGCGGTGACGCCGAACACCGCCGTGGACCACTTCGCGGCGGTCGTGGGGGAGAGCGCGACGAGCACGATCGACGCGGCGAGCACGAACGGCGAGATGCCCGCGTGGATCCAGCCGCGCAGCAGCGGCTTGACGGTCTGCCCGACCGTCTCGGCGACCTGGCCGACGGTCTCGGCGACGCGCCCGATCGGCCCGGCCGAGGCGTCGTCCGGGCTCGGCGGGGTGGTGGTCTCGGGCTCGTCGGCCATGTGCTCGGGGGCTCCGGATGCGTGGGTGGGGCTCGCGGTCACGGGCGGGCTCGTCTCGTCGTCAGAAAACCTACGTTGCCGTAGGTTACGCGAGCGTAGGTAGGGGTGTCGACCGGCACGGCGAACTCACAGCGGGGACTCGGGTCCGGCCCGTCGGGGCCGCCCTCGCGAGCACCGGGGACCGGTACGGTGAGACGTCCCGAACGGCCCGTCCGAAGGAGTGCGCGTGCGCCTGCCCCACCCGCTCTACGGGCTGTACGAGCGGCGCCTCGCCGCCTCGCTGCCCGCGGACCGGATGCCGCGGCACGTGGGCGTGATCCTCGACGGGAACCGCCGCTGGGCCCGCGCGATGGGGGAGTCGACCGCGACCGGGCACCGCGCGGGCGCCGACAAGATCGCGGACGTGCTCGAGTGGAGCGAGGATGTCGGCGTCGAGGTCGTCACGCTGTGGATGCTCTCGACGGACAACCTGGAGCGCTCGGCCGACGAGCTCGAGCCGCTGCTGCGAATCATCGAGGACGCCGTCACCGGGCTGGCCGCGACGCGTCGGTGGCGCCTGCAGGCCGTGGGCTCGCTCGAGCTGCTGCCGGGGCAGACGGCGGACGCGCTGCGCGCCGCCGAGAAGGCCACGGCCGACGTCGTGGGCCTGCACGTCAACGTCGCGGTCGGCTACGGCGGCCGGCGCGAGATCGCCGACGCGGTGCGTGCGTTCCTGCGCGAGCACGCCGAGGCCGGCTCGAGCCTCGAGGAGCTCGCCGAGGCGTTCGACATGGACCACATCGCCGAGCGCCTCTACACCAAGGGCCAGCCCGACCCCGACCTCGTCATCCGCACGTCCGGCGAGCAGCGGATCGGCGGGTTCCTGCTGTGGCAGAGCGCGCACTCGGAGTTCTACTTCTGCGACGCGTACTGGCCGGACTTCCGGCGCGTCGACTTCCTGCGTGCGGTCCGCTCGTACGCCGCGCGCGAGCGTCGCCTCGGCCGCTGAGCCCGCCGTTGCGCGGCGGCCGGGTGAACGCTCGATGACGTCGCGCGTGTCCGTGCGTCGCCGTGTCGGCGGCCGGGGTTACCGTCCGCGGTAGAGGACGGCGCCCGCCGTCCCGGGAGGCCAGCCCATGGAGCATCTGCTCCGGGAGGAGGGCCGGTCCCGGCCCCCCGCGGCCGGCCGCCCCCACCCGACGCCGATCGTCCGCCCTCGCGCGCGGGGGACGACGTGAGGCGCGAGCAGCGGCGCTGATCCAGCGCCGGAGGGAGCCCGCCGTGGTCCGCAAGCCGGTCGCACCCGCCGTCCCCGCCCCGACCTCGTCGCCCGAGGGACGGCGCACGCACGTGCTCGACACCTCCGTCCTGCTGTCCGATCCGCGCGCCATCCAGCGCTTCGCCGAGCACGACGTCGTCATCCCCGTCGTCGTCATCACCGAGCTCGAGGCCAAGCGGCACCACGCCGAGCTCGGCTACTTCGCGCGCGCGGCGCTGCGCATGCTCGACGACCTGCGCATCCAGCACGGCCGCCTGGACGCGCCCATCGCGCTCAACGACATCGGCGGCACGCTGCGCGTCGAGCTCAACCACACGAACCCCGACGTGCTGCCGGCGGGCTTCCGGCTGGGCGACAACGACACGCGCATCCTGTCCGTCGCCGCGAACCTCGCGGCCGAGGGGCGTGACGTCACGGTCGTCAGCAAGGACCTGCCCATGCGCGTCAAGGCGAGCGCCGTCGGGCTCCGCGCCGAGGAGTACCGCCACGAGCTCGCGGTCGACTCGGGGTGGACCGGGATGGACGCGCTCGACCTCACCGAGCAGCAGATGAGCGACCTGTGGGAGCACGAGTCGGTCGCGCTCGCGGACGTCGCCGACGTCGCCGACACGAGCGGTCTCGGTGCCCTCGGCGGCTCGCCGCGCGACCTGCCCTGCCACACCGGCCTGGTGCTGCACAGCCCGCGCGGCTCGGCGCTCGGACGCGTCACGGCGGACAAGCACGTCCAGCTCGTGCGCGGCGACCAGGACGTGTTCGGCGTGCACGGCCGCAGCGCCGAGCAGCGCATCGCGATCGACCTGCTGCTCGACGAGGAGGTCGGCATCGTCTCGCTCGGCGGCCGCGCCGGGACCGGCAAGTCGGCGCTCGCGCTGTGCGCGGGCCTCGAGGCGGTGCTCGAGCGGCGCCAGCACCGCAAGGTCATGGTGTTCCGGCCGCTGTACGCGGTCGGCGGCCAGGAGCTCGGCTACCTGCCCGGGTCCGAGGCCGAGAAGATGAACCCCTGGGCGCAGGCCGTGTTCGACACGCTCGGCGCGCTCGTGTCCAAGGAGGTCGTCGAGGAGGTGCTCGACCGGGACATCCTCGAGGTGCTCCCGCTGACGCACATCCGCGGCCGGTCGCTGCACGACGCGTTCGTGATCGTCGACGAGGCGCAGTCGCTCGAGCGGAACGTGCTGCTGACGGTGCTCTCGCGCATCGGGCAGTCGTCCCGCGTGGTCCTGACGCACGACGTGGCGCAGCGCGACAACCTGCGGGTGGGCCGGCACGACGGCGTCGCGGCCGTCATCGAGGCGCTCAAGGGCCACCCGCTGTTCGCGCACGTGACGCTGACCCGCTCCGAGCGCAGCCCGGTCGCGGCGCTCGTCACCGAGCTGCTCGAGGGCATCGAGGTCTGACGCGCGGCGCGCCCGCCGGCCGGCTCCCGTTCAGCCGGCGGGCGCGCTCCATGCGCGCACGAGCGTCGACATGCCGCGCGCGAGCACGTCGCCGTCGACGTCGCCGACGACGTGGTGCTGGAGGATGAAGCCGACCTGCGACGCGAGCACGGCGACGGCGGCCGCGGCGACGTCGTCCGCCGGCTGGCCGGCCGCGACGAGGACCTCCCGCACGCGGCTCCGCAGCCCGCGGACGCGGTCCGCCACGAGCTCGCGCAGCGCGTCGTCGGACATCGACTCGGCCCACGCGAACAGCGCGATGCGCGTCGCGTCGACCCCGCGCGCCGAGAAGACCTCGAGCGCGGAGTCGAGCATCGCGCCGAGCGCGGCCGGTCCGGGCAGCGGCGCGCGACCGTCGTCCGGACCGGGCGCCGTGATCGTCGGCATGCGTTCGAGCACGGTCGCGACCTCGTCGAGCGCGTCGGCGACGGTCGCGTGCACGAGCGCGGTCTTGCTCGGGAAGTAGCCGTACACGGCGCCGGCGGACAGGCCCGCGGCGGCGATGACGTCGTCCATGGACGTGCGGTGGAAGCCGTCGCGCGCGAACCGGTCGCGCGCCGCGTCGAGGATCTGCCGGCGGCGCGCGTCGCGGTGCTCCTGGGTGACGCGGGGCATGGCGCGAGTCTAAACCGAACGATCGTTCTTGACGCGTTCGCCCCGCGGGTCCAGACTGGTCCTTAGCAGAACGATCGTTCGGTTTGACGGGAGAACCTCATGACTCGCACACCCTGGGTCCGCGCCCTCGGCCTCGGCGGCGCGCTCGCGCTGCTCGTCGCCCTCCTCGTGACGGCGTTCGCGTGGCCGACCGCGCACGCCGGCCCGCACGACGTGAGCGTCGGGCTCGTCGCGCCCGCGCCCGTCGCCGGCAAGGTCGAGCAGGCGCTCGCGAGCGCCGCGCCCGGCGCCTTCGAGGTCACGACCTACCCCGACGCCGACGCGGCGCGCGCCGCGGTCACCGACCGCGACGTCGACGGCGCGCTCGTGCTCGGTGCCGGCCGGCCGCAGCTCTACGTCGCGTCGGCGGGGAGCTCGGCCGTGGCGCAGCTCCTCGAGCAGGTCGCCACCACCGCGGCGACCGAGCTGACGGGCACGCCGGCCGCGACCCCCGTCGTCGCGACCACCGACCTCGTCCCGCTGCCCGCCGCCGACTCCCGAGGGACCGTCCTCGCGGCGGGCGTGGTCCCGACCGTCATCGGGTCGATCGCGATCGGCGCGATCGCGTCGCTCGTCGTGCGCGGGCGCGCCCGCCGGCTCGCGCTCGTCGCGGTGGCCTCGGTCGGTGGCGGGCTGCTCGTCGCGGCGGTGCTCGCGCCGTGGCTCGGCGCCCTGCCGGACGCCTACTGGGCCGTGGCGGGCGTCGTCGCGCTCGGGCTCGCGGGCAGCGCGCTGCTCGTCGCGGGCATGCGGGGGGTCGCCGGTCCGGCGGGGATCGGGATCGGCGCGGTGGTCGTCATGCTCGTCGGGAACCCGAGCTCGGGCGCCGCGTCGGCGCCGGACCTGCTGCCGACCGCGTGGGGCGTGGTCGGGCCGCTGCTGCCGCCCGGCGCGATGGTCGAGGCGCTGCGCGCGGTGACGTTCTTCGACGGCGCGCACGCGGGGCGTGCGCTCACGGTGCTCGTCGCCTGGGTCGCGCTCGGCGTGGCGCTGCTGCGGGCCGGGCGTCGCGGGTCGTGGGCCGCGCACGTCGCGCAGGCCGCGCACCGCGCGCAGCTGGCACACCGGCACGAGCACGAGGCCGCGGCGCCCGCCGCGGTGCCGGCCGACTAGGGCTCCGCGCGGGCGCGGGCCGCGTTCCGGGGATTTCACCCCAGAACGGGCCCCGCCTCGCGACGAGGACCGCTACCTTCGGCGCGACACGACGGCGCGCCGACGCGCCGTTCCGACCACGGAGGAACGATGACCGAGTCCTACGCCGCCGCGCCGCCTGTCGCCCCGGCCACCGCCCCCGCCGCCAGCCCGAAGAACCTGCTCGTCGCGACGCTGCTGTGCTTCTTCCTCGGCTCGCTCGGGATCCACCGGTTCTACACCGGCAAGATCGGCACGGGCATCCTGATGATCGTGACGCTCGGCGGCGCCGGCGTGTGGACGCTCGTGGACTTCATCATGCTGCTGTGCGGCGTCTTCAAGGACAAGGCGGGCCTGCCGCTCAAGTGGCAGACGCTCTGACGTAGGAGGGCCGGTGCGCGGATCGCCGCGCACCGGCCCTTCGTCTGCGTCGCCGCCGGTCACTCCTCGACGAGCTGCCCGTCCGCGAGGCGCAGGACGCGGTCCGCGAGCGACATCATCAGCGGGTCGTGCGTCGAGACGATCGCCGTCATGCCCTCGGCCTCGACGACCGCGCGCAGCAGTGCCATGACGGCCTGCCCGGTGGCGGTGTCGAGCTGGCCGGTCGGCTCGTCGGCGATCAGCAGGCGCGGCGAGTTGGCCAGCGCGCGGGCGATCGCGACGCGCTGCTGCTGGCCGCCCGACATCTCGCCGGGGCGCTGGTTCGCGTGGTCGCCGAGCCCGACGAGGTCGAGCAGCAGGCTGACGCGCTCCTCGCGGACGGCCGTCGGGAGCTTGCGCAGCCGCAGGGGCACGCCGACGTTCTCGGCCGCCGAGAGCACGGGCACCAGGCCGAACGTCTGGAACACGTAGGAGACGACGTCGCGGCGCAGGGCGACCAAGCCGCCCTCGTCGAGCGCCGACACCTCGAAGCCGTCGACCAGCACGCGGCCGCCGTCGGGGCGGTCCAGCCCGCCGATGCAGTTGAGCAGCGTCGTCTTGCCCGAGCCGGAGCGACCCACGAGCGCGACGAGCTCGCCCGGCGCGATCGTGAACGACACGTCGTTCACCGCGTGCACCGCGGTCTCGCCCGAGCCGTAGGTGCGCGAGACGTGCTCGACGCGGACCATCGCCTCGGTCGTGGCGGCCGCAGCCGGGGCGGGGGCGGTGGTCGTCATCGGAGCTCCTCGTCGGCCGAGCCGGTCGTCTGCACGGCGCTGCCCGCCGCGCCGGTCGTCCCGGTCG
>Ga0164242_10010256_pt1 | contig 10047 bp, 11 predicted proteins | sample OricomgcompostMG_FD_108783 | JGI IMG/M metagenome (GOLD analysis project Ga0164242, IMG submission 108783) | Miracle-Growth compost microbial communities from Emeryville, California, USA - Original compost - Miracle growth compost (MG) ... | reverse complement strand
TGCGGTGGGGCGAGCTGCTCGGGATCAGGACGACGTCGCCGCGCACGAGGTGCAGCTCGGTCTCGCCGACGATCAGCAGGCACTCCCCCTCGAGGAGCACGTGGTAGGGCACTTTGCGGATGCCGGGCGAGGCGACCGGCATCTCGGTCGCTGCGCCGAGCCGACAGCGCCGCTCCAGCGTCGCCTCGAGCTGCGCGTCGCGTAGAACCCGGCTGATGGCATCCATCTGATCCTTTCAAGCGAAGAACTGATATTGAATAGACTATTCGGCTCATGAAGCGCGCGGCACGATCGATGCCATGGACACGAACTCCACCTCAATCACCGCCGACGTCCTGATCGTCGGCTTCGGCAAGGGCGGCAAGACCGCCGCTCACGTGCTCGCAGAAGCGGGCAAGCGCGTCGTGCTGGTCGAGCGGGACGAGAACATGTACGGCGGCACCTGCCCCAACGTCGGCTGCGTGCCGACCAAGATGCTGGTGCACTACTCGAGCGCCCGGCGCCTGGAGGACGACGCGCAGCAGTTCTTCGCCCAGTCGGTGGCCGGCGTCAAGGCGCTGACCACCGCCTTCCGAGCCGGGAACTTCGACGGGTTGAACGGGAAGGCCGGAGCCGCGGTGCTCACCGGCACCGCCCGGTTCGTCGATGAGCACACGGTCTCGGTCGGCGAGGGCCCCGATGCGGTCGTCGTCACCGCGCCGACGATCCTGATCAACACCGGCTCGGAGCCGATCCTGCCCGCCATCCCGGGGCTCGCCGAGAGCGCCCATCTCGTCTCCAGCACCGATCTGATCCAGCAGGACCGGCTGCCCGGCCGCCTCGTCATCATCGGCGGCGGCTACCTGGGCCTCGAGTTCGCCGGGATCTACCGCAAGTTCGGCGCAGAGGTCACCGTCCTGGAGTCCGGCGACCGCTTCCTGGCCCGCGAGGACAGGGACGTCGCCGACGCGGTCACCGGCATCCTGTCCGGCGACGGGATCGAGCTGGTCACCTCGGCCCGGGTCATCTCGGTGCGCGACGGCGAGAACGCCGCCGTGATCTCCTACGAGAAGGACGGGGAACGGCACGAGATCAGCACGGACGCGGTGCTCGCCGCGACCGGACGCCGCCCCGCGACCGGCCAGCTGGACCTCGCCGCGGCGGGCGTGGAGACGACCGAGCGGGGCGCGGTGAAGGTGGACGACCGGCTGCGCACCTCCCAGCCGCACATCTTCGCCCTCGGCGACGTCAACGGCGGCCCGCAGTTCACCTACGTCTCCCTCGACGACGCGCGCATCGTGCTCGACCAGCTGCTCGGCGCGGGCACGCGCCGCGTGACGGACCGGGTGGCCGTGCCGCACACGCTGTTCACGACCCCGCCGCTCGCGACCGTGGGCCTCACCGAGACCGAGGCGCGCGCCCAGGGCCTGGACGTCCGGGTCTCGCGCGAGAACGTCGCGGACATCATCGCCATGCCCCGCGCCTACACGGTCGAGGAGACGCGCGGCCTCATGAAGTTCATCGTCGACGCCCGCACCGACCGGGTGCTCGGTGCGGCGCTGCTGAGCATCGACGCGCAGGAGATCGTCAACCTGGTCGCGCTCGCGATCCGCCACGGCATCACCGCCACGGAGCTGCGCAACTCGATCTACACCCACCCGAGCTCGACCGAGGCCCTCAACGAGGTCTTCGACAAGGTCATCGGCTGAGCGACGCGCCGGCGGGTCGGCGGCTTGCACTAAGTGAACCGATCTGTTCAGATATAACTATCTGAACAGATCGGTTCACTTTATTCGAAAGGCTCCCATGTCCCAGGACCTCATCGGCCGCAGCGCCCTCATCACCGGCGGCAACAGCGGCATCGGGCGCGCCGTGGCCCGCGACCTCGCCGCACGCGGCGCCCACGTCGTCATCAGCGGCCGCGACGCCGAGCGCGGCGAGCAGGCCGTCGCGGAGATCCGCGCCGCGGGCGGCGCCGCCGACTTCGTCGCGACCTCGCTCGCCGGCGAAGCGGACGCCCGCGCCCTGGCCCGCACCGCCCTCGACCTTGCCGGCGGCAGGATCGACATCCTCGTGAACAACGCCGGGGTCTTCCCCTTCGGCCCGACCGATCAGGTCGACGAGGCGACCTTCGACCAGGTCTACGGACTGAACGTGAAGTCGCCCTTCTTCCTGGTCGCCGAGCTGGCCCCGCAGATGGCGGAGCGCGGCCGGGGCAGCATCGTCAACCTCTCGACGATGGTCGCCCACTTCGGCGCCTCGGGCATGGCCCTCTACGGCTCGACGAAGGCGGCGCTCGTGCTGCTGACGAAGGCCTGGGCCGACGAGTACGGCCCGCGCGGCGTGCGCGTGAACGCGGTCAGCCCCGGGCCGACGCGCACCGAGGGCACCGCCGTCATGGGCGAGGGCCTGGACCAGCTGGCCCAGACGCTGCCGCTGCGCCGCCCCGGCACGCCGGAGGAGATCGCCGCGGCGATCGGGTTCCTCGTCGGAGACGCGGCGTCGTTCGTCAACGGCGCGATCGTCCCCGTCGACGGCGGGCGCATCGCCGTCTGATCGGAGCGCGTGCGGATGCCTCGGGCCGGCGCCCGGGGCATCCGCATGTCCGGGCGCGGCCGGAGTCGCAGCCCCGGCTCAGCCGATCGCGGCGTCCGCGACCACGGCCGCCGCCGCCCGCGCGCTCTGCGCCCAGGCCAGCCCGGGCTGGGTGTGCGCGCCGACCATGCAGCCGTCATAGAGCATGACGAGCGCGAGCGCCGGCCCCTCGGGGCGTGCCGCGCCAGCCTCGACGAGGAGGTGCGTGAAGAGCTCGAGGGCCCACTCGCGGTGCTCGAGGTTCACGGCATGCGCCGGAGAGTCCTCGGTGCTCTCGGCCTCGGCGTTGATGAACGGGCAGCCGTTGAACGCCTCCGTCGCGAACCACTCGCCCAGCAGGTCGAAGACCAGCAGGATCTTCGAGCGCGCATCGCCCTCGTGCTCCGCGAAGCGCTCGGCGACGACGTCGCGCCACGAGCCGCTGCGGCGGCGCAGGTACTCGGCGACGAGATCGTCCTTGGTCGGGAAGTACGTGTACATGGTCGCCTTGGAGACGTCGGCCTCGGCGGCGATCGCGTCGACGCCCGTCGCGTGCAGGCCCCGCTCGTAGAAGAGCCGGTCCGCGGTCTTCACGACGCGCTCGAGGGCCGGCCGCTTCCGCGTCTTGGATTCCATGCCCGCAGTTTACTGAACAGATCTGTTCGTTCGGCCTGGTCGCGGCCGCATCGTCGCGGTCGGATCAGCCGGCATCCGCCACGGGCAGCACGAGGTCGAGGCGGAAGCCCTCCTGCGTGCGCCGCGCGCGGACGCTGCCCCCATGGGCTTCGGCGATGCCCCGGACGATGGCGAGGCCGAGGCCGGCGCCCGCCGAGCGCCGGCCGTCCGGCTGCGGGGTGCGGGCGGCATCCGCACGCCAGCCGACCTCGAACATCCGGCCGAGGTCCTCCACGGCGACGCCGGGGCCCTGGTCGATCACGCTGAGGACGAGGCGGCCCGCATCGACGCTGTCCGCGCGGATGAGGATCGGGCTCCCGTCCGGGCTGTGCCTCAGGCTGTTCGCCAGCAGATTGCCGATCGCCCGCGTCAGCTCGCGCGGGTCGGCCCAGACGACGCGGCCGCCGATGCCGTCCGCCGCGATCCGGATGCCGCGCTCCGCGGCGATCGGCTGGACGTCGGCGACCGCGTCGCTGACGAGGTCGAGCAGCACGACCGGCTCGGGGTGCAGCTCGAGCGCACCCGACTGCAGCTGCGAGAGCTCGAACAAGTCCCCCACCATCTGGTTGACGGTGTCCACCTTGGAGCGGATCGTGCGGACGTAGAGGGCGGGGTCGGGCGCCGTCCCCGCCTCCAGCGCCTCGGCCATCGCGCCCATGCCTGCGAGCGGGGTGCGCAGGTCGTGCGAGATCCAGGCGAAGAACTGGCGGCGCGCGGCGTCGAGCTCCACGATCCGGGTGCGCGCCTCGGCGAGGCGCTCCGAGGTCTCCGCCAGCTCGGCGGACACCTCGTCCAGCTCGCGCCAGCCCGTCATGGCAGGCCCGACCACGTCGCCGGCTCCGACACGGCGCGTGTCGGCGACCAGCGCCGCCGCCGAGGCGCGCGCGCTGCGCCCGGTCACCGCGGCGGTCGCCGCCATGCTCAGCACGGCCGAGATGCCGACGACCCAGCCGAGCACCACCACGTCGTGGCCCGCGAGGTACATCTCGTTCGCGACCGCGACGGTCGAGAAGACCACCGAGAGCAGCGCGCCGGCCAGAGCGAGGGCGGCACGGAACCCGACGCCGCGCGCGGCGCTGAGCCGCAGCGCGAGCATCGTGGCCGCCGTCACCACGGCGGTGGCGGCGAGCGTCGTGCCGGCGATGAGCAGCAGCTCGGCCGGCCCTAGCACGGCGCCCCCGCGTCGACGACGAAGCGGTAGCCGGCGCCCCACTCGGTGTGGAGATAGGACGGGATGCGCGGGTCGGGCTCGATCTTCTCCCGCAGCCGCCGCACATGCACGGTGACGGTCGACGCGTCGCCGAAGCCCCAGCGCCACACCTCGCGCAGGATCTCCTCGCGGCCGATGACCCGCCCCGGGTTGCGGACCAGGTAGAGGAAGAGCTCGTACTCGCGCGCCGTCAGCGCGATCTCCCGCCCGTCGACCCACACCCGGCGATGGGCGGGGTCGACGCGGAACCGGCCCGCCGTGAACGACAGCGGAGCGGCCGCGCTGCTGCGCCGCAGCTGCGCATTGACGCGCAGCTGGAGCTCCCGCAGCGAGAAGGGCTTGGCGAGATAGTCGTCGGCGCCGTGCTCGAGGCCCTCGATGCGGCGCTCCAGGCCGTCGAGCGCCGTGAGCATGATGATCGGCACCCCCGAGACGCGGCGGATGCGCACGCAGAGCTCGTCCCCGGAGACGCCGGGGAGCATGCGGTCGAGGACCACCAGGTCCGGCATCCGCACGGCGATCGCCTCCCATGCGGCGGCGCCGTCCCCGAACTGCTGCACCTCGCAGCCGGCCGCGCGCAGGTGGTCGGCGACGGCGGTGCGCACCGCATGGTCGTCCTCGACGACCGCCACCCGGGCTCCTGCCTGCATGCCTTCGAGCGTAAGCGCGCGGTGCGCGGCGTCGGGCCGGGCAATTCTTACGGCTCTGAAATGCGCGATTACGGGCCCGAAATCTTCGGCCGCACGACTCGGGCCGCTTGTTTCACTGGCCCAGGGCCGCACGCCGCGGACCCGATCGACAACCGACCAGGAAAAGGACACACCATGCGGACGAAGGCACTTCTCATCGGCGGCATCGCGACGGCCGCGCTCGCTCTCGCGCTCGCCGGCTGCAGCACCTCCACCGGCTCGGACAAGGCCGCCGGCGCCGAGCACTCGAGCTCGGCCTCCGCACCGGACTCCACGGCCCGCCTCACCGGGACCTTCGCCGGCGAGAACGGCAAGAACGCCGCGGGGACGGTGACGATCACCGGCGACACCGTCGTGCTCTCGGGCTTCTCATCCGACCAGGGACCCGACCTGCACCTGTACCTCGCGAACGGGACCGGCGAGTCCGACATCGCCGCGGGGACCGAGATCGGCCCCGTCTCGTACAACACCGCCTCGCAGACCTTCACGCTGGCGAGCGGGGTGGATGCCTCGCAGTACTCCGAGCTCGTCGTGCACTGCGACAAGGCGAAGGCCGTCTTCGGCGCGGCCGGGCTGTCCCGGTGACGACGGGCGCGACACGAAGCGGGGCCCTGCCGAGGGCGGCGGCGATCGTCGCCGCCCTCGCGCGGGTCGCCCTCGGCGCGCTGTGGATCGTGGAGGGAGCGGTCAAGTACCACGCCGGCTTCGGCCGGGCCGACATCCTCCTCGTCGCGCAGAGCGCGGCGCAGAACAGCCGCGTCCCCGGCTTCTACCGCTTCTTCGCCGAGCACGTGCTCGGCACGGCGCCGGCCGCCTTCGGGATCGGCGTGCCGGCGCTCGAGCTGGGGCTCGGCATCGCACTGGTGCTCGGCGTGCTCACGCTGCCCCTGGCGCTCGCGGCGATCGGGCAGCTCTGCAACTACTGGCTGGCGGACCAGCTCATCGCGCAGTACCCGATCATGCTCGCGCTCGCCGCCGCGGTGGCCGTCTTCGCCCCGACGGCATCGCGCTATTCGCTCACCTCGGCCGTGTTGCGCGGGCGGCGCCCCGTCGCGGCTCCGCTGCGGCGCTGGCTCTGATCCGCGCCGCCGCAGAGCCTGCGAGAAGTGCGCTGTGGTCGTCGAGCGTCGGCTTCACCGACCGGAGCGCACGTCTCGCGGGGCATCGGCACGGGCATCCGCATCGTCGTCCTGCGCGACCCAGCCGTGCGACATCCCGCGGAAATGACCGGCGGCGAGGCCGATCGCGACGCCGATGCCGAGCTCGAGGCCGCCGAAGACGCCGACCACCCACGGCGTCGGGCCGATGTGCGCGAGCACGCCGGGCGCCAGCGACCCGCCCGACCACCACGCGAGGAGGGCGATGGCGAAGCCGCCGGCCACGGCCGAGCCGCCCGCGGTGAGCGCCAGGTCGAGGGGCGTGTCGACCGGCGGGTTCGCGTCGCGCAGGGTGCGGTGCGTGAGGTACCCGATGACGGCGGCGAGCAGCACCGGGATCGCGATGACGATGACCGCGGCGGCAGGCGTGTCGGCGGGCACGATCGCGAGCAGCGGGATGCCGGGCAGCCCGGCGCCCGCCCCGGTGCCGGGCGCGACGGCGCCGCCGAGCCCGAGCGAGAAACCGGGCCCGATCAGCCAGGACATCGCCCAGAGGACCGCGTTCGGCAGGAAGGCCAGCTGCGCGAGCGTGAGTGTGACTCCCCCGAGGTAGCCGGACTGCAGCGCCTCGTAGAGCGCGACCGCCTTGCCGAAATGGGTGAAGAGCAGCAGGGCGACGAAGAGGGCGGAGGCCGCGACCACGAGCGCGACCGAGCCCACGGCGGCCTTGAGCGACGCCGCGATCACGGCGCGCCACGCGGGGCCGATCCGCCGGGCGATCCAGGCGGGCACGTGCTCGCGCTCGCGCGCCCAGTCGAAGCCGACTCCCAGGGCGACGCCCGCCGCGAAGGTCAGCCCGGCGACCGGCACGACCTGGCCCACGACCGGCCCGACGACGGGCGCCTGCGCCGTGAGCGCGACGATCCAGGCGATGATCGCGAACGCGGCGACCGCGGCGACCGCCCCCGTGCCGACGTAGCTCGTCTCGGCGGCGCGGCGCCCGATCCGCGCGCCCATGCCGAGGGTGAACAGGGCGACGCCGAGCGCCGCGATGGTCACGGTGAAGGGGGCGACGGCGCCGGGTAGGCCCAGGCTCAGGGCCGTGATGCGGTCCAGGTCGACGTGCAGGTCGACGCCGAGGCCGAGCAGCCAGGCATCCGCAGCGGCACGCCAGAACGCGCCCCACGACACCGCCATGCGGTACTGCACCGCCCACACGACGGTGAGCGGCGCGAGCGCGACGCCGATGCCGATCGCCGCGGTGATCAGCGCCTCGAAGGCGGCGAGGAACGCGACGACTGCTCGGGACACCTGGAGAGGCTAACGGCGGGGCGGGCGGCCGTGCGGATGCCTCGCCGCCCGCCCCGCAGAGCACCCGGTCGACTCTCAGACGAGCTCGCGCGCGCCCAGCCGCGCGGCCACGAAGCCGGCGACGCGGTCGAGTGCCGCGTCCGCCTCGTCGAGCTGCCCGAACAGGTCTGTGAACACGTGCGGCACCCCCGCCACGATCTCGAGCGTCACGTCGACATCGGCCTCGCCAAGCCGCCCGGCGAGCAGCACCGAGTCGCTGAGCAGCACCTCATGGGTACCGACCTGGATCAGCACCGGGGGCAGCCCACGCAGGTCGCCTGTGCGGCCCGGGCTCGCGAGCGGCGCGTCGATGCCGGCGTCGCCGACGTGCTGCTCCGTGAACCAAGCGATGTCGGCGCGTGAGAACAGCGGGTCGATGCCGTCCTTCGTGGTGAGGCTCGAGCCTCGCATCGCGAGGTCGCTCATGGGCGAGAACGCGACAGCGGCGGCGGGAACGGGCAGGCCCGCGTCGCGGATCAGCATCAGCGTCGCGATGGCGAGGTGGCCGCCCGCCGAGTCGCCCGCGATGACGGTGCGCGACGGGTCGGCGCCGCGTCCGAGCAGGTCGCGGTATGCCGCGAGCGCGTCGAGCGCCGCCGCGGGGATGCGGTGCTCGGGCGCCAGGCGGTAGTCGAGCGACCAGGCGCGCAGCCCCGTGCGGCGCACGAGCTCGGCGGCCAGACGCGCGCCGGTGCGGTGCGAGCCGACGACGTAGCCGCCGCCGTGCAGATACAGCAGGGTTCCGGCATCCGCATCGCCGTCGGAGATCTCGAGCGCGGGGCGGCCGCCCAGCTCGGTCTCGGTCGCGCCCAGCCCCGCCGTGTCGCCGGCCTGCGCCCGCCGCTCGAAGTTGGCGCGCCGTTCTTCGATCGTGTCGCCGAACCCGGCGGCCGCCCACGCCCGCAACTGGGCGTCGATCGCGTCGCGTTGTGCCTTGCTCATGGTTCTTCCCCTCGGTTATGGTCGAAATATTGATTCCATGGAATCAATATCCCCAACATACATTCCTGGGAATTAAATTCCTAGGAATCTTTTCCAGGAGTATGCATGGACGCGCCGATCGAGTTCTTCAACCAGTTGGTGCGCGCGGAGATCCTGCTGTTCGAGACCATGGACGAGCGCATGAAGACCGAGCACGGCGTGACCGTCGGCACCGTCAACGTGCTCTCCCTGCTGGCGGCCGTGGAGCACCCGCGCGTCGACGACCTCGTACGCGCACTCGACCTGCGGGTCGGCACGGCGAGCAAGATCGTCGACCGCTACGTCGAGGCCGGCTGGATCGAGCGCACGGCGAACCCGCACGACCGCCGGTCGTCCTGGCTCGTGGTCACGCCGGCCGGCCGTGAGCTGCTCGCCGCAGCGCGGCCGGCGTTCGACGCCGGGGTGCGCGAACTCGCGAGCGGCCTCAGCGCCGCCGAGCAGGCCACGCTGCAGAAGCTGCTCGGCAAGCTCGCGGCGTCGATCGAGGCCTCTCAGCCGTCATAGGCCGCCTGCAGCTTCGGCAGGTCGAGCTTCTGCATCGTGAACATGGCCTGCACGGTGCGGTTCACCGCTTCCGTGTCGCCCGAGCCGTACCACTCCCACATCTGCTTCGGCACCACCTGCCACGCCTGGCCCCAGCGGTCGGTGAGCCAGCCGCACTGGCTCGGCTCGCCGCCGTCCTTGAGCAGCGCATCCCACAACCGGTCGATCTCGGGCTGGTTGTCGACCTCGATGAAGAACGAGAACGCCATGCTCGGGCGGATGTCGGGTCCGCCGTTGATCGCGAAGTAGGTCGTGCCCTGCAGGTCGAACGCGAGCGTGTAGACATTGCTCGCCATCGGGCCCGGCGGGAACTCCTGGACCCAGAGGATCCGCGCGTCGTCGAACAGCGAGACGTAGTACTCGGCGGCTTCCTTGGCGCCGTCGACGAACCAGATGAACGGAGTCACGGTGGTCATGGGGCGCACGCTACGCGCGAGATGCGGATGTCGGAACCCCGGTGCCGAAGCTTCCGCGCGCGCAACTCCTGACCGACCGCGCCCGCACGCCGCGGCGACACCGTGGAAACGCAGAATCCCGCGGGGGCCGAAGCCACCCGCGGGATTCCGTCAGGAGTTATGCGCGCAGAACTCAGGCGCCGAGTGCCGCGTACACCTCGCGCAGCAGCTGCGCGGTCTCGCTCGGGGTCTTGCCGACCTTGACGCCGGCGGCCTCGAGGGCCTCCTTCTTGGCCTGAGCGGTGCCCGCCGAGCCCGAGACGATGGCACCGGCGTGGCCCATGGTCTTGCCCTCGGGGGCGGTGAAGCCGGCGACGTAGCCGACGACCGGCTTGGTGACATTTGCTTTGATGAAAGCAGCCGCGCGCTCTTCGGCGTCGCCGCCGATCTCGCCGATCATGACGATCGCCTTCGTCTCGGGGTCGGCCTCGAACGCGGCGAGCGCGTCGATGTGCGTCGTGCCGATGATCGGGTCGCCGCCGATGCCGATGGCG
>Ga0164242_10010255_pt1 | contig 10048 bp, 11 predicted proteins | sample OricomgcompostMG_FD_108783 | JGI IMG/M metagenome (GOLD analysis project Ga0164242, IMG submission 108783) | Miracle-Growth compost microbial communities from Emeryville, California, USA - Original compost - Miracle growth compost (MG) ... | reverse complement strand
TCGCTAAGTTCATTTACCAAAGCTTGTTTCTTATCTTTGCTGATAGCCATAGATAAAAACCTCACTTTTTAGCTAAATTTTGTAATATAACGACCACATTGTTAATGTTCGACACTACTTACTCGATAGGCGGAACCAAAAAAGTCTTTGATTCACTATCAAAGACTGTAGGAAAAGATATGATTCCCTCGGTAGCATGATTAAGTGAATTTCACCGCTACTGTCTTTGGTAATGTCTGTTTGTATTATAGCAGATTGGAGGAAATAATACAAGGATTATGCAACCGACGACACGGTTGCCGCAGGAACCGTAAGCCGCGAGTAGAGTGAGTGCGCGCGCATTAAGCTCACCCCCGTAAGATGTGAGCGGTCAGCACTGAGGTGCTGTTTGCGTTTATGGATCATTGCGAGATCTTGGGCGTGCACCTGGCGGTCGAACGGCTCATCGGTTGGACCGAGGCGTTTGAGCAACTTATAGAGCATGTGCGCGGCCTGGCCAATACGATTTTCTATACGATCGGATTGCGTAGTGAGCTGGATTTCAGCACGTAGATCCGGCCGATTCGACTGCGCGAATATAAGCGTTACCTTACATACGCGGTGAGCGCCTGCCTCGACTTCAACTACATCGACTACTTCCTGCATAGCTTCAAGGCTTTCAAATCCAAGCCCTTGACGAATAGTTTCGATGTAGTCGGTCGTTCCCTTTACGTGGATCGCGGCATATCGTTCAGAAGTTGGCGTAAGTGTCACGCGCTCGTCGCTGCCTGCACGTTCGAGGATCCGTTTGAGGCGCAGGGCAATTTGCGGGACGTCCTGTGTGGTAACGGTTGCGCCAATAATATCGAGGGGGAGCTTTTCTGGGGAACGTGCGTCGAGCTTACGAGTGAGCGATCCGATCGATTTTAGCCGCCAGTTTACCCGTAGGCATTCACTTGTGCAAAATCCCTCGCCCATCATAATGCCGTGGTCGGCGCCATGCTTAATAATCTGCTCGTGAATATTGTCGCCAAATACTACCCCGAACAATTCTTGAACGTCTTGATCTACTTGCTCTTTGTTCCCGCGCTCGGTGATCATATCCTGCGCTTGTTGCAGCGGTGCAAGGTTGCCTGTGTACATTGCCCGGAGCACGTGAACGTGACTGTAGAGCGCCATCGCGAGCGCGTCAAAGCCAATGATCTCACATAGTGGTGCGAGCAACGCTTCGGCCTGGTGTGCGCGGTTTAGTGTTTCGCTGTCGTTCAGTGCTGTTTGTGGGTCAAGCTGGGCAAGCAGCTCCACCGCTTTTACGAGGAGTGATTCTAAGTTGACGGATGATACGAGCGAATTGATGTATTTTGGCTCGATCGACTGTGGATGAGTGCGCCATTGCTCGATTGTGACAGGCTGAGGGTCTTTTGACTGCAGGAGGTTTTGCAGCTCAGGGTCATTGTTGTAGCGGCTGTTAATGTTTTCTTGCCAGAAATAGTTAATTACCGGGCGATCTGCCGTAAGCCCTACCGCATAGAGTTTATCGCTCTCCGGTTCGACGGTATTGCTGGCATATAGGTGAAGCGCCTCAACGGCGCCTGCGTATGTGGCAGGCCGTGCGGTTGCTTCGAGAATTGGTGAGAGCATCGCTGCTGTATAGACTTGAGGTGAGACGTATTCTTCGCAGAAATCCGCAAGTAAAGCTGCCGTCAGGGCTAGCTCACGCTCGCGTGCAGTGATTTCGGCCTCGGAAAGTGAGAGTGTATCCCAGAACTGTTGATAGGTATCACGAATAACCTCAGACGCACCGGGAAATGCTGCGCCCGGAAAAACAAGCTCACGCGGGTGAGACACCCTCTTGTCTGAACGGTGCTCCATTAATTATATTATACAACTCAAGGTTATATAAGTCAAGCAAGGGGCGGGATTGCTATGACCTTGTGAAACCGCAGTTTGCGAGTGTCGCGTCTGCAAGCTCGCGGAATTTTTGTTGTACTTCGTCGATAGATTGGCTGGCATCGATGGTTGGCAGCGCGCGTGAGGAGGCGATTTCAATATAGCCCTTGTTGAGGAGATTTTGGAACTCATTACCACGTGATTCGAAAGTATCCGGATTTTGAAGCTCGCCGCGAGCCGCAATGCGTTCCCGGCGAATTGTATCATCGAGCGTAAAAATAACCGTGAGGTCCGGGTTCATATACCGCTCATCCATAAACATGCGTGTTACTTCGCGTACATGGTCTACGCCTAAGCCTTCGGCGATACCTTGGTATACCTCGCTGGAGAGCTCGTTTCGGGCGCTGAGTACTACCCCGCCGCGCTCAAGAGCTGGTAGCGCATCACGAAACCATGTCTCATGCCGGCTTGCGGTGAACAAAAGTAGGTTAGTCGTTGCGTCACGTTCAAGCGAGCCATTTTTGATGATCTGACGGATCTCGCTGGATATTGGGCAGCCATCGGGTTCGTGCAGCACGAGTACTTCTGTGTTGTACTCATGTCTGATGTATTCAGCTAATAGATCGATTTGAGTTGATTTACCGGTGCCGTCATTACCTTCACCGACGATGTACGCACCCGGCATTATAGGAGCCCTTTGGCCAGGCCTTTGATTTTGGTTGGTTTAACACGCTTGTCGCGGTGGTTGCGTGGAAGCATGTCGCTTGGATCCCAATTGGCGATGAGCTCATCAAGGTCGTCAGTGGACTGGTATTTGCCACTCATGCCATCACGGCCCTGGCTGTAATCGCCATGTACTTCGCCTGTCTGATGGAAAACAAGTTGCCCCATGCGCTCGCCTACTGGCAGTACGACTGATTCGTATTTGTTGAGGTTGTAGATTTCGAGGGTAATGCGGTTGATGTAGCCTGGATCTACCCAACCGGCATCAAAACAAACTGCTACACCGTTACGACCCCAGCTGCTGCGAGCGCGAACTTCGGCAGCGCCACCCCAGGCGCGGATGCCCATAAACTCATGGGTGTGCGCGAGGATACGCTCGCCAGGGCGCAGAACGATGATCGGATGATCGAGCGGGATGTTCTCGAACGGCTTATACCCATACTGGTCGCACCATTCTTTGTGCGGCATAGCTTTGAGTGGCCCTTTAAAATACTGCGCAACATCGTTCGCATCAAACGGATTATAGACACGATTGTCTTCGCGAACTTCTTGCTTGTAAAAGTAATAGCCAAGCGTGAAATCGAGACTCGCCTCGCTGACGTGTGCTTCGTTATAGGGCACACTTACAATAGTTCCGTTCTCTACGGCTTCTTTAATTTCAACATTACTAAAGACACTCACTTACATTTCCCCCGTAATTTTACCTCCATTGTAGCATAAACGGGTCGTAGACTTGAATCTCTAGTGATATGATAAGCATATGAAAAGTATTGTTGTTGCGTATGATTCTCACCGCGGCATTGGCGCGTCGAACGATTTGCTATGGCAGCGTGATTTGCCAGCTGATCTGGCCCACTTTAAAAAGCTGACGATGGGCGGATCGCTCATTATGGGCCGCAACACGTTCGAGTCAATCGGGCGGGCTTTGCCTGGGCGCGAGAATATTGTCGTGACGCATCGACCGCTTGATATGGTTGACGTGATTGCGGTAAACAGCCTCGCGGCAGCATACGAAAAAGCCCACGGCAACCAGTTTATTATTGGCGGTGGGCAAATTTATATGCAGTCGCTTCCTGATGTGGACGTCGTGTATGCAACGGAAGTGCATGAAACCTTTCCTCAGGCGGAAGTATTTTTCCCCGAGCTTGGCGATGAATGGCGTGAAGTAGCACGCGAGGCGCACTCGGCGGATGACCGCAACAAGTACGCCTACGATTTTGTTACCTATAAGCGCGGCTAAATCGCAACCTGGCCTTTGATGTTTGGATGGTGCTTATAACCTTTAATTTTGAAGTCATCAGCGTCAAAATCACCAATATCAGTGATTTCTGGATTCAACTCAAGACGCGGTGGGCCGTATAGATCATTTTCGCGTGAGAGTTGTTCTTCAATCTGCTCGATATGGTTTTTGTAGATGTGGGCGCTTCCAAAGGTGTGGTAGAAGTAGCGCGGCACGCGGCCAGTGGTCTGGGCCATGGCAGAGAGTAGCATTGCGTACTGTGCCATGTTGAATGGTACCCCAAGGAACCAGTCGGCGCTGCGTTGGTACATCTTCATATCGAGGTATTTTTTGCCTGTCTCGGGGTCGACTTGGTTTGATGCGTTGAATTGGAAGAGCGTGTGGCATGGAGGTAGACCGGCTTTGCTCATTTCTTCGAGGTCGGCCACGTTCCAGGCGCTGACAATAATACGGCGTGATGCTTTGCCGCTACGGATTTGCTCTTGTGCGATACGCAGCTGATCGATCGGCTTGCTGTCGTAGCCTGCCCATGCGCGCCACTGGTGGCCATAAATTGGTCCAAGGTTACCGTGTTCTTCAGCGAAGGCCATATCGCCCATGATGCGCTGTAGGTACTCGGTTTTGGCGGTTTTCCATGCTTCGCTGCCTTGCTCAGGAATATCTTGCCCGGTTTTCTTGAGATATGCCACAAATGGCCATTCGTCCCAGATGTGGTTGTCGTGCTCGGCAAGGTAGCGGAGGTTGGTGTCGCCGTGAAGCATCCAGGCGAGTTCGCTGCGAACTGCCTTAGTCGCGACATTTTTTGAGGTTAGTAGCGGGAATTCTTCACGTAGGTCATAGACCATTTGTGGCTCGCCAAATAAATCAAGCGTGCCGACGCCTGTGCGGTCGTCGGTCGGCTCGCCTTCTTCTAAGATTTGCCGTGCATATGATAAATACTGCAATTCTGCTCGTGGCTTCCCCATAATCTCCCCCTTCATGGTATTTACCCTAGTATAGTTAGTTTCTGATGATAAATCCAGGGGAGTCTATTACCCTGGATTTCATGGAAAAATATTGTCATATAAAATTACCCCCTGATAACTCAAGGGGTAATCTTGTGCGCGTAGGTGCTACTAGTTAACTTGGTTTTCTAGCTTGATGCCAGGACCCATAGTTGTGGTAACTGCAGTAGACTTAACGTAGCCACCCTTAAGGCTGCTTGGCTTTTGGCTCTGGAGGCTTGCGAAGAAAGCGTTTGCGTTCTCGGTGAGCTTTTCGAGGCCGAAGCTTACTTTACCGATGCTAAGGTGAACGGTTGCTTGCTTATCAACGCGGTATTCAACTTTACCGGCTTTTGCTTCAGTAGTTGCTTTTGCAACGTCTGCAGCAACGGTGCCACTCTTAGGGTTTGGCATAAGACCCTTAGGACCAAGCAAGCGTGCGTACTTACCAAGCTTTGGCATGTATGCAGGAGTTGCGATAAGCACGTCGAAGTTAAGCTCTTCTTTGTCGAGCTGCTTCAAGAATTCTTCGTCGCCAGCGATATCAGCACCGGCTGCTTGAGCTTTCTTAGCTTCGGCTTCTGGAGCAAATACTGCAACGCGGATGTTCTTACCAGTACCGTTAGGAAGTGCAACAGTTGCACGGATGTTTTGGTCGGCCTGACGTGGGTCAACGCCAAGGCGGATGTGAAGTTCAACGCTTGCGTCAAACTTTGCAGGGTTGGTGTCGATTGCAAGCTGGAGTGCTTCAGCGAGGTTGTAGGTTTTGCCTGCTTCAAGCTTCTCGGCAACTTTGCGGTAGTTTTTGCCGCGGCGTTCGAGCTTAGAGCGAGTCTTTGGTGCTGGACCCTTTTTGACTGCTGCGTCAGCGTCACCCTGTGGGGTGGTGTCGCCAGCTTCTTTGCGGGCTTCTTTTTCAGCTTTTTCTTCAGCTTCTTCAAGCGCTTTTTGGCTACGCTTGCCGGCTTTAGCGACAGTTGCTTCGCGTACTTCGTGGTTTTCTGCGGTAGCGATTGCTGCTTCGATTTCAGCGATAGTGTTCTTGTCGCTTACGTCGAGCTTCAGTTCTGCTGCCTTTTCTAGTAATTCGGCTTTTTTAGCCATGAGGACATATCCTTTCTGTGGTACAAACGGCCTTTTGGGCCTCCCAACATTGATTAACTTATCAATTATAGCAAAAATAGGCTGATTTGTCGAGGGCAAGGAAAAGGCCGCACCAGGAGGAACGGCGACGGACGTGACTCTCTAGTGAGAGCGCACGTGCGCGACCTTTTCCTCCCGGCGCAGCCGGGGTGCCGGGCTAGTTGCCCGACTCGATGCTGAGGACGTTCGGCATCCAGCTCATGAGGCCGAAGCGGGCCCCGGCGACGTGGACGGTGACGACCCCCTTCTCGGGGATGTCGCCCTGGACGTCGGCGGAGTTGGTCTTGCCCCGGAGCCACGTGTCGCGGTTCGAGAGCGTGCCGCAGTCCGACGTGTAGATGCGGTACGAGCCGTCGTGTCCGCCGCGGTCCTTGCTGGTGACGTGGCACGTGACGACGTGGTCGTTCTTGAAGTTCTGGAAGTACTGGTACGACCAGAAGCAGCCGACGACGACGACGCCGATGCCGGTGAACACGAGCGTCTCGAACCCGTCACGGGTGTAGATCCAGGCGCCGATGGCCACCACGACGATGATGGCGAGCGCGAGCAGGGTCATGCCCAAGAGACTCATGGTGATTCCTCAATGTCCGGGCGCGTTCGGTTTTGCGCCAACCTTTTAATGATAACATAAAACACACAATAAGTCAATTATTGTCCGTGAGAATTTTCAATTTTACCCCTGTAAACGCTACTGCTAGCGTGGCTATGATTGACATAAACACTATGGTTTGATATTATTAATCATGTGTTTTTTGAATCCCGTCTTATTTAAAGGGAACTTCAACGCACAAAATCCACGAGTATTTGACTATAGTTGCCTATCCGTGGGGGTGTAATCTTAGGAGATAACAATGCGTATAGCAAGGTCGGTGGTAGCGCTGACGATTATTCTTGCTGCCACGTTGTCGTATGGGCAAGCCGCCTATGCGGACAGCACTACGTACACAAACACTGCTGCTCAGCCAGACGCTTCGGCAAAAACTGAGCCAGCAAAAACAGTATCAACACCAGCAGTAACTGTGCAGAACGGTGATACGCTTACCGCAATCGCCAGCGCCCACAGTACGACGGTAGATGATATTTTAGTGACAAACGCAATAAGTGATCCAAATTTGATCGAACCAGGTCAAGTTTTACAATTACCAGCACAGCCGCAAGGTGTTACTGGGTTCTCACATTCACTCAAGGTCGCGGCGGCCGCATTCATGGCGCCCCCAGCACAGCCTGCGCAGGCACCTGTGCAGACGGCTTCGGTTGTAACAACTACGCAACCAACGTACCGAGCAGCAAGCTCGGCTGGCAATACGTATGTTGCCGGTACCTGTACGTGGTATGTGAAGAACCGCATTCCGTCGTTGCCGAATCAACTTGGTAACGGTGGGTACGGATGGCTTTCTGCCGCCGCTGCGTTCGGATACGCTACGGGCACAAGCCCTACTCCTGGCGCGATCGGCGTTGAGAGCGGACACGTTGTGATCGTTGAGTCGACCAACGGTAATGGTACGGTGAATATTTCAGAAATGAACTATGCCGGCCAAGTTGGCGTCGTGCATTACCGCACTGCCCCAGCGAGCGAGTTCCAGTATATCTACGTGTAGGTACTCTATAAACGAAAAACGCCTCCGATTGGTAGTCGGGGGCTTTTTCATCCTGTAGAGGGTTAGCAGACACTGAGAAGCATCCACGCACCTGCGGTTTCCCGAAGACAAAAGCTTCGTTCGCCATCGCTCATCGTTACCGTTGAATGGATTTGCTCACCTCGACGTGAGATGACGCGAATACCGCGGTCGATAAATTGATAGGTGCGACCTCCCCATTCCATGCGCTTTGGGATTGGCTGCATATCGCGACCGAATCCAATTGCGGTGATAGAAACAGGACTATTTATTAAATTGTTCATAGCATACTCTCCTATGGAATTAACGTTTTATAAGTGGTGGAGTATGAACGACAAGGCCGCTGGCCTGCCCCACTTAATTAGCGAGTACAGCGTATGCCTGAAGTCGTGATTTCGGAAGGTTCTCCTCTGTTAGGAGAGCCTAATGCTAAGGTACGGTTTGGAAGTGGAAATCCGTCACGAGTGACAAAAGTACTACCATAACCACTATCTATTGTGGGCGCTCCCGCGGCTAGAGTCAAGACTAGCAATTGTTAAATAAAAGTGTGAAAAAGATGCAAAAAGTCGATAATATTATATACTAATACTATGATTGAAGCGCCAAGAGAATTCTCTGAGCAATCAGGAATTCCTGTCGAAATTCCTGATCGGTGCCGGCGTTGCGTGACACTTGCCCGTTTTGCCCTGCGCTATGACGAGCTAGGGGTAAAAATTAGCCACGCCGAAGGATTAGGGCTTTCTGGAGGCTTGCCTCAGTACTGGGCGGATCAAATTGCAAATATGGGCGATATGAGCAAGGAAGAAGCGACTGCATTTGTAAGTGCTAATGAACAACGGATGCGTGCGGAGTTTGTAGAAAAGCTTGGTAAGCTCGACAAGGCGCGCGAAGACCAGATTTCTTTTGCTCAGTATGTTCTTGACCACTGTGAGCGTGGGCTTGTAGAGCTGACCGCGATAGGACAAGACATTACTATGTCAGCTGAGGTTTGCGGGTCGACAACTCCAGAGCGTGTGAGCGGAGTCGATGGGGCTGAGATTGTCAGGGTCAACCGCCCTCGGCCAGCTTAGTTGTAGTCGCCGCCGCTAATGCCTAGATATTCTTCAAGTGTTTGCACGCCACTTCGTTTCATGGCAAGTGCCGTGTCGGCGCCGACGTATCGCCAGTGCCATGGTTCGGGGGAGTAGCCAGTTACCCCGGTAAGCCCACTTGGGTAGCGTTCAATAAAGCCGAAATTGGCGGCGTTTTGCTTGAGCCAGGCATACTGTGCAGTGCCGCCAAAGCACTCAAGCACACAGCCACTTGTATCGAGATCAGCGGCAAGACCCGTTTGGTGTTCGCTGTAGCCTGGGCGCGCGCTGACTGTATCCGCAGACTCGGTGCTGCCGTTGACCTGCACCCAGTTGTTATACGTGGCAACTTGATCACTGTATGAACGATAGGCACTTGTAAGGCCAAACGGCAGGCCTGCTGCGGCTGCGGCTTGCATCATTTGTTGCATATGGTCAGCGGTAACGGCGCGCATAAGATAGCCATTGAGTGACGTGAGGTCTGGGGGTGCCCATGACGGCGGGTTGATACAGTGCTTTTTGTTCACGACTATCGTGATGGATGCTGGATTGTTGACGTCACAGTGTGCGGCGGCGGTTGTTGAGTTGGTAACAGTCGTTTTTTTGGGGAAAGCTGGGATAGATTTAATTGTTTGTTCTGCGCTATGAGCTTCGGTCTGCTTTGCAGATGCGATAAGCCCGGCGAAGGTTTTGTTTACGCTGGCCTCTTTAGGTGTGCTTGCGAGCTTCTCCTGCATGGCGACGACAGAATGGTTGGCTTGTAGCTGGAATATGCCAATAACCGCAGCGTCCACGACGATGAGAGCAAGGACGATTATCGCAGTAAGGCGACGGTGGTGGTGGGTGCGAGCGGTGTGGGTGGCTTGAGCCATTGCTTTTGCGCGCTGGCGTCGCTCGACTGATTTTCGCATATATCTAGTATACTATATCACCCTTATGCTTCGCTTGGATGGCAAATAAAATACGAGATTCCAAGGAGTCTCGTATTTTATTTAAGCTTGGAAGCGAATTAGTCGGTGACTTCTACGCCCATGCTGCGTGCTGTGCCGGCAATAACCTTTACAGCGCCATCAAGATCGATCGCGTTAAGCTGACCCATCTTAGCCTGTGCAATTTCCTCGAGCTGAGCACGAGTAATCTTGCCTACCTTTTCAGAGTGTGGCTTGCCACTACCCTTTTGGATGCCAATCGCTGCACGAATCATGTCGTCAACTGGCTGGCCGAGGCTCTTCCAGGTGAAGGTGCGGTCTTCAAATACCTGAATGTGTACGATTACATCTTTACCCATGTCTGCTTTTGTAGCATCGTTGAATGGGTTGATGAAATCCATCATGTTAAGGCCCCACTGACCGAGTGTGCTACCTACTGGAGGACCAGCAGTCGCGCGACCGGCAGGGATACGGA
>Ga0164242_10010254_pt1 | contig 10048 bp, 12 predicted proteins | sample OricomgcompostMG_FD_108783 | JGI IMG/M metagenome (GOLD analysis project Ga0164242, IMG submission 108783) | Miracle-Growth compost microbial communities from Emeryville, California, USA - Original compost - Miracle growth compost (MG) ... | reverse complement strand
TGGCTCCGGCTACTTTTGCTGTTGGCATCCTAAATCCTCCTGAAAACTTAGCGCATCGCTTCTGCTCGAACACTGCAAAATGCAATGTGCATATTGCGTGATATTCTACCTCATAAGTTTGTAATGGTGCAATAAAAAAACATCAATTATTTGGAGAAAAAAGTTTCACGCCACAAAAGTACTTTTCAATAGATGTTTTATACTTGCCTTTATCATGAAAGATATCCATCGCATCACTGCAAATAGTTTGTTGCAATCTACTTATTTACCATCAGAGGAAAAAACATTATTGCAACGATTTCAATTCGGTGGTTCCGTAATTTTTCCCACCGAAACCATATACGGCCTAGGCGCAATAGCTACCGACGCAAGAGCTGTTGCAAATTTATTTTCTATCAAAGGCCGCTCGCCGGAAAAGCCGCCGCCGATTATCGTCAGCGATCGCGCGCAATTATTAGAACTGGTTTCCGAAATTCCGCCGCAAGCAAAAATCTTGATGGAAAAATTCTGGCCTGGCGCGTTGACGATTATTTTTCCCGCGCGAAATGATGTGCCGGAAATAATTTGCGGCAAAAGTACTTTTGAAGGAAAAGAAATTTCCACAATAGCCGTTCGCATGACAAGCCATCCATTGGCAAAAATTTTATGCGAAGAAGTCGGCGCGCCGTTGGTTGCAACTTCCGCAAATTTCAGCGGCGCCACGGGCCGCGCCGCCGCACCGCAAACATTGGACGATATTCCGTTTGATTTTTTGCAAAAAGTAGATGTGATTATTGACGGAAAAGCGGAAGCAGGAATAGCATCAACGATTGTAGATTGCACGGTTTTGCCGGCGCGCATTTTACGGCAGGGCGCGGTGGAATTATGTGAAAGTGATTTGAGATAAAAGTACTTTTTAGGAGGAACTATCATGAAACGGCGAGTTATTGAGTTTTGTTTCCTTGCTCTTGTCCTAATCATAATTGGAGGTATTCTGTTTCCTGTTTTGACGAGACATCATGATAACCGTAAACAAAGTTGTCATGGGAACTTATTACAGATTTCGCTCGCTATCGCGATGTATTCTCAAGATTACGGCGAGAAGTTACCGCCAGTGATATTCGGCACAAAAACAGTGGGATGGGTAAACGGGTTACAACCTTATTTGAAAAACTATCAAGTATTCCAATGTCCATTTGAACCAAATCCGGCACAAGATAATCCGCATTTGTCAGGATTCACGGATTATTGGCTGAATAGCAATGTTGCAGGACTGCAAGATAAAAAGTTGAAAAACGTAGATCATCTGATAATGCTTGGTGATGGCGACGGAGGTTCACCGGAATCCACCGCGAGTTACGCGATCAATCATCTTCCGGCATCGTGGTTGCAATCATCCGATTCTCCCGCGAAGCGGCATCTGGGCGGCGCCAATTATGCGTTTGCGGACGGGCATGTGAAATGGCTAAAGCCGGAACAGATTACGCAGGAAATGCCGCCGAAGAACAAAGACATTTACACATTTCGGCTGAAGTAATAAAAGTACTTTTACGGTGATATAATGAAACGATTTTGTCTGGCCGGATGTGCGGTTTTAGGTCTTGTCGTAATAGTATTATTATGTATACCGGTTTTCATGAGGAACACTCTGCCGCCGGGGCATTATAGCTGTCAATCCAATTTAAAACAGATTGCGCTGGGCATTTTTATGTATGACCAAGATTACGATGAAAAACTCCCACCGGCAATTTTTCAAAAGAAAATTGTCGGCTGGGCGAACGGCATACAACCTTATCTGAAAAGTACCCGGATTTTTCAATGTCCTGAGCAATGGCATCCGGAAACTCCTTCGCCGGATAAACCGGGATTTACCGACTATTGGCTAAACAGTAATATCGCCGGATTGGAGAATAAAAAGATAAGCAATTCCGAACAGATTATTATGTTGGGCGACGGCGATGGTGATTCCCCGGAATCCACTGCGAGTTATGCTATCAATCATCTCCCTGTGTCGTGGTTGCAATCATCCGATTCTCCTGCAAAACGTCACCTCGGCGGCGCGAATTATGCGTTTGCGGATGGGCATGTAAAATTGTTGCAGCCGGAACAGGTCACACAGGAAAAACCGAAGAAGAACAAAGACATTTATACGTTTCGTGTGAAGTGATAAAAGTACTTTTGGGGAATAGCATGAAACGTTTCTTTTTTTCTTTTGGGGCAAAACTTTTTATATTTGTTGTGTTGATAGGAACGTGTGTGTTATGGCTGCGCGTTTATTGGACGAGAAACATTCAGGATTCCACATGCCAATCGAATTTAAAACTAATTGCGCTCGGCATGTTCGAATATGCGCAAGATTATGAAGGAAAATTACCGCCAGTTATTTTTCCTGGTAAAACCGTAGGATGGGCTGATGGATTGCAGCCCTATCTGAAAAGTTATGGGGTATTTCAATGTCCCGTTGATACACATCCTTTACAGAAAACGCCGCAGCCAAACCGTCCGGGATTTACGGATTATTGGATGAACAATAATTTATCCGGCCTTGAAGCCAAGGGTATTGCTTTTCCCGGCGAGATAATTATGTTGGGCGACGGAGATGGCGGTGCGTCGGACTCAACCGCGAGTTATGCGATTGGGAGACTTTCCGGTCTATGGAAACATTCATCTGATCTTCCCACCAAGAGACACCATGGCGGTGCAAATTACGCGTTTTTAGATGGAAGCGTGAAATGGTTAAAACCGGAACAGATCGCGCAAGTTCCGCCTTTGGAAAAAAGCCAGTTTCATACTTTTCTAGTTAAATGATGAAAGTACTTTTAAGGAGGTGATCTGGTGAAACGATTTTGCTCTTGGGGTTGTGTTTTAAGCCCGTTTATTTTCGCTGCTATATTTTACGCCGGCTCTTTTTGGATGGAGCATATCTGGTATGAGAACGGTAAAGAATTTATTTGTCCATCTAATCTGAAACAAATATCGCTCGCGATATTTATGTATAGTCAGGATTACGATAACAAACTTCCGCCTACGATTATCTCTGATGAAACAGTGGGATGGGCGAACGCGTTGCAACCGTATCTTAAAAGCTATCCTTTGTTTCAATGTCCCATTGAAAACAATCCACTTCAAAAAACGCCACAACCAAACCGTCCGGGATTTACGGATTATTGGATGAACAGCAATGTCGCGGGATTGGAGGATAAAAAAGTAATAAGTCCTGAGCAGCTTATTATATTAGGCGATGGCGACGGCGGTTCGCCGCAATCCACCGCAAGTTATGCGATAAATCATATTCCCATATCGTGGCTAAAATTAGTCGGCTCGCCCGCGGTGCGGCATAGATCTGGCGCGAATTACGCATTCGCGGATGGACATGTGAAATGGCTGGAACCGGATCGGGTTTCGCAACTTCCGTCTTCCGAAAAGCATGCGGTTTTTACGTTTATGAATCGATAAAAGTACTTTTAGGAGCCTTCAATTTATGAAACGGTTTATTATGTCAAGTTGTGGAATGTGTTGTGCAATTCCAATTGTGATTGCAATCCTCGTTATTGCTGGAATTGGGATTTACTTCAAGTGGGAATCTTACGTAAGGCGTCCGGAAGATTACGCTTACAATTGCCAAACTAATTTACAACAAATTTCATTGGCTATGTTTATGTATAACCAGGATTACGATGACAAACTTCCTCCCGCAATTTTTCATGACAAAACTATTGGATGGGCAAACGGTTTGCAGCCTTATCTGAAGAGTTATAGTATCTTTCAATGTCCTGCCGAAAAGAATCCACCTCAGAAAACTCCACAACCAGATAAACCCGGATTTACGGATTATTGGCTGAATAGTAATTTGTCTGAAATTAATCCAAACTATATTCAACACCGGGAACAGATTGTATTGTTAGGCGATGGAGACGGCGGTTCCTCAGCTTCGACTGCCAGCTATGCCATTAATCATCTTTCAGCATCGTGGCTGCAATTGCATGATCCTCCGATGACGCGGCATTCAGGCGGCGCGAATTATGCGTTTGCGGACGGCCATGTGAAATGGCTAAAACCGGATCAGGTTTCACAACTTCCGTCTTCCAAAAAGCATCCCGTGTATACATTTTCTACCAAGTAAAAGTACTTTTAGAGGTATCAATGATGAAACATCGATTCTTTTCGTGCAGTGTAACTTTGCTTATAGCCTTTGTGGCATTTGTGATTGTATATCCGGTATGGCAAAGTACGGAGTACAACGTACATAATCCTAATAGTGGCTGCACCTCTAACATAAAACAAGTTGCTCTTGCTACATTGATGTATTCCCAAGATTACGGCGGCAAACTTCCGCCCGCTATTTTTCCGGGCAAAACTGTGGGATGGGCCAATGGATTGCAGCCCTATATAAAAAGTTATGCATTACTCCAATGTCCTGCTGTTGACTATAATCAAAAATATTCCTTGATGGCTGAATTAAACCGGTTGTTGATTGACCCCGTCATTCCGCGACAAACGAGAATCCCTCAAGCAAATCAGCCCGGATTTACCGATTATTGGATGAACCGCAACTTGTCGGGAATAGGCTCTGAAAAAATCCATAATGTGAATCAGGTTATCATGTTTGGTGATGGCGATGGCAGCGCGCCGCAATCCACGGCGAGTTACGCGATTAACCGGCTTCCCGCGACCTGGTTGCAATCATCCGATTCTCCCGCGAAGCGGCATTTGGGCGGCGCCAATTATGCGTTTGCGGACGGCCATGTGAAATGGCTAAAACCGGGACAGGTTTACTACCAGCATCCTTCTAAAAGGAAGGCAGATTATTATACAGACAACAGCGGCATTTATACATTTGCAATCAAGTGATAAAAGTACTTTTAGAGGTATCAATGATGAAACATCGATTCTTTTCATCCTATGCAATTCGATTTATTTTGGCTTTTATTATTGCATTCGCGATTATTCACCCATTGTGGTATCAGGCCGAATATCATCTTCAGTCCTTTTACTGCTCAGGTAATTTGACGCAGATTAATCAGGGAATAATGTTGTATTCTCAAGATTATGATGGCAGACTTCCGCCAGCGATTTTGCCTGGAAAAACTGTAGGATGGGCAATGGCTCTGCAGCCTTATATGACAAGTTATCCGGCGTTTCAATGTCCGGGTGAAAAATGGAAGGACGATCATTCTTCGTCTGTAGTCAAGGCAATGAGATCCTTCACTCAAGCCAAAGGGATTTCATCACAAGAAACCTTTCAGCCCGATCAACCGGGTTTTACTGACTATTGGTTAAATGGAAATTTGGCAGGTGTAAAAGATAAAGATTGGGGGCCTTTTTTGACAAATGATAATAAAAAAGTCAGTAATCCCGAGCAGGTTATTATTTTAGGCGATGGCGATGGCGATGGCAAATCTCCGCAATCCACTGCAAGTTATTCTCTCAACCAACTTCCGTCAATTTGGAGGGCATCGTCCGATTCTCCCGTGAAACGACATATGGGCGGCGCTAATTATGCCTTTTTAGACGGGCATGTAAAATGGTTAAAGCCTGAGCAGGTTTCACAATTGCCTACTTCCAAAAAACGTCCCGTGTATACTTTTTCTACCAAGTAAAAGTACTTTCAGGAGAAAACAATCATGAAACGTCGCATCATTTCTTTTTGTGTAACTTGCTTTATATTCTTTGTGGCATTTATGATCGTATATCCGGTGTGGTATCGGATGGATTACACTTCTCATACCGGCTTTTGCCAATCTAATTTGAAACAAATTGCTCTGGGCATTTACATGTATTCCCAAGATAACGATGGCAAACTTCCGCCAGCGATTTTCCCGGGGAAAAATGTAGGGTGGGCAATGGAATTACAACCTTATTTGAAGAGTTATGAAATTTTTCAGTGCCCGCTTGAGAAATGGAATGATGATCATGCTTCGATGACAGTCGAAATAAGGAATTTTTTTCGTTCTATTTCAGGCGCCTCTCACGAAGAAACTCCACAGCCATATCGACCAGGATTCACCGACTATTGGTTGAACAGCAATTTGGTAGGCGTAACGGAAGGAGAAGCTGACTTTGCAGACAAGAGCGGAAAGATTAATTATCCGGAGCAGATAATTATGTTAGGTGATGGAGATGGACAGTCCCCTCAATCCACTGCAAGTTATTCTCTCAACCAGCTTCCGCCAATTTGGAAAACATCGTCCGATTCTCCCGCGAAACGGCATTTGGGCGGCGCGAATTATGCCTTTTTAGATGGACATACAAAATGGTTAAAGCCCGGGCAGGTTTCGCAATTGCCTCCTTCCAAAAAGCACCCGGTGTATACATTTTCGATCAAGTAAAAGTACTTTTAGGAGCGAATAACCATGAAACGATTTACTATTTCGAGTTGCGCGATGTGTTGTGCTATTCCCTTAATACTTGGCGCGGGAATAGTGTTGTTAATAGCCTGGGCGATCAATTCGGGATATCATAAACAATATCTGACGATGTGCCCGTCCAATCTTAAACAAATAGGGCTTGCCATTTTTATGTATGACCAGGATTATGGGGAGAAACTACCGCCGGCGATTTTTCATAATAAAACCGTGGGATGGGCGAATGGCTTGCAGCCATATTTGAAAAGTTATGATCTGGTGCAATGCCCCATTGAGAAAAATCCACTCCAAAAAGTTCCCCAGCCAAACCAACCTGGATTTTCGGATTATTGGTTGAATAGTAATATCGCTGGGCTTGAAGATAAAAAGATAATGGCTCCGGTCCAGCTTATTATGTTAGGCGATGGCGATGGTGGCTCCCCTGATTCTACGGCAAGTTATGCGATTGATCGACTTCCTGCATCGTGGTTACAATTGCCGGTTCCTCCGATGACCAGACACGCTGGCGGCGCGAATTATGCGTTCGCTGATGGACATGTGAAGTGGCTGAAGCCGTTTCAAATTTCGCAACTTCCATCTTCTAAAAAGCATCCCGTTTTTACGTTTGTGAACAAGTAAAAGTACTTTCAGGAGGCAGATATGAAACGCTTTTTTCGTGGTTGTGGGTATTGCGTGATCCTACTGCTTGTATTATTCGCAGGCCTTTTCGTCTTTGCTACTATAATGGAATTTCATTGGGATAGAGATGCCTATGATTCGAGCTGTCCATCTAACCTGAAGCAAATATCGCTTGCTATATTTATGTATGACCAGGATTACGACGACAAACTTCCACCTGCAATTTTTCCTGGTAAAACCGTGGGATGGGCAAATGGCTTGCAGCCATACACGAAAAGTTATGCGTTGTTTCAATGTCCGCTCGAACCATACAACCAGCAAAAGTATAATTCTCTCGCTACTAAAATTCGGATATTGACTGGTATATATCCCCATCACGAAAAAGCGCCTGCGCCCAATCAGCCTCGATTCACCAGCTATTGGCTGAATAGTAACATCGCTGGGCTGGCAGATAAAGATGTTGTCGATCCAAGCCGGCTTATAATATTAGGCGATGGCGACGGTAATTCACCAGAATCGACAGCGAGTTATGCAATTAATCATCTTCCGTCAGCGTGGATACAGTTGCCAGATTCTCCTGCGAAGCGCCATCTTGGCGGCGCGAATTATGCGTTTGCTGATGGTCATGTGAAATGGTTGAAGCCAAATTTAAAACCTGATCCAAATGATAGTTCCACATTATCGATCAACCAAAAGAAATGGGGTTTTACATTTTTGAACAAGTAAAAGTACTTTTACCACTACTGCTTAATCGGTTAAAATCAATACTAAATTTGTATTTACGCAAAAGGATATTTCATGATGAGAAAATGGGTGTTGAAGAGCGGTTTTTTATTAGCCGCGATGTTGATGATTGCTGGAGCTGTTCAAGCGGCTGCGGCCAAATCTCCCGTCTCTGTCGTTACAGATCGGCCAGGTGCGGTTTACGCGAAAAATGATCCCATTAGTTTCAACGTAAAGGTACTTTCCGATGACGCGCCAGCGGTGGGCAGCGTCAAATATGTCATTTCCAATGACGGCGTGGGATCGCTCAAAAGCGGTTCGGTGGATTTGCAAGACGGAGCTACGCAGATCCCGTGGACGCAAGCAACGCCGATGATTGTGCGTTGCACGGTGACGTATACGCCCGCCGGCGGAAAAGCGGTTTTGGGAATGGCGGCCGCGGCCGTCGCGCCTTATGAAATTCAACCGACGGCCACGACACCGGATGATTTCATGGAATATTGGAATGCGCAAGTTGCAGATTTGGAAAAAGTTCCCATGGACGCGCAACTCACGCCGGTCGAAGTGAAAACGCCCGGCGTGGAGGTTTATGACATCACGCTGGCCAATGTGAATGGCGCGCATGTGCATGGATATTTTGGAAAGCCAAAAGGCAATGGTCCGTTCCCGGCAGTGTTGCAAATTCCTGGCGCGGGTGTGGGATCGGCTTCCAAGGGCTATGCGGAAATGATGGCGGCCAAAGGTTTTTTGGTGATGGCTATCAGCGTGCACGATTTGCCCAATGCCCAGACTGCGCAATTTTATAAAGACCAATTCGCCGGGCCGTTGCGCGGCTATTATTTGCAAGGGCGCGAAAACCGCGATACCTATTATTTTCATCGCACCGTTTTAGGAAACATCCGTTCGATCGATTATCTTACATCGCGTCCCGAATGGGATCACAAACACATGGTGGTCAACGGTTCCAGCCAGGGCGGCGGCATGACGCTGATTACCACCGGCTTGGATTCGCGCGTGACCGCGGCAGCGGCGAATGTGCCGGCGTTGAATGATCACAGTGGGCGCGATTTCGGACGGCCTTCGGGCTGGCCGCAGCTTGTGCCGCTTGACGCGAATGGAAAACTTGATCCGAAAATTTTGCAAGTGTCGCGTTATTACGACGCGGTGAATTTTGCACGGCGCATCAAAGTGCCGATGATTTTTGGTGTTGGATTGATTGATAATACGTGCCATCCAACGACGGTTTTTTCGGCATATAACGTGGTGCAATCTCCGAAGAAAATAGATATTGCGCCGTTAATGGGACATGCTTTTGATCCTGCTTATACCAAAATGCTGAATGTGTTTGTGTTGAAGCAGGGAGGTAAATAAAAAGAAAATATTGTTCTGGGTTTTAAGAAAAGGGCATGGGTTTCCATGCCCTTTTCTGTCGTCAGGGGCAAACTCCAGTAAAATATTCTTGCTATAAAAGTACTTTCGGGCATGGCACGTCATGCCCCTACGGAATTTAGCCCCAATTTTATGTTTATTGACGAAGCGACAATTGAAGTGAAAGCAGGCGATGGTGGCAATGGCAGCGTTGCGTTTCGTCGTGAAAAATATGTGCCGCACGGCGGCCCATCCGGTGGCGATGGCGGACGCGGTGGCAATGTAGTTTTGCGCGCGGACGCAAACATCAAAACATTGATCGATTGTTCGCGCCGTCCGCATTACAAAGCGCAACGCGGCCAGCATGGAATGGGCGATAAAAAAACCGGTTCCAACGGCGAAGATGTTGTTTTATTATTGCCAGTCGGCACACAAGTGAGCGATGCGGAAACGGGCGATCTGTTGGCGGATTTATCGGAACACGGACAAACCATGATCGCGGCTGTAGGCGGCGAAGGCGGGCGCGGCAATCGGCGTTTTGTGACTTCTTCGCGACAGGCGCCGCGTTTTGCGGAAGGTGCGGATGAAGGGCAGGAACGCAAATTAAAATTGGCGCTCAAGATTTTGGCGGATGTGGCACTGATCGGATTTCCCAACGCCGGTAAAAGTACTTTTATAGCAGCGGCTTCGGCGGCGCGGCCCAAAATTGCGGATTATCCGTTCACAACATTGGTGCCCAATTTAGGTGTCGTGAAATTGGATAATACCACGCAAATTGTGCTGGCCGATATTCCCGGATTGATTCGCGGCGCGCACAAAGGCGCTGGATTGGGGCATCGATTTTTGAAACATATCGAGCGCGCGCCGGTGTTTATTCATTTGTTGGACGCGATGAATTTCTCGGAATTGTCGCTGTGGCGGCAGTTTATGACGCTCAATCGCGAACTGAAAAAATGGAATGAAGAATTGGTGCGCCGCCCGCAATTGATCGCTAT
>Ga0164242_10010253_pt1 | contig 10048 bp, 10 predicted proteins | sample OricomgcompostMG_FD_108783 | JGI IMG/M metagenome (GOLD analysis project Ga0164242, IMG submission 108783) | Miracle-Growth compost microbial communities from Emeryville, California, USA - Original compost - Miracle growth compost (MG) ... | reverse complement strand
TGGGAGCGTTGGTTCTGGGAGGTCTTGCCCAGGCGACCAGCCACACCGCCATGTTACAGGGATGCGTTATCGGCGGAATCATCGCGTTGGTGCTGGCTTTTAAAATGCCGCACACAACATTCACGCGAAAGGAAATTTCCCTGGGAGACGCTCCCTCTTCCGGATTCTGGTGGCTTTTGACCGGCACCTTGTTTCTGGCTGTCGCGGGGTTTGCCGGGCGGATTCTCTCTCCCATCCTCATGACCGTGCAGGGATTTTCCGCCGCTCCCACGGCTTCCACCATGGGCATCGGAGGCATCGCCTCCATCCCCATCGCATTGTGGCTGGGGCGGGTGGCGCGCCGCAATAATGCCGTCATCTTCCTCATCATCGCCCATGTGGTGATGGGAGCCGCCTTACTGTGCCTGCTGACCGCCCATCAATTGGGTTGGTTCTGGTTAAGCAGCGCCCTCATTTCCATCGCGTTTTATTCGGGAATCGGGCTGCGTCCGATTCTTTTATTGCAATGGTGCGACGCTTCCCAACTCGGCGTCCTGAGCGGCAAATTGGACGCGGTAGCCAACGTCGGCTCCATTGCCGGTCTCCTGCTGGCGGGGCCTATTTATATGAAGACGGGAATACTCAATGCTGGAATCTTGTTTGCAATAGTATCCGTAATTTCGATCGCGGCATTATTGCCGTTGCTTTCCGCACGGGGAATGGAGGAACCGCCGCAGGAAGCTGTGGCTTTGAATTGAGATTAGCGATAATTTCCCTAATACTGTCCGGTGCGAACTGTGCTGGCGGTAAAAAGGCTAATCGAACAATTCGGCATGAGAACCGGTTCTATCAAGATAAACCGTATCGTTTTCGATGTGGTAGATCAGCAGCCAGTCCGGCGCGACATGCAACTCACAACAACCGCGCCAATTGCCTTTCAGGGGATGATTAAGAAGTTGTTCGGGAACTGGAATATTTGCGGCCAGAAGATCGATAATCTTTTCCAATACGCGTGTGTCCTTTCCTTGCCGATGCATCCTTTTTGCATCGCGCCTAAACGCGGTGGTGGGGACTATTTCCCGCATGGAATGCCCAGCTCACGGAAAAGTTCGCCAGCGCTTGTATATCGCTTACCGGTGCCGCTGCGCGCCTCTTCAATGGCCGCGATTGTTTCCGCGTTGGGCTGATGGGAGCGGCTGCCGATAAATCCACGCATTAACTCACGCATCACTTGCGCAGCAGGGCGATGTTCTTCAGCGGCGGCACGGGCAAACTCATCGCGCAACTCGCGTTCTATTTTAATGGACATGCTCACATCTTTGGCCATAACTCAATCACCTAACTTAAGTATAGAAGGGCAACAAAAGACTTGCCAAGGTAAAGTAATTGTGCAGTGATAAGGAGTCGACCTGCTCCCACAGGGGTTTATCATCATCCGGGAATTATCCGGGTTACAAAAGAGAATATGCGTACTTTAGCAGGGCACCAAAGTTGATTTCTTTCACGCCGCTTTAGCGAGCGGCACGATATCGGAGTATTCGCCTTTGTTGGAATGAAGCAAATCCCACATCTCGCGCTCGTGCTGAACACGCAGCCAGAACGCTGCGCTGTTGCCAAAGAAAAGGCCGAAGCGGTTGGCCATGTCCGGGGTAAGGTTGACATGGCCATTCAAAAGACGGTTGAGGTGCACGCGCGACACCCCCATCCGCTTTGCCGCTTCACCATGAGTGACCTCATTCTCTTCGAGGATGCTTGCCGCCAACTCGCCAGGTCCCATAGGGCGCACCTGGCGCTTTTTCAATGCGGCAATTCTTTGATCGGTTGCAGTTGCCATAGACATTGTTATTATCTCCTTCAATGGTAATCTTCTAAATTCACGTCGTGGATGTCAAAGGATTCCGCGGTCTCTTCCGGCTGAAACGTCATGCGCCAATTGCCCGTCACCCAAATCGCCCAGGTTCCGGCGCTTTCGCCCTTGAGTTCGTGCAGCTTATAGCCGGGCAAATCGATATCCTCAATACTCCCGGCATTCTGTAGCGCGGTGAGGCGTGCACGAATACGCAGCGTCCACTGTGGATTGATTTTCCTGGACTTGCCCTTTTCCCATATCTTACGCAACCCCGCGTGGCGGAAACTTTGAATCACTTTGTATATTATAAAGCAACACTTAACAATGCGCAAGCGGTTGAGATAATTGTCCGGACTGTTTTGAATGAGTGAGTAGCGTATTAAATGTCACGAGTGTCATTTCTCCTTGTAACTTAGGCTATTCATAACCATTTCAATTCAAATTACAGAATTCAGTGGGGCAGGCAGGTTGCGACTCCATAAGGGCAGAACGTGAGACGTTTTGATAAAATTCATAGTAGAATGGAGGCAAGGTCAATGCAAACTCATTACATTATCAGCGAATACCTTAACTAGGCGATGGCCCAAGCTGAATACGATAAGTTGGAGGATAAATCTTTTTCCGGCCGCATTCCGTCTTGCAAACGTGTTCTCGCCTTTGGTTCCACTCTGCGCAGCTGTGAGGACGAATTACGTTCCCCAGTTTAACTTTCTCCGTTGACGAGAGTTCGGCTATCATGTAAAATAACTTGTAACATGGCTCATCCTTTACTTCGGTATTCGGGTGGGCCTTTTTTTATAGGGCATTTCTTCAATGTTGAAACCTTATATCAAGCCACATTTATCGCTTGAAGACCAACTTGCTAAATTGAAAAGCCGTGGTTTGAAAGTCGCAGACGAAGGCACGGCCTTAAAGTATTTACATTGGAACGGATATTATCGACTAAGTGCTTACTGGTATCCGTTTCGGGTATGGGTTCCCGCATTAGATGGAAATGGGAAGCAATTGTTTGACAAACATGGGAATCCTGAATATAAGCGGGGCGACCAATTTCACGCTGGAAGTACTTTTGAAAACGCGTGTGACCTTTATCGGTTCGATAAGAAACTCAAACTTTTGCTTCTTGATGCGATTGAAAAGATTGAGATAGCTGTGCGTGCTGATATTGGCCTAAAATTAGGCGCCATCAATACATTCGCACACCTTGAACCTGCTTTCTTTACTCCTAATTTTACGACACGTCGTAATGCGCAAGGAAGAACGAAATATGATGGATGGCTTGAAAAATTTCATCATTCGATTGATCGCTCTAAAGACGAGTTTGTTTATCATCATCAAAGGAAGCATGGCGTTAAATCCCCATTGCCAATATGGATTGCTACTGAACTTTGGGATTTTGGACAACTTTCCACTTTTTACAGTGGATTGAACACACCGCATCGTGTTACCATTGCGTCGACATTTGGTATTCGCGACTGGAGCGTTATGGAAAGTTGGCTTAAAAGCTTAAACTATATTCGCAACATAATCGCCCATCACGGACGTTTGTGGAATAAAGCGTTAGTTATTCAGCCAGGTTTACCTGCTCCTGGGTTAATCTCCGATTTTGATATATTGCTGCAAAATTCAACGATCAATACAAGAATTTATTTTATCTGCTGCATCCTCAGCCATTTCTCGCGAATGATGAATTCACAGTCTATGTGGCCGCGGCAACTCAGAAATTTAATAAACGAATTTCCGCCAATGTCGCACGCCAGTATTCAAAACATGGGATTTCCGCTTGACTGGCAAAGCCATGGCTTTTGGAATTAAGGAATTATCGTACGAGATGTGGGTAAGGACAGGTTTAAGGGGGAATTATTGATCCGCACCGCAACATTTTGCAAACGCGTTATATAACAGCTTATTATCTCTCAACAAATTCAGAGCTAATTCTGCATGGCCCGGTGTATATCCATTACCCATCAACAGCGTCACGGGCGAGCCTGTGCCTTCCGCTCCCAGCGTGGCCGCGCCGAAGGATGTAGCCATGGAAAAGAAGCAGACAGTTCCCTCCGGTTTGGTGTTAAGGATCGATGCCATCTCGGCGCCGGGAGTGCTGACGCAGGAGAAAGTGATATCGGCGGGGCCGATGTCTTGCAGCATGCAGCGCATTTTTAGCGCATCGCGCACATTCTGCCGGAATACGAAATCCGCGATTTGCGCCTCCCCGGCATTCCTGACGGCTTCGGGATTATTGTCACATAAAATGATCGTTTGAGCGCCCGCTTTTTTGGCGGCTCCGGCACAGAGCAATCCGCTTCGTCCTGCGCCCAAAATTAGCGCGACATCACCCGGCTTTGTCCACCGAAAAGCAAGGGCCGGTGCGCCGCAGACGTCCAGTGCACCCAGGGCAATTTCCTGCGGCACGTCCTCCGGCATTTTGGCCCAGAGGCCGCTTTGAAACAAAGTCGCAGTACCTTCAACCTCCGCATGGCCGGATTTTAAATCTACGGAAATAACCTGTTCCAACCGGAGAGGAGTCAGGGAAAGCGACACCAGGGAAATGAGGGAGTCGCCCACCTGAACTTTTTCTTTCTGGCCGAAGCGGAAGGAATCACCGATTTCCGCAACATGCCCCTGCAAAACCCCGCCTGAATTTGTCGAGGGGTTATGCATTTTGCCACGCTGCTGAACCGTGTCCCGGATAATCGCGGCAACGGCCGCGGCGTCGCCATGCGCCTGCTCCGCCATTTGTTTTAGCGAAGCGGCGTCCAGATGCAGCTTCTGCACTGAAAGCAACATCTCGTTGGGCGCGCAGCGGGGCTGATTATTAACTTTCCAGGCCGCTTGCGGCAACACGCCCGGCGGTTCGATGACACGGTGGGAGCCGAAAGGGCAGAGTTCGTTTGAAGGAAAATCAGTGTTCATATCATCCTCGCAAATTCCGGAAATGCCGCGTGTAAGTACTTTTCTTCTCCCAACTGCCGGCTCTTGAGCCCTCGGTAAGCATTGTTGAAAGTGTCCTCGACGGCGGCGGAAAAAGGAGGCGATTCGGATGCGGTCACGGCTTTCCACCAGTTGTCGCGTGCCAGGGCAAAAGTATCCGTTTCCGCATCGGCGGTGAGAGCATGACAACAAAGCCCCAACCGCAGAGCTGCCATTCCCATGATCGCTGCAACGGATGGCTGCGCCGGATCGGCGCGAAATTCCAATGTGCCGAACAAGCGCGGACGGATAATTTGGAGATCACGCACGTTCTTCCAGAAAACGTCCCAGGAACCGTCCGGCGGCCGGCCATACGTCTCCGTGGAAAGAGCGGCCCATGCATCATCAGCGCCGCCGGCCAGCGGTGAATTCAGCAAAGCCTGTTGCCAGTTTTGCATTGTCCATTCATCGAAGCGGGGAAAACCGGCGAGCGGATACTGTTCAAACACCGTCTTGTAACCGATCCAGCGTTGCGATAAATCAAACCCATCCGGCGTAGCGTCGGGATAAAATGAAGAGAAAAAAAGCAGCTCAGGTTCATAGCGATATAACCGGGAAACTATTTCCTCATTACGCCACCATTCCAGACCGCCGACATGCACCTGCGTCGCCGCCACCACGGCGGCGTAATTGCAAAAATGGCCCACCCAGGCTGCTTCGCGGGCTTGCTCCGGCTCGTGGCGCTCCAATAATTTTCGCCGATAAAAACGCAGGTCTTGAAATGCGGGTAAGGGGCTTTGAAGCGAAGAATGTGCCGCCGATTTACCGAGATTGGCGTTCGCGCTTATAACCAGTCGGCACGATTGCGCGGCATTCTCCGCCAAAGTGAATAGCATTTGTAGATGCGACTGTAACTCGTGCAAATCCCGTTGCGGCGCGGAAGCAATCTCCAGCAAGTGAGGGTGATGATCATATTTAATTTTCGCCGCAAAGTCTGTTACCTCGTCCCAGCCAAAATGCACTTCGGCGATATATTCGCCTCCATTGCCGTCAGCTTCATGAATGATTTTATTGCCCAGCCCAGATAAAAATTGCTGCGATTCCGAATGAGAAGCGGTTTCGCCCGCGCCATTGAGTAGGAAAAATTCGTGTTCCACTCCAACGGTTAAACAGGATGGAGTAATAATATCATCGGAAGCAACGGTGTTTAGCTCTTGCAAGTGTTGAAAAATGTACGTGTGTAATGCCCCGGCAAGACTCGGACTATTGGGTGGGGATATTATATTTTGCGCATAAAAAACCGTATTCATTTTGGTAACTGTTTTTAGGATGATGCTCCAGCAATTTTAATTAACACGGTTTCGATCAACAAGAGAATACCTATTATTCGAAAACCTCACATAGCAGAGCAGTAACGCCCCGGTGCAAAAGTACTTTTGTCGTATTGCCTGCGCAAATGCGGAAGTTACTGAATATATTGCATCAAGGCTTTCTCATTAAGTATCGTAATGTGATGTTCAGCATCCAGTTCAATGTGTTTTTGTTGCTTCCAATATACTAATACTTGATTAACACGCACGCGTGATGCGCCTATCATATCAGCTAATGTTGTCTGGGTTAAACGCAGTGGAATAAGAACGCCGCCATTCTCGACGGGCCGACCATGTTCTTTCGCGAACGACAGAAGTTGTTTTGCCATCCGCCCATTCACATCAAGAGCGGCTATAGCTTGAAGTTGCGTTGAACATAAGCGAAGGCGCTGATTTAGAATGCGAATCATGTTGAAAGGCACCGGCTCCATTTTCCAAAGCTGTTCCCAGAATGTGGTGCTTCCCAGCCACAACAAAGTACTTTTCTCCTGGGTAATCACTGAAGCGGAGCGTCCCATTCCATCGAGAACGCTCATCTCGCCAACCACCTCTCCCGGGCCATAAACGGCAAGGATGATGTTTCTTTCATTATCATCCATTACTATCCGCACGCTGCCTTCCAAGATGATATAAACAACTTCGCCAGGGTGGCCGGCAGTGATAATAGTTGTTTCCGGTGGCACGTCTTTGTAGTGTAATAGGCCTATTAATTCTGAAAGTGCTTCTTCGGATAATCCCTCGAATAAAGGTATTTTTCTTAACGCCGCCACTTCAACAAACTTTCGCATTTCTCTCCTCCAAGTCAAAGAAGAAACGAACTACTCTGAGTATGGCAACATTATAGCATACGGGACGGTGGATGGTGGATGGCATTGTCATCTTGCGGAAATAAAAACGGTGATTCAGGGTTGAGCTGCAGATGAACGACTTCCATCAAAAGTACTTTTTACTATACGGCTAATTTATTTATGAAACTAATATCCCCATATCCCTCGCTCTCTCCGTCGCATCCAGCATTGACGACGTTCCCATTGATTTAAGAATCCGTGACCTTCGCCCTTGCACAGTTATAGCAGGAAGCCCCAACCGTTCCGCCGCTTCGGGCACCGTCGCTCCTTTAGCAAACAGTTCAAACACCTCCATCAAAACCGGTGAGATGAAGGGTCTTATGCTTTCCTCCTTCTTTGCAGCATTTTTCCCGGGATGTCCCAAAGGCAGTTGGGCTACGTTCGCTTCCACTCGTTCACGCGTCATCTCCACCGCTTCTTTCCAACTGACACCTCCCAGATTTTTGCGGATCACTTTCTCGATGGAATAAATCGAATGCACTTTGCATCCCATCAACTCCGCGCATTCCGTTCGGCTTTTACCCTGTCCTGCATAATGGAGTAACACCATCTGCCGCAACGTTAAACGTTGCACGCCACTGGCAAGGGTTCTATTGATGCCTCTAAAGGTTCTGTATAATATAATTCTTTCGCGCTCCGGGAGAAAGTGAACTTTGATTTTTATCAATATATCACGTCCGGTGCGATCCACTGTTAATTTACCTTCTTCAATTAACAGAGCCAGCAATTGTCGCTTCTCAATGTTATCCAAATGTTCCCAAACCTTCGGAAAGTTTCGAAACTGCTCACGGACCTGCTTTGCATGCCGCTCTCTTCCAGCTTCATTCTCTCGAGCATCTAACAGCGAATCCAATTGACGTTGCACTCCTGCCTGTTCAATTTCCATTTGTTGATTAATCTTTTTAAATCGCTTTTCCGACATCGTTTGGTTCATGAAGCCTTCGGCCCAACGCTCAAACTTAACATCGAATTGATCCAGCTTTTTTTGCAGTTGTGTTATCTCTTTTTCCATCTGCGAATTCTGCTTTCCCACTGCCTCGCGCACTTCCTTCTCCAAGAGACCTTGCATTTGTGGTGTGTCAGACAGTTTGGCTATTTCCTCAACAATTGCTTCTTCCACCCATTGCGCGCGAACTACGACATTAGGGCACGTCCGGAGACCTTGTTTCTGCCCATTCGCACATTTATACGAACGGTAGTTTTTCTCGTTCTCGCCAGAACTGCTGATTCGGAGCGGGTTGCCGCATCGTTCACAATAAATCATCCCACTCAGCAAATGAAGCGTCTTATGCCCACCGCTGCATGTTTTGAATCGCCGCGCCCGCTCTTTCATTGCCTCCACAATTGCTTCATGGATTTCTCGCTCAAAGAACCGGTGTTCAAAGTGTTGGCCTTGGATGAGTTCTCCTGATTGCTTCTTCACCATTCCTGCATGGAGGGGATTGCAAAGCACATTCGCAACAGTCGAATTAGTCCATTTCGGCTCAACTCCATTTTTTCCCAGGTGCTTTTTAGCTTTTCCTGACCAAAGTTTCCGTTGCATAGGCGTGGGAACTCCAAGTCGATTCAATTCCGCCGCAATTTGATAAGTATTCCAGCCGGAAAGGTACCTATCTTTCATCCAAATTATCCATTCACGTTCTTCTGTAATTGGGAGTACGTTGCGTCTATATCCTTTTACATCAGACTTTGGTTCCCAGCCCCAGCCATATCCTATTTGACCAATGACATATCCCGCTTCGACACGGGAAGCAGCAGCGTCTTTGTTACGCTTAATGATGTCTTCCCGCTGTTTTTCATCAAAAAGTCCCTTCATATACAACATCATCCGGCCGTCGGCGGTAAAAATATCAATTTCTTCTGTTGCGGACATCAGAGGGACTTTCAACGGTAACAAAATGTCTTCTACCATCTCGGCGAGACCGCGTATGTTGCGAAAAAAACGACTCTGCCCATAGACAACGACACCTGCATAATTGCCTGCTTTCAACATGTCGGCTATCGTCCGCAGTGTAGGACGCACGTTGCGCTGTAGTGCGGTAGCAGTCAAGCCATATCCGCCGGACAGCCCGTCATCCTCTAAGAATGTGATTTGGTAGTTCCCGGCGCCATACTTCCGGTCGCAATACTCGATGATGCGTTGCTTCTGCGTTTCAAAGGTAAAACTACCTGTTGAATTGCTTTCTTTGGAGACGCGCAAATATCCGATGAGATGAGGTAATTTGCTCTTGCTCTGATTACTATTGTTCTTATCTGTTATCATGTTTCTCCTCTTGTACTGACAGTATTGATTTTAGGATCGCTGATTGTAACTTCATTATAACATCAGGTGCAGTACACTCTTTAGGACTTAATGCCTAATAAGGGTTCCGCACCTGGTAACCCCTTGGTATTACTGGACTAATACGATTTTTGCTTCATCCATGCAGTCAAGATGTGACTTCTTACCTGTCTTCTTTGCTGTAATCCTTGCACGTTTTTGCTGCTGTTATCAGTGAATGTCTGATTTCCAGACATCGATGAAGGCACTGATTTGGATGTTTTTTGAGCTGGCTCTTCCTTGGCAGCTTTCTGTTTTTGGGCAGCACGAATTGCACCGTTAACCAGAATACGGGCGGCTTGCTGAAGACGGTTTTCTGCTTCAGCGTCTGACAGTTGATGGCGTGGCGATGTATCTGATCCTTGAAGATCGACGTTGAGAAGAGTACTCTTTGTGTCTTTGTTTGTGTGCATTCGCACACCTCCTCTCCCAGAGTGGGAGTGAGTTACAAATACGTGGTACTTGAGTGCACCCTTCTCGTCTAACAATCTTTTTTAATTTTGTGCGGAGTTTTACGCTAAGAGAAAGTTCTACAATTTGATGTAACAGAGAGGGTGTGTAAAAGATGCTGACATAAGTGACGAAGGAATCAGAAGAGATTCTTTCGTTTTTTGATTTCATTTACAAGCATGCGGTCATAGACCACAATGCGTCCTTTACGCCTTGGTTTGATATCAAGTTGAATTTCCCATTTGCGAAGTAATGACGTTGATACCTCCAACATCCTTGCAGCAGTTTTACGGTCAAATTCCTCGCCTTCCAAGTGGGATGA